>Ga0210394_10005175_pt1 | contig 14725 bp, 22 predicted proteins | sample IncBWC12MmetaG_FD_160121 | JGI IMG/M metagenome (GOLD analysis project Ga0210394, IMG submission 160121) | Forest soil microbial communities from Barre Woods Harvard Forest LTER site, Petersham, Massachusetts, United States - Inc-BW-C-12-M | ecosystem: Environmental > Terrestrial > Soil >... | reverse complement strand
CATGCGGACGCCATGTCGGTCGCTGCGATCACCGGTACCCACGTCGTAAAGGACGGCGCCCTTCTCGGCGATTGCGTTCACCGCCGCCACGATTGTCTTGCGGCTATCGCCGAGCACGCGCAGGCCTCACCGTAGAATTTTGCATCGAGCTTCATTTGGTTCCTCCGGTTGACACGTTCATGAGCCAGACTTCAGCCGCACCAATTCGGCTTCCGCCTCTTCGGCCCGTTTGCGCCATGCCGCGCTCATCGTTTGTTCGGTTTGCAAAGCAATCCGCTCGTCGAGCGCACACGTACAGGGGCCGTCGCCTGGTGTGAGAGACGGACAACTTCTCGTGTGGCCTAATGGGCGGCAACACCGTTCGCGACCAGTGCTGCATTCCGCTGCCGAGCGCTTGTTAACGTCCCTTGCAGCCCCTTGGAAGCAAGCGCCCAAAGATAGCCAAGGTCCGTCGTCCATTCCGGTTCCTCACTTATCGATCGGATGGCCCCAACCTGGGATCATCCAGTGGCAGAAGCTCGGCCAAAGCGGCATGCCGTAGATTACACCTCGCCACGCCGGGCCTTGGTAGATATGCGCATGCGGGTTGATCAGCATCGTCGTTCCCTAGCCCTTTCTCGCCTTCGGGCCTTTCTTTCGGCCGCTGGCTTTGAAGTGATGCTTCGCAGTCGAGAGCGTCCAGCCTGGCATGCGCGAGATCGCCTCATTACGGGTGAGCGACTTGTCACGCCAGATTGCCCGTGCTTGAGCTTCAGACATTCGGAGCTTCCTGGCGGCGCGAGCCGCCGCCAAGCCGCCGAGCGATCCGATCTCGGCAGCTCGATCACCGAGCACCTTCTCACCTTTGAGCATTGCCAAGGCGCGCGACAACATTTCGATACCGTCTATATCGCTGCGCTGCCCCGTGCTCGCATCAACGATGATACCGCCGCGTTTCTTGATCTCGGCCGTGGCGTCAGAGATCTCCCGGTGACTACCGCCGAAGATTCTCAAGCCGCCGAACACCCCAATGATCTGACCCTTGCGTGTCGCTTTGGCAAGCGTCTGTAGGCTCTCAGCGCCTCGTCCTTCCCGGTATAATTGCCGAGCCAACAGACCAGCGGTCATGAGCTTGGCTTCCTGAACCCCGGCAGGGATCGACGGCCAATGACGCACGTAGCCGCGCGAGAACTGGTCAAATAGCGTTTTGGATTTTCCGGGCCGTTCCAGCATTGGGCCATATTTACGCTGCTTGACCTTACTCGTCAATGCGCGTACATAAGAAAAAACCGCCCGAGCGTGGAATGCGCCTGTCAGTGCACAGCAGGAAGCCGTTCGATACGGCTAGGGCGATCAAGCTCAAGAGGAAAGGCCCCGATGAAAGACGCCACTGCTACGATGGGCGCGGTGCTGCCCGATGATGTGAGCGGGCGCGATGCCGTGCATGTTGCGGTCGTATCGTGCGTTGCTGATGAGAAGTTGGCGGCTGGCCAAGATGTCGGGTTCCTAACCGGGGTAGCGCCAAACGGCGAGCGAATTGCGGGCAGTAAGCACGCCAACGAATTGATCGGGATCGTCGATCCGTTCTTGAAATCGCCGGTATGGCCGAATCAACGGTTCTGGCTATTCCTTTACCCGCGCACAATCACCAGCCTGCGGCATCAGTGGACGCACCCGGCCTTTCCAGAGGATGCCACGAACACGGCATATGCGCCGCCATCACAAAAACTGGAATCAGAACAGTGGCTCCGTGATTTTGTAAACCGATCGGATTGTCCCGATTATGAGACCACGCTCGCGCTTGCGGTCAATAACCATGAAGACGATTATCTACTCGTCTCCGGTTCGGATGCCCATGGCGAAATACCGGGAGAGTTCTGGCGCCACGTCGAGATCGTGACTGGCCGGAAAATCGAAAAACGGCCAACCTATTTCTCCTGTTCATGCTGAAACACAGACTTAGAATTGAGCCCGTAGCCCGGAAGCGATGGAGGAGTCTGCCATAAATGGAAATCAGAAAGTGGGATGGGAAAAGAATCGGCATGCCTGGATTCATTCGAGGAATCCCAATCGAACTCTACCATTCAGGCGATCTCTGCGTCGGCCCCTCAATCTCCTCAACCGGACTGCGCAAGATCTTTCTGAAAAGCCCCGCGCATTACTGGTGCACATCTCCCTACAACCCTGATCGCCTAGAGGACGACGACGAGACGGAAGCCTTAGTCATGGGCCGTGCCGTCCATCACCTCCTGTTCGGGCAGGCCGACTTTCAGAAGATCTTCGCGCTGCGCCCTGACACCATCAACGGTGAGACGTGGCACGGCAACAAGAACGTCTGCAAGAGCTGGCTCGCTGAGAAGAAGGCCAAGGGATTCACCGTGATCAGCCCGTCTCAGATGGACCACATCAAGGGCATGGCCAAGTCGCTCGCCGCCGACCCCGCCGTCCAGCGCGGTTCGCTCAATGGTGAGATCGAGATCACCATGGTGTGGCTCGATAAGGAAACCGGCGTATACGTGAAGGCCCGGCCGGATGCCATCCCCACGGATTCGCTGATCTTCAACGACCTCAAGACCACGCCTAGCGTCATGTGGCCTGACATCCAGCGCTCGATCAGAGACTATGCCTACTACATGCAGGCTGCGCTCGTAGCGGAGGGATGCACAGCGCTGCTCAGCACACAGATCGAATCTTTCTGGTTCACCTTCATCGAGAAGAAGCAACCCTACGCCATCGAGTTCGTGGCACTCAAGGATGCTGATCTGATACGCGGCATCCAAGCCAACCGCATCGCACTGCGCAAGTTTGCAGACTGCTACAAGGCCAAGAATTGGCCTGGACCACGCGGGGAGCGAGCGGAACCGAAGTTTATCGAATTGTCAGAATGGGATCAAAAGCGGATTGATGACCATATCAAATTCTCCAACGGAGGCTAATCCATGTCGAACGATCAAACCACCACGCAAGACCAAACACTTGTGGATGAGCAAGCCTTCCAAGAGACATTCAACCCAAAACCCGCACAACCGCTGACGCGGATGGATGATCCGATCCCCAAGCAGGACCGCGCCCGCTTCGGAGTTTCACGCGGCGAAGGGCTTCGTTTTGAGACATTTCGCGAAATGATGGATTTCGCCATGCTCATGAGCCAAGGTGGTGAAGACAACGTGACCGTGCCGGCCCACTGTCGCGGGCGACCATACGTCTGTCTTGGTATTTGCGAGCGCGCGTATCGATGGGACTTAGATCCTTATTTTTGTGCGGAACATTCTTACGTATCTGAGAAGAAGGATGGCACAAAAACACTGGCCTTTGATGCTTCGATTTTCATCGCCATCATCAATGCTCGCGCGCCGATCAAAGAGCGTGGTCTCAAGTTTCGCTACGAGGGAGAAGGCGACGATCGCGTGTGCATCGCCTATGCGACGTTCATCGGCGAGGCCAGTCCGACCGAGCATCGATCAAAACCGCTGAAGGACGCGAGACCTGCACAGCGAACCGGAAAGGATGGCGGAAAATACACGCCAGGAAGCCCGCTATGGCAAAAGAAACCGGACATGCAGCTCTCTTACGACACGGGTCGCGATTGGGGACGCAAGTACGTGCCGCAAATCCTCGCAGGCATCTACGACAAAGACGAACTCGATGAATACCGCGAGGCCATGCGCGAGGCGGACAAGCCCACTGAGGCCACGCCCAACTTCATGGCCCGCCTCCCTGGCCGGATCGAGGGCGAAGGCTTCCATCCCGATGCCGTCCAGAATGGCACAGCGAGCCCGGTGAAGGGCCGTACACGGAAGAGCTCTAAGGGTAAGGGGGATGATCAGCCAGCGAGCGAGGCGGCTAATGCGGCCAGCGGCGGGGCCAAGGAAGCTGAAACGCGGCCGGAACCCAAAACCCCCGATCCGGCCGCCGTTCCAGGTACGCAGACGCAACAAACGCAACAAGTACCAACCACCGCAGACGCACCATCACCTGAGTCGGCGGCAACCGTTGGGCCACAACCGGGCAAGATAGCGACGTTCGAGGGCAAAACCGTCGAGGAATACCGCGCTCACCTCATTGCGTGGCTTAAGGACGCCAAGACGGTCGGCATGGTATCCGCCCGCTATGCCCTTGAGGACGACATCCGCAAGACCCTCAAGATGATCCCGAAGGAAAAGCGCGTCCTGCAACAGATCGCGGACGACCGGATCGCGGAGCTGTCGTCGTAACGTTGAAATGTCTGGTGAAATCAGAACTTCGCCAGTATGCAGCCGTTGTGGGATCAGACCGCCAGCCAAGCGAACCGTACTCTACAACGGCCTGCTCTCCCGTCAATGGAAACTCTGCCGTGAGTGTCTGACGGTCTCTCGGCGGGAAGCCAACCGAAGGGCTTGGCGCACCCGCAAACGAATGAAAGCCGCGCGGCATGGACAACCCTTCGACTATTGAGGCAACGGAATGATGCTCCGTCAACGTCAGCCGCGCGAGCGTGATCCGCAGCACCTAACGTTCATCAGGTCGCTGCCGTGCGTCATCTGCGGATCGGTTGACGACCAGATCCATGCGGCTCACATCCGCGCAGCAGCCATCCGCTATGGCAAGCGTCAGACCGGCATGGGGGAGAAGCCAGACGATCGCTGGACACTCCCGCTATGTGCCGCGCACCATGTCTTCGGCCGCGACGCCGTTCACAAGGATGGCGACGAAGTGCGCTGGTTCCATGAACATGGCATCAACCCGTTTGTCACCGCGCTCGCTCTATTCGGTGCCACAGGAAAGGAGGACGAAGCACGGACCATCATCCAACTTGCAAGTCTCTCTGACCCACGAGGACAGAGGCCATGACGGAAGACCCGTTAGACGATTTTAAGCGCATCATCAACGACAGTCAGGAGCAGAACATGGAGCTAACCAAACGACGATTCGGCACCGAGCCCCGACGCGACCCGGCAGACGCCCCGTCGATCGTGCCTGCACCGCACCATCCCGATCTCGCGGCTCTGGAACGTGCTGTGATGACCCCTCAAAAGTCGGCCGGCACAAGCGAGCCCGACCGCCCCCCGGAGGTCTACAGCACGCCAGCCATAGCCATTACGGCCGCAGCCGGCATCGCCCAGCTCAGTCAGGGATTCGCCGCCCAGGCGGAAGCAATGCTCGACGAGCTGCGCCAGCGTGCGACCAACCTGAAGAATGACCTGGACCAAGAGATCCGCGACGTCGAGGCCGAAACGCGCGACATGCTCAAGAAGCTCGCCGTCCTAAGTGAGCAGCAGCAACAGAGCGTGATCGAGTTCGCCAAGAGTCTCTCAGACGCGCGCAAGCACATGAAGAGCGCGACTGACCGGATCACCAAGATGTCAAGAGCGAGGTAAGGGAGCGAACTGGAGCCGGCCGATTGGAAGGAGTCGGCCGGCTCAGTTTTAGAGGTTCCCCGTCAGCACCAAGATCACGACGATGATCAGGATCACGCCTACGATCCCGATGCCGCCATGTCCCCATCCGTACCCATAACTCGTGCCAGGGACAATGCCGAGGCCGCCGAATAGCAGCAGCAGCACGATGACGAGCAACAAAAAGATCCATGTCAGCGCCCCATGCCGCCTTGTAGCACGAAGCCAAAATCGTGCCACCCTAAAAAAAACAAAAGCAACCAAAGCATGAAGCCGGCCCAAAGCGGACCTCTCGCGCCACCCCAGCCACCCCAACCAATCCCCCAGAAGCCGAAGGCCCACAAGATCATCAATAACCAGAAAATATAACCGATCGGCATGGCGGTTTTCCTTGTCTTAAAGGCGACGATTCCGGCTCGTCATTAAGCTGCGCGAATCCTAGCAGCACCTCGTTAGTCTAACTGATCAGTGCCCCGGAATGATCCGCACGACCTTGTGGTTGCCGTCGATAAGGATGACGTCGTGGAACGTCTGTCCATCGTGCAGACTAGGAACGACCGTGTACCACAGGCCCTTGGCCTTCTCGATGCCCAGCGAATCAGGAACCAGCGCGGTCTTCACCGTCAACGGCACCATGTCGCCAAGCCGGATCGGAATCTGCGCCCGCTCAGCCGGCGTCATCGTGGCCTCACGGTAGATGATCGCATCCTGCTCCGGGGTCAGCTCGACAGCCACAGCCGTCACCGGGGCATTGGGATTAGGCACCGGAGCCGCGACAGGTGCGGGAGCTGGCGCAACAGCAGGTGCTTGCGCGAAAGCCGCTGTGCTCAACAGAACGGCGAGCGGCGCAATCAGGAACAGCCTCATGGTCGGTCTCCTTGTTAGGGACATGAATGGCGGATGCCACCAGGTCCGAAGTACGTTCCAGTCGTCGGGTCATAGGTGCGGAAGCGACGCGCACAGTATGCGATGGCGACGGCCGGATTGACGGCGATGGCTGCGACGGGCGGAACAGGCGGAACGTATGCCGGCACCTGTTCGTATTGCGGCGGCACATAAACCGGCTGCGGCACGTAAACAACGGGCGGCTGATAGTACGGCGCTTGAGAGCCGACGATTGCGCCCCCGATGATGCCGCCTATGATCCCCTCGCCACGGTCCCAGCCGCGTCGCCATTGGGCGTCAGCGGAAGTAGAGGCCAGAACAGCGATCGCCGCCATCGAAAGAGTAAGCATTCTCATGTGAGTCTCCTTGGCTGCATCCTAACATAGCTACGATCTGTCAGATGTTCAATTTTGACCACGCCGTGCCTCTTGGGCGCTTTCCATCAAAGCCTTGGCAACCGTCTCAGCTTGGTCGGGCGAGAGATAAACCCAATCACCCTTGCGCGCGCCTTCAACCGTCATCCAGCTCGTGCGTATCGCGATCAATAGATCAGCTTCAAGCACGACCTCGATCGAACGAACCTGATCGGAACTTATGCGCAGATCGAGGCCGGTCATTCCTTAATAATCCCCGCCGCAGTTAAGTATGGCGGATAATAGCGGCGATCAGGCTAGCCCCTGCAAGGAGGAGTCCAGCCGCACCAACGACGTAGCCCCAGACTGCGCCACCGCCGCCCTTGAACCCTTCGCCCTTGTCCATCCTCGATTTCAGGTCTTCGACCTTATCATTGGTTGCCTTGCTCTCGGACAGGAACAGCTCGCGCAATTGCTTCAGACTTTCGGCCGTCGCGCTCTCGCTCTTAGCAATGGCCGTTGAGTTGCTGATGTTCTGAGCGCCGACCGCCTTCTCAGCGGCCTGCATGGCGGCGGCGATAGCGGTTGAGTTCGATAAAGCGAGCTGAGTGGCCTGCTTGTCTCGCTCGATGAACTGGACGTCCACCTTGCGGAACACCTCGCTTATCACAGAAAGGCGGTCGTTTAGTTGCCCCTCCAACCGCTTGAACATCTCGTCCGTCGAAGTCTTGAGCTTGGCGATCTCGGAAAACACCAGCTCCCTCAATGAGGAATTGGCGGTATCAATCGTAGTGCGCTGCTGATCAAAGACTAGCTTGGCGATAGTAAGGATGTGGTCCTGGCTTGTAACGCGCGCTTCAAAGGTCTCGCGCAGCGCACCGATCTCGCGTCGTATTTGATCCGTCGTCAGGATGGTCGGATCGGGCACCGGAACAAGACGCCCGCCAGTCTGGTATCCTCGACGGTCATCGTCGTTGTTATCGCTGCGGGCCGCTGCCATGATCGCACCAGAAGAAGGGCTGAAGCAAAGCGCCGCCCCCAGATTACGGGCGGCGCTTGCAACTATCAAGTGGCCGTGATCGCTAGAACTTGAAGTTTATCGTCCCAACAATTTCGTTCCAGCGCGCCGAATCAGACGCATTGAACGTGGCCGACGCCGGAGCACCGCCTGCGGTCACCAGGAAAGATTGTGTCCCCAGGTCAACATAACGATACCGCACGCCTGCGATGATGTTGCTCGTGAGCGCATAGTCGATCTCCGCACCTAGCGTCCAGCCGGCGTGGATGTTGCTCGGACCATTGCTGAAGCCATTGAGCGTGCACTTGATCACGCAGACCACGGCCGCGTTGTCCGAGATGTTCCCAAAGGCCACACCACCAATGGCGGCGATCAGGAAATTCGGCGCGGGCGTAAAGCCAAGCCGTAGCAGGACTGCATCATCCCAATCGATCCGAGTTCCTGACGACAACATGGCCGCCATGCCGGCACCGGCTGCATTCTGTGCTGCGCTGCTCTGCATGTTGGTGGCATCAACCAACGCCTCTATGCCGACCACCCATGTGCCGTATTGCAGATTGAAGCCGGCCTGGCCGCCGCCCACAAGCCCCTTGCTGGATTGATCGAGCGAGCCAGGCGTGCCCAGCATATTGAAGAAGTTGTTCGCTGCTGGAGTGGCAGGGTCGATAGGAACGCCACCACTGGCCGCCCAGCCGTAGCCGAGGTTGCCGCCGACATAGAAACCCGTCCAACTGAAGACGGCTGCCGGGACAGCCTTAAAGGCAGTGGGAGTCGGCGTCAGGTCCGCACCAAGGGCCGGGACCGAGAGAGATGCAAGAATTGCCGCAGTCGTCAGCAAACGCTTCATGTCAAGAACTCCTGATCAGGTTAACGACGATCCGACTTAGAACCGACGCACCTGCGGAGATCAAGACGCCTGAAACACTTTGTTGATCAGTGTGACCTTTACGTCACGCTGCCGGTGGTGAAGACAGCGTTTTCCAAATGTTGGCCAAGTTCGGCAGAAGCGCAGGAATGTTGGGAGTGCCTATGGTCTCAATGATGGTCTGAATTTCGGGACCACCAACGGCGAGTATCTGTGCGATCCCTCCAGTCTGAAAGTGGCCGAATAAAGTGCTGACGCTTGGCACCATCTTGAACACATTGCCAAGTCCGATCTTTTCGATGATCGCTTGAATGTCTGCACCGTTGGTAGCGAAGAGTTGAAAGATGGTCGCGGGGTTCATAGTTGTTCCTTTCGTCAGGTGAGGATCTTTGGCTTGTCGAGCACAGCCGGCGTCGGAACAGACGGATCGGCTATCGCCGTCTCAATGTGCGCAGCGACGGCTTCGGTTGCCTGCTTGCTCGTAGGGTCGATGCCGAGAGCCTTGATCGTATCAGCACCGTGGCTCATCACATACTCGGTTGCCCGCGCCTTGATGTCAGCGTTCACGGTCACGGGCAGCTTTCCCTTCAAGTCCTTTGCGGCTTCCTGCGCGGCCAGATTGAGCCCGTTGACCACGATGTCTTGAAGCCTGGCACGGAGCGCGTCCGTCGCCTTGATGCCTGCGGCCTGAATCAGCTTGATGATAAGCGCCGTCAACGCTGTTCCTATGACCCCTCCGAAAGCAGTCACCATCCACAGGAAAGCCTGCCCGGCGAGCGTGCCTACCGAGATCGTCTCAGTGGAGTTGACCGGACCCGTCGTGGTGACCGTGGTTTGATGGCTGGGCGCAGTGGCCGGAGCCTGCGCCGGCTGAGAAACCGTGAGAGTTGGAGAAAACACCAGAAACAAAGCGAGCAAGATCGCAAATCGCGCCATTATGCTGCCTCCGCAAACTTGATCGACGGGTCGAGCTGCATCATGCCCTTGAGCAAGGCAGCACAGCCCAATTGCGTATCCCAGAGGCTCGCAGAGAAAGAGCCGTCAGAAGTATATTTGCCGCGGACTTCCTGGTTCGTTCCGCCCCAATCGTAAGGGCTTGGCTCATGGCCGTGATAGAGCCAGTAACCCTCTCCATTGTACTGAATGAACAAACAAAGAGACCCGCCGATAGTCCAAACGCGCCAGCGCGCAGCATAGGGCGGCGTGTTCTGCAAGGTGTCCACAGCACAGCGGTGCCACGCATCGTGACCAGGCCCATCGCTCGGGTGATCCAGATATGGCCCCATGCCCTTGGGAACGTGGCGTGAGACTTCGTTGAGCGGGTCGCCCTGGCCGAGCTGGCACTTGAAGTTGGCATCGCTCTCGCGCATGGCGATGACGGCGACGTTCTGCCAGAGAACGCCGGTCGCGGCCTCAACTGCCTGATACCTGACCTTGGCAGTAGCAGCCACCAAACGCTCGCAGGCTGTCATCACTTCCTTGAGCCGTGAGGGAAGGATCTCGCACTTTGCCCATCGCGCCTCGCAGTCCGCAATCTGCGCTGCATAGTCAATCGCTGTCATCTGCTGCCTTTTCGTTGATTGTCGATAGCCCACAGTGGTTGAAGATTGGAAATATGGCACACTTCTGCCAATTGCTCGGGATTAGTTAGATCAAATTTTGAAAGGGGACGCCGGTGGTCGATATGCCAAAGCCCATGATTAGCCCAGGTCATGCCCGGAAGGAATTTGGCTTCACTCGCGGCGATGGCTGCTTTCAGCGGTATGCCTAACAGCTTAACCGCCGATCCGTTCCTGGCCTGACCGTGCAGCGCCTTATAGAGCCGAATGCGGAGCTTCTCAGCAAGTTTGATTTGTGGGTCTGTTCGGCGACGATCGTTCTTGTATGATCTGACGTGATCCTGATTTTCTCGTCTCCACGCCTTTATGCGACGCGCCCGCTGCTCGGACTCGGCAAGCCGCCGTTGCCGTGCCATCTCTGGGCAATAGTTGGCCTTCGCCCAGTCCCGCTTCTGCGGCGTCACACATGAAATGCACTGGCACGTTGAGATACGCCGCTCGCAGACATGCCCGCGAGAGCATGGCTTGCCGGTGAAGTAGCGTTTTAACCCGGCGGCTTTTGCCGTCGCGCGTGTCATCGTCATGATGGTCAGGTCGTGGGGCACCTCAGCACCCCGCCAGTTTCATCACGGCTCCGACGCGGATGTCATAGCCGTGGCCGAGATCACGGCATGAAGGCGCAACCCGGATCGAGATCAAACACAACACCACTGATGCAACAGCAGCAAGAATGATCAGACGCATGACGCACTCCTAATACTTGATGGCGCGGTAGCCGGTGAGGATCGGAGGAAGGATCGGCATGGCATTGCCGGTGCCGGTGCTGCCAGTAGCAACGGCCAGAGTTCCCGTATTACCTATTCCGCCGGACGAACCAGCCAGCGATCCGGCGTTGGTGATGAAAGTAGTTGTGGAAGGAGTATATGGGTGAGTGTGCGCCGGCATCTCCAGCGTCGTCTGCGTGTGGTTCTGCGACCCGCAGAGGACACCCGCCGCCGTCGCCGCGCAGTTGTTGCCAGTGCCAGAATTGGTGATGCGACTCGCCGTGTGAGCCCCTTGAGTGTCAACCGCAGCAAACATGGTTCCGTTGCTATACGGAACCGCAAACTGACTTCCAGAGCACCCAACCGGAGCATTGGCATTGTAGGTCGTGCCGATGACACCGAAAAGAGGCGCATATTTCCCGGCTTGAGCAAGGCATGTCCCATCTTCTACCACGTAACCCGCAGGGATGGTCGAGCTTCGCAACTCAATCGTGGACCCGATCGGAGCCTGTCCCGCCGTATTCAACAACTCATAGTACGTGCCGTCGAACATAATGTTGGCGATTTGACCGGCTTGCAATTCCCCACCAGACATGAGGAAAATGCCTGTCGGTGTCTGCCGCACTATGCCGGTCACGCCGATCGATGAAACGTTGATCGTCGTCTGATCCGTGTTGGTGAGACCCGCACCGACCAGGAATGACAACACCAGACCAGGGATGTTCTGCGTCAGGTTGGGGACAGTGATGGTCTGAGCATTGGCCGTGCCGCCGCTGGTGCCGCCATAGGTGGCCTGTCCGGCAAATTGCGCCAACGTCTGGCGGTTCGGCTGCAACAGCAGCCCGACAATCAGCAACACGAACGCGAGCGACGTGAATGCCTTCCAGTTATCAAACCGCTTTATCATTTCACGTCCCATATGCTGCTCCCGTAATACTTGAAGCTGTTCTTGCCTCTGTTGATGTTCATCACGTAGGTGGAAAGTCCGGCGATGCTGTGGCCACCGGGCGGCGTGATCGTCGCCGGGTAGGTGTTCATGTTGTTCGACAAGTCCGCGATCGAGAACTCCTGACCGACGACGAGAACGCCGCTATTGGCCAAATTGATCGTCATGGCCGATTGGCCGGCGGTCCGGTTCAAGCCTATGGCAAAATCCGTCGTGCAGGACAAGTTCAAAGTCGAACTCGCCGTCACGATGCGCGCCGGCTTGACGCTCGCTGGAGAGTTTATCGCGTTTGTGAGATTCGTGATCAGGTTGGAAAGGTTGCCGTCGTCATTGACGCTGATCCCGAGCTGGTTGGCTATGTAGTTGCCAAGCGCAGCGCTCATCATGGATGCGAGCCGCAGCGTGGTGTTGTAGAGCTGCGGATCAGCCAGGCCCGTGGTGACACCAGTTCCGGTCAGCGGGTTGGCCTGATAGGTCGCCGGCAGATAGACGTTCGCACCGCCGCCGATTGCCCAAGTGACGTAATCGACTGACATAGCCTATGCCCCCTTGCGCCAATCGGCCGGCTCGTGAACGTCCGGCGGCAGCAGCCAGATTAGCGCTGGCTGCGCTGGCTTGACCCCACACCACGGACAAGCGTCGAGGTAATGCGCAATCCCCGTCTCGTCTCCGGGCGCGTCCTTTGCGAGCAGCACGAGGCTCGCATAGTGCTTGGAGAACTCGGCTGCAATCTGCTTTTGCGCGTCGTCCAGCGTGATCTGTTTCTTCTGCGCCTGATCCACGATCGCGTTGATGGTCGCCTGATAGCTTTGCCCGAGAACCTTCGCCTTCTCAATATGCGCGGATCTTTTAAGCGCAACACCTGGCTCGATCTCGGTCCTAGCCTGGACGTGCGTCGTGCCCCGCGAGGCGCACACATCGCACTCCACAAAAAACTGTCGATGGTTTCGCCATGCCTTCAGCATCTCATATCCCCGGTGAGCGTGTACCCCAATAGCCGATTCCCCATCCCGCTGTCAGTGATCCTGACAGATTCCAGGCGAAATAGGGTAGACCGTTTACCGATGGCGTCCAGAATGCATCGATCCGCACCCCGGCCGGCTTTGGCGTCAGGAGCCCCTGAATAAAGATTTGATAGGTGACGGCATCGGGAATGCTGCCCAGCGCGTAGGAAACGTGCATGTCCATGTAGTCGTCGATCAGTAGGACATACCCCGTATTGGCCGCTGCCCAAACCGCATAGGCCCCGTTCACGCCGTTCTTGGTCCCGTCCCATCGATTGAATGCACCGCGCGCGAGCAAGAGCAGGCGGTAGTTGGCATCCGGCAGCGCCGTGAGCTTGCTCGGGTTGGCAGTCGGCGCCCAATTCGCCTGCCCCCATCCGAGCCCAGAGGTGCCCCAACTGAAGTACACTCCTGTCACTGGAACTGAAAGATAGCGCGTTATGCCAACGAACTGTCCTACGAAGTCGAGCTGTTGCCCGACCGCACTGTTGATGTCGAACATGCTCGGCAAGGTGAGCGCGGTTGCCGTAATGTCCGCAAAGGGTTGAAGCGTCGCGGTCAGCGTCGCAATGAAGTTCGGCTTTTGCGCGTGCTGCTGTGGCGTCAGCGCCAGCCAAGCTGCAACGTTTCCGGTGGTCATACAAAGTTCACCGTCACGTTTGCCGAGGTGCAGGCAGCCGCCTCGTAGAACTGCATCTTGACGTCGGAGATCAGATACACGTTCGCACCGTTCGCGAGCGTGTTGGCGGCTGGAACCCCCGGTGCAATCGTGACCGTGCCCACGCCGATTGACTGGACCACGGTGTTGAAATTGCCACCGCTCGCCGCCATCGCGATGATCTGGCCCACATAAAGATCAGCCGTGCTCGCCACGCCAATGCTGGTTGCCCCCGCACTATACGGCCCCCCAGTGACTGTCGTGTCAACCGGATTGGAGGTGCGGCTCTGCGTGATGGAGGTGACAAGGAACGTCGCACGGATCGGGTCAAGCTGTTGCTGCGTGAAGCCTGTCGCCGCCGTCGCCGCGTCCCCCTGCAAGCTCGCCGGCCCGTTGAGATTCGGCCCCCACGAATACTGGCCGATCGCAAGCCCTGAGACGTAGCCGGCCACGGCCTGCTGGATCAGCGCCGTCGTGGTCGACTGATAGCCGGTCTGCTGATGGACGTTCACCGTCACGCTGACCGTGACGCTGGAGAGAATGTAAAAGTTGATCGGGTCTACAAGCCCGTTGATGTCAATGAAATTGTATGTCGTCGTCCCGTAGGTGTTCGTTCCCTCGCTCTTCTTGAGCGCGATGGCGGTGCCGATCGCCGCTGTCGTTGCCGAGCCCGCGACCACCGCCGAGATCGAGTGCTGCGGGATGCCCAGCGCATTGGTGACGTCCGTGTCATTCTCGTACACGTAAGATCGGGTGACGCCCGGAGTGTTGGCCACAGCCGCAGAGATCGCGCCAAGCTGGGTCTGGCTCGGCAGCGCTGTCGAGTTCGACTGACGCTGCCGCAGCGCCGAATCCGTTTCCACGGGAGCCCCCGGCGAGGCGGCGCTTGCATTGTTGACGGTGGACCACCCGTTGACCGGGGTAAGGATGTTCACCAGCGTATTGGCGGGCGCAGACGTAGCCCCCGCCGTGGTGCATGTCGCCACCACGTTGATGGTGCCGCTCAGCGGGATCGTGGTGGTGGGGACAGACCAGACGGTCCCGAGATTCTGATTATCCCCCACGAGCCCGTTCACGATAGGCGTCCCGGCCGTGCCGGTGAGCGTCAGTGTCACGGTGCTGAAGGTCGGGGAAAGCCGCAGCAAACCGTTGATCTTCACAAGGCTTGAAAGGGCTGATCCCTGCGAGAACTGCGGGGAGAACGAATTGTAGACCGCGATCAAAGAATTGTTGCAGTCATTGATCGCGGTCGCAATCTCTGCAATCCATGCTCCATCCTGAGTGCCAGGTCCGAAATTAACATCGCTGCCGTAGATCGA
>Ga0210394_10005174_pt1 | contig 14728 bp, 11 predicted proteins | sample IncBWC12MmetaG_FD_160121 | JGI IMG/M metagenome (GOLD analysis project Ga0210394, IMG submission 160121) | Forest soil microbial communities from Barre Woods Harvard Forest LTER site, Petersham, Massachusetts, United States - Inc-BW-C-12-M | ecosystem: Environmental > Terrestrial > Soil >... | reverse complement strand
CGCCAAAACCGGCGTGCGGGACTCGGCCGAACTCTGCGCGTTGGCAATCAAAGATCTCCGGGTTCCGTAAAGACCTCTGGAACGGCTACGCATTGTTGCCGCCGGTCCGCACGTCACCCGTCTCGCTAAGTCCAATGGATCTCATGGCGGATCACGAACGGATCGAGCCTTTCGTGAACCTGCCGCGCAACCGCCTCGCGTGACCCGATGGGTACGCCCGGTATCGTCACGCTCGCCAAACTGCCGTGCGTGTCGTGGGCGCCGACGCCGACTTCATAGCGTATGCCTTGCGCGACCAGCGGGCTTAAGCTCTGCGCGAACACCCGTTGCGCCGCATCCCAGCGCAGCTGTGGCTTGAATACCTTACCGACGCCGGTCAACGGCATCGGATCGATCAAGACGATCTGTACCGGCACCGCGGCGCGCTCGGGCGTGCGCTCGCGCACCCAGTCTTCCAACTCACCCGGCGCCACCTTCGCGCCGGGCTTCAACTGAATATAGGCCACCGGCAGTTCGCCGGCATAGGCATCGGGTTGGCCGACCACCGCGGCAAGCCCGACGGCGGGATGCGCAAAGAACACCTCCTCGATCGGCGCCGGGTCGATGTTGTGGCCGCCGCGGATCACCAAATCCTTGGCGCGGCCGGTGATCCACAAATAGCCGTCTTCATCGAGGCGCCCGAGATCCCCGGAATTGACCCAGCCCGGCTCTACGAATGCGCCCTTGTTGTGCACGTCGTTCAGATAACCGCTGAACACGCCGGGTCCGGCCATAGCGACAACGCCGATTTCATTGCTGGCACAGTCGCGCTGATAGCGACCGTCAGCATCGATCTTGACGACGCGCACGCGGCTGTACGGCACCGGGTGGCCGACCGAACCGAGCCGGATCGGTCGGTCCCAATAGGCGACGGTATGCACGCTCGAGGTCTCGGTCATGCCGTAGACCTCGAGCACCGGGATGTTGAATCTTTCCTGCAGCGCCTTGCCGACCGCTACCGGAATTGCCGAGCCGCCGCCCGCCGAACAGCGCAGCGAGGAAATATCGGCGTTACCGACCGGCACGGCGAGCGAGGCCGCGAGTACCGTCGGCACGCTGGAGAAGATTTCCGGACGATAGCGCTCGACCAGCGGAAAGAGATTTTTCATCGCGGCCGGATTTCGCCAACCGGCCGGCGACAGCACCACCAGGCAGCATCCGCTCGATACCGTCGCCAGGGTCTGCGTCAGTGCGCCACCGACATGGAACAGCGGCATGCCGAACAGAAGGTTGCGGCCATAGGAGGCCCTGAACATCAGATTGCATGCCCAAGCCTGGTACACCTGGTTCGCGTGGGTGTGGCTGACGAGTTTCGGCGTACCAGTGGTGCCGCCGGTGTGGAAGTAGGCAGCGACGTCGGCGTCGGCGATTTTTCGGCCGCTGACCAGGCGGTCTGCCGGCTGTTTGTTGATCAGCGCATCGAAGGCGTAGATGGCATTCGCCTCGTCGCCGGGCCCGTTGACCTGGACGATCGCCTTCAGCTGCTTCAGCTGGCCGCGCACCTTGACGACCTTGTCCCAGATGTCGGTGCCCGCCGTCGGCCCGAGCGCGACCAGCACCTTGGTGCCCGCCGCTGCCAAAATCTCGGCGATTTGATGCGCTTCAAGGAGCGGGTTCACCGGATTGGCGATACCGGCAGCTTCCGCGCCGAATAGCGTGAAGAAACTTTGCGGCAGCAGCGGCAACATGAAGCTGACGACATCGCCGGCGCCGATGCCCAGAGCGTGAAACATGTTCGCTGCCTGGGTGACGCGCGCGACCAACTGACCGTGCGTGATCACGATCGGCGTGTCCTCGGGACTGGCATTCGGCAGGAACTGAATCGCCGCGGCATCCGGGTTATGCGCGGCACCCAACTTTATGGCATCGAAGGTGCAGGCGGCGGCAATTCGCTCCCGGTACGGCACCCCCTCGAAAGCTTTGACGTCAGCGGCGCTGGCCAGACTTGGAAAAGAGTCCCCGATCACACGGTCCAATAGCATTACGCGAGACACTGTTCTTTCTCCTCGGTCGTTCCTTCGGGCGATTGGCGGTTCGCCCTTTGTCCCAAACCTCAGCTTACCATTGCAGTCGGCGAAATTCTAACTGTCCGGCATTGGTGGCCGCTTTTGGCGCGCTTGGGCACTGACCGGCGGACATCGCGTTGCAGCAGCACTTGAGCCCTTGGTGCGGTCCGGCCGCGTCCACGTCTCTCGTATCCACGCTTCAGTACGCTTGAAAAGAAGCTATAGTATCGGCCGACAATGCGGCGGCGAGAACCGCGGCTAAGCATTCTCTCGAGCACTGGCCGTTTTGGACAACCCATATGATTATTCAGACAGCACCGGCCGGTACGCCGCGATCGGCGGTGATGATGCACGAGCACACAGCACTGTGCGGGCAGTTCGCGCGCGCGTTCGGCAACGATCAGTTCGAAACGCTATCGCCGCTCGATCTCATGATTTACGTCATCGAGCATCATGATGCCGGCTGGGCGGAATTCGACCGCGAGCCGGTCACCGACGAGAAAACCGGCCTCCCCTACAATCTCGTCGAAACGCCGGCGAAGTACATAACGGTGACGAGCCGGCTGTCACCCGATTTCAATTCCCGGCACCATCCGTTTTGCGGCCTGATATCCAGCATGCACAGCTGGGGCCTGTATAACGGCCGTTACGGTCTTTCCACCCTCGTATTGATCGACAAGATTCCCGCAGAGGATCGGCCGCTCGCCGACGGCATGCTCGAAGGGGAACTCGAGCGCCAGAAAAGGCTGAAGCAAGAAATGAAAAGCGACCAGCAATTGGCCGCGCTATTGACCGAGGAGAAGTTGTTCCAAAACTACAAACAGCTTCAATTCATCGACACCCTTGCCCTCTACTTCAACCGGATCCATCGCGACGATCGCGGCTCACAAACATTCGCCAATGTCCCGCTGAACGCAAAGCAGGACACCGTGGTCGTGATTGAGCCGAGAGGGGCAGGTGTCTACGCGCTATCCCCCTATCCCTTCGCAGCAGACGGTGCGGAGTTTGCTTATGCCGGCCGTCGCATCGGACCGCGCAACCATGCGTCGAGCGACAATTGGCGAAAAATACTCAAGGAGGCCCCTACCGAATGGGAGCACTTCCGGTTCGTCCGCGGCTAGCGGGTGGCGGAGCGATTTGCGCGCGCGAAGCGGGGGTTGCTAGATGAGCGCAGGAAACGAAATCGACAAGGCGGCGCTGCGAGAGGTCGTAGTCCAAAGCGGCGTCAGCGTTACCTCCGCAGAGTTGGACGCCCTCGCCGGCTCCCTCGAACGCATCCAGGCCGCGGCTTTGATCCTGCTGCGGCCGATATCATTCGACGAACCGCCGGAGGCGTTCCACCGCTTGCTCGAAGGCGATGGCGCTGACGAGGCAGACCGGTGATCGACCCCGCGACGCTGACATTGCGCGAGGCGGCAAGCGCGATTGCACAAGGGCGACTACGCGCCGAGGCGTTGGTCGAAGCCTGTCTCGACCGCATCGAGCGATGGCAGCCGGCGCTCAACTGCTTCATCCGCATAACCGCCGAGGCGGCGCGCAACCAAGCCCGCGCGGCCGATCGAGCCGTCAAAGCCGGACATCCGCTCCCGCCGCTGCATGGCGTGCCGCTGGCGCACAAGGATATGTTCTATCGCGCCGGCGAGATTTGCACCTGCGGCGCGAAAATCCGCGCCGACTTCATCCCCGACCATACCGCAACCGTGCTGAGCCGGCTCGACGCGGCCGGAGCCGTCGAGCTCGGCCGGCTCAACATGGCAGAGTTCGCCATGGGTCCGACCGGTTACAATGATCACTTCGGCCGGACCCGCAATCCCTGGAATCTCGAGTACATCACCGGCGGCTCTTCATCGGGCTCCGGCGCCGCGGTCGCCGCCGGCCTGGTATTTGGAGCACTCGGCTCGGACACCGGCGGATCGGTCAGGCTGCCGGCCGCGGCGTGCGGCGTGGTGGGCATCAAGCCGACGCTCGGCCGCGTGAGCAGATATGGCGCGATGCCGCTGTCGCACTCATTGGATTGCATTGGCGTTCTCGCCCGCAGCGTCGGTGATTGCGCACGACTTCTTTCCGTCATCGCCGGAGCGGACGGGAACGATGGGGCGTCGAGCAGTCGCCCGGCACCGGACTACGAACGCGGCCTCAACGAGGCGGCGACGCCGGGCTCGCTCGCCGGCGTGGTGATCGGCGTGCCCGACCGATACTACTATGACGGAATAGATCGTGGCGTCGCCGACCTTCTCGCGGCCAGCCGTGCCGTCCTCGAGAAACAAGGCGCAAAAATCGTCGACGTGCCGGTCGGCGATCACGGCGCGATCAACGACTTGTCAAACGCAATATTGTGGCCGGAAGCCGCCGCGTTGCATCTGCCGTGGCTGCGCGATCGCCCGCAGGATTATTCGGAGCAAGTCCGCGCGCGGCTGCTGGTCGGCTTGGGCGTGCCCGCCACCCTCTATCTCGAGGCAGTGCGAGCCCGCGCCGGCCTGCTCAGGCACCTCTTGCGCGAGACCTTTTCCAAATGCGACGTGCTCCATGTCCCGGTGCTCAGACAGCCGGTTCCGACCGCAAAGGAGACCGACATCGGCGGGTCCGCGGCGATGTCGCAGATCTTAGGCCGGATTGTCGCCAACACCCGGCCGTTCAATTTTTTTGGCCTGCCCGGCCTCGCGGTGCCGGTCGGCTTTACCCAAAACGGCTTGCCGCAGGCTATGCAGCTTGTCGGCCGTCCATTCGATGAGCCGTTGTTGTTTCGCGTTGGCGCCGCTTACGAAGCCGGATCCGGGCGACGCACGACGCTGCCGCAGATTTAATGGGTCGCTCGCACGGTCAGGAAATCCGACGGCCCGGCGATCCGAGCGACGCTCGCGGCGCGAGCACGTCGTGCACCATGTTGGCGTGGGTGTTAGCGTGTTGCCCGCCGTATGCAGACCGCTTGACAAAGGCGCCGTCCCCGGCGCGGCCGACGTAATTGCCGTTCTCGATGACGATCTTGCCGCGTGACAACACGGTTTCGGTATAGCCCTTCACCTTGAAACCCTCGTAGGCGCTGTAGTCGATATTGGCGTGATGCGTATGTTCGTTGAAAACGCTGATCGTCTCCTCGCGCGCCGGATCAAAGATGACGATATCGGCGTCGCTGCCGACGGCAATGGTCCCTTTCTTCGGGAACAGGCCGAAGATCTTGGCCGGCGCGGTCGAGGTCAGTTCCACGAAGCGATTGAGCGAAATGTATCCGCGGCTGACGCCGTAATGGTAGATCAGGCTCATCCGGCTTTCGATACCGGGACCGCCGTTCGGGATCTTGCTGAAGTCGGTGCGACCGAGCTCTTTCTGCTCCTTGAGGCAGAATGGGCAATGGTCGGTGGAAATGACATCGAGCGCGTGCGAGCGCAGACCACCCCAGAGCTCGTCATGATTCCACTTCTCGCGCAGCGGCGGAGTCAGCACATACTTGGCCCCGTCGAAGCCCGGTTCGTCATAGCGATCAACGTCGAGCAGCAAATATTGCGGACAGGTCTCGGCGTGCGCCATCACCCCGCGGGCCTGCGCCATGCGCAACTCGTGCAATGCATCGTAGCAGCTCAAATGCACGATATAGACCGGCGCGCGAGCGACCTCGGCGATCGACAGCGCGCGATGCACGCCCTCGGCTTCCAGCCGTGTCGGCCTGGTCAGGGCATGGTATTTCGGTTCGATATGGCCTTGTGACAACGCGATTTTGACCAGCTCGTCGATGACGATGCCGTTCTCGGCGTGCATGCAAACGAGCGTGCCGTCCTCGCCGGCCTTGCGCATCGCTCGAAAAATCGTTCCGTCATCGGAGAGGAGCGCACCCGGGTAAGCCATGAACAGCTTGTAGCTGGTGACTCCGTTATCGGCGAGGCCGCGCATCTCGCCGATGCGGTCCTGCGGCATGTCGGTGACGATCATGTGGAAGGCGTAATCGACCGCCGTGTTGCCGGCGGCTTTGGCGTGCCAGTCGTCGAGCGCTTTCAACGTCGAAGTCCCGCGCGTCTGCACGGCGAAATCGATGATGCAGGTGGTGCCGCCATGGGCGGCGGCGCGCGTCCCGGTTTCAAACGTATCTGAGGTTGTCGTACCGCCAAACGGCAATTCAAGATGCGTGTGCGGATCGACGCCGCCGGGGATCACCAGCTTGCCCGCGGCGTCGATGCGTTTGTCCGCCTCGATTGTCAGATCCTTGCCGATCAGGGTGACTTGCGAGCCATTGACGAAGATGTCGGCGTGATAATCGTCGATCGCAGTGACAATGCGCCCGTTTTTGATCAACACACTCACTTTGTGCTCCCCCAAGGGCTGGACAGACCTAACCTCTAATGTATCATTCGCAAATTGAAGCGGCGAACAAGAGCCTTTGGCCAACTGCTGCACCGGGCTTCAAGACACACGACGCGAATTGGCTTCCTCAAAACACAGGAGACGGGGCATGGCGTACGATAGCCCAGGACGTGTTCGGCATGACAGGTTGTCGCGTAGATCGTTCATGAAGACAACCGCCGTCGGTATTGCAACCGGTGCCTTGGCAGGCGCAGGCTTCTCGCGACCCGCGGCGGCGGAAGGCGGACTGCGAAGCATCGGCCTTGGCGTCAGCGAGATCAACGAAATCCAGGACAAGGCGACGAAGGATCTGGGTTTCCCGGTCAGCGGTCAAGCGATGGGTTACGGCGACATGTTCAGCAAGATGCTGAACCAGAACGACCAGTACGAAATCGCCGAAGGTTATTACAACGACATGGACGTGATGCTGCCGGCCAAGGTGTGGCAGCCGATCGATACCAAGAAACTGAAAGACTGGGACAAGGTCACGAACCTCACCAAGACCGGAAAGCTGACGCCGGAATCGAGTGAAGGGCAAGGCGACGCGCCGTTCCACTTCCTGTGGGTCGACGAGAACGGCAACAAGGCCAAAGGACCCTCGCAATACATCAGCATGGCGCCGGCGTTCCACAATGCCGATTCCATCGGCTACAACCCGAAAGCGACCAACAGGCCGATCGAAAGCTGGGGCGAGCTCCTCAGCAAGGATTTCAAGGGCAAGGTCGCGTTGCTCAACGTGCCGCAGATCGGCGTCATGGACGCGGCGATGGCGATCGAGGCTCTCGGCCTCAAGAAATTCGGCGACAAAGGCAATATGACCAAGGCCGAGATCGACTTCCTGATCGACTACCTCATCCCGCTCAAGAAGGCCGGGCACTTCCGCGCCTTCTGGGAAAACTTCGGTCAATCAGTGAACCTGATGGTCAACGGCGAAGTGGCGCTGGAGAGCATGTGGTCGCCGGCGGTGGCCGCGATCCAGGCGGAAGGCGTGCCCTGCGTCTACGCCTTCCCCAAGGAAGGCATGCGTGGCTGGCACGGCGGCCTTGCCATCTCCGCCAAGGTCAAGGGCAAGCAACTCGACCAAGCCTATGAGTACATCAACTGGTGGCTCGATGGTTGGGCGGGAGCCTTCGTCGCTCGGCAGGGTTACTACCACTCGATTCCCGACAACGCGAAGAAATACCTCGCGGCCGAAGAGTGGGACTACTGGTACATGGGCAAGCCGGCAGCGAAAGATCTGGCGGATCCGTTCGGCACCGTCATTATCAAGAAGGGCGACGTTCGCACCGGCGGCTCGTATTGGAATCGATATTCCAAGATCGCCGTCTGGAACTCGCTGATGGACGAGAACGACTATCTGGTGAAGCGCTGGACGGAATTCCTCACCGCCTGACCGGTGGTGGCCACTTGAGCTTTCGCGACACGCCGCCGCCGGCTTTCAAGGCGGCGGCGTTTTCGCGTATAGTCGACTTGTGACCACGCTCGAGAGCTTTACGAAAATAACACCGGCAGAGTCCGCGCCGCGCGGGCTCATTGGCGGCGCGCCGGCGGCATACGCTGAGCCCAAGGCCGAACGCAAATACCGCCGTGAACCCGGCTTCCCGGTGCCGATATTGATCGCGCCGGCCACGATCTGGCTGATCATCTTCCTTTTTCTGCCGCTCATCTCGATCTTCGTCTTCAGCTTCTGGAAGTCGACGGGCCACGGCATGACGCCGGCCTTCACGCTCCAGCATTACCGCGACTTCTTCGTCACCGAAGGCTTTTTCGATCCCAAGCAGCCGGACTTCCTCACCCCATCGGTCTTCATCCGCACGCTGTGGACGACGTTCCGCTTTACCATCACGGTGATGGCGATCTGCCTCGTGCTCGCCTATCCCCTCGCCTACTTTCTGTCGATGCAGGTGCAGGACTTCAAATGGCAGCTCGCCCTGTTCCTGCTCGCCATGGTTCCGTTCTGGACCAGCTACCTCATCCGCGCGGTGGCTTGGCTGCCGATGCTCGGCCGCCACGGGTTGATCAACGAATTCCTGGTGTCGATCGGAGCCGTCGACGAACCGGTCAGCTTCTTCCTTTATTCCGAGTTCAGCTACACGATGGCCCTGGTTCAGCTCTATGTCGTGCTCGCCGTCGGACCGATCTTCTTCTCGCTGGCCAAGATCGATCGCACGCTCCTTGAAGCCGCGCGTGACATGGGCGCGACGCCGTTCCAGATCTTCCGCGAGATCATCGCGCCGCTTTCGCTTCCCGGCGTGGCCATCGGCATGATTTTCGTCTTCGTCATGATCATGGGCGAATTCGCCACCGCGGTCGTGGTCTATGGCGGCAAGACCTCGACGACGGGCACCGTCATTCTGAACTACTATGCCATCGCCAATTATCCGTTTGCCGCGGTCAATGCGTTCATGCTGATGGTGGCGATGATGATCGGCGTCGTGGTCATCCTGCGGCTGGTCGATATCCGCAAGGAGCTTTAGCGATGGCTCGCTCGACGCCGGAACACCGTCGCAAGGCGCGCGTCAAAGCGGGCTTCAGCGTCTACTATGTGATCTTTCTGATTTTCGTCTACGGACCGATGTTCGCGATGTTCACCCTGTCCTTCCAGGGACCGCGAGGCGGCGTCACCTTTCCGATGCGGGGTTTGAGCTTTTACTGGTGGGAAAAGCTGACCGGGCCGTCGGCGGTCGGCGATCTCAAGAGCTCGCTGGTGCGCTCGCTCGTTCTCGCGATCGTGGTGATGCTGATCACCGCTTTATTCTCCACCATGCTGGCGATGGCCTTTCGCAAGCGTTTCCGCGGGTCCGGAGCGCTGTTCTACGCGGTGATGGCCGGCTTGATGGTGCCGGGCGTTCTGCTCAGCCTGGGATTGGCGTCGCTGTTGCGCGTCGTCGGCATTCCGCCCGGCTGGTGGTATTCCGGCCTGGGCGTGCATGTGGTCTGGACCTTGCCGTTCGGCTTTCTGGTGATGATGGCGGTCTTCAACCGCTTCGACAGCCGGCTCGAAGAGGCGGCACGCGACATGGGCGCCGACGAATGGACCGTGTTCAAGGAGGTGACGCTGCCGCTGATCACGCCGGGCATCGTGGCGGCCGGTCTGTTCGGTTTCACGCTCTCTTATGACGAATTTGCCCGCACGACGCTGCTGTCCGGCGGGCAGAACACCTTGCCGCTCGACATCAATGCATCGCTGACGCAACGGGTTCAGCCGACCTTGTTTGCGCTTGGGACGGCGTCGACGCTTTTTTCGCTGCTGATGATCGGATTGTTTATTGTAATTTATACGATCCTGTATCGGCGCTCGCGCTAGGCGCGGACGTTTGCCGTACCGCTTTGAGCAGCCAATAGATCAGACAGAAGACCACCGTCAGGATAATGAGCGCGACCACCGCGCCGAGGCGGGCGCCGAATTCGGCGCCCAGCGTATGTCCGTCCTGCAGCAAATAAACACAGAGGATCAGCATGGATTGCACGGCAGCGCCGGCGCAAAACAAGATGGCGATGAAGGTCGAGCCGCGCAACGATGCCAGCACCATGGCATCGACGCTGTGCCGTTGGACGATGTAAAGGCGATAGGCGCGCCAATGATACCCGCAAAACCCGACAATCCCGGCGATCAGCACCACCCAGAACATCGCGTTGTCATAGCCCAGACCGTTGATGACGAGCGTGAAGAAGTCTTCAAACGGCTTGTAGAAATAGAGAAAGATGAGAACGACGATGAAGGCCACATAGCCTACGAGCGCCCAAAACAGCCGCCATCCTGCCATTTTGAATGAGTCCCTTGTTTGAATGAGTCTCGGTTGCTGGTGGATGTCCTCGGCCGCGTCATCGAGCGGCAAATGGAGCACGTCGAGTCGTGAACGGCAAGGGCTCGGCCCGCAGGATCGGCGCCGGTCGACGTCTCAAGCATGGGCGGACCTCAGCGCGACGATCAGCAGGATGGCGTAGATCAGCACGAAGACCGCGTCCTTGACCGCCGGCAAGATCTGTCGATCGCCCGCCGACGCGACCAGCCCGACAACCTCAAGAATAAAGAACACGATCGCTAGGATGAGAAAGGGCCACATCGAAGCCCACCATGAGGCGGGCCCGGCAACGCCCTGCCCGGTATCCCAAATCAGCAACAGCAACGGCAAGACGATGAGATACCCGTAGCCGAGGAGGAAGCGGCTGCGCGCGGAGCTGCGGTCGAGCAACCAAAACGCGGCAAAGAACAGGACAATATTGAGGATGTCCCAGAAGCTGCTGACGTAAGTCTCCGGCTTGGCGAGACTGCGCAGGTTGAGGAAGGCGAGGACGAGCAGAAAGGCCAGCAGGTCGCCCAAGAGCCATTCGCGTACCGCCTCGGCCGCGGGCTTGACGCCCCAGGTGCGGGTCGTCTTGTCGAACAGCAGCACCAGCGTCACGCCGAGGCTGGCCGGATAGATCAATTGCGCGACCAGCCCGTATTGCTCGGTCGATGTCAGGCCGATCCAGCACAACAGCACGATGGCGACGACGAAAGCGAGGAAGCCGAGGAGACGAAGTGGCGAGGGAGCAGGCACTGCCGCCGCACCTGCCGATGGCGTTTCCGCGGCGGCCGCTATCTCCTGTCGCGGGACCGAACGCCCTGATAATTGGGCCAGCGTGTAGGCGAGCGAAACGACGAGCCCGATCACGCCCAGCGCAACCATGACGGCGGCAAAAATAATGGTGCGCGTATCCGATCGCCAGTCGCCGATGGTCTCGCCCCACACCCATTGGCTGCCGCTGGAGACGAGCCAGATGATGAATGCCGCGATCGCACCGAGCAGAATGAGCGCGAGCGTGAATTCGTACCAACGCGGCGACTGTGCGGCGCGCTGGCCCGGTCCGCGCCCCGTAGCCTGTTCGCCCTGCGGCAAGCGCACCAATAATGCGATCAGGAACGCCAGCGTCCCGATAATGGCGATGGCGACCATCGCCTCGACGAAAATTGCCGCTCTTTGTTCCAAGCCGTTCGACCTTTCCACCAAATCGGCCGCGCGGGCGGCGCCCTACTGGCCGTTGCGCGTGAGCGTTTCGACGCACTTGCGGAGACTGTCATTGGCCGCTCGCTCCAACAACTCGCCGCGCGAACCGCCTTGCCGCGCGGCCGCGACGGCCGTCTCCCGTATGGTTGAGCCATTGGCGCGCAGCTGACCAACGACCTCGATCGCATCGCCGAGGGCGCGGTGGCGCATGATCTCGAAGCTCCAGGCGTTGCCGTAGGTCGCGCGCAGCCGCCGGATCACATCCGCACGCGATTGCTCTTTGGCATGGACCGCGGGCGTCGCCGGCGTCTTGCCGGCCGGCTCGGCAACCGCGACCGGCATCCCCCGCATCGCGGTGCGCATGCGCGCGCGCAACGCCCTAGTGGCGGCTTCGTCGACCGTCTCGGCGACGCGATCAACGATGACACCGTAGGCAAGCCGGGCATGCTCGATCGTGCAAAAATCGTCCAGCACGTCCTCGAGGATTTTCGCCGCCGGCCGTTCCAGCGGGTCGCCGAAGCCGCCGCCGCAAGGCCCGTAGAAGACGTGTACGTCACCCGCGGCGACCCGCATGCCGGAGAACTTGGCCGGCATGTGCCTGACCTCGCCGGGCCGGGCGAAATTGTAGATGTCGACCCGCCCAACCTGACCGGGTGTCCCGCCGAAAATGCCCCACGGCACATCGTGGTGCCGCTCGTTCTCGTGGGTGATGAACGCGTCGGTCAGAACGCGCTGCGCCTTGACCACACCAATGCCGCCGCGAAAACGGCCGGCACCAGGCATCACATCATCGCGCAACTCGTAACGGTCGCAGATCATCGGCAAATGCATGGCCAGATCTTCGAGCGGATTATTCCGGGTATTGGCCATCAGATTGTCGATGCAGTCGGGGCCGTCGGCGCGCGGACGGCCGCCATACGAGCCTTCGTTCACTTCAAGGAAAACCCAATAGTCGCCCGAGGGTCGAACGCCCGCATAGGAGCAAAACGACAGGCTGGCGGAACTGCCGGCGATGATGTCATCGGGCAGCACCGGCGCCAGCGCCTTGTAGATCAGGTCGATCACCCGATTGCATTGGGCAAACCGCGCCTCTGCAGCAGCGGGAAATTTCGGATTGTAGATCGAGCCTTTGGGCGCGATGACGGTCACCGGCCGGAACGATCCCTGGTTTGACGGGACCTTCACGTCCGAGGTCGTAGCATCGAGCAGTAGGGAGCGGATGGCGCAGAAGCAGGCGACCTTGGTCGAGCCCTCGAACGGCACGTTGAACGCCGTCTCCACCTGATCGGACGAGCCGGTGAGATCAATTTCGATGCCGTCGCCTTTGACGCGCACGCAGACCTTGATCGGCAGGCGCACGCCGCGATTCTTGCCGTCATCGTCGAGGAAGCCTTCGGCGCGGTATTCGCCGTCGGGAATGGCGGCGATACGCTGGCGCAGAACGCGCTCGGTATAGTCCATCAGTTGCTGGGTCGCATCGAGGATCAGCTCAGCGCCATAGCGGTCCATCAGCTCGGCAAAGCGCTTCGCACCCAGCCGGGCCGAGGCGATCTGGGCGTCAAGATCGTCTTGCAGCTGGCGCGCGGCGCGGCTGTTGCGTCCGATGTAATTCCAGAGCGCCTCATTGCGTTTGCCGCGCTCATAAAGCTTGGTGCCGGCAAACAGCATGCCCTCGGCGAAAACATCGGGGATGTCGATGATCAAGCCCGGCGTCGCCGCACCGATATCGACGTGGTGCGCGGTATTCGCCGAGAAGCCGACCAGTTTGCCGCGATGGAACACCGGCACCACGACAGCGATATCCGGCGAATGGCTCGAGCCATGATAGGGATGATTGTGAATGACCAGATCGCCGTCGTGCCATTCGCCGTCCTGCAGCGTGTCGCGGATGCCGGCGAGATAGCCGGGCAGCGAGCCGATATGCAGCGGCGTCGATTCCGATTCGCACAGCGTGTTGAAATCGGTGTCGAACAATCCGGCGCCGAGATCCTGCGACTCGCGGATGATCGAGGAGAACGACATCCGGTAGAGGACGTGCCCCATCTCTTCGGCGATCGTCTGCAGTGCGCCATTGATGACCTGCAGCGTGATCGGATCGATGGCCTGTCGGGGCATGGGTGCGACCGCCCTCAGCCGGCGCGTTGAATGTGAAGATTGCCGAATTCGACCACGTCGGCGACGTAGCCGGGCGGCAGCAGCGTGGTGGCATTGTGCTGGATCAGGATCGCCGGTCCGGCGATGCGATGTCCCGCCCGGAGCCGGCCGCGGTCATAGCGTGGCGTGTCGAGTGTCTCGCCGTCGTCGAATGTCGTCGGGCGGCTGTAGAGCAGCGCGTCGGATATATTCTGGCCGGCGACCTTGTCGATCGGCGCCATCTTCAGCGGGGTCACGTCCTCGCGGCCGATGACGCGGATCGTTATCAGCTCGACCTCGCCGTCTTCGAAATGATAGCCGTAATCGAGGCGGTGCTGCTGGTGAAAGCCGGTGACGACGTCGCGCACATTCGCCTCGGTCACCTTCCCTTCCGGGAGGTCGGCGCGCAGCTCGAATCCCTGACCGTGATAGCGGCATTCCGCGAGCTTTTGGAATTTCCGGCGCTCCGGCGGCACGCCGTCCTTTTCCAGGTCGCGGCCGCAGCGCTCGACCAAGTCGTTGATCGTGGCGTTGATGCGGGCGATCGCCGCCCGATCCGCGCGCTTGAGCGGCACGATGAGCGACCGCGCATGCTCATAGTGCATGTCGGTTTGCAGCAAACCCATGGCGGCGGTGATGCCCGGCGCCACCGGCACGATGATTTCCTTCGCCGCAATCGCCTCGGCGAGCGCGATGCCATGCAGCGGCCCGGCGCCGCCGAACGGCACCAAGGCGAATTCCCTGGGATCGATGCCTCGCGCCACGGAGTTCGAGCGGATCGCCAGCGCCATGTTGGAATTGATCACCTTGACGATGCCGAGCGCGGCTTCCTTGACCGACAGGCCGAGCGGCTTCGCCACCTTCTCCTCGACCGCCTTGTGCGCAAGGTCCGGGTCGAGCGGCAGATCGCCGCCCAGCATCTTATCGGCGTCGAGGCGACCGAGGACGACCTGCGCGTCGGTGACGGTCGGCTCCTTGCCGCCCTTGCCGTAACACGCCGGCCCCGGTTCGGCGCCGGCCGACCGGGGCCCGACATGAAAGCCGCCGGCGGCGTCGATGTAGGCGATCGATCCGCCGCCCGCGCCGATCGAAACGAGATCGATCATCGGCACCAAAATCGGATGCCCGTTCACGTAGGAGTCGCGCGCATTCATGATTTTGATGCGTCCGTCGGGAATGGTGCTGATGTCGGCCGAGGTGCCGCCGATGTCGACAGTGATCAGGTTC
>Ga0210394_10005171_pt1 | contig 14740 bp, 13 predicted proteins | sample IncBWC12MmetaG_FD_160121 | JGI IMG/M metagenome (GOLD analysis project Ga0210394, IMG submission 160121) | Forest soil microbial communities from Barre Woods Harvard Forest LTER site, Petersham, Massachusetts, United States - Inc-BW-C-12-M | ecosystem: Environmental > Terrestrial > Soil >... | reverse complement strand
CCACGCTATTGCGAAAGACACGGGCGAACTCGCAAAGCTGCTGCTCGATCAAGCCCGCGTCGCGCTCGTCGCCGGCGAAGGTTTCGGCGCGCCGGGCTATCTCCGCCTCTCCTACGCCACGTCCATCGAGCGCATCGACGAAGGCTTACGCCGCCTCGAGCGCTTCTTCATCCGCGTCGAAGCCGCGGCCTAAATTGTGACTGCGTTGCCGATAAGTCCTGCGCCCTTCCGCCTCGAGCCGGTTTTTTCCGAGCGCTTGTGGGGCTCTAGCTCTCTCGCGCCGCTATTTCCAGATATGCGTGACCTCCATCCGCTGATTGGCGAAGCTTGGCTCACAGGCGTTGACTGCCGAATCGCCAGCGGCCCGTTCGCAGGCCAAACGCTCGGCCAAGCCTGGAAAGAAATGACCATCGGATGGCGTGGCAAGAACTTCGAGGGCGAAGCAGACTTCCCTTTGCTCTTAAAATTCATTTTCCCGGCCGACAAGCTATCGATTCAGGTCCATCCCGATGACGCCTACGCCGCCGCGCACGAAGCCGCTGCAGGCGGCCGAGGAAAGACAGAAATGTGGTATGTCGTTTCCGCCGAGCCAGGAGCGCGACTGCTTGCAGGACTGAAACCGGATGCGACCAGGGAGAAATTTCTCGCCGCGCTCGCTGATGACACACTCGAAGATCTCTTTCAATCGCACGAAGCTCACGCTGGCGACACTTTCTTTATTCCCGCGGGAATGCCGCACACCATCGGCCCCAAAATGGTGATCTGCGAAGTGCAGGAATATTCTGATCTCACCTATCGCATCTACGATTACGACCGCCGCGACGCCAACGGCAAACCGCGCGAACTCCACATCGAAAAGGCTCTGGAGGTCATGGACTTCACCAGCGACGCTGGCGGAAAGATAGCGCCTCGTCCATGGTCTTACCGCAACAAGCAAGTCGGCGAACTATTAGTCGACTGCCCCTATTTCTCCACATCCACGCTTGGATTTGACCACCGAGTTTTCATGGGCGTGGCTATGAAACCCCCGGAGCAGTTCAGTTTGTGGGTATTTCTGGAAGGCGAAGGGCGCATTGACTGGTCTTCCACACCGCATGGGATGTTTAAAAGGAGTTGTGCAGGCGAATTCTGCTACAAGCCGGGAGAATGCTGGTTCATTCCCGCCGACTTCGGGAGCCGAGGGTACTCTCCGAAGACGAAAACGAGCTTGCTTATAGCATCTCCCGTCCAACGGAAGGCTGAGTTAGAGAAGAAAAATACTAATGCCGAGTGAAAAACTTCAAACTCACGCCGTCATCCTCGCCGGAGGACGCGGCACGCGCTTCTGGCCGCGCAGCCGTACTCGCACCCCTAAACAGCTTCTCAATATCGTCGGCAAAGATACGATGCTGGAGCAGACCGTCGCTCGGTTGCGCCCGCTTATTCCTCCCGATCATATCTGGACTGTCACGAACGCGGAACAAACCGCTGCCGTTAAGAAACAGTTGCCAGCCGCAGCTGGCAAACGCATTTTGACGGAACCGATTGGACGGAACACGGCTGCGGCGATCGCTCTCGCCGCCGTTCACGTGCGCCACGCTGCCAAAGGCGACGCACTCATGGCCGTGCTGCCCGCCGATCATTTCATTGCGCAGCCCGAAAAATATCGCAATATTGTCAGTGCGGCGCTCGATCTTGCACGCGAGCCTAAACGCATGATCGTTCTGGGCATTCCGCCAACGCGCCCGGACACGGGGTTCGGTTACGTCGAACGAATGGGCGATGCCATCGGCGCAAGCGGCTCTCCTGCGTTCGCGGTGCGCCGCTTCACGGAAAAACCTGCGCTGGAATTAGCCAAACAATACGTCGCTTCGGGCGACTACCAATGGAACGCCGGAATGTTTTTCTGGCGCATCTCCACGTTTCTCGAAAATCTGAAACGATTCCTTCCGAAAACGCATGAAGCTCTCGAGTCCCTCGCGGAGACGATCGGTAAGAAAACCTACGAGCGACGGTTGCGCACAATCTATCCGAAACTCGAAAATATTTCTGTCGACTACGCCATCTTAGAAAACGCTACGCGCCAGGAAGGTCCACCGCGCGTCTTCGTGATTCCCGCCGAAGTCGGCTGGAGCGACATTGGCTCCTGGGCCGCCGTCTACGAACTCCTCGCAAAGCAATCCGGCGAGAACGTCCTGGCCGGCCCCGGACTGGCTCTCGATGCCGCTGGCAATTTTCTTTATAGCCCGACGAAATTCGTGGCCGCCATTGGCGTGCGCGACCTGATTGTCGTTGAAACTCCGGACGCGCTCCTCATCGTCCCGCGCGAACGCGCGCAGGACGTCGCCAAAATCGTAAAATCCCTCGAAGAACGAAAACTAAACAAACTGCTGTAGCGAATTTCTTGAGGCGTATCAGTCCAATCTGGCCGTTTGGCAGATATATCGCTTCGCGTATACTTCCTCTTGTCCCTTATGACCGCGATTAAATTTGGAACCGATGGCTGGCGCGACGTCATTGCGGAAGGTTTCACTTTTGCGAACGCGCGCATTGTGGCGCAGGCCATCGCACGTTACGTCGTGCGGTACGAGGACGCGCGCAAAGGTGTGCTCGTCGGCTACGACCACCGCTTTGCTTCAGATTCCGTTGCCGCGGCAGTAGCTGAAGTGATTGCCGCAACGGGAACACCCGTTTGGCTCGCCGACAAACCCTGTCCTACGCCCGCAATTTCACTGCTCGTTCGCCAGCGCGCGGCCGCAGGCGGCATCCTTATCACCGCAAGCCACAATCCTTATCAATGGAACGGCATCAAGTACAAAGCGAGCTACGGCAGCAGCGCTCTGCCATCGATCGTCGCGCAAATCGAGATTGAACTAGCCGAAGTCCAAAAAAACGCAGCTGTGCCTCTCCCTCCGCGAAAAGAACTGATTCACTCTTTAGAGCCGCGCGCTCCATACCTCGACACTATCGAGAAACTGATCGACTGGCAGAAACTGCGCGACGCGAAGCTCCGTTTTGTCTCCGACCCCATGCACGGCTCCGCCACCGGTCTGCTGCCCGCGCTCTTCGCGCGCAACGGAATCGCCTGCGACGAAATTCGAGCCACGCGCGACCCGCGCTTCGGCGGCATGCATCCGGAACCTATTCCTCCGCACATCGCGCCGTTGCAGGAAGCCGTGCTCGCCGGCAAATTTGACGCTGGCCTTTGCGCCGACGGCGATGGCGACCGCATCGGCGCCGTCGATCGCGACGGTTCGTTCGTCAACCCGCACCAAATCTTTGCGCTTCTCGTCTGGCACCTTGCAGGCACTCGCAGTCTTCCCGGCGACATTGCGAAAACTTTTTCCGTCACCAAGTTGATCGACAAACTCGCCGCCAAGTTTGGCCGCAAACTCCACGAAGTGCCTATCGGGTTCAAATACATTTGCGAGCTGATGCTCGAACAAAATATTTTGATCGGCGGTGAAGAAAGCGGCGGCATCGGCACGAGCCTGTATCTGCCCGAACGCGACGCCACGGTTTGCGCGCTCTTTCTGGCCGAACTCATGGCCTGGCACGGAAAATCGCTCGGCGATATGCTGCGCACTCTCTATGCCGAATTCGGCGAATATCATTACGGCCGCGTCGATCTCGACGTAACACCAGCCCAAAAACGAAAAGCTGTCGCACATTTCTCCAGCGAAAAAACGGCCAAGCTGCTCGACTGGCTCATCACGCGCCGCGAAAACATGGACGGCATCAAAATCTACCTCGGCGACATCGGCTGGCTGCTCGTTCGCGCATCCGGCACGGAAAATCTTCTTCGCGTTTATTGCGAGACGTCGAAGCAGGAAACGACGCAACGCGCTCTCGATGCAGTAGCCAAACTTGTCCGGGCCTTATAGGTACAAAATGGAAACGATCAATCTTGCTGACAAATTCAGCCTCATAGCGGATTACTGGAATCCTCGTATCATCGGCGATCTGAACGATTGCCACGTCAAAGCAGTAAAACTAACAGGTGAATTTATCTGGCATCATCACGACAATGAGGATGAACTCTTTCTGGTTGTCAAAGGCACGTTGCGTATGAAATTCCGGGACCGCGAGGTTGTCGTGCGCGAAGGCGAATTCGTCATCGTTCCACGCGGCGTCGAGCATTGCCCTGTTGCGGACGAAGAAGTGCACATCGTATTGATTGAGCCGAAGTCCACGCTCAATACGGGAAATATCACCAACGAAAGGACTGTCGCCCAGCTCGAGCATATCTAGTCCGCGTCCTTGCTCAGGCTACAGCTCACAATCCAATGGAACACCGCTTCTTCACGCTCGACGTCTTTACTAACTCCCGCTTCGAAGGCAATCCACTTGCCGTCTTCACCGACGGCGATAGCCTTTCGAACGATCAGATGCAAGCCATCGCGCGCGAGATGAATCTCGCCGAAACCGTCTTCGTGCAAAAGCCGACCGACGAACGCGCTTTGGCTCGCTTGCGCATCTTCACCACGCGCGAAGAGCTCAAGCTCGCCGGTCATCCCGTCGTCGGCACCTGGTTTTTGCTTGCGGAGCTCGGCGTTGTCCCCGCACAAGAAGGCGGGGTGCACGTCATGCAGGAAACCGGCGCCGGCGTGCTCCCCGTTGAGATTCGTTTCAAGGACGGGCGCCCGCAGCGTGTCACCATGACGCAGACGGTGGCTGCATTCCGTCCCGTCAAGTTCAAGAAAGCTGCGCTAGCCAAGGCGCTCGGGCTTACTCCGAAAGATTTCGATCCGCATCTCGATCCGGAGTGCGTCTCCACTGGCATATTCAATCTCATGGTGCCACTCAGGAATCGCGCCGCGCTCGGCAAAATCTCCATGAACATGTTTGAGCTGCGCAAGTTGCTCGGAAAAAACGCGACGATGGCCTACTGCTTTGCACTTGGCGATCACGCAAAGGTTTTCGCACGTGGCATGTTGCCTTGGGAAATCTACGAGGATCCCGCGACCGGCTCCGCAGCCGGCTCGCTCGGTGCGTATCTTGTGAAGCATGGCAAGCTCGCGCCCGGACACACGCTGTCCATCTTGCAGGGCGCAGAAATGGGCCGTCCAAGCCACATCGAAGTGGAAGTCACGCAGCGCGGAAAAAAGCTGGTGCCGCGCGTGAGCGGCGCCGCCGTCAAAGTCTTCGAAGGCACTATCCGCGTCTAGCCGGGCACGGCTCAACCATCTCCGGTGTCTAACAACTAGAGAGACACCGCCATGTGGACCAACCTTTCACGCTTACAGCGCCGCGTGCGAAATCGCAGATTGGGAAGCCGGCGGCCCACGCTGTTCAACAGCCTCAATTCACCTGCATTTGCACACTCGGCGCTAGGCTGCGTCGTTCTCTTCCTCATCATTGCGATGATAAGTGACCCGCCTCATCACGGCATGGCCCTCGACAGGTACATCTCCCACAATGCAACACCCACGCCAGCCGCACTTCGCGACGATGCCATGAGAGTCATGCTCACTCGCGACGGCTCGATCTACTTTGGAAATCACAGGGTGGCGAGTGAAGATTTGTCGGAGCAGATTCAGCAACGTCTTCAGAGCGGCGCGCAACACAAAGTTTTTCTCGTCGTGGACCAGCGTGCAAGATACAGGGATCTTTCGATTGTCTTGGACGAACTGCGCTACGCGCGTATTTGGGATGTCACGTTCCTAACGGAGTCTGCTCTGATTCGTAAACGAGGAACGTCTTGAGGGGCGGAATCAGGCCGCGACGTTAGTTAATCCTTCTCCAACGTCTTGTGGACGGCATCGAGAATCCCATTCACAAACGATCCAGCATCTTCTGAAGAAAATTTCTTTGCCAAATCAACCGCCTCGTTCAGAATCACCTTCGGCGGTGTATCTGTCGTCCGCAATTCGTAAATGGCCAATCGCAAAATCGCCCGGTCGATCACGGCGAGCCGTTCCAACCGCCAGTTCTCCGCTTGCTTGACGATTAGTTCGTCAATCGCCGTCGTGTCTTTCACCGCTCCTTCGAACAGCCGATTCGCAAACGCGCGCGTGGAATCCGTGGCTTTCGCGGCTCGCCAGAATTTCGCCTCGAGTTTCGTTGGCTCCTGCTCGCTCATGTCCCACTGGAAAAGCATCTGCATCGCGAACTCGCGTGATTTTGTACGCAGGGACATATTACTTGCGCCGCGGCTTTCCGCTCGCCGGCGGCTTCGCAGTCGCACCGCGCAGCTTGCGAGACAAATTCGCCATCTCAATCGCCCCCAGCCCTGCTTCGAATCCTTTGTTGCCGCCTTTCAAGCCGGCGCGGTCAATAGCCTGCTCCAAAGTGTCGCAAGTCAAAACGCAAAACATAATCGGCACGCCCGAGTCCATCTGCGCGAGCTGCAATCCGCGCGCCGTCTCCGAGCAAACATAATCGTAATGAGAAGTTTCGCCGCGAATCACACAGCCAATTGCGATCAGCGCATCGTAGCGCCCCGTCGCGGCAAGCTTCTTCGACGTCAACGGCAATTCAAACGAACCCGGTACGTGCACAACGTCCACATCTTTGCTAACCGCCCCGGCACGCTCCAGCGCATCCACCGCCGCTGCCAGCAACCGCTCCGTAATAAAACTATTGAACCGGCTCACCACAATCCCAAATCGAAATCCCGCCGCGCTCAACCCGCCCTCAATTTTCCCTGTCTGCATTTCTCAGCCCGTCTTCCTCTTCTCCGCGAAACTCTGTTAACTCTGCGCCTCTGCGTTATCTTTTCTCGTTTTTGTTCTTTCCTATTTTCTTACTTCCCTACAAACTTCGCCGGTCTCTTCTCCAAAAACGCCTTCGTGCCCTCGCGCATATCTTCCGTCGCGCAAGCCAAACCAAAGAGCGTCGCCTCCAGGAACAACCCTTCCTCCTGAGGCATCTCCGTCCCGCGCTCGATGGCCTCCATCGTGTACTTCACCGCAATCGGCGCATTCGCAATAATCTTCTTCGCCAGAGCCTCGGCCGCAGGCAAAAGCTCCGCAGGCTCATAAGTATGATTCACGAGCCCAATCCGCAGCGCTTCTTCCGCACTGATCATTTCGCCGGCAAGACAAAGTTCCTGCGCGGCTCCTTTGCCGCAGAGCCGCGCCAGCCGTTGGGTTCCACCGTATCCCGGAATAATCCCCAGCTTCACTTCTGGCTGGCCTAGCTTTGCTGTTTTGCTCGCAATGCGGATCGTGCACGCCAAAGCAATCTCGCACCCGCCGCCCAGCGCAAATCCATTAATCGCACAGATGGAAGGCTTGCCCATCGTTTCCAGCAAATGGATCACGCTCTGCCCAAACAGCGAAAATTCTTTTCCGTTTACGGGCGTCTGCTGCGAAAGCTCTCCAATGTCAGCCCCCGCCACAAACGACTTTTCTCCCGCCCCGGTCAGGATCAACACGCGCACAACCTCATCCGAGCGCGCGTCCAGCAGCACGTGCTGCAACTCTTCCATCGTCTTGCGGTTCAACGCATTCAAAACCTTCGGCCGGTTGAAGGTTACAAATGCAATCCCATCTCTCTTCTCGTACAACAAGTTCTCGTAAGCCATTCGCGTCTCTCGCACTCTTCAATCTTTACTTGTAGGGGCGCAGCATGCTGCGCCACTACTCGGCAAAATCTACAATTTCATAGCCTTTGGCTTCGCAGGATCCGCGTAATCATAAAATCCGCGTCCCGATTTCCGTCCATTCCACCCGGCCAAAACCATCCGTTTCAAAAGCGGCGGCGAAGCGAACCGCCGCTCATGGAACTCGTCAAACATAATCTGCGAAATGTAGTAGGTAGTATCCAATCCCACAAAATCCAGCAAAGTCAGCGGCCCCATCGGATGCCCGCAACCTAGTTTCATCGAATTATCAATATCCTCAATCGATCCCACGCCTTCTTCCAAAGCGCGAATCGCATCCAGCAAATAGGGCACCAGCAACCGGTTCACAATAAATCCGGTAGAATCGTGCGCCCGCACCGGCGATTTCCCCAGTTTCACCCCGAACGCCACCATCTCTTCGTACACGTCGGCGTCTGTCGCAATCGTCCGCACCACTTCCACCAACTTCATCACAGGAACAGGATTGAAGAAATGTAATCCCACAAACCGCTGCGGCCGCTTCGTCGCCGCCGCAATTTCCGTGATCGTCAACGACGAAGTATTGCTCGCAAAAATCGTCGAAGCCGGGCAGAGCCCATCCAGCGCGGTGAAAAGTTCGCGCTTCGCCGGCAACTGCTCGATGATCGCCTCAACAATCAAATCGCAATCCTTCAAATCCTCCAGCAAAGTCGTCCCGCGCAATCGTCCGCGAATCTCACCCTGCACCGCCGCTGTAATCGTTCCCTTCTCCAACAACCGCGCCAAATTTTTCTCGATACCCGCGAGCCCTTTCTCAACAACCGCCGGACTCACTTCCCGCACCACCGTCACAAATCCCGCCGCCGCGCACACCTGCGCGATCCCCGACCCCATCAACCCACACCCCACAACTCCAACTTTTTGAATTCCCATTTCCTATCCTCACTGAATTGAAAGAAGACTTCGACAAACCCCACGTGGAGCGAAATGCAAGTCTAGCAGAAACTCCCTGTGCAAGAGTCTTCTCCGCGCTCCTCAGCGTACTCTGCGTCTCTGCGTTATCTTTTCCGGCTTTAGAAGTTGTCCAATCGAGCAGTCGCGTCCATAAGTATGACGGCCCTTCGTTACATAGTTATTTCGTTACTTCTTTACTTCGTTCAGTTCAGCGTCTCTACAATCATCGCAATTCCCTGCCCGCCCCCAATGCAAGCCGTCGTCAACCCATACCGCAAATTGTTCCGCCGCAGTTCATTCAAAATCGTTATCAACAACCGCGTCCCCGATGCCCCCAGCGGATGCCCCAACGCGATCGCCCCGCCATTCACATTCGTCTTGTCCCGGTTCAATCCGAGCGCCTTCTCCACCGCCAGATACTGCGCCGCAAACGCCTCATTCACCTCGACCCGATCCATCTGCTCAATCGCCAATCCCGCCAGCTTCAAAGCCTTCTGCGAAGAAGGCACCGGCCCAATCCCCATGATGCTCGGATCAACTCCCGCCGTCGCCCACGACACAATGCGCCCAATCGGCTTCAGCCCGCGTTCTTTCGCCGTTTTTTCGAGCGTCACCACAACTGCCGCCGCGCCATCTACGATCCCGCTAGCATTCCCCGCCGTCACAATCCCATCTTTCTTGAACGAGGGCGGCAACTTCTCCAGCGTCTCCATCGTGGTTTCCGGCCGCCGGTGATCGTCTTCGCTAAACACAATCGTCTTCTTCCCTTGCTTCACCTCCACCGGCGCAAGCTCTTCCCGAATTCGGCACGCCTTGTACGCCGCGTCCGCCGCTTGCTGGCTCCGCAACGCATACGCATCCGCGTCTTTACGCGTAATCCCGTGCTGCTCCGCCAGTTTTTCCGCCGTCATCGCCATCGGCAATCCGCAATAACTGTCCGTCAATCCCACAAACAGAGAATCCTCCAGCGCCCCACCTCCCAGTTTCAAACCAGTTCGTGCCCCGCGAATCACAAACGGAGCCTGCGTCATATTTTCCATCCCGCCCGCGAGCACCATCGTCGCTTCGCCAAGCAGCAAACGCTGCGCCGCCTGCGAAACCGCCTCAATCCCCGACCCGCACAACCGGTTCACCGTCACCGCCGGCGTCTCCACTTTCAATCCCGCCTTCAACCCCACGTGCCGCGCACCATATAGTGCGTCCGCGCTAGTCTGCATCACATTTCCAAAAATCGCGTGATCAAACTCTTCCGGGTCCACACCCGACCGACGAATCGCCTCTTTCGAAGCATGCGCCGCCAAATCAATCGCGCTCACCTCCGAAAACGCCCCGGTATACCGCGCCATCGGCGTCCGCGCCCCCGCCACAATCACCACATCCGTTGGAAACATGCTTCCTCGCTTTCAAAAATACTCGACGTTCAGTCTACCAATTCCCTTGTAGTGGCGCAGCATGCTGCGCGCTAAAGGATCGTTGCTCTATTCCGTAACGCATTTCCTTTTACAAAGAGATTCGACCCTCCTTCGAAATACCTCAGGTATCTCGCGACACAGTTGCTCAGGTAAGTCGCCCTCGGCAACGATTTCAATCCGTCTGACTCCCGCGATGACTCGAATCGGCACTCCTCGCAAGAGGAATCTCGCTTCGCGCTCTCTCTCGTCACTCGCGCAAATACGCTCGAGCCCTTCCGGGACAAGGTCACGCAACCGCACGCCATGATCCAGGATGAAAGCGCCGCCATCCTCCTGCCCAATAGACCACTGCGGCCAATTTCTGTTCGTGATCTGCGCCCAAGTTCCGGTCCTGATATCCAATGAAAACTCTTCGTTGTTTCTTTTGAATCGCTGCTTTCCATCCTTCAGCTCGACCCGCTGGCCGCCGCGAATGCTAATGAGGGAGTCGGCTGACAACTCTGCCGTGTGCTCGAAAATCCATCCGGGCCCCGTGCTATCAATAATGAGTTCAGAAGTGCGAAAGCTTTTCGTGTTGACCGAGTAGACCGGAGTGAATCCAAGTCGTCGGTCCTTCACATTTCCCAGACATCCGATAACGATGATCTCGTCTCTTACGAGAGTGGCAGTATGAAAATCGGTCGGCGGGAAGGCTTCCTCCGGATAGCCGTAGATTTCAATTTCGTTCTTAGGTCCAAAAACCACAACATCGCTGTAGATCTGGAAGTCTGTGTCATAGTAGTCCTCGTGTTCAACGCCGATGCAGATTATTCGGCCGTCGGGAAGCTCCGTGCGAGTGGCTCCATATCTTTCAAAAGTCCAGATCGGCCCGTCCTCTCGATTCAAAGGAACCTGGAAGAAATCTCTAGCTCGTGAGGGACCATAAGTAGACTTGAGCTTGCTATCTCTCATTATCAACTGTATCTCGGCAAGGCTTCCCTGCTCTTCAATCACAGTGGTTTCGTCGCCCCGTAACATCCACTCCCAAAAAGCGCAATTCATCCGCTCGGGATTGGCATTTCCAAAGCGGGGTCGTCTTTGTTGCTCAAATATTTCTCGGCTGATTTGTGTCACGATTTTAGGTGAGCGGTGGTTCGGCAAACGAATTCGTTACAAATAAGGGGATGCTAAACCTTCGGTGTATCCAACGTAACGACGGTATCCCCGCCCTTTTTCCGCGCTTCTTCCACACTAAACTCCGCGCGATTGATCAGGTCCGTCACGATGTCTTCGCTGTCGTACTCGTGCTTGGCAACCGCTTCCACGATTCCCGCGCTCAGCGTGATCTGCGTCGTGTCCCACGGCGGCCGCAAACCGGAAGCCGCTCGGCGCAATTTGTCCGCAAGATTCTGCGCCCCGGCCAGCGTCGTGTCCGGCAAAATAAATGCCAGCGACCACGACGTATATTTCACCGCCACGTCGTTCTGCCGCACGATCGGCTGAAGCGACCGCGCTAACTGTTCCAAAAACCTCTCCAGCGGCGACTCACCCTGCTGCCGCAAAATTTCCGCCCCACGATCAATCTGCAAAATCGCCAGTGCCAACGGTGTTCCTTGGCTGCGCGCCCGATCCGCCTCCGTAAGCAAACAACTCTGATACGAACTGCGGCTCAGCAAGCCCGTACGCTCATCCGAAACGCCCATGCGGCGCACCAGCGAGCGCAGCCGCGTGTGGCTCACGCTCATCAACATCTGATCGCCGATGGCTTGCAAGAAATAAGCCTCGTTCGGCCTCCACTTGTGCGGTTCCGCGTGGCCCACGATCAGCATTCCCGCGGGCGCTTGCGTCTCTTTGTCCGTAATCATCACGCCAAGCGCGGTCGCAAGTCCCATCTCGGTAAGAATCGAACCCTCGGTCGCATCGACCACCAACCCGCCAAGCTCATCCGGCTCCGCTTTCTCCATTTGCGCAAGCAGCAACACGACCTGCGCTCCCGGCGCGGGCTTCGTCGTCTGGCTGCAAAATTCCGCGGACATTTCCGGAGGGCGTCCCGGCGCTCCAACAACCGCGATGCAGCGCATGGTTCGCAGGTGAGAACCCACTTCGCTGACCGCCGTGTTCAGCATCGCTCGCGGCGTCTGTTGACGGAAAATCTTTTGATTGATTTCTGAAATCTTCGATAGATCACGCAGAGTTTCCGCGCTGTACACACCCGTCCGCGTGGTGACTTGAACCGGCTGCGCTTCGACGACCGGCGCCGCAGCCGCCGGTGCCGCGGGTGCGGATGCCGCTGCGGGTTCCTGCTTAGGTTTCGGCGCCCCCGGGGGCCACCAATTCGCCATCTGATACAGATTTTGCAATCGTGCGTTGCGCGCTTCTTCTCCGGGGAACATCGCGGCGATTTTTTGTAGCCGCTCCAGCGCCTTCGCCTGCAGCGAATATTGCAGAAAAATCTCAGTCTGTACGATCAGGTCCTCGAGCGCTTGGGCATGCCGTCCTTCTTCCGTGCTTGGAGCTGCTTGCGCCACCCCTGCTCCCGCTCCAGCGTGCGTCGGCGGCGGTGGGGCGGTACTCATCGACTTGGCCAGCCTGCCGCCTACACGCTTCAAAAACGCTTCGTCGACATGTCCGCGAAGCTTTTCCATGCGCTCTTGATTGCGGTAATCGTAGGCATCGATGTCCACAAGGCGCTCCAGCGAATCGCAAGCCTTGCGGAAATCGCCGGCATTGAAATAAACGTCGAAAAGTTTTACCAGAATTTCGAAATACTGCGATTCGCGGTTCAGCTCGTTGTAAACCGCGGCCCAGAACTCCATCATGCCTTGCGAGTGCGGGTGTTTCGAAGCTACGGCGTCCAATTGCGTGGCGAAATCATTTTGCCGCTTGTCCGCGAACATGCGCCGCTTCAGCGTCTGGAGCACGTCCACGCCCTTAGTCGTTTGTGCGGAAGCCGCATAAGCATCTGCAAGTTCGAAAAGCCGCTCTGTGCCTGCGTTTTTCTCACGCAAAAGCTTTTCGAGGATCTCGCGCGCCCGGTCGAGATTTCCACCGCGAATCAGTGCGTCGCTGAATGTCTCCAGAAAGACGGTGTCACTCTCCGTTCCAGCAAACGGCTCGAGAAGGGTAGCCGCTTCCGCCGCTTCGTCGCTGCGCAATTTTGCCTGTGCGTAGAGCAGCGCAACGCTGCGCTCTTGTGGCGCCAGCTTGTGGGCGCGCCCGAGCAGCTTCAGCGCATCGACCTCGGCACCGCCTGCCGACGCAAGCTGCCCCGCACGAAGAAACGTGCGCGCCGCCAAAGCATTCTTTCCAAGTTGTTCCGCTGCCTCCGCCAGCCGCATCTGCCGGCTCAGATTCTCCGGATCGAGTTGCGCGATCCGCTCCCAGCAAAAAAGCGCGTCTTCGTGGCGTCCTGCGCTCGTGAAGAGTTCTCCGGCCTTGTTGTACTGGTCGATCGCTTCTTCGGGATGATTTTGTTTTTGTTGCAGAAATGCATAGCGGGCGATGCGCTCCGGCGGCTGTGGCGTGGAACCACTGCGCAGGAAACGATTGTAGATAGCCAGCGCCTTCGTTTCATCGCGCGGCTCGATCAACAAATCGAAGAGTAGCCCGTAATAAACAGCTGCGCGCTCCGGCTGGTCCATCCGCGCGTAAAGATCGCCAAGCGCCTGCGTCGCTTCCTGGTGCTGCGGCGCCTCATCCAGCACCGCTAGATAGGCTTCGATCGCGTCCTCGACGCGGTTCTTTTCGAGGAATCGCTTGGCGCGGTCCAAATGCTTGCTGACGTCTGCGGCCATCCGTCTGGGTTGCCTTTGCTTTGCCTGTCGGCTGACTAGAAATTCCTGTGCCGGGTCGTGCGCAGGGCGAGGTGCGACCGCCCTCGTCCCACTATATACCGCAAGCTCAGAGTGGGCAAAAGCTCCTCACCTAACCGATGCAGTAAGCAGCACGTCACCGTGCGGGGCGCAATGTCAGTTTGGCGCACCGCAACTCTCTCAGGAGGTAATCCCGCGAACGGGCTGCGCACCTTGGCGATTTGTGGCAAACTGAACTGTCACACGGCACGGTTTTGCGCAGCCTGGTCTCTTGGCTCCTCGAAGCATGCGGCTCCTGCCGGGAACTGAACAAAATAAAAGCAGTCGCAAGCGGAAGCGATAACCGAAATACATGGACCCGAAGTTCATACGCAATTTTTGTATCATCGCGCACATCGATCACGGCAAGTCCACGCTCGCGGACCGGCTGCTGGAGATGACCGGCGCACTTACGCAGCGCGAGATGCACGAGCAGGTGCTCGACTCCATGGACCTCGAGCGCGAGCGCGGCATCACCATCAAGGCGAAAAGCATTCGTCTGCATTACACCGCGAAGGATGGAAACACCTACCAACTCAATTTGATCGACACGCCTGGACATGTGGACTTTTCCTACGAAGTGTCGCGTGCGCTCTCAGCGTGCGAAGGCGCGCTGCTCGTAGTCGATGCGAGCCAGGGCGTCGAAGCGCAGACTGTTGCCAACACCTTTCTCGCTGCGGGCAATAATCTGACGATCGTTCCTGTCATCAACAAGATTGATTTGCCTGCCGCGCAAACGGATTTCGTCAAAGAGCAAATTGAAAACGTGCTCGCGATTCCCGCGCAAGACGCTTTGCTGATCAGCGCGAAGAGCGGACTGGGCGTTGAAGATGTTCTCGAAGCGATTGTCCAGCGCATTCCCGCGCCGAAAGGCAGCTCGGAAAATCCGCTTCAGGCGCTGATTTTCGATTCCTGGTTCGACATTTATCGCGGAGCCGTGGTCCTCGTGCGCGTGATGGAAGGCCACGTCAACAAGCACACAAAAATCCGATTGTGCTACAGCAACGAAGTCCACGAAG
>Ga0210394_10005170_pt1 | contig 14740 bp, 24 predicted proteins | sample IncBWC12MmetaG_FD_160121 | JGI IMG/M metagenome (GOLD analysis project Ga0210394, IMG submission 160121) | Forest soil microbial communities from Barre Woods Harvard Forest LTER site, Petersham, Massachusetts, United States - Inc-BW-C-12-M | ecosystem: Environmental > Terrestrial > Soil >... | reverse complement strand
AAGTTTCCCGTGGATAAGACTCCGATCATCACCGGCTCTGCCTTGAAGGCGCTGGAGGGGGATGGCAGCGAGATTGGGGTGCCCTCGGTGATGAGGCTGGTGAAGAGCCTGGATGAGTACATACCGGTGCCGAAGCGGGCGATCGAAGGGGCGTTTTTGATGCCGGTGGAGGATGTATTTTCGATAGCCGGGCGCGGCACGGTGGTGACGGGGCGCATCGAGCGCGGGGTGGTGAAGGTCAACGATGAGGTGGAGATTGTGGGGATCCGCCCGACCGCCAAGACCACCTGCACGGGAGTGGAGATGTTCAGAAAGCTCTTGGATGAGGGGCAGGCGGGGGACAACGTGGGGGTACTGTTGCGGGGCACGAAGCGCGAGGAAGTGGAGCGCGGGCAGGTCTTGTGCAAGCCCGGCAGCATCAATCCGCACACCAAGTTTGAGGCCGAGGTGTATGTGCTGACCAAGGAGGAGGGCGGGCGGCATACGCCGTTCTTCAAAGGCTACCGGCCGCAGTTCTACTTTCGCACCACCGATGTGACAGGAGCGGTGGAGTTGCCGGCGGGCACCGAGATGGTGATGCCCGGGGACAACATCAAGATCGTGGTGGAGCTGATCGCCCCGATTGCGATGGAACAAGGTCTGCGTTTCGCCATCCGCGAGGGCGGTAAAACCGTCGGCGCCGGCGTCGTCGCTAAAGTGATCGCTTAAAGGCTTATATTTTGGCGCTCGCGCCGCAAGGATTATCATGGCAAACCAGAACATACGCATTCGCCTGAAGGCTTTCGATCATCGCTTGATCGACAAGTCGGCGCGTGAAATCGTCGATACCGCGAAGCGAACCGGCGCGACTGTCAAGGGCCCGGTGCCGCTGCCCATCAAAATGGAGCGCTTTACCGTACTGACCGCGCCGCATGGCGACAAAGACGCGCGTGACCAGTTCGAAATCCGCACGCACAAGCGTCTGATGGACATTTTGAACCCCACGGACAAGACCGTGGATGCGCTCATGAAGCTGGAACTGCCGGCGGGCGTCGATGTCCAAATCAAGCTGAATTAGTGCGGTAAAAGGTTGAATCCAGGGCGATTTCGGGTATACTCCCGCGTCCATTTTAGAGGTCGGAGCGCGTGGGCGCCGACGCCATTGCCTAAGGGTACTTGGGGTCCGTGTGTCTAGACCGCCGATCTGTTGCAACGAGCGGGCGCCAATTGAAGCGCTCGCGGTATGAGGATTGACAATGTCCATTGGTCTGGTTGGCCGCAAATGCGGCATGACCCGAGTATTCACCGACGCCGGTGCAACTGTCCCCGTGACGGTGGTCGAGGCGTTGCCGAATCGCATCTCGCAAGTCAAAAGCGATAAAACCGACGGTTACCGCGCAGTTCAAGTCACCATCGGCAGCCGGCGCCCGTCGCGAGTCGGCAAAGCCCTGGCCGGCCATTTTGCCAAGGCAAATGTCGCCGCCGGCTACACCTCGCAGGAATTCCGCTTGGGTAAGGGCGAGGGCGAAGCGCTGGCGGCAGGCGGCGAAATCAAAGTCGACATGTTCAGCGCCGGCCAAATCGTCGATGTGACCGGCACCACGGCGGGCAAGGGCTTCCAGGGCACCATGCGGCGGCACAACTTTGCGGGCGGCATGAAAACCCATGGCAACTCGCTCTCGCATCGCGCGCCGGGTTCGATCGGCCAGCGCCAGACGCCGGGACGAGTGTTCAAGGGCAAACGCATGTCGGGCCATATGGGCATGCGCAATCGCACCATTGAAAATCTGCGCATCGTGGAAGTGGACGTTGCACGGAATCTGCTGCTCATCAGCGGCGCTGTGCCGGGTGCCGAAGGCGGCCGGGTCATCGTGAGACCCTCGGTCAAAGCGCGCGGCCAGATGCGGCGTGAAAAATTGATGCCGAACAAGGCCCCCGCTGCCGTCAAGGGCGCGCCTGCTGCCAAGAGCGCGGCGCCGCCCAAGGGCGCGGCGCAGCCTAAGGGCGCGGCTGCACCCAAGGGCGCTGCCAAAGCTGAGAAGAAGTAGACCTTATGAAGCTTCAGTTAAAAAACGCTGCCAACGCCGGCGAGATTCAATTGTCGGACGTCGCTTTCGGGCGTGCCTACAACGAGGCACTCGTGCATCAGGTCGTCACTGCTTACATGGCGGCCGGACGTAGCGGCACCAAGGCGCAGAAAACCCGTGCGGAGGTGCGCGGCGGCGGCAAGAAACCCTGGAGCCAGAAGGGCACCGGCCAGGCCCGCGCCGGTTCGATTCGCAGTCCGATTTGGGTGGGCGGCGGCCGCACCTTCGCGGCCAAGCCGCGCGACTTCGCGCAAAAGGTCAACCGCAAAATGTATCGCGCGGCGATGCAGTCCATGGTGTCGGAACTGGTGCGCCAAGATCGCCTGGTCGCCGTGGAAACGATTGAACTGAGCGCGCCGAAAACCAAGCTGTTGATCAGCAAGTTGGCTGAATTCGGCATGACCCGCGGCCTCATCCTGGTCGAGGCCTTCGAGGAGAAGTTGTTCCTGGCGGCTCGCAATGTCCCCCACGTGGATGTCATGGCGGTCGCCTCTCTCGATCCCTTGAGTTTGATCAAGCACGACAAGGTGATTGCCACGGTGGGCGCCTTGAAGTTGCTCGAACAGCGTCTCGGAGGCGCGGCATGAACAAGGAACGATTGATGACCGTGCTGATTCAGCCGCACGTGTCGGAAAAGGCTGCCAACGTCGCCGAAAAGGCCAATCAATATGTATTCCGGGTCCGCGACGACGCGTCGAAAGCCGAAGTCAAAAGTGCCGTCGAACTCATGTTCGAAGTCAATGTCGAGGGCGTCAATCTGTTGAATCGTCCCGGCAAGACGCGGCGCTTCAAGAATATGGCGGGCAAGCGCAACGGATTCAAAAAAGCGTACGTGCGTTTGCAAGCCGGGCAGTCCATCGACTTCACCGGCGCCACAGCGAAATAAGGACCCATAGGCCATGGCACTCATCAAGATGAAGCCGACCTCGCCGGGTACGCGCTTCGTGGTCAAAATCGATCGCTCGCACCTGCACAAGGGCGGACCGCTCGAGTCCCTGACCACCAAGAAGAATCGCACCGGCGCGCGCAATCATTCGGGCCGCCAAACCACGCGCCACATCGGCGGCGGGCACAAGCAGCGCTATCGTCTGGTCGATTTCAAGCGCGACAAGGACGGGATCCCGGGCGTCGTCGAGCGCCTCGAGTATGATCCGAATCGCACCTCGCATCTCGCGCTGGTCCTCTACAAGGACGGCGAGCGCCGCTACATTCTGGCGCCGAAGGGCGTGCAAGCAGGCGATGAGATCCGCTCCGGCTCCGATGCGCCGATAAAGGCCGGCAATGCGATGCCGCTGCGCCACATTCCGGTCGGCAGCACGGTACACAACATCGAACTGAAGGTCGGCAAAGGCGGCCAGATGGCGCGCAGCGCCGGCGCGTCCGCCCAGTTCGCCGCGCGCGAAGGCGTGTACGCCAGTCTGCGGCTGAAGTCCGGTGAAATGCGCAAGGTGCATGTCGACTGTCGCGCAACCATCGGCGAAGTCGGCAACGATGAACACAATCTGCGCGTGTTCGGCAAAGCCGGCGCGGTGCGCTGGCTCGGCGTTCGTCCGACGGTGCGCGGCGTCGTCATGAACCCGGTCGATCATCCGCACGGCGGCGGCGAAGGCAAGTCCGGTCAAGGTAACCCGCACCCGGTGAGCCCATGGGGACTGCAAACCAAGGGCAAGAAGACGCGCCGCAACAAGCGCACCGACGGCATGATCGTTCAGCGCCGCAAGAACAAACGACTGTAGAGACTGGAGATACCCTTGCCTCGTTCGCTCAAGAAAGGCCCGTTCGTGGATTTGCACCTGGCCAAGAAGGTGCAGACCGCCAGCCAAAAGAATGATCGCCGCCCGATCAAGACCTGGTCGCGGCGTTCGATGGTGATCCCCGATATGGTCGGGTTGACCATCGCCGTGCACAACGGCCGGTTGCACGTGCCGGTGCTGGTGTCCGAAAACATGGTCGGCCACAAGCTCGGCGAGTTCGCCCCGACGCGCACCTTCAAGGCGCATTCCGGCGACAAGAAAGTCACGGTGGCGGAGTAGCGCATGCAGACCAAGGCGGTATTACGGTACGCGCGCATTTCTCCGCAGAAATGCCGCTTGGTGGTCGACACGATTCGCGGCAAGTCGGCGACCCTGGCGGTGAATACCCTGAAATTCATGCCTAAAAAAGGCGCGCGGATCGTGCTCAAGGTATTGGATTCCGCGATCGCCAATGCCTACAACAATTTCAATGCGGATGTCGATGATCTGAAGGTGACGCGTGTCGAAGTCGACCCGGCGCCGATGCTCAAGCGGTTCCACGCGCGCGCCAAGGGCCGCGGCGTGCGCATCGCCAAGCGCAGCAGTCACATCCTGGTTCAAGTGTCCGACGGCAAGCGAGAGGCCTAATGGGTCAGAAAGTAAATCCGATTGGTATTCGTCTCGGCATCACGCGCGACTGGTCGTCGAAGTGGTACGCCGGATCGAAGACGTTCGCCTCGAACATTCATACCGATTTTCTGGTGCGCAAGTATCTGAACAAGAAGCTTGCCGACGCCTCGGTGAGCCACATTCACATCGAGCGCGCGGCGAAGCGCGCGAACATCACAATTCACACCGCACGCCCCGGAATCGTGATCGGCAAGAAGGGCGAGGACATCGAAAAGCTGCGCACCGCCGTAGCCAAGATTCTCGGCATGACGATGAACGACGTGCGCCTGAACATCGCCGAAATCCGCAAACCCGAGCTCGACGCCAAACTGGTTGCCGAAGGCATCTCGCAGCAGCTGGAGAAGCGCGTGATGTTTCGCCGCGCGATGAAGCGCGCGGTGACCAACACCATGCGCTCCGGCGCATTGGGCATCAAGGTGCGCATTTCCGGCCGCTTGAACGGTTCGGAGATTGCGCGGACTGAGACCAATCGCGAAGGCCGGGTTCCGCTGCATACCTTTCGTGCCGACATCGACTACGGTCTGGCGGAGGCGCAAACCACTTACGGCGTGATCGGCATCAAGGTCTGGATATTCAAGGGCGAAGTGTTCGATAAAGCCGAGTTGGAGGCCGAAGCAGCCGAAGCCGAGGGCGCGGCGGCGGCAGCCAAGTCCGCCGAAACCGCGGCACCCAGCGTAAGTTGAACTAGGTAACACAGCATGATGCAGCCGAAGCGGACCAAGTTCCGCAAACAGTTCAAGGGCAAGATCTCGGGCAGCGCGCAGCGCGGCAATACCGTTGCGTTCGGCGAGTTCGGCTTGAAGGCCACTGATCGATGCCGCATGACGGCGCGCGAGATCGAAGCGGCGCGGCGCGCCATATCCCGCTATGTGAAGCGCGGCGGGCGTATTTGGATCCGGGTGTTTCCGGATGTGCCCATCACGCAGAAGCCGCTCGAAGTGCGCATGGGCTCGGGTAAGGGCAATGTCGAATATTGGGTGGCGAGAGTGCTGCCCGGCAAGGTTCTCTTCGAGATCGAGGGCATGAGCGAACAGATTGCGCGCGAGGCGTTTCGCCTGGCGTCAGCCAAGCTCTCGGTATCGACCACCTTCGTCAAGCGTCAGGTGCGCACATGAAGGCGAAGGATCTGCGCGCCAAGGCGGCCAAGGACTTGAGCGAGGAGCTGCTGAAGCTGCGCCGCGAACAATTCAATTTGCGTATGGCCCGTGCCACGGGGCAGGCCGCGAAGCCGGATCAATTTGCGAAAGTGCGTAAAAACATTGCGCGCGTAAAAACGGTGCTTGCCCAATCCAAGGCGGCCGGAGGTAAGGCGTGATGTCGAGCGAAGCACAAACGACGAATGCCGCCGAGGCGGTGCCCGGACCGGCTCCGATCCAGGGTCAACGCTTGCTCACCGGCAAGGTCGTCAGCAACAAGATGGACAAGACCATCGCGGTATCCGTCGAGCGTCTGGTGAAGCATCCGACCTACGGCAAGTACATTCGCCGCACCACCAAGTTGCTGGCGCATGACGAGAGCAACGAGTGCAAGGAAGGCGACACGGTGTCCATCAAGCCGTGTCGACCGATGTCGCGGCGTAAATCTTGGGTGCTGGTGCGCGTCGTCGAACGCGCCCCCGCCGAATAAGGGGCCGACATGATCCAGATGCGGACGATATTGAATGTGGCCGACAACAGCGGCGCCAAGCGGCTGATGTGCATCAAGGTGCTCGGCGGTTCGAAACGCCGCTACGCGGCGGTGGGCGACGTCATCAAGGTGAGCGTCAAGGATGCGATTCCGCGCGGCAAGGTCAAGAAGGGCGAGGTGTATGACGCCGTGGTGGTGCGCACCAAGAGCGGCGTGCGCCGCTCCGACGGATCGTTGATTCGTTTCGACACCAACGCGGCGGTGTTGTTGACCAACAAGCTGGAGCCCATCGGCACGCGCATTTTCGGGCCCGTGACCCGCGAGCTGCGCAACGTGCAATTCATGAAGATTATTTCACTCGCTCCTGAAGTGCTGTAGTTATGAAAAAGATCCGCAAGGGCGACATGGTGGTGCTGATCACCGGTCGGGACAAAGGCCGGAAAGGCGCCGTCATCGAAGTGCTGGCGGACGACCGCGTTCGCGTCGAGGGACTCAACATGTCCAAGAAGCACCAGAAGCCGAACCCGCAGATGGGCGTGCAGGGCGGCATCGTCGAGCGCGAGGCGCCGCTGCACGTGTCGAACGTGTTGATCTTCAATCCGGCGACGCAAAAGGGCGATCGCGTGGGCTTCAAGTCGCTGCAAAGCGGCCGCAAGGTGCGCGTGTTCAAGTCGAACAAAGAAATGGTCGACGCGAAATAGCGAGTTAAACGACATGGCAGCAAGACTGAAACAGATTTACAGAGAGAAAATGGTGCCGGAGCTCAAGACCAAGCTGGGGCTGAAGAACGCCATGCAGGTTCCGCGCATCGTCAAAGTCACGGTCAACATGGGCGTGGGCGAGGCCGTGGCCGACAAAAAGGTCATGGACGCCGCGACCGCCGACATGGCGAAGATTACCGGGCAAAAGCCCGCGGTGACCAAGGCTAAAAAGTCGGTAGCCACCTTCAAGGTTCGCGATGGCCAGGCTATCGGCTGCAAGGTGACGCTGCGCGGCGACCGCATGTACGAATTTCTGGATCGTCTGGTGAGCATCGCCATTCCGCGCATCAGGGATTTTCGCGGCATCAGCGCGCGTTCGTTCGACGGCCGCGGCAACTACAGCCTGGGGATCAAAGAGCAGATCATTTTCCCTGAGATACAGTACGACCAGATCGATCAAATCCGTGGCATGGACATCACCATTTCCACCTCGGCGCACGACGACAAGCACGGTCGCGCGCTGTTAGAAGCTTTCAACTTTCCGTTCCGTAAGTAGGGTAATAGGCCATGGCCAAGACGAACATGCTCATGCGCGAGAAAAAGCGCCTCAAGGTGGCGAAGAAATACGCTAAGCGGCGCGCAGAGCTCAAAGAGCTGATTCGAGCGCCAAAAACCGGGGCGGAGGAGCGCGCCGCAGCGCAGGTGGAACTGCAGCAGCAGCCCCGCGATGCGGGCGCCACGCGGCAGCGCAATCGCTGCTCGATTACCGGCCGTTCGCGCGGCGTGTACCGTAAATTTGGGTTGGCGCGCACCAAGCTGCGTGAGGCGGCCAATCGCGGCGAGATTCCAGGCTTAACGAAGGCGAGTTGGTGAGGCGCGCACAATGAGCATGACTGATCCGATTGCCGATCTGCTGACGCGAATTCGCAACGCTCAATCCGCGGGCAAGCCCAGCGTCGGCATGGGTGCTTCGAAGCTGAAATTGGCGATCCTGAAGGTGCTGAAGGACGAGGGCTATATCGGCGGCTACGGCGTCGATAGCGCCGGCGCCAAGAGCACGTTGTCCATCGAGCTCAAGTATCACGACGGCCGTCCCGTCATCGATCGCATCGAGCGCATCAGCCGTCCGGGCCTCCGAATCTATCGCGGCAAGGATGAGTTGCCCAAGGTGCTGGGCGGTTTGGGCGTGGCGGTGGTCTCGACACCCAAGGGCATCATGTCCGACAAGCAAGCGCGCGCGGCCGGCACCGGCGGCGAAGTGCTTTTCGTCGTCCAATAGGGTTTCGACTTAAGGGTTCAACTATGTCTCGAGTCGCAAAAATGCCGGTCGATCTTCCGCAGGGAGTCAGCGCAACCATTGCCGCGGACGCCGTGACGCTCAAAGGGGCGAAGGGCACGCTGACTTTGGCGATCAAGAACGGCATCAAGGTCGTGCAGCAAGAAAAGCGCCTGCAAGTAGAAGCCTTGGATGCGGCGGCCGAGGGCATGAATGCCGTCGCGGGCGCCACAAGGGCGCATCTCGCCAATATGGTCACGGGCGTGACCAAGGGCTACGAGAAGAAGCTGGAATTGGTCGGCGTGGGTTATCGAGCCGCGGTGCAGGCGAAAAACTTGACCCTGACGCTGGGTTACTCGCACTTGATCAATTACGCCATTCCCGACGGCATCAGCATTGAGACGCCGAGCCAGACCGAGATCATCGTCAGAGGCATCGACCGGCAGCGCGTCGGACAGACCGCGGCGGAGATTCGCGGATTCCGTCCGCCGGAGCCTTACAAGGGTAAGGGCGTGAAGTACTCGGATGAAACGATTTCGCTGAAAGAGGCGAAGAAGAAGTAACCATGAAATTGACCAAACAAGACACTCGCCTGCGCCGCGCGCTGCGCGGCCGCGTGAAGATCAAGGAGCTTGCCGCATTGCGCCTGTCGGTGCATCGCACGCCGCAGCACATCTATGCGCAGATCTTCGCGCCGGAGGGCGACAAGGTGCTGGTCGCCGCGTCGACCTTGCAAAAGGACGTGCGCGGCGAACTGAAAACCACCGGCAATATCGAGGCGGCCAAGGCGGTCGGCCGCGCCATTGCGCAACGAGCCACGGCCAAAGGCATCAAGAAAGTGGCATTCGACCGTTCCGGTTTCATGTACCACGGCCGCGTCAAGGCGCTGGCCGAGGCCGCGCGCGAAGCGGGACTAGAGTTCTAACTGAAGAGGTCTAAAAGGACGCTATGGCGAGAGTAGAAAAACCAATGTCCGGCGATGACCTGCTCGAAAAGCTGGTCGCCGTGAACCGCGTGGCCAAGGTGGTCAAGGGCGGCAAACAATTCGGCTTCACCGCGCTGACCGTTGTGGGCGACGGCGCCGGTAGAGTCGGTTTTGGCTATGGCAAGGCGCGTGAGGTGCCGGTGGCGATTTCCAAGGCGATGATGCAGGCGCGCAAAAGCCTGGTCACCGTGTCCTTGAAGAACGAAACCCTGTTCTACGCTGTCAAAGGACGGCATGGAACCACGCGGGTATACATGCAGCCGGCCGCGGACGGCACCGGCGTGATCGCCGGCGGGGGCATGCGTGCGGTATTCGAGTGCGCCGGGGTTCGAAACGTGCTGGCCAAGAGCTATGGATCGCGCAATCCCATCAACGTGGTGCGCGCCACCATGGATGCGCTGGGCAAGCTGCGCACGCCCGATGACATCGCGGCGAAGCGCGGCAAGAGTGTCGAAGAGATCGTGGGCTAAGGTCATGACGGATAAGGCAATCGCGGACAAGGCGATCGCGGACAAGGCGATCAAAGTTACTTTGCTCAAGAGCGTATTCGGGCAGCTGGCCAGCATCCGCGGTTCGGTGCAGGGCTTGGGTTTGCGCCGGATCGGTCACAGCGTGGTGGTGGCGGATACGCCGTCCAATCGCGGCATGGTCAATGCGGCCAGCCACATGCTCAAAGTCGAACCCGCCGTGAAGGTGCCCGCCGTAAAGGTGTCTAAATGAGATTGAATACGATCAAACCGGGTGCCGGCTCCAAACGAACCCGATTGCGGGTCGGCCGCGGTGCATCCGCCGGCCAGGGCAAGACCTGCGGCCGCGGCGTCAAGGGACAGCGCGCGCGCAAAGGCGGTTATCACAAGGTTGGATTCGAAGGCGGCCAGATGCCGCTGCAGCGGCGCTTGCCCAAGGTCGGTTTTAGGTCCGCGATGAAGGCGTCTCGCGCCGAGCTGACCCTGTCCGACTTGATGCGGGTGTCAGGCGCTGAGGTCACCCTGCCCAAGCTGATCGAGGCGAACCTCGTGCCGGAGAGCACGAAACTCGTGAAGATCATTTTGTCCGGTACCGTCAGCAGGCCATTCACCGTCAAAGACTTGCGTGTTACCGCGACCAAGGGCGCAAAGAGCGCCGTCGAGTCCGCCGGCGGCCGTTTCGAGACTTAAGAGAAACCCAGTGGTCACATCCAGCACCAATGCAGCCGCCGCTCTGGGAGACATCACACGCTTCGCGGAAATGCGCAAGCGCCTGTTCTTCCTGTTGGGCGCGCTGGTGGTGTATCGGATCGGCACATTCATTCCCGTTCCGGGCATCGATGCCGCGAAATTTGCCGCTTTCTTTGCCAACCAGAACGGCACGCTGCTCGGCATGTTCAACATGTTTTCCGGCGGCGCGCTGCAGCGCTTCAGCATCCTGGCGTTGAACGTCATGCCCTACATCACGGCATCCATCATCGTGCAGATGGCATCGATGGTGTACCCGCCATGGTCGCAAATCCGCAAGGATGGCGAATCCGGCCGCCGCAAACTGATGCAGTACACGCGCTACGGCACCGTGGGCCTGGCCGCGTTCCAAGGCTTCGGCGCAGCGTTGGCCATTCAGAACTCGAGCGGGAATCTGGTGCCGAACCCGGGTGCGCAGTTCTTGTTCGTCGCCACCATTTCGATCACCACCGGCACTTTGTTCGTCATGTGGCTGGGCGAACAGATCACCGAGCGCGGCATCGGCAACGGCATCACCATGATCATCGTGGCCGGCATCATCGCGGGTCTGCCGCGCGCCATCGGCAATACGCTCGAAATGGTGCGCTCGGGTGAAATGAATCCGCTGATCGTGCTGCTGATCGTCGTCGTGGTGGTCCTGGTGACGCTGTTCTGCGTGTTCGTGGAGCGCGCGCAGCGCAAGATCCAGGTGAACTACGCCAAGCGTCAAATGGGCCGGCGCATGATGCAGGGTCAGAGTACTCACCTGCCGTTCAAACTGAACATGGCGGGCGTGATTCCGCCGATATTCGCCTCCAGCCTGCTGGTGTTTCCGGCGACCATCGCTCAATTCTTCGGCAACAGCCCGAATCCGAATGTCATCCAGAGGACCTTGCAAAAGGTCGCGGCCGTCCTCAATTATGGGCAGCCGCTGCACGTTTTATTGTTCGGATTGCTGGTCATCGGATTCGCGTTTTTCTACGTAGCATTGGTGTACGACGCGCGGGACACGGCCGAAAACCTGAAGAAGGCCGGCGCCTTCATTCCCGGCATCCGTCCCGGCCAACAGACCGGCGATTACCTGGACAAGGTGCTGACGCGCCTCACGCTGTGGGGCGGTTTGTACATCATGGCGGTGTGTTTGCTGCCCGAGATCATTCGTATGGTGAACCCGGCCATTCCGTTTCAGTTCGGGGGCACCTCGCTGTTGATCATCGTGGTCGGCGTGATGGATTTCGTGGCGCAGGCGTCATCGCACATGATGTCGCAGCAATATGAGGGCCTGATGAAAAAGGCCAGCCTTCGCGGCATTGGAGCTAAGAAATGAAAGTTCGTCCTTCGGTTAAAAAGATTTGTAAGAACTGCAAAGTTGTGCGGCGCCGCGGCGTCGTCTACATCATTTGCTCGTCCGATGCGCGGCACAAGCAGCGTCAGGGCTAGCGGCCGGCAGTTGGGGGCTAGTGAATTGATCTTTAGGGGTTTTTCTAATATACTACCGCGCTTTTTTCCGTGGGCACGGGTGGAGAGATAGATGGCGCGTATCGCCGGCATCAACATACCGATGAACAAGCATGTGGTCATCGGTCTAACCCACATTTTTGGCATCGGCAACAGCCGTGCGCTGCGCATTTGCGATGCCGCCGGGGTGAAGTACCACGTCAAAGTGAAGGATTTGACCGATGCCGAAGTGGCCTCGCTGCGCTCGCAGGTGGCGAAATTCGCGGTCGAAGGCGACTTGCGCCGCGAAGTGTCGATGAACATCAAGCGCCTGATGGATTTGGGCTGCTATCGGGGCATCCGGCATCGCAAGGGCTTGCCGCTGCGCGGGCAGCGCACCCGCACCAACGCGCGCACGCGCAAGGGTCCGCGCAAGCAAGCGGTCAAGATGAACGCGCCGCCGGGCAAGGTTTGAGAATTTTTTTCGGGCGGGGTCGCCTCGACCCCAATACGGCGCGCAGCGCATAGGAAATCATGGCTGACCAGAAACAGAACGCAAATCAGAGCGGCGCAGCCGCGACCGCGGCCACGGCCGCCGGGGGCAAGCCTGTACGCAAGAAAGTGCGCAAGAACGTGCTTGATGCGATCGCGCACGTGCATGCGTCGTTCAACAACACCATCATTACGATCACCGATCGGCAGGGCAACACCTTGTCGTGGGCGACTTCCGGCGGCTGCGGGTATCGCGGCTCGCGTAAATCGACGCCGTTCGCGGCGCAGGTTGCGGCCGAGCGCGCCGGCACCGCGGCGCAGGAGCATGGTGTAAAGAACGTGGAAGTCCGGGTAATGGGTCCCGGCCCGGGCCGTGAGTCCGCGGTGCGGGCATTGAACGGCTGCGGCCTGAAGATCACCAACATCGAAGACGTCACGCCGATTCCGCATAACGGATGCCGTCCACCCAAGAAGCGGCGCGTCTAATGGCAAAATATACCGGTCCGAAGTGCAAACTGTCGCGTCGCGAGGGAACCGATCTGTTCCTGAAGAGCGGCGTGAAGCCCCTGGAGTCGAAGTGCAAGCTCGAAGTGCCGCCGGGCGGCGTGAAGAGCGAGCGCAAGCAGCGCTTGTCGGAATATGGACTGCAGTTGCGCGAGAAGCAGAAGCTGCGCCGCATGTACGGCGTCCTCGAGCGGCAATTCCGCAACTACTATCAGAAGGCGGCAGGCCGTCCGGGCGCCACGGGCGAAACATTGCTGCAATTCTTGGAATGCCGTTTGGACAATGTCGTGTATCGCATGGGCTTCGCGGCGACTCGCGCCGAAGCTCGCCAGCTGGTGAGCCACAAGGGCGTGGCGGTGAATGACAAGCTGGTCAATATCGCTTCTTATCAGTGCAAGGCAGGCGATGTGATCAACCTGCGGGAGCGCGCCAAGAAGCAGAGCCGTGTGACCGCCGCACTCACGATCGCCGCACAAGTCGGCTTTCCCGACTGGGTTGAAGTAGACGACAAGAAGTTTTCGGGAATTTTGAAGTCGGTTCCCGATCGGCAGGAAATTCTGCCCGACATCAACGAGAGCTTGGTCGTCGAGTTGTATTCCAAGTAACGCACCGCAGCTTCAGCTGCGTTGTCCCCGGTTAGTCAACGAGGGTATTCCATGCAGGGATCGATCAATGAATTCTTAAAGCCGCGGGTCGTCAAGGTACAGCCCGTGTCGCCGCGTCACGCGCGCATCGTCATTGAACCGTTCGAACGCGGTTTTGGCCACACCCTGGGCAATGCCCTGCGGCGCGTGCTGCTGTCCTCATTGCCGGGGGCAGCCATCACCGAGATTGAAATCGAGGGTGTGCTGCATGAGTACACGGCCATCGAGGGTGTGCAGGAAGACGTGGTCGACATTCTGCTGAATCTCAAGGCAGTGGCGATCCGCATGCATACGCGCGACGTTGCCGAAGTACGGCTGCACAAGAAAGGTCCCGGACCCGTGACCGCCGGAGATATTGCCGGCGATCACGACATCGAGATTTTGAATCCGGATCTGGTCATCGCAAATTTGACCAAAGCCGGCGAATTGTCGATGTCGCTGAAAGTCGAGCGCGGCCGCGGTTATCGTCCGGCGGCGCAGCGCATGGCTTTCGAGGAACAGACGCGCGCGATCGGCCGTCTGCAGTTGGACGCATCGTTCAGCCCCGTGCGCAAGGTGACCTATAATGTCGAGAGTGCGCGCGTCGAGCAGCGTACCGACCTGGACAAGCTGATTTTGGATATCGAGACCAACGGCACAATCGATCCGGAAGAGGCGATTCGCCGCGCCGGCGGGATACTCAAGGACCAGCTGTCGGTATTCGTCGATCTGCAGGGCCAGGACGAGTCGACCACCAAGGCCACGGAAACCCAGTTCGATCCGATTTTGCTGCGTCCTGTCGACGAGCTGGAGCTCACCGTGCGCAGCGCCAACTGCCTGAAGGCCGAAAACATTCATTACATCGGCGATCTGGTCCAGCGCACGGAAGTCGAATTGCTGCGCACGCCGAATCTGGGCAAGAAATCGCTGACCGAAATCAAAGAGGTTCTGGAGAGCCACGGCTTGACATTAGGTATGCGCATCGACAATTGGCCGCCGCCGGGATTGAAGCGCGACGACGAGCGCGACGGCATTTGAGGATATAGAGACAATGCGTCACAGAAACAGCGGGCGTCAGCTATCGCGTAATGCCTCCCATCGTCACGCGATGTTGCGCAACATGGCCACCTCGCTGCTGCGGCACGAGACCATTCGCACCACGGTGCCGAAGGCCAAGGAGCTGCGCCGGGTGGTCGAGCCGCTGATCACCCTGGCCAGGGTTGATTCGATCGCCATGCGCCGCTTGGCGTACGTGCGGTTGCGCGATGTGAGCGTTGTCGAGAAATTATTCGACGATCTGGGCCCGCGTTTCAAGGCGCGCGGCGGCGGCTATACGCGCATTCTCAAGATGGAACCGCGGCCGGGCGATTCGGCCGACATGGCATTGATGCAATTAGTGGATTCGGCGCCGGTG
>Ga0210394_10005169_pt1 | contig 14740 bp, 11 predicted proteins | sample IncBWC12MmetaG_FD_160121 | JGI IMG/M metagenome (GOLD analysis project Ga0210394, IMG submission 160121) | Forest soil microbial communities from Barre Woods Harvard Forest LTER site, Petersham, Massachusetts, United States - Inc-BW-C-12-M | ecosystem: Environmental > Terrestrial > Soil >... | reverse complement strand
TAAGCAAAGTATGCGCGCTCTTTGCGGGGAAGCCTTGCGGCGCAAGATCGAAGCTGACATCTTGCGGCTGCGCGGACATGTTCAGCACCACCAGCACGGCTTCATTTTTATAACGCCGCAAATAGGAGAGCACGTTGCCATCGTTCTGGTTGAGCGCGACGTAGTCACCGTCTAACAACGCCCGATTTTGATGCCTTAAGGCGAGCAGGATCTTGTACGTATTCAGGATGGAGGACGGGTCTTTTAGTTCGGTGGCGACGTTGACCGTTTTGTAGCTGGGTGGAACAGGTAGCCATGGCACGCCTCGCGTGAAACCGGCGTTGGGGCTGTCATCCCACTGCATGGGGGTGCGCTCGCCGTCGCGTCCTTTTTCTTGCGGCCATCCTACGCGGCCAATCGGGTCCTTCACATCTTCCTTGCGCGTGGGATCGTTGTTTTCCATTCCAATCTCTTCGCCGTAATACATGATTGGTGTGCCGCGAAGAGTCAAATAAAGGGACGCCATCAGTTTGGCGATCGCCTGATCGTGCTGCCGGTCGCCGTAACGCACGTACGATCGCACGATGTCGTGATTGCTTAACACAAAGACCGGCCAGCCTCCGGCTGAGTCTACGGCCGCGATCTGGCGCCGAAATTCTGGCGGCGAAAGTTTATCTACCTTGGTGAACATGAAATCCATCGGCATCTGCAGTTCATCGCTGTGATCGCCGTAATACTGTTTGAGCTCACTCACGTCTTTAGTCCAGGTTTCACCGATCAGGACAGCGTTGTGCTCGTCGGCAACCTTTCGCAAGTCGCGGAGAATGACGTGCACTTCGGGTAGCTTGGTGTTGTTAACCCTCTCTTGGTTCGGATCGCCGTATTTGTTCAGGCCCGGAAGCACCGGGTTGTCGCGGTTTTGCGGATCTTCGAACAGGGTGTCGACGGCATCGAGGCGGAAGCCGGCGACTCCGCGTTTGTACCACCAGCGAGTGACGTCGAACATGGCGTCCTTCACCGCGGGATTGTGCCAGTTCAGATCAGGCTGCTGGAGATAGAAATAGTGATAATAAAATTGGCCGGTTTTCGCATCAAACGTCCACGCCGATCCGCCGAATTCTGACGTCCAATTGTTCGGCGGCAGCCCGGGACCCTTGCCGTCGTGCCACATATACCAGTCGCGCTTGGCCGCGGTGCGCGACGAGCGAGAATCCAGGAACCACGGATGCTCGCTGGAGCTGTGGTTCATGACGAAATCCATGATGATGCGAATGCCGCGCTGTTTTCCATCTTTTTCCAGGCGATCAAAATCGGCAAGCGTCCCGTACATTGGGTCGATATTTTCGTAGTCGGCTACGTCGTAACCGAAGTCGACTTGTGGAGAGGGGTAGCAGGGCGTGAGCCAGATGGCGTCGACGCCGAGACTTTTCAGATAATCCATTTTCGAATCGATGCCCGGCAGATCGCCAATGCCGTCGCCATTGCTGTCCATAAAACTGCGCGGATAGATTTCGTAAAACACCGCGTGCTGCCACCACTGGTGGCCTTCGGAGTCGACCGCCTGAGTTTGGGAGTGAAGAGAAAAGGACAAGCCGATAACTAATAACAATAAAGCCGCGAATTTATGGAACATAGAACTTCCTCCTGAGGTACTGGCGAGTCGGCTGCGAAACGTCGGTAAAGTTTAGCGCAGCTGGCGACCTGGGGATAGCACCGCCTTTAATTCTTTATCATTTAAGAAATCCCTTGTCATTCCGAGGAGCGAAGCGACGAGGAATCTGGGTTTCCCCGGCTGCGGCAAGAACCTAGATCCCTCGCGTTGCTCGGGATGACAATCGGTTTGTGCGTGTCGGGATGACAGCGATGTGACACGCAATGTCGACAGCCGGATCAGCGGATGTTCGGCGTGGTCTTGCGATTTGGCGTGAAGTGAATGAGTATCTTTCCGTGAACATAGGAAGAATCGGTTCCCGGCAGCTGCACACGCATCCGCTTTTGGCCGTTGTCTTCTGTGATGAGCTTGGCGCCTTCGACAGTTGCGACTTGATTCGAATCTCGTAGAATGAAGTCGTATGGCTTGCGTGGCACGCCTGCCACCTCCACGGTTAAGCTTTCGTTTTTGGGACCCCACGAATCGGAGATGACGCGCAATCCCTGACTGCGTTCGCCGAGCGGCGGGAGATTCGAGATAATGCTGTAGCCAAAATCGTTGCGCAAGCGAATGTGCAGCGTGCTCGATCCGGCTTTAATTGGGAAGTGCAGAGAGACGTGCTGATCTTCGCGGTTGCGCTCCATGCGCACTGCAACGCGATGCCCGTTGATTTCTGCGCCGGCGATGTCGGCGCGCAGGCTGACGGCGGGTGAGAATTCCATGGCGCAGTCGCCGGAGCCTGTTCGCTGCATTTCGAGAGTAATTCCGTCCTCGGTTCTTTTGTATATAAGATCGATCGTGTCGTCAGCGACTCGAAGGTTATGCAGTTCGAAAGAGTTCCATCCGGCCGGAACATGTGGAGCAAAGCGCAGTTGACGCGTCGTCGCGTCGGCTTGGAGGCCAAGCAGCCCGCGCAACAAGGGGCTCACTACCATCGCGGCTGACCATATCTGGTGCGGCGAACTGGTGGACAGAGGCTGATAAAAATCTCCGGAGAGAACTTCGGTGACGTGGCCGAGTGCTCCGTCGAGCGCCAGCAGCGCGTTTGAACGCAGGTTCGCATAAGCGGACTGCGCATGGTGGTAGCGATATTCGCCGACCGCGGCCCATCCCGTGAACAGCGGCCACACCGAACCGTAATGATAACCGTCGGGATTGTACAAAGGATTCTGCGACGAGATGATTCGCATCCCCCAGTCGGTCTGATGATCGGCGTCGGCAAGCTGATCGAGGGTTTGGCCGGCCTTATCTTCGTCCAGTAGACCGAACCAGAGCGGGACAGTGGCCAGCACACTGGTTGTTTCGATGCGTTGCCCGTTCGGGTCGAGGGCGTAGGCATAAGAGTTTTTTGCGGGAGACCAGAATGTCTGCTGAACCAACTGCTTCTGGTCGGCAAATTCCTCGGCCAATTTTTGGCTCACATCGTCCTTGCCCGTAAGATGAGCCAGATACGAAAGAGACTGTAGGGCTTCGGCGCCGAGCGCGCTTTGATATAACTCGGTTTGTACTGGTAACAGTGGGCCACCCTCGACCCAGCCGTGACCAAAGCCGAAGTTCTGCGGCAGGCCTTGCGCGCTGTATGTGGATTTAAGGAATTGGTACGCTTTCCACAAGCTGTCCCATTTTTCCTGAGCGAATCCCACATCTCCGCTTACCCGGACGTACTCGTCTGTAGCCACAATGTCCAGCGGCGTGGCATCGACTGACGCGTATGGATAGGGATAGTCAGTGAACCACGGAACCAACGTCGCGGATTGCGCTATCTCGTGCGGGATTCTGCCGTCGGCGCGCTGGTAGTGACTGAGAAAATCGAGTGCGGTGTGAGTGTCGGCGAAATCGCCTTCGGCGTCCAGAGCGAATGATGTCCACTCCGCGTCGCGGCCAAAAAACCAGGCAAAGCCCGGACGCGCGCTCTCGCCCGACGTCCGATATCCCGCAATCAACCCCGTGCCCAAATACGGATTGTTGACCATGCCTTGAATCACGCTGACCCGGGCCCAGTCGTAGGCTTGCTGCAGTTGCAGATCGGGCAGCACCACGTTTACGGTTTCATTCAGATACTGTTTGTAATAATCGGACGAACTACGCCGCAGGTCGGGGTACGTTGTGCTGAGCCGATGATATGTGTCTTCTGCTTCCTTCGCTCCGTTGACTGAACCGGCAATTACCACTACTTTCGTGTCTTTGCCTTTGGCGGTCGGGCCCAGCAAAAACGAGTTCTGCGACGACGATGAGTAATTAGTGGAGTACTCTTCGCTTGAAAGCGCAGCCGTCGGCGATCCCACAATCGCAGCGAACTTCTTCTGTTCTTCTCCCAGCGCAAATGCGCGAAGGTTCGGATCCCAGTTTAGATAAGTTCCACCCACCGCAGCGGGCCACTCCAACTGAAAATCGCGCTGAAAGACAGCCTCAACCTCGAGCGGATGTGCGGTTTCGATTTCGATCAAGATGACCGCGCCGGATTCATGGACGGGCACAAAAAAAGTTTCGCGCACTTGGAACGAATCGCCTGCATAAAGGATAGAGCACGCTTCCGGCTGGACAGAGACCGTGCGCGCCAGTGAGTCCGCCGGCATCGCGCGACCCTCAATGTGAAATACGAGGTGGAAGTCGCGCAGGATTTTCAGGGGGTACACCCAAGCTTCGAAGGTTCCGGCCTCGTTGCCGAACATTCCTGCTCGCGTCCCAACGGCCGACAGAAATTCCCATGGACGCACCGGGCCCGAAAGAGATAGAGCGGTCTCCTGGGAAAATGCTGAAGCCGAAAGAATGGCCAGCAGCAAGAGAGAACAGCGGATGCCGCGAAGAATTGTAGCGATGGAATGAGCCTTGGGAAGGTCTTGTGCTTTCGGTGGTTGGGGGATGTCGGCTGGCAAATCGCTTTTTTCCCACGAAAGTTACAACGAATTCTAGCACAATCGAAACAGATATCTTAGATATCAGGTCTATGGTAGAATGGGAGATATACAAGGTAGAGTATCTACCACTATGAGCCTGAACATCAAAAACAAGGATGCCCACAAGCTTGCCCAGCGGCTCGCCCGCCTCACCGGAGAGAGCTTAACCGAAGCCGTAACGGAAGCGGTCCGGGAACGCCTCAAAAGGGTGCAAGACAAACATGCCGCCAAGCTCTCCGACCGGTTGCTTGAAATCGGCCGTGATTGCGCGACGCACCTAAAGGAACCGTTTCGCTCGACCGAACATGGCGACCTTCTCTATGACGAGAAAGGGCTGCCGAAATGATTCTGGACACTTCCGCCCTGATCGCCATTCTCCGCTTTGAAGCCGAAGCGCCCGAGTTCGCCAGAATCATTGAGCGTGCCGCGAAAAGCGCCGGGCAGCCTCGTATTTCGGCCGTCAGTTATGTGGAAGCCGGCGCGGTGGTTGATGGCAGCAAAGATCCGATTGCCAGCCGCCGCTTCGATGAATTGATCGAGGCGGCGCAAATCGCGATTGAGCCGGTCACTGAAGCGCAAGCTCGCATAGCGCGCCAGGCCTATCGCGACTTCGGGAAAACCAGCGGCCATCCAGCCAAATTGAATTTTGGAGATTGCTTCTCCTACGCGCTGGCGAAATCGAAAGGAGAGCCGCTTTTGTTTAAAGGGCAAGACTTTTCGCGGACGGATGTGAAGTCGGCGCGGGTGTGAGTCATAATTGCGCCTATTGCATTTGGGCGACAACGGCAACGTCGAACGTTGAATAGTACTTCTTGACGTCGTTGGCCCCGTACTTGGCGCGGAATTTGTCCAGCACGGACGCCACCTGTTTGCCGTCCGTGATAGGAACAGCTTTGAATTCAGCCTCTGCGCCGCCCGCACGGATCCGAATCGAGGGGTTCTTCAACACGTTCTTGTACCACTGTGTATCCGACCCCTGCACCGGTAGGAGGTAGAGCTTATCTTCGTCCAATACGAACCAGACGGGGATTGAGATGGTGCGTCCCGACTTTCTGCCGGTCACGCTGATCGTAATTTCGCGAGAACGGGAAAGGCGGTCTTTTAGAGAGTCGTTTCGGGTTGGCTTATTGCTCATCCAAATCTCCGTTATTTCGCGGCGCGGTATTGTTCGTCGGTGACGTGTTCCATCCAGTCGACAACCTTCCCGTCGAGCTTTTCCTGAATGGCGATGTGCGTCATGGCCGTGGTCGGGCTAGCCCCATGCCAATGCTTTTCAGCGGGCGGGAACCAGACCACATCGCCTGGATGGATCTCCGCGATGGGGCCTTCCCAGCGCTGTGCCAAGCCGCAGCCGGACGTGACGATGAGAGTCTGACCGAGCGGATGCGTGTGCCAGGCAGTTCGCGCCCCCGGCTCGAAGGTTACGCTGGCGCCCTGAACAAGTGCCGGATCAGGCGTCTGAAAGAGCGGATCGATTCGTACGGCGCCAGTGAACCACTCTGCCGGCCCCTTAACGGAAGGTTGCGTGCCAACTCTTTTGATGTCCATTTTCTCAAACTCCTATAAAGCAGATCAGAAAGCTTTGGAAGGGCCGCGGCTTCAGCCGGGTCATTCAATCCGAAAATAGATCGGCCTTCAGGCCCGGAGGTCGCCTCCGTCAGAGGCTAAAGCCTACGCATTTAGTTACCGTTTTCGGCACGGCTGAAGCCGTGCCCTTTCGAGGTACATTCCAAACGCTGGTTCAGCGATTGCTCAGTGCCTCGATGTGTTCGGGATACCGCGCCCCTTGCACCGTGATCTTTGAGGCGGCGCTTTCGATTTCACGGAGATCGTCCGGCGTGAGTTGAACTGATACCGCACCAATGTTTTCTTCGAGACGATGCAGCTTGGTCGTACCTGGGATGGGAACGATCCACGGCTTCTGCGCCAGCAACCAGGCCAGTGCGATTTGAGCCGGTGTCGCCTTCTTTCGTTGTGCGATTTTCCCGAGCAAATCCACCAAGGCTTGATTCGCCTTGCGGTTCTCCGGATTAAAGCGAGGGAGCTGATTACGAAAATCGGTGCTGTCGAACGAAGTGCTCTCGTCGATTTTTCCTGTGAGGAAGCCCTTGCCCAATGGGCTATATGGAACAAAACCAATTCCAAGTTCCTCAAGGGTTGGCAACAAGTCCTTCTCACGTTCGCGGAACCAGAGTGAGTATTCGCTCTGGACAGCGGTGACCGGCTGAACCGCGTGTGCGCGACGGATCGTCTTTGCCGCTGCTTCCGACATTCCGAAGTGCTTGACCTTGCCTTGCTGAATGAGCTCCTTCACGGCTCCCGCGACGTCTTCGATCGGAACCTCGGGGTCGACGCGGTGCTGATAGTAAAGATCGATGGCATCCACCCTGAGCCGCTTAAGCGAGCCTTCGATAGACTGCCTGATGTGCTCAGGCTGGCTATTCAGGCGGACCCAACCCGGACTTCCATCGGGTTTGAGCTCATAGGCGAACTTGGTGGCTATGACCACTTTGCCACGATATGGAGCGAGCGCTTCGCCCACCAGTTCTTCGTTCGTGTAGGGGCCATAGACTTCGGCCGTATCAAAAAATGTGATGCCTAGCTCCATAGCCTTATGCAGCAGCGAAATCATTTCTTGCTTGTCTTTGGGTGGGCCATAGGAAAAACTCATTCCCATGCAGCCGAGTCCGATGGCCGATACTTCCAGTGGATTGCTTTTGCCGAGTTTGCGTTTTTGCATTTTTCTCATCCTTATTGTTTCTTCGTGTCAGATGCTGTCCCCGAGCCCTCTTTCAAGGTATGGATTTGATCTACCGACAAATTCTCAAAAACCTCCAGACGTCCGTTGGGCCAGCGGACTGCGATCGAATCGATCTTAGTCGCAGTTCCCAATCCGAAGTGCACGCGCATGTCGTTGTTGGAGATGTAGCTCGATCCGCTGCGGACTTCGTCGACCAGGATTCGCTTGCCTGCGTGGACTGTGATGCGCGCGCCGATGCCGTCGCGGTTGGAGGTGGTTCCTACCGTCTTGAACCCGATCCAGTGGTTTGGATACCGGACCTGATTCACCAGCAGGCTGGGCTGGGCGTTCATGTTGCTCACGACTACGGAAATGCTGCCATCGTTCCAGAGATCGCCCACGGCGAGGCCTCGGGACGACGAGGCGGTTGTAATGCCCACGCCCGCGGATTCTGAGATATCGGTGAACGTGCCGTTGCCATTGTTGTGATAGAGGATTCGAGGCTCTTCGTAGCTGCTGCCCAGGTGATATTTGTCTACCTCGGGATAGACGTGTCCGTTGGCCAGAATCAGATCGGGCCAGCCGTCGTTGTCGAAGTCGAAGAACATCGTGCCCCAGCCCAGATACTTGGTGTGCAGGCCCAGGCCGGCGGCGAAGGTCGCGTCGGTGAAAGTGCCATCGCCATTGTTGCGGTATAGGGTCGAGGTGTCGTCGGAGAAGTTGGTCTTGAAGATGTCCAGGCGGCCGTCGCCGTCGTAGTCGGCTATGGTCGTGCCCATGCCGGCTTGCTCGCGGCCGTCTTCGTTAAAGGCGGCGCCGGCGGTTACGGCTACGTCGGTGAAGGTGCCGTCGCGATTGTTGTGATACAGGATGCTCGGGGTGCTGTCGCAGGCGACATAAATGTCGGGCCATCCGTCGTCGTCGTAGTCGAGGGTGGAGACGCTCAGCGCATAATGGCCGTTCGTCTGATCGATGTGGGCTTTGGTGGTGACGTCCTCAAATGTGCCATTGCCGCGGTTGTGGTAGAGAATGTTTTTCGCGCCGGGTAGGCCTCGCGGGCCGCACATCACCGGCGTGCCTTTCCAGATGCAGGACGTTCGCTCTCCGGGCGCGGGGGTGGTGGAGAGATCAAAATCGACGTAGTTGGCCACGATCAGATCGAGAAGCCCGTCGCGGTCGTAATCTACGAAAGCGCAGCCTGAGCCCCAGGCTTTGCCTGATCCTGCAACCCCGGCCTTTTCTGCGACCTCGGTGAACACTCCGTGCTGATTGTGATACAGGCGGTTCTTCCCGTAAGCAGTGACGTAAAGGTCTTCCCAACCGTCGTTGTCATAATCGCCCACGCAGACGCCTTGGCCCCAGCCTGTGGCTGTCAGGCCCGCTTGCGCCGTTACGTCGGTGAAGGTTCCATCGTGGTTGTTGCGGTAAAGATGGTTGGTCGGGCCCTTTCCGTTGGGAAAGCCTTCGAGCGTCGTTCCGTTCACGAGGAAGATGTCGGGCCATCCGTCGTTGTCGTAATCGAAGATGGCAACGCCGGTGCCGGTGGTTTCGATAATGTATTTTTTGGATGTGAGCCCACCGAAAACGTTAGTGAACGTCAATCCTGATTTTTCGGCGACATCAACGAAATTGACAACTGGTTGGGCGATTGCCGGGGCCGGGTGCGAAGATTGCGCAGGAGTTGCGATACCGGTGAATAAGACCATCAACCCGAAAAGCTTAGGGAAGAACGGCAAATGACAACTGAGGCTGCACCGCATGATTCGTGTCGATGTTAGGTCGGCGGGCAGACTTGGGTCAAGCGGCCATGCGGGGAGATAGCTATTGGCGGCCCTGCTAGAATCTGGGCCTGTAAGTATCGGAGGTTGTGCGATGAACGCTCGAACTCTGCTCTGCCTATCCTACATCCTTCTATTCAAGCTTGAGTGCATTCCGGCGCAAACGGAATCACAGTTGAATTACGTAGCCGTCCGTAACACGCAAGAGCATGCTCACGGTACATTGATCATCGTGAGTGCCACGGCGTCATCGATAGTAATCGCGGCAGACGGGGGACTCACTCAAGGCGGCAGGGTTATATCAACCAAGGAACACAAGATTCTTCGGGTAAACAATGACGTCGCGTGTTTCTTAGCTGGTTCGGTGCGTTTTGACTCTACAAACGCAAAAGACCGAGCGGATCTACCCGACATCGCCAGAAAGTGGATAACTGAACACCGGCAAGGCGAGGTCTTGGATGCTTACACAGGCTTAACCGCCCTCATAGCAAAGGCGATGTCAGGCTTCAGATCTAAACATCCCGAGCCGCATTTCACAGTATCGGTTGGCTGCGTCGGTTTTAACATGGGGGCACCAACCATCGTGGCCAGTGACTTTTATCTACAGAGTGATACTGCACCGCAAATCAAGAAAACAGACCACATCTTGGCGCTGGGAGTGGTAATTCCTTTGGGGAGGGCTAATGTAGCGACAGAGATCCTCAGAGGCAACAGTGATGCACTGCTGTCGTTCAAGAAAGTCGGTGTGATAAGTAAGTACAGAGAAGCCTCAAAAAAGGGGACGCTGGCTCTATTATCCGAACGCGAGCTAATTGCCGTTAGTGCCGAGTGTCTAAATGCAACCGAAACCCGTGTAGCGCAAAAGTTCGATCCAAAAGCCGCTGAGGTCGCTGCACCGAATCATTTTGCAATAATTGACCAAAAGCATGGCTTTAGGTGGGCAACGCCCTAAACTCCGATTGCCCGGGCGGGCTGGCTGGCCCACTCGCTGTAATTTGCAGTTACCTTGCTACACCACAAAAGTGGCTGCCCCACTCGTCGGTGTAATCCGGGGACAGCAGACGGGACGTTCCCCAATTTGAATGTCGCCAGTTTGCTGGTACCTCTTCAGTCCCCAGGGCATGGGAACGAGATTACTTTTTTTCTACGAACTTCGGCTGTGACGGACGAACGCCGCGGGGAGTTCGGCCATTCTGTGCAAAACCTTTCACATTGACGGCGGCTGCCATACAGGAGAAACTGTTGCAGTGCGGCTGAGTTCCGGCGTTGGAAAGCCGTTCCGCCCCCCTCCGACCGGCACTTTGCGTGTGCTCGCACTGCCTGCAAAGAGTAATTACAGGGTTCTGGATTCTCACAATCTAAATTGAGTTTCCTCATCTCTGCGGTGCACTGAAGCAAGTTGCGCAGTTCGTGCCTCCAGCGCTCCGACTGATCAAGAAGCTACCGTTGGGGGTATTAATGTCAGCCAAAGATACTGGTTACCTCGGTCCTGTTGATCACGACTCCAGCCTGCACCACTCTGATATTTTCGGAATCGTCAACTCTCGTAGACTTCGAGGGGAATTTCCAGCCTCGTTGTGCGTAATCTTCTGTCTGTGCACGGCGCTGATGAGTTCTGCGACTGACGTTGTCACCTATCACAATGACATCGCACGCACCGGGCAAAATCTGCAAGAAACTATCTTGACTACGAAAAATGTGAACTTCACTGGTTTTGGAAAACTGTTCACATCTTCGGTAGATGGGATTATTGACGCACAGCCCTTGTATCTTTCTGAAGTTTCAATTCCGGGCCAGGGCACGCACAACGTGGTATATGCGGTCACGGAAAACGATAGCGTGTATGCCTTTGACGCTGACAATGGCAATCAATTGTGGCATGTGTCGCTGTTGCAATCCGGAGAAACGCCTTCGGACGATCACGGCTGCTATCAAATCAGTCCGCAGATCGGTATTACTTCCACACCCGTCATCGACCGTGCCAGCGGCCCGAACGGGACTATCTATGTGGTCTCCATGAGCACAAAGAATTCAACCCAATATTTCCAGCGTATTCACGCCCTGAACATCACCACGGGAGCGGAAGAGTTCGGAGGACCGGTTACGGTTCAGGCGAAGTATCCCGGCCAAGGCGATAACAGTCACAACGGCTATGTCATCTTTGATCCCGGACAGTACGCCGAGCGTCAGGGATTGCTGCTCTTAAACCACATCGTCTATACCGGATGGACCTCCCACTGTGATCAGCGGCCTTACACGGGATGGCTGATCGGTTACAGCGAGAGCACGCTGGCGCGAACCAGTGTGCTGAACCTGACGCCCAACGGCGATGAGGGGTCGATCTGGCAAAGCGGAGCCGGGATTGCCTCCGACGGGCGAGACCTATTTTTTCTGGACGCCAACGGCACTTTCGACACGACCCTTACCAAGAACGGTTTCCCCAGCAAAGGAGACTACGGAAACGGTTTCCTCAGAGTGTCAGCCACGAACAACAAGCTGCGCGTGGCCGACTACTTCAACATGTTCAACACGGTTCAGGAATCGGATGCCGATCAGGATTTGGGTTCCGGAGGCGCGGTGGTATTGCCAGCCATGAAAGACGCCAAGGGGAAAACCTGGCACCTGGCCATCGGGGCAGGGAAGGACACGAACATCTACATCGTGAATCGCGACAACATGGGAAAGTTCAACCCCGACAACGATAATGCCATTTACCAGGAAATTGACGGGGGCCTCGGAAGCGGCATATGGGCCGTCTCGGCCTATTTCAATGAGAATATGTACTTCGGGCCGACACAAAGCAACTTACTGCAATTTCGCTTTTCGAACGCCAAACTTTCTACATCGCCGGTTTCGAAGAGTGTGGCCTCGTTCCCTAGGGGCACCACGCCGAGCGTGTCTGCTAATGGCTCAAAAAACGGTATTGTGTGGGCAATCGAACATAGCGACCCGAACGACGTGCTGCACGCCTACGATGCGAATAATCTGGCGAACGAACTTTATAACTCGAACCAGGCATCAAACCAGCGCGACCACATAGGCACGGCCAGCCACTTTGGAACACCGCTCATCGTCAACGGAAAAGTGTACGTGGGCACCTCGAATAATGTGACTGTGTTCGGGCTGCTTCACTAGGGAAATTGGAATGCGGGCGAACTTTGGCGTCAAACCACCGACGCAATCTCCTTTCGGGATGCCCGGCGCGACGGACGCTCGGGAATCAACGCCAGCCGGTTTAACAGCAATTTTTCGCGGGCAAGGGCTACCGCGAGGGCTCCCACTTCTGTTTTGAGCGCGCTCCGCAGTTCAATGATCCGGCAGCCGAGTTGCACCCGGGCGCGAAGCTCTTCCGCTTGTACCGGCTTGGTAACGTAATCATCCGCGCCCGCTCGAAGACCCGCGACAATATCCGCAGAGTCGTTTCTTGCCGTAAGCAGGATCACATAAATGCCCGCAGTGCGGCGGATGGCTCGTAATTCCCGGCAGACCTCGAGACCGCTGATTCCGGGCATCACCCAATCGAGGATGGCCAGTACTGGTCCGTTTTCTTCCCGCAGACGCGCCAGGGCAGTAGTGCCGTCTTCAGTTACGGTGAGATCAAACTCGGTTGAAAGCAATTGCGTCAAAAGCTTGCGGAAAAGCGGTTCGTCTTCAGCAACTAAAAGTTTCACAAGCGCCTTCCTGATGGGTCGGAGAATAACGGTGTTCCCCGACTACAACCTCGCCATCTGTTAGCAATATCGTCAGTCAAGCCAGAAACTTTAGTACCGCTGCGGGCGTGAGCGCCACGCCCCCATTTGTAAAATCTTGGTCACCATTTGCCGATGCCTCTAGAACGTGCGGTAAAAGCGATATACTCGCATAAAGTGTCCGAGGGGGTGGGTCATGAGGACCCCGCGTTTCAGTTATGTCCTTTTACTCTTCGCATTGAGCGGGATCGTTGTGGCCCAACGTGGCCGACCTGCATCTGGTACGCCGGGGTCGGCGGCGCCACCCTTTTCGACCGGGACCAACGCGTCTCCTTCAGCACAATCAGCGATTTTCATTTCCGGCAAGGTTGTTCTGGATGATGGGACTGAACTGACTGAGCCTGCCGTGATTCAAACCATCTGCCGGGGGCGCCGGCACAACGAAACCTACAGCGATGCCCATGGCAGCTTCAACTTTCGCTTGGGGGATCCGACGCAAGGCTCGGCAGCCTCGATCAGCGATGCCAGCAGTTCCAATGTGAACAGCAATGGCACGCAATCCAGGCCCGATTTGCAGGATTGTCAGATTCAGGCTGAGTTGGCAGGCTTTTCCTCTCAAGCGGTGGAGCTCAACAGCCGGATTGGCGTCATGAGCAACATTGATGTGGGCCGGGTTCCATTGCATCGGTTGGCTCACGTCGACGGCACCAGCATTAGCGTAACCAGCGCCCTCGCGCCGCCCGCGGCCAAAAAAGCTTTCGAAAAAGGGCTCGAACAGGGGAAGAAGAATAAGTGGGAGGACGCCGAAAAATCGTTTGCGAAAGCGGTTCAGATTTATCCTCGATACGCTACTGCCTGGTATCAGCTTGGACGGCTGCAGTTGCGTAATCAGTTATCGAGCCCATCGCCCAGCCAACCGCCAACCCCATCCGCGCAATCAGCCAAGCATTCATTCGAACAATCCATAGCTGCGGATCCGAAATACGTCGATCCTTACGAAGGGCTGGCGCAGCTTGCCATGGCGGCACACGAGTGGCCTGACGTAATTGAGATCACCAACAAGCTGGTCAGCTTGAATCCGGTAAATTTTCCCGATGCCTACTACGACAACGCCATCGCCAATTACAACCTGAAGAACTTCGATGACGCGGAAAAAAGCGCGCTGCTGGGTGTTCGCGTCGACGACGCTCATCAAATTCCGAAACTGCAATACCTGTTGGCTATGATCCTGTTGCGGAAGCAAAACTACCAGGGCGCCGCCGAACATATGCAACAATTTCTAAGTCTGGCCAAAGGGCGGGACGACATCGAGCTCGGCAAAAAGGGTATGGCTGAAATCGAGCGGTCCTCCGCCAGCGCTCAACCTGCACCCGCGAATGTTGACAAGTAAGTTGGGACGTTCGGTGCCAGGGCGACGATCGCCGAACGATTATGACTGTAGCTCTTCTTGTAATATTTGCGTCTGCCCTATCGGCTCCGTTAAGCTCACCTGCGCCTCCTTGGAGGACCCAGACTTGAGTCGCTTTCGCTTTGTCGCATGCTGCGTAGCGTTTGTTTTTTCCCTTCTGACCATGACCGTTGCCGCTCAATCCGTTCGACTATCGGTTGATCTGACGGACGCGCCCCGTAATATTTTTCACTCGCAGTTGGCCATCGCGGTTAAGCCCGGCCCGCTGACGCTGGTTTATCCGGAATGGATTCCCGGCAACCATCGTCCATCTGGACCCATTGCTAATGTCACCGGCATCACGATGGAAGCCGGTGGCCAGACGCTGGTGTGGCAACGCGACCCCATCGATATGTATGCCTTTCACGTCGACGTGCCAGCGGGCGCGAGCGAATTGCATGTTTCGCTGGATACCATTACCAACGACGGCAGCGCGGGTGCGAGCGGTCCAGCTGCGACCACCAATGTCCTCGACTTGAACTGGAATCAGGTTGTGCTCTATCCGCAGGGCGCGAGTTCGGACGAAGTGCAAGTGCAAGCAGCCGTCAAACTACCTCAA
>Ga0210394_10005168_pt1 | contig 14742 bp, 16 predicted proteins | sample IncBWC12MmetaG_FD_160121 | JGI IMG/M metagenome (GOLD analysis project Ga0210394, IMG submission 160121) | Forest soil microbial communities from Barre Woods Harvard Forest LTER site, Petersham, Massachusetts, United States - Inc-BW-C-12-M | ecosystem: Environmental > Terrestrial > Soil >... | reverse complement strand
CTGCCGGCGCTGACCGCCGCGCCGTCGACGATCAGCTCGCCGCGCCCGTTGATGTCCTCAACGATGCCTTCGAACGCGCGATCCGGCAGCTGAACTCGCACCCTCTTGCCGATCGTCTCCGACAGGTCCCGCCATCGTTCCAGCACAGCGTCCGGGGGCGCTGAGCTCCACCTCTCGATGGCGGGGCGCAGCCGTCCCAGCAGCGCGTCCCGAGGTTGATTCAGGCTCGCGCCGCCCCGTGGGGCCCACGTGAGGTTGATGCCGATCCCGCAGACGGCTTTAGCGGGCGTGGCCTCCACCAGGATGCCGCCCACCTTGCGACCCCCGAGAAGCAGGTCGTTGGGCCACTTCAGCCGCACGCCCTGCTCGCAGGCTTCGGCTGCGGCAACGCCCGCCGCCAGGCTCAACAGGCGGTTCGGCGGCAACACGAATGAAACCAGCAGAGCGGTTCCGGGTGGCGACTCCCATTTGTGCTCGAGCCGGCCGCGGCCCGCGGTCTGGTGGTCGGCGACGACCACCGACCCGATGGGCAGCACGCGAGCCACGTCCTGGGTGGAAGCCACCGAAACGAGGTAGACGATTTGTGGCTCCTTGGCTCCCATCCACCCGACGGTAACTCGTGCGCCGGTAAGCTGGTGGGGCCATGAAGCTCCACCGCGCCGTCACGTTGGTGGCCATGATGTTGCTTGCGGTCGTCGCGCTTGCGCTCCTCCTCGTGAGTGGGATTGCGAACTTCGACAGCCACTCGCTCATCGCCCTCGTCGTCGTGGTGATCGCTGCGGCAGCGGGCGGCATCGGCTTCAGCTGGAAGCGCTACTACAAGCGCTAGAGGCTGAACAGCATGCTTAGGCTCGGTTACAAGGCATCGGCCGAACAGTTCGGCCCGCGCCCACTGCTCGACTTTGCAGTGGAAGCCGAGGAGCGAGGCTTCGATAGCGTGTTCGTGAGCGATCACTTCCAGCCGTGGCGACACTCGGACGGCCATGCCCCCTTCGCCTTCGCTTGGCTGGCGGCGACAGGTGAGAGAACCAAGCGTGTCGCGCTTGGAACGTCGGTCGTGACTCCCACCTTTCGCTACCATCCCGCAGTCGTCGCACAGGCATTCGGGACGCTTGGCTCTCTTTATCCGGAGCGGATGATCCTCGGCGTCGGCACCGGCGAGCACCTCAACGAGGGAGCCCTCGGCATTGAATGGCCCGACAACAAAGAGCGATTCGCGCGACTTCGCGAGGCGGTGCGCCTCATCAAGCAGCTGTGGACCGACGAGCTGGTGACCTTCGACGGCGAGTACTACCACACGCGCAACGCGACGATCTACGACAAGCCGGCCCGGCCGATCCCGATTTATGTCGGCGCGGGTGGACCGCAGGTGGCAAAGTTCGCGGGCCGGGCCGGCGATGGCTTGATCTGCACCTCCGGCAAAGGCATAGAGCTTTACACCGAGCAGCTGCTGCCCTCCTTTGCGGACGGTGCCAAGGAGTCAAGCCGCGACGCCGCCGACCTCGACAAGATGATCGAGGTCAAGGTTTCGTACGACACCGATCGCGATCGCGCCATGGAGGACACCAAGATCTGGGCGGCCCTGGCGCTTCCCGCCGAGGCCAAGGCGGGCATCGACGATCCGCGCGAGATGGAGCGGCTGTCACGCGACGTGGAGAACGTCGCGCACCGCCGCTGGCTCGTCTCGAACGATCCGGACGAGCATCTGGAGCAGCTTCGCCCCTACCTCGAGCTGGGTTTCAACCACCTCGTCTTTCATGCGCCAGGGAACGATCAGGCGCGCTTCCTCGAGCTGTACGGTTCGCAGATCCTGCCTCGGATTCGCGCTCGATGGGGCTGAGGCAGAGCCGCGCAAACCCAAAAGACGCCGGCGGCGATTGGGTCATCGTCCTGGTAAAAGGTCTCGACCAGGCCAAGCAGCGGCTCGGCGGCGTGCTCGACGCCAAGGCGCGCCGAGCGCTCGCTCTTCGAAATGCACAACGAGCAATTCGAGCAGCATCCGCCGGTGACCATCGCCTCGTCGTTGGCGGCAACCCCGAGGTAAGGGAGATCGCGCAGCGCCTTGGTGCTGAAGCCGTGATCGAGCGAAAGCAACAGGGACAGAACGTTGCCGCCAGGCTGGGCATCGCCCATGCCCTGAAGAGCAAGGCCCGCGCGGTACTCATTCTTTCCAGCGACCTGCCGCTCGTGACTCCGCAGTCGGTGAGGGAGATGCTCGACGTGGGCGCCCGCCTAGCGCCACCCGCGGTGGTGGCTGCGCCCGCCATTGGACGCGGAGGCACGAATGCGCTGTACATCAGCCCACCGGATGCGATATCGCTCCATTTCGGCGAGGACTCGCTCGCCGCGTTTCGTCACGAGGCCGAGGCCAACGGCGTCAAGTTTGCGGTCCACCAATCGGAGGCGATCGCCCTGGACCTCGACGAGCCCGAAGATCTCGAGCTTGCCCGGCGGCCCGACCATTGAGACGCTTGGAGCTCCTTGCCGTTGAGGGCCTGCCGGAGGTCGTGGCCGGCGACGATCTCGCGCAGCTCATCGGTTCGCGGATCAGCCTAGAAACTGGCGACATCGTGGTGGTGGCACAAAAGGTGGTGTCCAAGGCGGAGGGCTGCACGCGCGACCTGGCCACTGTCTCTGCTGGCGACGAAGCTGTCCGGCTCGCTCCTCGGCTGGTGGCGGAGCCGGATCCGCGCTTTGTTCAGGTCGTCCTCGACGAAAGCGTTCGGGTCCTGCGCACTGAGCGCGTCCTTATCACCCAGACGCGTCACGGTTACGTCTGCGCGAACAGTGGAGTCGATCAATCGAACATCCCTGGTTCAGAGATCGTGACGCTTCTTCCTCTTGATCCTGACGCGAGCGCGACACGTATTCGGGACCGGTTGCGCGAGATCAGTGGCGTGACGGCTGCGGTCATCGTGTCCGATACGTTCGGCCGCCCATGGCGGCTCGGCATCCTGAACGTCGCTCTCGGCGTTGCCGGCATGCCGGCCCTTGTAGACATGCGTGGTCGGCAAGACGACGTCGGAAGGGAGCTACATGCCACAGTGCTCGCTGTCGCCGATGAGGTGGCGGCGGCCGCGGGCCTGGTGATGGGAAAGACGCGCCGGACGCCGGTGGTCATCGTCCGCGGTATGGACCTGGAGGGAAGTGGCAGCGGGCGCGATCTCATTCGGCCGGCCGCGGAAGATCTCTTCCGATGAAAGTGGTCGTGCTCGCCGGTGGCACGGGCGGCGCCATTCTGGCATCGGGCTTCCAGTCGATGCTGCCCGAGGGCGATCTGACGGTCATCGCCAACACCGCTGACGACGACGAGTTCTGGGGTCTGCTCGTGAGCCCGGACGTGGACGCGGTTATCTACCGGCTTGCCGGTGCTTTCAACGACGAAGCGGGTTACGGCGTCAGGGGCGACACGTTTCACACGCTCGAGGCGCTCGCTCGGCTGGGCGAAGATGCCTGGTTTCGAATCGGCGACAAGGACTTCGCCTCGCACCTGGTCCGTACGGAATTTCTGCATCGTGGCGGCCGGCTAACCGATGCGGCACTCGAGCTGTGCCGCAGGTTCGGAATTGAAACCGCGGTTCTACCGATGACTGACGCAAGGGTTCGCACTCGTTTCGACACCGAGCGAGGCGTGCTCTCGTTTCAGGAGTATTTCGTGCGCGAAAGGCTGTTGCCCGTCCTGCGCCGTATCGATTTCGAGGGAATCGATTCCGCCAAGTCGACGCCCGAAGGGGAGGCCGCGCTGGCCGAAGCCGACGTCGTGGTGATCGGCCCGTCCAACCCTCTTATCTCGATTGCGCCAATCCTGCGCGTGCTCGGCTCGCGTGTGCCTCCGGATCGAACGGTTGCCATCTCTCCGATCGTTGGCGGTGTCGCGCTGAAGGGACCGACAGTGGCGATGATGCGAGCGATGGGTCTTGAAGCATCACCCGTTGCCGTGGCGAAGATGTATGCCGGCGCTGCAACCGCCTTTGTCATCGATCGCCAAGATGCTGCGATGGTGCCGGCTGTCGAAGCGTTGGGTTATCGCGCGATCGTCAGCGACACGGTGATGACGGACGGAGGCCGCGGACTGGCGGCCGCGATACTCGCCGCCTCACCGGCGCAGCCGCGTTAAGGACTGGCCTGAACGATCGCTTGTCTGGGTGAACCGGCCAGACGCTCAGCTGCCGTGCGAGTTCGCCACCATCACGACAACTCCTATGAGCACCATCACGAGGCCGACGACGAGCACCGCGTATTGCGCGATCGCAATTACTGCGCTGGGTTTCTTAGGACCTTCGTCGGGCTCGTCTCCGGCGGCTTCGCCTGAGGCTAGGGACCAGGTTCCGCTCTGGGCATCCTTCGAGCCTTTCTTCTTGGCTGCCGGCTCGGAATCGGCGGAGGCCTTGCTTTCGCCGACCACAGACCACGTGGCGCCGGCGCCAGCCGAAGTTGAGGCCGGCACCGCAACGGGTCGTTCGGGCTCTATCGGCGTCGGAGGCGAAGGGGTCCACTCGGGCTGAGCGGATGGGGCCGTGTAGGGTGGCGGCTCGTAGGCGGGCGGAGTTGGCTCGTAAGCGGGCTGCGGCGGCGTGGGCTCATACGCTGGGGGTGTCGGGGGCGCCGGCGTGGGCTCGTATGCGGGCGTGGCCGGCTGTGGCTCGTACGCGGGCGCCGGTGGGGAGTAGGCGGGCGTGTCCACCGGCGTGGTGACAGGTCCAGAGTCCCAGGCCGACTGCGAGGGAGCTTTTGCTGGAGGCGGCGCCACCGGAGGGCTGGCGTAGGCCGTCGCTTCATAGGTCATCACCGGTGCGGCGCTGGCAGTTTCTTCGATCGCCCGCCCCTTGTCGGCCTTCTCGGCGCGCCTGGTTGGCGCGAGTGTTCGCTGGCGCGCAGCGCGCACCTTGTGCTCGATTTGAGACCGTCGAGCCGAGTACATCGAGCGCTTCTCGACCGACTTGTGCCGCATGACGAAAACCACCGCCACGATTCCGATCACAGCCACCGCGGGTCCGATCAGTAGGAGCATTGGGGCCGATTATCGGCGATCCATGCGCAGAGGTGCTGCCACAAAGGCGATAGCGCCTCTATGTGACAATCGCTGCCATGGGGCTCTACGACCGAATTCAATCGGATCTTGTGGAAGCTCGGCGCCGACGCGATGAGCTGGGGTTGAGCACCCTGTCGCTGTTGAAGAGCGAATTGGTCAAAGCGAGCAAGGAGACTGGCGCGGGAGCGCTGAACGACGAGCTGGTCCAGCGGGTTGCCCGCAGAGAGGTGAAAAAGCGGGAGGAGGCCATCGACGTCTACCGGAAGGCGGGCCGCGAAGAGTCGGCCGTGCGTGAAGAGGCGGAGATGGCGGTCTTGCGCGGTTACCTGCCGGCGGCGATGAGCACGGATGAGGTCGAGGCCGAGGTCCAGGCTGTCATCGATGAGCTCAAGCCTGAAGGGCCCAAAGCTTTCGGCGCCGTGATGAAGGCAGCCACTGCGCGGCTGGCCGGGAGGGCCGAGGGCGCCCAGGTCGCGACCGCGGCGCGCAAGTTGCTTGGCTCCTAGGCCCAAGCGCAAAAAGGCTCCGCCGCTCCCGAGGCTGCCATCGGGCGCCCGCCTGCGGGCGAAGCTAACGGTCGAGCGGCTGAAAGACGCTTACCCGGCAGTTACCGAGTTGGCCCATCAGGACCCATTCGAGCTGCTGATCGCCACGATCCTATCGGCGCAGACGACAGACCGGTCCGTGAACCTGGTCACCCCCGAGCTTTTCAGGCGCTACCCGACCGCAGCCGACCTCGCCGCAGCGGATCCTGCGGTGGTCGAGGTGCTGATCAAGCCGACAGGCTTCTTTCGCGCCAAGACACGCTCGATCATCGCCGCGAGCCGCAAGCTGGTCGAGCTGTTCGACGGCGCGGTGCCCGGCAACATCGACGACCTGGTAAAGCTGCCCGGCATCGGGCGCAAGACGGCGAACGTGATCCTCGGTGTGGGTTTCGATGTGCCCGGCTTCGCCGTCGACACTCATGTCAAGCGCCTCACGAATCGCCTCAAACTCACTTCCTCAAAGGACCCCGTGAAGATTGAGCGGCAGGTGTGCTCGATCGTGCCGAAAGAGGAGTGGACAGGTTTGTCGCTGCGCCTGATCCTGCACGGGCGCCGGGTCTGCATTGCCCGCAGGCCGCGGTGCGAGGAGTGCATCCTGAACGACTTCTGCCCGTCATCGAGAACCCGCCCGAAACCGATGCGGCGCCGCAAGACCACAGCTGCCTAGGTCTACCGGGCGGCCGCAAGGCCTTCGGCGGCGGCTGAACGGGCCAAAGCGCACGAATCGTCGAATCCTGAAACGAAACGGATCCATCTTGTTTAAGGAGCGAACATTTGTTCTATTATGCCCCCCGTGGAGGCGCCGGAGGCTCGGCTCACCAATGTCGAATACGTCGAGGTTCAGTGCAAGTCGGCCCTCAACCCCGTCAAGGGCATGGGCTTCAACTGGTCCCTGAACCCTTACACGGGGTGCGAGCACCGGTGCGCGTTCTGCTACGTCCGCGCGTTCGAGCTCCGCGCCGATCGCCCATCCGACGACCGCTATGGCCGCACGGTGCGAATCAAGGTCAACGTCGCCGGCGTCTTTCGCAGCGAGCTGTTGCGCAGGTCATGGAAGAGGGAAACGATCGTGATCGGCGCCGCCACCGACCCCTACCAACCAGCTGAAGGGCGTTACCGGCTCACTCGCCGTTGTCTCGAAGTGCTGCGCGACTTTTCAAATCCAGGCGCGATCATCACTCGGGGTCCGATGATCGTTCGCGACATCGATGTGCTCAGCGCGCTCGCGCAGCGCGCCAACCTGCACATCACTTTCAGCATCCCCACCGTCGACGATGAGGTGTGGCGTCGGACCGAGCCCGGGACGGCACACCCTCGCCAAAGGCTGCGGGCGATCGAAAAGCTCGTGGCGGCCGGCATCGATGTTGGGGTCGGTATGGCGCCGATCTTGCCTGGCCTCTCGGACCGGCCCGATCAGCTTGAGGCGGTGGTCAGAGCCGCCCGCGCCTCCGGCGCTACCGGCCTGTGGGTTGGAATGCTGCACCTCAAAGATGGGACGCGCGAGCACTTCATGTCGGTATTGGGTCGGCATTGGCCCGAGCTGGTGCCGCGCTACGAGCAGGCGTACAGGGCGCGCGCCTACTTGCCACCGGCCTACGGCGACCAAACGATGAAGACTGTCGGGCGACTTCGTGCCGAACACGGCGTGTCGGATCGCCGCCGCGTGATTCTCAAGCCGCCTCCTGAGCCTGAGCAGCTCTCGCTGCTGAATTAGCATTCGCACATGCGAAGTCCGCTCGAGGTGCTGACGGGCAAGGTTGGAGGGTTCACCACTACGGAGGTGGCGCGACGCACCGTGCCGTGTTACAAGCACGTGATCGAAAAGGACGGGGAGCGTCTTGCGTTGTGCGTCCTTGTCGACTCAGGGAAGCTGTACCGCTTTCCGTTCGAGGACGCCAAGCCGATGAAGGGCCTGGAGATCAAGGCGCGCTTCCTGCGCGGTGAGATGGAACACCTTCGGCTGCGTGAGTTTCAGCCCGGACTCTGTCGCTATGTCGAAAGAGCCGACAAAGCCGTCTGAGTCGCTGGTCCAAGAGCTGCTGGCGGAGAGGCGTGACCTCAAGGTGGCGCTCGAGCGCCTGCGATTGGAGCTCGCGGATGTGCGGAGCACGAGCAGCGGACCCGATCCGCGTGTGCGCGATCTGACCGCAGAGGTCGAGCGCTTGCGATATCAGCTCGCCCACTCGAGGGCGGAGGTGGGATTGCTGCGCGAGGAGCGCGACGAGCTTCGACTCGGGGTGGAGAGAGTGCTCGATCAGATAGCTAAGGCTTAAACATCCGGTCTTGCCTCGACATCCCGCCGGCTGCCTTGCAGCCGACTCCTCGCCGAGCGGAGCTGGGCATCACAAGTTGCGGCAATGGAAAAGGGCCCCATCGGCTGGGGCCCTTTCGCTGATCAGCTGACTGTTACTTCGCCCAGCCCTCGACCATTGGCACGTAGTTGGACGCGAGGCCCTGGAGGCCAGGAAAGGCAAAACGCCTGCCGCCTGCCTGCAGCGCCATGATGAGCCCAATGATCCAGACGACCAACCAGGCGATCCACCACAACAGGGGCAGGAAGAGCAGGAATACGGTGACCGTTCCGATAATCCACAACAGGATGTAGACGATCAGAAAAGCGCCGTGAATCACGGTCGCGTTCGCTGCGTTGTACTTGACATCCGCGTCGTCCTTGCCGACGAAGAGAAAGATCAGGCTCCCGATGGGCGGAAACAAAGCCCAGGCAAGGATCGTGTACAGGTTCTTGTTGCCGCCGACAGCGCCTGGCGTCCCTCCCATGGGTGCCGGCTGTCCGGGCGGCGGTGGCGGCATTTGCGACATGTGTGTCCTCCTGCAATTATTGGCGTGGTTCGCGCCCGATTATGGGTCGAATGCCGCCAAAACGCCATAGTTTTGGCAGCCTCATCCGCGAGCGGTGTTTGGGTTTAACCCACTCTGCTAGGCTCCGGGCGAAATGGCCGAGCCCGGTCTGACCCCTGAAAGTCCCCCCAATCCGCAGCCAACCCCGATCCCAGACTGGGCCCCGGAGCTGAATCCCGACACTGCCCAGCCGCTCGCTGCGACCACGCCGCCTGCGCCTCAAGCTCCGCCCGCTCCGGCCCCAGGGCCGCTCGATCCAACCATGCGAATGCCCACGACCCGCCCGCCGGCGTCCGTGGCAGCTCCCGCACCCCAGCCCCAAACCGCCCCACCGCCGCCCGCGCCCCAAGCGCCGCCCGCACCGCCCCCCGCGGCGCCTGGCGCGCATCCGGCCGCCGCTACCCGCCCGTCGGCGGCGCCCCCGGCGATTGACGCCACGATGCGTCTGCCGGTCCAGCCGCCACACCCCGCAAGCACCCCGCCGGCCACCCATTCGCCCGTGCCGGGCGGCGCGCGCCAGATTGGCAAGTACCTGGTGAAAGGCGAGCTCGGGCGGGGCGGCATGGGCGCCGTCTACCTGGCGGAGCAGCCGGGGCTCGGCCGCGAGGTCGCGATCAAGGAGCTGATCCTGTCTCCAGCCGCTGACCCGACAGCGCTCATGCGGTTCTTGCAAGAGGCGCAGGTGATGGCACGCACGAGCCATCCCAACCTCGTGCAGGTCCACGATCTCGAGCAGATCGGTGATGCGAACTACATCGTGCTGGAGTTCGTGCGCGGGCGGTCGTTGCGCGACATGGTGAACCAGGGGCGCGTGCCTCTGCCGCAGACGTTCGCTGTCATGCATGGAGTTCTGCAGGCCCTCGATTACGCGCACAAGCACTCGATAGTGCACCGCGACATGAAGCCCGAGAACGTGCTGCTGTCCGACGAAGGCAACGTCAAGGTCGCGGACTTCGGCATCGCCAGGTTGACCGACGACTCCGGCCCCGGCGGCACAGCGACCAAAACCGGCACGACGGTGGGCACGCCGCAATACATGTCACCGGAGCAGGTGGCGTCGAGCAAGGTCGACGGCCGCAGCGACCTCTATTCGGCGGGCATCATGCTCTACGAGCTGGTTGTCGGCCAGCCGCCTTTCACGGCAACCGAGGCGGACGGGCCATTCACGCTGATGGCGAAGCACGTGCAGGCCCCGCCCATGCCGCCCTCTGTCCATCGGCCCGGACTCGACATGCGCCTCGAAGAGATGATCATGAAGTCTCTGTCGAAGCGGCCTGAAGAACGGTTCCAGACCGGCGAGGAATTCGACACGGTGATGTCGCGCATCGCCGACCGCCTGTGTCCGGGCTGGCAGAAGAGCCTCGAGCCGGGCGCTGACCTCTCAAAGATGGTGCCGGCGACCGCTGCAGCGCTGGCGGCAGCGGTGGCTTCGCCCCTCGCCGTTGCCTCGATGGCCGAGCCCGCGGTCGCAGCTGCCCCTCACGCCCAGGCCGTTTACAACCCGGCGCCCCCGCCGAAGCCCGTGGCCAAGAAAGCCAGTGGTTGCTTGGGCATCATTGCTGGCGTCGTGGTTTTGGCGCCGACGCTCTACTTCGTCGGGGCGCTACTCCACTAAAGTCCGGCGGTCGTGGGCGATTCCTCCGGACCCTGTATCGGCGTGCCGTAGGCCGGCGTGCCGTACGGCGGAGTCGGCGCCACCGCCGCTTGATCCAATACCTGCTGCGCTTCTTCGCCAACCAGGATGTCGCGCGAGGTCGAGAGTTGCGAACCGAGGATCGTCTTGTTCATGTACTGCTCGGCGAACGTGTCCTGCGCCTGGAGCGCCATCTCGGTGGGGAAGGGCACCCAGGGAGAGGACGGAGTCTCGCGAATCGCGGTCACCTGGTAGATGCGGAACGTCTCGGCTGACTTGCCCTTCAGTTGCACTCCGGGAACCATGTCGACGGCGATGTAGTCCTTGCACTGTTCGTACGTCGGCTGGCCGATCAAAAGGTGGTAGGCCGGCGCGTTGGCGCAGAAGCGGGCGGCGGTGTTGACGGTGTCGCCGAGAGCCGTGTACTGCAGCCGGCTGCGCGAGCCCATGTTGCCCACGACCGCTGGACCGGTGTTGACGCCGATGCCCCAGCGGATCGGAGGCAAGCCTTTTTCCAGCAATCTCTGCTGCAGCTCCGGCGCGCGGTTGATGAGGTCGTAGGCACAGCGGACGGCAAGTAGGGCGTGGTTCTCCTGTCGCCTCGGCGCGTTCCAGAAAGCGACGATCTCGTCACCGACGTATTTGTCGACGGTCCCGTCCCAGGTGAAGATGATGCCGCTCAGATGGTCGAGATACATCTGGACCACGCTCACGACCTCATCGGCCTCCATGCGCTCAGACATCGAGGTGAAGCCGCGAACGTCGACGAAGAGCAGGGTGATGTCCCGCCGCTCACCGCCGCGAAGGATGTCGTCAACGCCGCCACGCGTCTTGGCGAGCTGCGCCACGATCTCGGGCTTCAAGTAGTGGCCGAACAGGTTGGTCACCTTCCGCTTCTCACGATCCTCGTAGAGGAACCGATAAGCAGTCACCCCGGTGTACACGAGCGCAATCGCGAGCAAGGGGTGGAAGACGTCGGGCACGATGTTCGTGGTCCATTGAAGAGTGGCGAGCGCCAACGTCGCCACAATCAGCGCTGCCGCGGTCGCCAGCAGGCCCCACAGCACTGAAACGCGTGCCACCGCCAGGGCCATGAGCAGGCTCACGACCAGGATCAGAACGAAGACCAGCCAGGGCGGCTCAGGCGTGAGCAACTCCGAAGGATTCCCTGCGACCGCCTGGGCGTGATCGAACATCTGGATGACGTTCGCGTGCAGCTCGATTCCCTGCATCGGCAGTGTGTCGTTGCTACCGGCGCTGGTGGTCACGAGCTGCTGATCGTTGACGCCAGATAGGCCGTAATAACCGACGAGGACGATCTTGCCCTTGATTGCGGCAGGATCCTCGGTGCCGTTCCAAACACTCGCGAAGTCAATGTAGTTGTCCTTGCCCGAATAGTTGCCCGGTGGGCCTGAGAAGTTGATCTGCGTGGATCCGGTGTTGTCGATCGGAGCCTTCCATGCGGTGGTGAACGTCGCCGTGCCGTCGGACTCCTTGACGGTGACACCGTTCACAAATTCCGAGCCAAGGGCCGCGGCTCCGAAGGTGGCCAACGCGAACGTGTTGATGACCGGCAGGTTGCAGGTCCCTTCCGAGAAGCACGCAGGCTGCACGAAAAGTGGAATCCTGCGGACAACTCCGTCGGCATCGAGCTGAACGTCGGTTGAGGCAAGGATCACGTTCTTGTCCGGTTGCTGGCATGCCACCTTGGGGTCGGGATTGGTGTCGGCGCACCAGAACTTCTTGAGTGGAATCTGATCGATGCCCTGACATCCGATTGTCTTCGACGAGCACTGGACGAGCATCCCGTTGGCAACGTAGAAATCCGACCCTTGATATGACAGGACTACCGGGATCGTGCTCGTCTTCAGAGCTGCAGCCAGCTTGTCGTCGGTTTGCGTGTCGCGGTTATCAGTGAACGCGACGTCGATTCCAACGACCAGGGCCCCCGCCTTTTCGAGATTCTGAAGTGCCTGGGCATACTTGTCACGGGTAATCGGGTAGCTTCCGATGGTCGCGACGCTCTGGTTGTCGATGCCGACGATGACGATTCCGGGGTCGGGCTTTCCGTAGCCCATGAACCGGTCCTCCGGATGGATCGAGACCTTCACCGCGCAGGTGCCGACGTGCGTGTCGCATGCCACCTGCTGGCTGTACAGCCCGAAGGTGACCAGCGTCAGAACGAGGCCCAACAACACGGCCACGACAAGTCGGTACGTGTACCAGTAGCGGATGTAGCGGCCCAAGGAGCGGTCGGATCATAGCGCCCGTACGAGCCTCTTGTGCCACGATCGAGCCGTGACCGTGCGCTGTGGCATCGCCGGGTGGATCGACAAGTCGCTTATCGATTCCAAGCTCTTCTATCCGATGAACGCGACCTCGTCTGAGGAGCGGCTGCACTTCTATGCGTCCGAGTTCCCCCTGGTCGAGGTCGACTCCACCTATTACGGCATGCCCAAGGTGGAGATCTCCGACCTATGGGTGGCGCGGACCGAGCCCGGCTTCCTCTTCGACGTCAAGTCCTTCTCCCTCTTCACCAACCACCCAACCAAGCCCATGGCCCTGCCCAAGGACATCCGCGAGCAGCTTCCGGACAAGCTGCGCGAGAAGAACATCTACCTCGAGCAGATGCCTGACGAGCTCCTCGACGAGTCGTGGGAGCGCTTTCGAGCCGCCTTGGAACCACTTCGTGCCGCAGGCCGCCTGGGTGCTGTCTTCTTCCAGTTCCCGCCGTGGTTCCTGCCTTCATCGCGCTCGCTCGCCTACATCGAGCAGGTGCAGGAGCGCATGTTCGGATTCCAGGTCGCCGTCGAGCTCCGCAAGCCCGAGTGGATGGACGCGCGGCACCGCGACGGCACCCTGGCGTTCTTGCGCACGCGCGACATCCCATATGTCGCCGTCGACGTGCCGCCTGGCCACAAGACCAGCATGCCGCCGATTTTCGACGTGACCTCCACCAAGCTGGCGGTGGTGCGATTCCACGGGCGGAATCACGAGACGTGGGACCTGAAGGGCGCGCCGCCGAACCTACGCTTCCGTCACGACTACAAGGACGAGGAGCTCGGGGAGTGGGTGCCGCGGATCAAAGAGATGGAGCGGTCGGCCAAAGAGGTGCACGCGATCATGAACAACAACTATTCGAACTACTCGGTCAAGAATGCCAAGCAGTTGGAGAAGCTCCTGGAGGCGTGGCAGAAGTGACTGCCGGACTGAACTTTTGAAAACTGCGAAGTCCGAGTAAGTTAGCGCCGGCATTCGCCGGAAATTCGTGCGGCTACGAGATGGCTTTCAACTCAACGATGGGTCCCATCGGCCCGTGATTGTTCGGGTCTTTGACGCTCGGCCAGTCGGTCACAACCCAGACGTTCTGATGGGCGTCGACGATCACAGCTTCGATGTCGGTAACGGCGACCGCGCTCGACGGGATGCAGTCAAACTGCATGGGAGGGCAGTCGTTTGGCAGCTGCTTTCCCGGCTGGTCGATATAGGGAAACGGAAAAGTGTTGACCGCGGCCGACGTCATGTCCAGGTCGCCGAGTCCGAAAGTTCGGTATCCGATCATTCCAAACCAGAGGTGCCCGTCGCGCGACAGCGCGAACTGCGCACGGCCGCTCTCTGAGTCGACGGGCAGATCAGAGGCCAGCCGGGTGGCTGCTCCCGTGTCGATGTCCAGCTTGAACAGGGGCGCCCTGTCCTGGTCCAGGAAAAGCGCTTCGTGGTTATTGACAACGAAGTAGTCGCTGACCGGCTGCGCGATCTGCGTCAGCCGGTCGGTCGCAGTGTTGATCTTGGCGAAGGTGTTGTAGTAAGCCTTGCCATCGGGTGAGCGGTAGCCGTTGACGGTCAGCAGCCCTGGCCGCGGCTCCGCGAGGGTCGTGTCATCTGAAGGGAACCACGGGAGATGGATGAGGCGGTCCCATCGGTGCGTCGTCGAATTGAATCCAAACACAGCGGCGACCTTGTCGGCGGCGACCCACACCTCGCCTTCCGAATCGACTGTGACGGCGACGAAGTTGCCCTCGCCGCTGGACAACGAGACATGGACGCCAAGGCTGGCAAAGCTCGGCAGCGCGAAGCTCTCCACCGTGTTCGTCGATGGGTCGTAACGGACCAGCGTGCGATCCCACGCCATCCAAAGCCTGTAGCTCGAGTCAAGCGCGACCTGCCCGATGTAGAACTGCACTGGATGCAGCCGTAGGTCTGTTTGCGTGACCACCCGAGTAGAGGCGTCGATGCGCGTGATGGTCACGTATTCTTGAGCGCCCGCAATCTGGGGGGGCACCTGGCTGACGATCCAGATGCAGTCACGGGACGCGTCGTAAACGGCTTTGCGAGTGCCCTGCGGCATCTGGGGCAGGTCGACCTGCTCCCAGCGGGACTCGGTGGGAACCGACGGCTGAGCCGTCGGCTTATTGCCGGTGGTCTGGCAGCCCGCCACGAGCAGCATGAATATGCACGCGGCGAGCCCCGGGCCGCGACTCATGGCCACCAGCCTACCCCGGCGCGAAGGGGTGGATTGGGTCCTTTACGTCAGGTCCGACTATCTCCGGGTACTTCAGTGGTAGGTCTGCGATATCGTCGTCGATACTAGGAGCTTCAGCGGTGAGTTTTTCTATTAGTTCGAGGAGAGTCTTCTTGTCCGGCGACTTAGCCGCCTCCGACTTGAGTTCGTC
>Ga0210394_10005167_pt1 | contig 14747 bp, 12 predicted proteins | sample IncBWC12MmetaG_FD_160121 | JGI IMG/M metagenome (GOLD analysis project Ga0210394, IMG submission 160121) | Forest soil microbial communities from Barre Woods Harvard Forest LTER site, Petersham, Massachusetts, United States - Inc-BW-C-12-M | ecosystem: Environmental > Terrestrial > Soil >... | reverse complement strand
TGACTCTTCTCCATCTGCGCCTTGACGCGGCCGCGGATGCGCTTCTCGATCTGCAGCACGTCCATCTCACCCTCGATCGCCACCAGGATGTGTTCGAGCCGTTTGCGCACATCGAGTATCTCGAGCACCTTCTGCTTCTCGGCCAGCTTGAGTGACATGTGGGCGGCAACCGTGTCGGCCAGGCGGCCGGGCTGCTCGATGCCGGCCAGTGCCGTCAGCACCTCGGGCGGAACCTTCTTGTTGAGCTTGACGTACTGCTCGAACTGCGAAACCACCGAGCGCACCAGCACATCCATCTCGCGCTCGTCGTACTGGTCAGCATCCACCTCGATCGCGATCGAGGCCGAATAAAATTCGCCAGTGTGCAGCTGCTCGATGCGGGCCCGATCCACGCCCTCGACCAGCACCTTGACGGTGCCGTCCGGCAGCTTGAGCATCTGCAGGATGGTCGCAACGGTGCCAAAGCGGTGCAGGTCGTCGAGCTTGGGATCGTCGACGTCGGCCTGCTTCTGCGCCACCAGCATGATGCGCTTGTCGGCGCGCATCGCAGCATCGAGCGCATGAATCGACTTTTCCCGCCCTACGAACAGCGGTATCACCATATGCGGGTACACCACAACGTCGCGCAGCGGCAGCACGGGGACGGCGGTAGGTACGACGGCTTCGGTCACGGCGGTTTCTTCAGTCACGGTTGCTCTTTTTTGCCTCTTGATGACGGGTGCTGCTGTAGCGCTAGACAAAAATCTATGGGGGCGGCCAGCCCCATTTCAAGGCTGCGCCCGCAAGGCCACTTCCGATGGAGGTGGCGGCAGCCCGACCGGCAGCTCAGCCGTGCAGCGAACCGCCCGCTCTCCTCGGTTCCTCGATGGCCGCGACCCGGCCCTCGTCCACCCGATGGACGATATAGGGCTTGGTCGTGCCCTCGATGACGCTGTCGTCCACCACCACTTTCGCCACGTTGCGCAGCGACGGCAGGTCGTACATGGTGTCAAGCAGCACCGTCTCAAGGATGGTGCGCAGCCCGCGCGCCCCGGTCTTGCGCAGCATGGCCTTGCGCGCTACCGCGCGCAGCGCCTCCTCGCGAAATTCCAGCTCGGAGCCTTCCATCTCGAACAGCTTCCGGTACTGCTTGGTGAGCGCGTTCTTCGGCTCGGTCAGGATCGACATCAGCGCCTGCTCATCGAGCTCGTCCAGCGTCGCCACCACCGGCAGGCGGCCGACGAACTCCGGGATCAGGCCGAAGCGGATCAGGTCCTCGGGTTCGACGTCGTGGAACAGGTCCGAGCCGTGCGGCTTGGAATCGGCACCGCGAACCTCGGAAGTAAAGCCGATGCCACTCTTCTGGGTACGGTTGAGAATGATCTTCTCGAGCCCGGCGAAGGCGCCGCCGCAGATGAACAGGATGTTCGACGTATCGACCTGCAGGAACTCCTGCTGCGGATGCTTGCGGCCACCCTGGGGTGGCACCGAGGCGATGGTGCCCTCGATCAGCTTCAGCAGCGCCTGCTGCACGCCCTCGCCCGACACATCGCGGGTGATCGACGGGTTGTCGGACTTGCGCGAGATCTTGTCGATCTCATCGATATAGACGATGCCGGTCTGCGCTTTCTCGACGTCGTAGTCGCACTTCTGCAGCAGCTTCTGGATGATGTTTTCCACGTCCTCGCCGACATACCCGGCCTCGGTCAGCGTGGTGGCATCGGCGATCGTGAAGGGGACGTTCAGCAGCCGCGCGAGCGTTTCGGCCAGCAGCGTCTTGCCGCAACCGGTCGGCCCGATCAGCAGGATATTGCTCTTGGCGAGTTCGACCTCGTCCTTCGCCCTTCCACTGCCGCGCGTCTGCAGGCGCTTGTAGTGGTTGTAGACCGCAACCGACAACACCTTCTTGGCGCGATCCTGGCCGATGACGTACTCATCGAGCACCTTGCGAATCTCATGCGGCTTGGGCAGCTTGTCGCGCGCACGATCGGCGCGATCCTCGAGTTCCTCGCGGATGATGTCGTTGCACAGCTCGACGCATTCATCGCAGACGAATACCGACGGTCCCGCGATGAGTTTGCGCACCTCGTGCTGGCTCTTGCCGCAGAACGAGCAATACAGCAATTTGCCGTCATCGGTACGCCCGCGGGGGTCATCACTCATCTCTCGACACCTCGACCGGTAAGGTCAGCCAATCTGCGCGTCGGTGCACGCGCCACCGCTATCTATATAGCATGGGGCCGACCGCTGAAGCAAAGAACTGCGTCGATCGCAAGGCCTTGTTATTTCGCGATTTTGAGCGCCGGTTCACGCCTTGAGGGGGGCCGGCGGGCTCACCAGGCGTTTTTCCAGCATGCCGTCGATCAAGCCATAGGCGATGGCGTCGGCCCCGTCCATGAAATTGTCGCGGTCGGTATCGGTCTTGATCTTATCGACGCTCTGGCCGGTGTGCTGGGCCAGGATCTTGTTGAGCCGGTCACGGGTTTCCAGCATTTCCCTGGCGTGGATTTCCATATCCGCCGCCTGGCCCTGGAACCCGCCGAGCGGCTGATGAATCATAATGCGCGAGTGCGGCAGCGCATAACGCTTGCCCTTGGCGCCGCCGGTTAACAATATCGCGCCCATGCTCGCTGCCTGGCCGATGCAGATGGTGCTGACGTCCGACTTGATGAATTGCATCGTGTCATAGATCGCCAGTCCCGCGCTGACCACGCCGCCGGGGGAATTGATGTAGAGCGCTACGTCCTTGTCCGGGTTCTCGGACTCCAGGAACAGCAGCTGCGCGACCACCACGTTGGCCATGTAGTCGTCCACCGGACCGACGACAAACACCACCCGCTCCTTCAGCAGGCGCGAATAAATGTCGTACGAGCGCTCGCCGCGCGACGTCTGCTCGACGACGATGGGAACCAGATTCAAACCACGTTCGTTCATAGGCCTTCAGTGTAAGTTGTTTCAGGCCGTTTGGCCAAAGCCGGTCAGATCGCGAAAGTTCGAGGGCTGGTCCACGACCTTCACCTGCGTCAGCGCCCAGTCCAGCGCCTGATCCTCGAGCGCGGAGGATTCGAGCTGCTCCATCGCCTCGCGGCTGGCCAGATACTGGCGCCGCGCCTCCTGCGGATCCGGATGTGACGCGGTCACCGAATCGAGCCGCTGCTCGACGCGCGCGCGATCGACCTTCAGGCCCTGCGAGCGCACGATCTCGCTGAGCAGCAGCCCGAGCGCGACGCGCTTGCGCGCGCTGGCCTCGAAGGCCTCGCGCCCCGGAATCTGCTTGGGGTCGGAGGTGCCGGTGCGACGCGCCATCTGCCCCTGCAGCTCGCGAATCTGATCCTCCAGCATGCTGTGCGGCAGGTCGAGCGGATTGTCGCGGTACAGTGCATTGAACAGTTGCTCGCGCAGGCGGGTGCGGATCGTCTCGGCCAGTTCGCGCTCCATGCTGGCCCGCACTTCGCTACGGAGGCGCTCCAGATCGCCGTCCGGCACGCCAAAGGCGCGCGCAAATTCCGCGTCCACCGGCGGCAGGCTGTGCTCCTCGACCTTGCCAATCTTCAGGTCAAATTCGGCCGCCTTGCCGGCCACCGCCTTGGCGCCATAATCCTCCGGAAACACCGCCGGAATCGTCTTGGCGTCGCCGGCGGCCATGCCGACCAGGGCCTGTTCGATCTCCGTCAGGATGCGGTGCGCGCCGATCGTCACCAGCATGCTCTCGCCCTTGCCGCCGGGGAACACGGCGCCGTCGATGCGGCCCTCGTACTCGAGCGTCACCCGGTCGCCGTCGCGCGCCGGGCGATCCACCAGCGTGAATACCGGACGCTGCGCGCGCATGCTCTCGAGCATCGCGGCGACATCCTCGTCGGTCACGGCGGCGGTCGGCCGCTCGACCGTGATGGCGTCGAGCGGCTTCAGGCTGACATCGGGCAGCACCTCGAAGATCGCCGCGTAGCGCAGTTCGCTGCCTGGCTCCACTGCGATCGGCTCGATGCGCGGACCGCCGGCCGGTCGCAGTCGATGCTGGCTGACGGCCTCGGCGAAGGTGCTTTGCATCAGGTCGCTGACCGTTTGCGCATGTACCTGGCTGCCGAACTGCTGCCGCACCACGGCATAGGGTACCTTGCCGGGACGAAATCCCTTCAGGCGCGCGGTGCGTGCCAGACGCTTGAGGCGCTGATCCACTTCGCCCGCGACGCGCTCGCCAGGCACTGCCACCTCGAGCCGTCTCTCGAGCCCTTGGGTCGTTGTCACCGATGCTTGCATCTTGCCGCTTACCGCCACTGGTTGTTCACCGAACCGTCCTTATCGAAATCCCAATGCTGTTCGCGCCGTTGGTGCGAAAGGAGAGACTCGAACTCTCACGGGTTGCCCCACTGGCTCCTAAGGCCAGCGCGTCTACCATTCCGCCACTTTCGCGCATCGGCCGCCCGGAAAAGGACGATCAATTATAGCCGAGATTAGGAGTTGTCCGACGCGCGACCGGCACCTATCAGCGCCCGCGACGGTGGGTTGTCCCGCCCGCGCCAGCGCCCGGCACCTACAGCGACCGTGCGCCGCCGTGCTCACAGTAGAGCCCCTGACACACCGTCGGTTACACCAGGAGTGCCGCCATGTCCTTGCCCATGTCGATGAAAAAGCACGCCGCTACCGCGGCCGCAGCGGCCGCAGTGCTGGCCAGCGTGAGCTGTGCCAGCGGCCCGCAGCCGAACGCGGACCTGGTGGGTGCACACACGCTGGTCGCGCAAGCCGAGCAAAGCGGTGCGCAGCAGTACGCCAGTGCCAATCTCGAGGCCGCACGCAGCGAGCTGCGGCAGGCCGACCAGGACGCCAAAGACAAGCCGGTGCTGGCCATTCGCCTGGCGCAGGAGTCCTCGGTCGACGCCCAACTCGCGCTGGCACGCACGCGCGCGGTCAAGGCCGAGCAGTCGCTGCGGCAGGTCAATTCCGGAACCGCGTCGCTGCAGAGCGAGTCCGAGCGCGAGCGTCCCGCCGCTGCCATGCCGGCGCCGTCCACCGGCGCCCAGACTCCGCAGTATCAATGAACCCATGTCAGCTAACCAATCAGTGAATCCGAGGGTCAGCACCATGCGCGAATCTATCAATGCCCACCACACCCGCCCGCGGTCCAGCGCCGTGAGGACTACGCTCAAGTGCAGCCTGCCGGCGCTGCTGCTGCTGCTGGCCGCCTGCGTGACCACCTCACCGCAGAGCCAGTCGGCACTGCAGGAAGCCCAGACCGCGGTGCGCACTCTGGAGGTGGACCCGCTCGCCGCCCAGACCGCCGGCAAGCCGTTGCAGGATGCGCGCGATTCGCTTGCCGCCGCGGAGAAGGCACAGCAGGATCACCGGCCGGCCGATGAGGTCGTGCATCTGGCCTACCTGGCGCGCCGTCACGCCGAGATCGGCGAGGCAATGATCGCCGAAACGCGCGCCCAGCAGCAGATCGCCGACGCGCAGACGCGCCGTGACCAGGTACTGATGGCCGCGCGCGAACGGGATGCCGCTGCGGCCCAGCAGCAGGCCCTGAGCGCTCAGGCCCAGGCGGCGGCCGCGCAAAGCCAGGCGGCGGCGGCGCGCAACCAGGCCGCCCAGGCGAGTGACGAGGCCGCCGCGGCACGCGAGCAGCTGATCGCGCTGCAGGCCAGGCAGACCGAGCGCGGCATGGTGCTGACGCTGGGCAGTAACGTGCTGTTCGACACCGGCAGCGACCTGCTCAAGCCCGGCGCGGACGACGCGCTCGATCGTGTCGCGCAATTCCTGCAGGGGCAGACCAACGTAAAGCTGCGGATCGAGGGCCATACCGACAGTCGCGGTTCCAGCAGCTACAACGACGCACTGTCGCAGCGGCGCGCCGACGCGGTGTACCACGCACTGGTACGCCGCGGCGTGGATTCGGCCCGTATCGATGCCGTCGGCCGGGGCATGCAGCTGCCGGTCGCAACCAACGATACCGCCGAGGGCCGCCAGCAGAATCGGCGCGTCGAGCTGATCTTTTCCAACGAACACGGACAGTTTGCCAGCATTGGCTCCCCGGCTGCACGCTGAGCGGGCCGGCAGAGCCTCGCGTTAAGTAGCGTTAACGGAATTTAGCCTTCCGGGCCCTAGCCTGGAAGGCTCTAGCGGCGCAATAATGATTTCGTTGGCTCACGAATCACAAACCTGCCGCCGCTGCTACGCGCCCGGACCGTTGAGCGGTGCGCTGCAGGCGCTGCTGTGGTCGGCGGCGCTGCTGCTACTGGCCGAGGGCTGTAGCTACATCTCGATGCCGGTATTGCGCAGCAGGGCGAGCGATTCGCCCTCGATTGTCGCCGCTCCAGCGAGCGGCGCTGACCCGACTGCCGCGGAGTGCGCGCAGTTGCGCGCCGAGATCCGATCCAATCAGCAGGCGGTGCGCGAAGCGCCGACCACCAGCACCTCGCCGCAGATCGTGGCTGCCGCGGAGGCCAAAGCCGACAAGCGCATCGACGACACGCGCGCGCGGCTGGATGAACTCGATTGTCCGGCCGAGGACGACGGTACCGGTGTCAAGGTGCGTCCGCTCGCGCCGATGCCGCCAGCCCCGGGTGCCGCGAATCCGTAGTGCGCCCCCATGAGCAGAGCCTTCGTTCGCGATTCTGATTCAGACGCCCCCGACGCGCAGCCGGATCGGCCGATCAGCCCGCATCCGAACTTCGTCACGCGCACCGGCCTCGCCAAGATCGATTCGCGGCTGCGCGAACTCGAAGCGGTGCGCAGCACGGCACTCACGAGCGAGGATCGTGCCGCGCTGACGGGCATCGAGCGTGACCTGCGCTACTGGAAGCAACGGCGCAGTAGCGCGCGCATCATCGCTCCACCCGCCGCGCCCGAGATCGTGCGGTTCGGTGTCGCGGTGAGTCTGCAGTTCGACGACGGCGCAGAACGACGCTATCGGCTGGTGGGAGAGGACGAGGCCGACCCGCCCGCCGGCCTGATCAGCTGGACATCGCCGGTCGGCAGCGCATTGATCGGCAGGCGCGCCGGCGACATCGTTCAGATCACCGGCCGCCCGGCGCAAATCATCGCGATGCAGGCCTGAAGCGCGCCAGCGTTCGATCAGGCGGCGACCATGGGCATCAGGCGTCGCTGCAGGCTGGCGTCGAGCAGCGTCCATTCCGGGCAGGCGATCGGCGTTTTTGCCGTATCAAAACCCAGCCATCTGGCTGGCGCGATCACCTGCTTGTCGCAGCAGGGATTGAGCCATGCGCCCCACCAGGAAAAGGTGCTGTTGGCGATGATGTGATGCCGGCACAGTGACATCAGGCGCAGGTCTTCGTGCGCTGCGGCCTCGTCGTTATGATCCACCACGACAAAGCGCGGGTCGCCGCGCAACCAGTCCCTGGCAAAGGCCACATCGTCGGAGAAGACGAAAAACGTGGTTTGTCGCTCCTGCTTCGAAATATGGCTGATGGCGTGCTCGTAATAGGCCATCGGCAGCAGCATGTGCGAGCCAAAAAACGGCGCGTAGTCGCCGCGACGCAAATGCAGCGACACCGGGTTCCTGGCCGCGGCGATGCGCTTCGCGACCTCCAGGTTCCTGCCGCGTAACGGCTCGATCAGCGACAGTTCGCGCCGCAACTCGCTCTCGACTTCGCGCACCAGCGAATAGTCCTGCCAGAAACCGTGCAGGTACACGGTTTGCACATCGCGTCGGATGCGAATTTCCTGATGCAACTGGCAGCGCTCCGGTGACTGCCTGACGACTTGAATCTTGCCGAGCCTGCGCACCAGTCGCGCAACCTGCTGTAGCCGCGGCTGCTCGGTCACCACCAGCCGATCCAGGTAGCTCGACTCTCTGACCGGTGCGGCTATCGCGTAGTGCTGCAACAGGACCGAGCGCGGATGGCCATGCGAGTGCAGCAGGTGTGGCAGCTGGTGCGCGATTCTCAAGGTCGCGCCGTAACGCTTGGCCAGACACCTGCCAGCGGCGTACTGGAACAACTGGTTCCCCAGGCCGCTGCTCTGTTTGACCACTACCTGCATGATTGCCTCCATCGTGTCCGCTGATATCCCCGCCGCGCTGTCGGAGCACGTGCCCGATCATTCAAAGACAAAGGCAAGCGAGCCGTCTACGTAACAAATGCTGACTGATACTGCGGATTTTCCTACAGCGCGCGCGCCGCGTCCGCTCGAACCACCTCGGTACCCAACTCCTACGAGCGCTGGCGACCGGCGCTGACAGCGTATCGCAGCGCATTAGCGGCACGCTGGCGCCGGTGAATTGTTTGAATTCTGCAGATTCCTTCAGGAGCATCGTCATGCGCGCGAAATTCATCGCCGTCCGCCTGGTTGCTGCCGCGGTCATGTTTGCGGGCGCCATCGCAATGCCAACCCTTGCAGGGGCCGCGGAACCCTCGGTTCCCGACAATTCGCCGTCCGACTCTGCGCCCAACCTGCTGCCCGCAGATGCCAGCACGCCGACCACCGCAGCCAGCGATATCGACGACGTTCGCGTCACCGCGCAGATCCGCAGCGCGCTCACCGGCGACAAGTCGCTGTCTGCGCTGGCCCGTAGTGTGACCATAGCGACCAACCAGCAGGCGGTGATACTGCGCGGCTTGGTCAAGCCCGACGAGAAGGATCGGGTCGAGGCACTCGCGTCGCAATATGCCGGCACCCGGCAGGTGCTGGACCAGCTGCTGGTGAAGGATCTTTGAAGCGGCGCGGTAGCGCGACGCGAGCCGCTTCATCGCCGTCGGTTGAGCCACCGGGCAGCTGGTGCGGACGCGGCCTTCATTTACGCGCCAGCAATGCCACACCGCTGCCGAAACGACGTAAGCCAAGCAGCGAGCACAGCCGGTCGTCGAAGCTGCCGATGCGCCACGCTCGATCGAGCGGCGTATGCAGCCCAAATTTCTCCAAACCCAGCATCGGATAGCGTGTCAGGGTCCCGTGCAGCTCGTAGCGCGCATCCCGAAAGGCAGCGAATAGCGGCGCCACCCGGGCGGCAGTAATTGGACTGCAGAACGGATTGTCCTCGCGCTTGCCGAGCAGCCTAGTTCCGACCCGATAGAATGGCGCAAGCCACGGCTCAATCGCCGCGAAGCGCCCGCCGGGACGCAGAATACGGGCGATCTCGGGAAAGGCAATCTCGGTGCGCATATGGTGGACGCAGCCACCCGAATACGCGACGTCGACCGATGCATCGGCCAGCGGGATCTCTTCAGCTACCGCTATCAGGCAACGGAATCGATCCGCGACGCCGATCAGCTTGGCGGTTTCGGTCGCCGCCTGTGCCTCCCCTGCCATCGGCGTCAGCAGCAGTGCCTCGGCGGCGCCGGCCAGCAGCAACGCCTGGACCGCCTTGCCGGAGCCACCAAGCTGCAACACGCGTTGTCCCTTGACCGGAGCGATGTGTCGATAACAGTCCCACTCGCTCTGCAGGTCCATGCGCGCGTGTAGCCAGACTGCGGGCGGCTCGGGAAACGTGGCACGCTCCTGGGCGCTGCGCAGCCGCAGACGCTCGAGATGCTGCATCGTCTCGTCGTCTGTATTCGCGACCAGAGATCCTGTCTGGCGCAGCGTCTCGGCTTCCTTGAAGCCGATCTCATTGTAGAACGCCATCTCCAGGTACGCCTCGGCATACTGCGGAGCAGACAGATCGAAGCTGCGCGAATCTCCCGGGGCTGTCAGGATCTCCGGAGCAAGCAGCACCGGAACCGCGCCCACGATCGGATAGGCGGCCTTCTCGTCCTCGCGCAGCAATAGCGGATCGGTCTCACCGGTCGGCGCGGCGTTCGACGTTTGCACGCGGGGCTGAAGCGGCGCTCCTGCGGCAATACAAAGTCGCGCTTCCCGAAGCGAAGCGACGCGCAGACGCTGACGAGTGATGGGGCACACCAGGTCGTCGGCGATTGCAGGGTCGTGCATGCCGCCAGTTTAACAGCTAAACACGCAGCAGCTCATCCAGCAATCGCGCCACATGCAGCGCCTGTCGCTGAACGCCGTCGCATATCTGGTGGCGGCAACTGGTGCCGTCCGCAACAATGACGGCGTCAGGGCGTTTGCGTATGGCCGGAAGCAGACTGGCTTCCGCCATTTGCATTGAGACGCCGTAATGATCGGCTTGATAGCCAAAACTGCCGGCCATACCGCAACACGAACTGTCGATCAGCTCCGCTGTGACGCCCGGAATGAGTCGCAGCACATCGAAAATGGGACTGACCGCGCCGAATGCCTTTTGATGACAGTGCGCGTGCACCAGCAGCGGCGAATCGAGCGCATTGAGTTGCAGCTCGAAACGCCCGGCGCTTAGCTCCCTTGATACGAACTCTTCAAACAACAACGCCTGTGTCGATACGATCCGGGCCTTCTCGCCAAGACCCATGACCAGGGCTTCGTCGCGCAGGGTCAGCAGGCACGAGGGCTCCAGACCGACGATCGCCACCCCGGCACGGGCAAACGGTAACAGCGCATCGACCAGCTCTTCAACCTTCGCCTTTGCCCTCTGCACCATGCCACTGCTCAGGTAGGTACGACCGCAGCAATAGTGCCCATTCGCCTTGCTGACGCTACCGACGAGGTAGCCGGCCGCACGCAACACTCGGGCTGCGGCTAACGCGTTCTCGCTCTCAAAGATGCCGTTGAACGTATCGATAAACAGCACCGCGGCTCGTTGCCCGGCGGCGGCGGCCGCGAGCACCTCTTGCGCACTGGCCAACTGCTTCGAATCGGGTGAACGCCAGAACGTGTCGGATCGCCAGCTGGGCAGCGAGCGTCGCGCCGAGAAGCCCATGATCTTTTCACTCAACCAGGCGGCACCGGGGATTGTGTTGCGTAGGTTCATGAGCCCGGATACGCGACTCGCCGCAGCGGCGTAGGCAGGTAGGTACGCAATCAGTCGATCCTGCAACGTATAACCGTGTCGATGCTTATAGTGAGACAGAAACTCAATTTTCATTCTGGCCATGTCCACGCCGGTGGGACACTCGCGCTTGCACCCTTTGCAGCCCACACACAGGTCCATGGTGGCGAACATCGCCTCGTCGGTGAATGCGTTCGCTCCGAGCTGTCCTGACAGGGCAAGTCTCAGGGTGTTGGCGCGCCCGCGCGTCAGATGCTGTTCGTCGCGGGTGACACGATAGCTGGGACACATGGTGCCCGCGTCGAATTTGCGGCAGTGGCCATTGTTGTTGCACATCTCGACGGCTTTGGCGAAACCGCCGGTGGTATCGCCGCCGCTGCCGGGTGGCGATACTGCTTCGCTGATTGGATCGTTCTGGACATTCCAGGCCGACCAGTCGAGCGCCGGCTCGAGCGCCATGGTGCGATACGGATTAGGGGCCGAGGGGGGCGGAAAGCGAAACAACGCAGGCTCATCCATCCTCGGTGTATCGACGATCTTTCCGGGATTGAACAGCCCGATCGGATCGAGCTGCTGTTTAATGGCGCGAAAGGCATCGTTGATCGCGGTGCCGAACTGCCACTCGATCCATTCTCCGCGGCACAGGCCATCGCCGTGCTCCCCGCTGTAGGCACCTTTGTACTTGCGCACCAGCGCGGCGGCTTCCTCGGCGATCGCCCGCATCTTGGCCGCCCCGCCGTTGGCGCCATCGAGCCGCATGTCCAGGATTGGCCGCACATGCAACGTGCCTACCGAGGCGTGCGCATACCAGGTCCCGTGGGTGCCATGCCTGGCGAATACCTCGCTCAACGCGTCGGTGTATTCGCCCAAATGCTGCAATGGCACGGCACAGTCTTCGATAAAACTCACCGGCTTGCCGTCGCCCTTGAGGCTCATCATGATGTTGAGGCCGGCTTTGCGCACTTCCCATAGCTCTTTTTGCCTGCTGGCATCGGGCATTTCGACCACGCTGCCGGGCGCGCCCAGGTCGCCCATCAGCGCCACCAGATCCTTTAACCGTGCGAGCACGCTGTGCCGGTCGTCACCGGTAAACTCCACCAGCAGAATCGCGGCAGGCGTGCCGATCAGGGCCGCCTCGACGGTTGCGCGAAAAGCCGGATTGCTCAGACTCAATTCGATCATGATGCGATCGACCAACTCGACCGCGCTCGGAGCCAGCTTCACGATGTGCTGAGGAGCCGACATCGCCGCCTGGAAAGTGGAGAAATTCACCACACCCAAGGCCCTGAATCGCGGCATCGGCGACAGCCGCAGGCTAAGACTGCTGGTATACGCCAGCGTGCCTTCCGCACCGATCAGCAGGTGTGCAAGATTCACGCTGCCGTCATCGGTGTACGGCCGTTCGCCCTGGTTGTTGAAAATATCCAGGTTATAGCCGGCCACTCGCCTCAGGACCTTGGGCCAGCGGGCCTCGATCTCGCTGCGGTGCTGGCGCGCCAGGGCGCTGACAAATTCCGCGATCTCGGCGGCGCGTCCAGCGGATTGCGCGACCGGGCCGAAGTCGAGCAGTGCGCCGTCGGATAGCCACGCCCGAACGCCCAGTACGTTATGCACCATGTTGCCGTAGGCGATGGATCGGGAGCCGCAGGAGTTGTTGCCCGCCATGCCACCCAAGGTCGCCTGGGCGCTGGTGGACACGTCCACCGGAAACCACAGCCCATGCTGTTTGAGTTGGCCGTTCAGGCGATCGAGTACCACACCGGGCTGCACGCTCGCGGTGCGCGCACCAACATCGACGTCGAGGACATTGCAGAAATATTTGGAGTTGTCGATGACCAGCGCAGCGCCCGTCGCCTGCCCGCACTGGCTGGTTCCAGCCCCGCGCGCGAGCACGGGTACGCGCAGCTCGCGCGCGACGGCAATCGCCGTGCTGATGTCGGCCTCGTTCCTGGGAATGAATACGCCCACCGGCATGATCTGGTAAATCGATGCATCGGTGGCATATCGGCCGCGTGACCCATCATCGAACAACACCTCGCCCTGGGTCTCGCGCCGCAATCGCGCCGCCAGCGCCTGGCCTGCATCGGCCGCGGGCGCCACAGCTCGGGTAGTCATGTCGCTCCGGCCCTTGACGTAGCCTCATCGTGTAGCGTGCGCCTGGGGATCTGGATTACTTCTGCCATGCTTTGTATTTTGAATGCAAATATGCAACTGTGCCAATCGAATACCAATAATCTGGCATGTAGCGCGCCTGGCAGGCGCATGCCGCATCAGCAAACGGGGGGCAGAGCATGAAGCGCATACGGGTGACCCATGTGGTGCTAGTCCTGTTGTGCCTGATGTATTTCATCACCTATCTGGATCGCGTCAACGTCAGCACCGCCGCCGCTGGATTCGCCAAGGACTTCAGCCTCAACAAGACCCAGATCGGCCTGGTGTTCTCCGCTTTCGCCTACCCCTATCTGGTATTTCAAATTATCGGCGGCTGGATCAGCGATCGGTTCGGCGCGCGCCGCACGCTCATCGTATGCGGCATTGTGTGGGCCAGTGCCACGGTCCTCACCGGCATGGCCGGCGGACTGACATCGATGTTACTGGCCCGGATACTCCTGGGCTTTGGCGAAGGCGCGACGTTTCCAGCCGCCACCACGGCGATGTCGCGTTGGGTGCCGAAGGGAAACCGCGGCTACGCCCAGGGCATTACCCACGCTGCCGCGCGGATCGGCAACGCCGTAGCCCCGGCAGTGATAGTGCTCGTCATGACTACTTACGGCTGGCGCGAATCCTTCTATGTGTGCGCGGCCATCAGCTTCCTGTGGGTAGTGATGTGGGCGCTGACGTTTACCGAATTTCCGAAGGATCATCCGGCTGTTACTGCGCTCGAACTCGCCGCATTGCCGCCGCCGCCGATCAACGCTGCCGGCGTCCCATGGCGTCGGCTGTTCAAGCGCATGACGCCGGTGACCATCGTCTACTTCTGTTATGGCTGGACCTTGTGGCTGTACCTGAGCTGGATCCCGCAATACTTCCTCCACAGTCAACACCTCGATCTGAAGCAATCCGCGTTGTTTGCATCCGGCGTATTCTTCGCTGGCGTGCTCGGCGACACCCTGGGCGGCATAGTCACCGACAGGATTCTCAAACGTACCGGCGATCTGCAGCGAGCGCGCAGCTCGATGGTGTCGGTCTGCATGTTTTTTTCGATGCTGTCGCTCGTCCCGTTGATGTTCACGCACAGCCAGGGTATGTCCCTGTTGTTGCTGTCCTCGGGTTTCTTCTTTTCTGAAATGACCATCGGCCCGATGTGGGCCGTTCCGATGGACATTGCACCCGACCATAGCGGTACGGCCAGCGGCATCATGAACTCCGGCTCAGCGCTGGCGGCCATCGTCAGTCCGGTCGTTGCCGGCTACCTGATCGACCGGACAGGTAACTGGCAACTGCCCTTCGTCGGCAGCATGGTGCTGATGGGAGTCGGCGTATTGCTCGCCTACCGGATGCGGCCGGACAGAAAATTTGAATAACCGGATAATCCGATCTCAATTGCAACCGACTGATAGCGATGGAATAGCCACACGGTTGCCTGTAGTTACAATGCGTTGAGAGGAGTCCCCGGGAGTATTCTGTTGCACCGGATTTGTGCGAAATTGCCACAACGTGAAGCGCAGCGGCCCGTTGCGCGGTACAGCGGTAATCGATAAGCGGCCAGCCTCTGAGAGGTCGATGTCGACCGCCGCATTATTGGTATTGTTCCAGCCCTTCGGTGGCCTCGTCGTAGAACTGGCGGACGATGGGTGCGAAATTTCCATCGAATACCGCGTTGAGGTCTGGGTCGTCGTGAGTGAATTTAGTTCGAATCGCCGCCAGATTGATGGCCTTCTGGGTCTCTTGCAACGTAAGGCCCCGATGCAACGCATCACGCACCTGCTGGCGAATCCACCGAAAGGAATCC
>Ga0210394_10005165_pt1 | contig 14749 bp, 14 predicted proteins | sample IncBWC12MmetaG_FD_160121 | JGI IMG/M metagenome (GOLD analysis project Ga0210394, IMG submission 160121) | Forest soil microbial communities from Barre Woods Harvard Forest LTER site, Petersham, Massachusetts, United States - Inc-BW-C-12-M | ecosystem: Environmental > Terrestrial > Soil >... | reverse complement strand
AACCGCGCGCTGTTCCACCAGTAACTCGGGCAGGCGGTTGAGCAGCACGCGCACAGGATGCACGCTGCCGGGCGGTCGATCCGCTCCTGCTCCTCTTTGGATTGCAGCCGCTCCCGATCCGCAGGCACGGGCGTGCGCGTCTGCAGCCAGGGCTTCACGGACGCGTACTGCGCGTAGAAGTTGGTGAGGTCTGGAACCAGGTCCTTCACGACCGGCAGAGCGGGGAGCGGGTAGATGCGGATCTCGGCGGGCAGGTCCCGCGTGGCAGTGGTGCAGGCGAGGCAGTTGACGCCGTTGATGTTCATGGCGCACGAGCCGCAGATGCCTTCGCGGCACGAGCGGCGGAACGTGAGTGAGGAATCCATCGTGGCTTTGATCAGGATCAGCGCATCGAGCACCATTGGACCGCAGCTGCGGGCGTCGAGCTGGAAGGTATCCAGGCGCGGATTTGCGCCGCTGTCGGGATTGAAGCGATAGATGCGCAGGGTGCGCAGCGCGCGCGCGCCCGGTGGCGCGGCGTGCGTGACGCCCTTGACGGGGCGCGAGTTGAGGGGCAGGCGGAATTCGGCCATCACAGTCCTTCAGTAGGTGCGCGCCCGGGGCGGGATCGACTCGACGTCGCCCGTCAGGGTATTCAGATGCACGGGGCGGTAGTCGAAGCGGGCACGCCGCGGTCCATCGATCCACACGAGTGTGTGTTTCAGCCAGTTACGGTCGTCGCGCTGCGGGAAGTCCTCGCGCGCGTGCGCGCCGCGGCTCTCGGTACGATTCGCCGCCGAATGGATAGTGGCCGTGGCCTGCAGCAACAGGTTCTCCAGCTCGAGCGTCTCGATCAGATCGCTGTTCCAGATGAGCGAGCGGTCGCTGATGCGGACGTCGGCGAAGGAGGCGAAAGTCGCCCCGATCCTCTCGATCCCCTGCGCGAGGCTCTCGCCGCTGCGAAATACCGCCGCATCCAGCTGCATGGTCTTTTGCATCTCCACGCGGATGGTAGCCGTTGAGCGCGCCCCGTCGGCGTTGCGCAGGCGATCGAGCCGCGCCACCGCCGCCTGCCCCGCGTCCGCGCCCCAGGGGCGGTGGCGGCTGCCGGGTTTGATGGTCTCGGCACAGCGCCGCGCCGCCTCGCGTCCGAAGATCACCAGATCCAGCAGCGAGTTGCTCCCTAAGCGATTGGCGCCGTGCACCGACACGCAGGCGGCTTCCCCTACGGCCATGAGCCCGGGGACGACGCTGTCCGGATCGCCATCCTTGGGCCGCACTACTTCGCCGCGGTAGTTGCAGGGGATGCCGCCCATGTTGTAGTGCACCGTCGGCTGCACCGGGATGGGCTCGCGGGTGACGTCCACGCCGGCGAATATGCGCGCCGTTTCCGCGATTCCCGGCAGGCGCTCGTGAATGACCTCGGCCCCCAGGTGCTCCAGGTGCAGAGCAATGTGATCGTGCTCGGGGCCCACCCCGCGCCCCTCGCGCACCTCCACCGTCATCGCCCGGCTCACCACGTCGCGCGAGGCGAGATCCTTGGCGTTTGGCGCATAGCGCTCCATGAAGCGCTCGCCCTTGGAGTTGGTCAGATAGCCGCCCTCGCCACGCGCCCCTTCGGTGATCAGGCAGCCCGCGCCGTAGATGCCCGTGGGGTGAAACTGCACGAACTCCATGTCCTGCAGCGGCAGCCCGGCGCGCAGCACCATGGCATTGCCGTCGCCGGTGCAGGAGTGCGCCGAGGTACAGGAGAAATAAGTGCGCCCGTAGCCGCCGGTGGCGAGGATGGTCACGTGCGCGCGGAAGCGGTGCAACCTGCCCTCGGTCAGATCGAGCGCCACCACGCCGCGGCACGCGCCATCCTCCATGATGAGATCGATCGCGAAGTACTCGATGAAGAAGGTCGCGGCGTGGCGCAACGACTGCTGATAGAGCGCGTGCAGCATCGCATGCCCGGTGCGGTCCGCCGCGGCGCAGGTGCGCTGCGCGACGCCCTTGCCGAAGTGCGTGGTCATGCCGCCGAAGGGACGCTGGTAGATCAGGCCGGCCTCGGTGCGCGAGAACGGCACGCCGTAGTGCTCCAGCTCGATCACCGCTGCCGGCGCCTCCTTGCACATCAGCTCGATCGCGTCCTGGTCGCCGAGCCAATCCGAGCCCTTGACGGTGTCGTACATGTGCCAGCGCCAGTCGTCCTCGCCCATATTGCCCAGGGCGGCGCTGATTCCGCCCTGGGCAGCCACGGTGTGGCTGCGCGTCGGAAAGAGCTTGCTGATGCAGGCGGTCGACAGACCGCTTTCGGCAAGTCCCAGCGTGGCGCGCAGGCCCGCGCCTCCGGCCCCGATGACGATGACGTCGTAGCTGTGATCGATGAACTCGTAGGCGTTCATGGCGCCGCCCCGAAGGCCACCTTGAGGACGGCAAACACGCCCGCCGCCGCGATCAGCGTATGCGCGAACATCGCGCCGACCAGCGTCACGGTCCTGGCGCCGGCGCCGTGCACATAGTCCTCCACCACCACGCGCACACCCAGCTGCGAGTGCCAGGCGGCCGCCAGCACCAAAAGAATGAGCAGCAGCGCCGTCCAGCTGCCGCTCATCCACGCGACCACGGTCGCATGATCGAACGAGGGGAGCGAGAGCAGCGACACCACGAACCAGACCGACAGCGGCACCAGCGCCACCGAGGTGAGGCGCTGCATCCACCAGTGCTGTACGCCGGACTTCGCCGAGCCCGCGCCCAGCACCTTGCCCAACGGGGTGCGCAGGCTCACGGGGCGCGCGCTCCGCTGAGCCACGCGCAGTAGCCGATGAGCAGCATGAGGGCGATGCTGACCCAGACTACGAGCCAGGCGCTGCGCTGCGCCTGGGCGCGCTCCAGTCCCCGTCCGGTGTCCCACACCAGGTGACGGATGCCGGCGATCAGGTGGTAGCAGAACGCCGCGATGAGAGCGGCATACACCGGCTTCATGAGCGGCAGCGACAGCAGCCACGCGGCGCGCGCCTGAGCATGGGCCCCGCCGGCCACCGCCATGAGCCAGCACACCAGCAGCAGGAGCCCGATCGACAGTACGAGTCCGGTTAAGCGGTTCAGGATCGAAGTCGTCAGGGTGTACTTGAACTTGTACACCGACAGGTGAGGCGATAGCGGCCGCGGCGGCATAGACTAAAAATCGATGCAGCGGCCGTTCTTTTCCCAGTCCCCGAAGCGCGTGGGCTCAGGCCCCGCGGGGCCTGAGAGCTCGCGCGGCCGCGGGGCGAGCGGCTCGCCGGGCGCGCTCGCGAGCGGCGCAGCGATGCCGGGAGCCGGAGAGTCAGCGGGCGGGTTGGGAAAAGCTGCGCCTGGGTTCTTGCGATGCGGCGTCGGCATACCCATTGAGTCTGACAGAATTCGCCCTCGTGAGCACGGTCAACCCCATGTCCAGTGAATGGAATTCAGTCTCGCTCGACTCGCTCGGCGTGCTGCGCGTGCGCGGCGCGGACGTGGTGTCGTTCCTGCAGGGACAGCTGTCGAACGATATCGCGCTGCTGGGACCGGGGCAGTCGCTCCTCGCCGGTTATCACAACCCGCAGGGACGCGTGATCGCGCTGTTGCGGCTGCTGCAACTGGCGCCGGCTGATCTGCTCGCAATCCTGCCGCGCGAGCTGATCGGCGCCGTGGTGCAGCGCCTGGGCAAATTCGTACTGCGCGCGAAGGTGAAGCTCGCGGACGACTCGGCTGCGTGGACTGTCACCGGGATCATGGGTTGCGCAGCGGGCGGCGCGCCGTCGTTCGCACAACAGTTACCCGCGCCGGTGAATGGCGTGACGCGGATCGATGCGTCGCTCGCGCTGCGCGTGGCCGGGGAGCCGGCGCGCTGGCTGCTCGTCAGCCCGCTGGCGCAGCCGCCGCCGCTGTCCGGCTGCCGCCCCGTGGGGGTGCAGGTGTGGCAGCGCCTTGCGATCGCGGCGGGCGAGCCGCAGGTCTATGCGGCCACCTCCGAGGCGTTCGTTGCGCAGATGCTCAATCTGGATGCACTCGGGGCTATCGCGTTCGACAAGGGTTGCTACACCGGACAGGAGATCATTGCGCGCGCGCACTACCGCGGTAAGGTGAAGCGGCGGTTACAGCGCTTTCGCGCCCAGGTTCCGGCCCCGCTCAAGCCCGCAGATGAGGGTGAGTTCCCCGACGGCCGTTCCTTCAAGGTGGTGGATGCGGCGCAGCGCTCGGACGGCCTGTGCGAGTTCCTCGCGGTGACCACGCTGGGGCATGTTGATGCGGAATCGGCCGCAGCGCGGGCGCCGGCCGCAAGAGCGCCGCTCAGCGCCGAGCGACTGGCACTGCCCTACGCGCTGCCGGATTGAACCACCCGTCAGCCAGTTTCCGGCCGCATGTGCGGGAACAGAATGACGTCGCGGATCGAGGGCGAATCGGTGAAGAACATGACCAGCCGGTCGATACCGACGCCGAGTCCCGCGGCCGGCGGCATGCCGTACTCGAGCGCGCGCACGTAGTCGGCGTCGTAGAACATCGCTTCCTCGTCGCCTTGGTCCTTGCGGGCGGCCTGGGCGCGGAAGCGCGCCGCCTGCTCCTCGGGATCGTTGAGCTCGGAGAAACCGTTGGCGATCTCGCGCCCGGCGAGAAAGAACTCGAAGCGATCGGCGATGAACGGATCGGCATCGTTGGGTCGCGACAGCGGTGACACCTCCACCGGATAGGCGTACACGAAGGTGGGATCCAGCAGCGCGCTCTCCGCGGTGTTCTCGAACAGTGCGATCTGCAGCTTGCCGGGGCCGTCTTCGCGCTCGACCTTGATGCCGTGCTGCTCGCAGCGCTTGCGCAGGTAGGTGAGATCGCGCATCGACAGTGGATCGATCCCCGGGCTGTGCTCGATGATCGCCTGCTCGACGGTCAGGCGCTGGAACGGCTGCGCGAGATCGTAGGCGCGCCCCTGGTAGGTGATCTGCTGCGAGCCGTGCAGCGTCTCGGCCAGTCCGCGGGTGGCCTTCTCGATCCAGTCCATCAGGTCGCGATAGTCGGCGTACGCCAGGTACAGCTCGAGCATCGTGAATTCCGGGTTGTGCTGCGTCGACAGCCCCTCGTTGCGGAAGTTGCGGTTGATCTCGTAGACGCGCTCGAGCCCGCCGACGATCAGGCGCTTCAGGTACAACTCCGGGGCGATGCGCAGGTACATGTCCAGATCGAGCGCGTTGTGATGCGTGCGGAACGGGCGCGCGCTGGCACCGCCCGGGATCGGCTGCATCATCGGCGTCTCGACCTCGAGAAAATCGAGCGCGTCGAGAAAGTCGCGCAGGTAGCGCACCAGCCGGGCGCGGGTGCGGAACACGTTGCGGCTTGCTTCGCTCATGATCAGGTCGACGTAGCGCTGCCGGTAGCGCGTCTCGGTGTCGAGGAGCCCGTGCCACTTGTCCGGCAGCGGCCGCAGCGACTTCACCAGCAGCCGCAGGGCCTGCACGCGCACCGACAGCTCGCCGGTCCTGGTGCGGAACAGCACGCCGCTCGCACCCACCAGGTCGCCGACGTCCCATCCCTTGAAGGCCTCGTAGGCGGCGCCGAGCGCCTCCTGTTGCAGGTACAGCTGAATCTGCCCGGTGCGGTCGGCGATTTTTCCGAAGCTCGCCTTGCCCATGACGCGCTTGAACATCAGCCGTCCGCCGACCGTCACGTGGGTCGGATTGGCGTCCAGCCACTCGCCGCTGCGCTCGCCGAAGCCGTGGTGCAGCTGCGCGGCGAGCGCGTCGCGGCGCAAATCGTTCGGGAACGCAGGTCCGGGTGCGCGCAGCGCGGCGAGCTTCGCACGCCGCTCGGCGATCAGCTTGTTCTCATCGGCGCCATCCTCGGCGCCGTTAGCGCTGCCCGCGGCCGCCGGAGGGTCTTTTCCCTGTTGCATGTCTTTACACGCCTGCCTTGAGCGATGCTTCCAGGAACTGATCCAGATCGCCATCGAGCACCGCGGCGGTGTTGCCCACCTCCACTCCGGTACGCAGGTCCTTGATGCGCGACTGATCGAGCACGTACGAGCGGATCTGGTTGCCCCAGCTCACGTCCGACTTGGAATCCTCGAGCACCCGGGCGGCGGCATTGCGCTTGTTGACCTCCAGCTCGTAGAGCTTCGCCTTGAGCATCTTCATGGCGGTGGAGCGGTTTTTGTGCTGGCTGCGCTCGTTCTGGCAGGCGGCCACGATGCCGGTGGGCAGATGGGTGATGCGCACCGCCGACTCGGTCTTGTTGACGTGCTGTCCGCCCGCTCCGGAGGAGCGGTAGACGTCAACCTTCAGGTCCGCGGGATTGATCTCTATCTGGATGTCGTCATCGACCTCGGGCGAGACGAACACGGATGCGAACGAGGTATGGCGGCGGTTGCCGGAATCGAACGGCGACTTGCGCACCAGGCGATGCACGCCGGTCTCGGTGCGCAGCCATCCGTAGGCGTACTCGCCCTGCACTTCCACGGTAGCGCTCTTGATGCCGGCCACCTCACCCGGACTGGAATCGATCAGCTCGCAGGCGAAACCGCGTGCCGCACCCCAGCGCAGGTACATACGCAGCAGCATCTGCGCCCAGTCCTGCGCCTCGGTGCCGCCGGCGCCCGCCTGGATGTCGAGAAACGCGCTGTGCGAGTCCATTTCGCCGCGGAACATGCGTTTCAGTTCCAGGTGCCGCACATCGGCCTCGAGGCGCTGCCCGTCGCGCTCGATGTCGCGCGCGGCGCGCTCATCGCCCTCGGCCTCGGCCAGTTCCAGCAGCTCCGCGGCCTCGCCGATGCCCTTGGTGGCGTGGTCGATCTCGCCGAGGTCGCCCGTCAGCCGGGCGCGCTCGCGCCCGAGCTCCTGCGCCCGCGCGGGGTTCGACCAGACGGCAGGATCCTCCAGCTCGCGCGCAACTTCCTCGAGCCGCTCGCGCTTGCGGTCGTACTCAAAGAAACCCCCGTAACGAGGCAATGCGTTCACCCAGATCCTTGAGTTGGCGCTTGAGTTGATTGACTTCCATACACGTCCCGGACCGGCGCCGCGTGGACCGCGGCGCGCGTGCACCAAAGTTCGGCATGCTAACACCGCAGCGCGCAGCTTAGCGAGCGGCGGGCAGCACGTGATCGATGAGCAGCTGCAGGCGCCGTTCGCCCTGGTACTCGTTCACCTCCAGCCGGTACACGAGCTGGGCCAGGCCCGAGGGTGGCACGAACTGCGCACCCTCCTCGAGGTGGTTGAAGGCAATCGCATCGAAGGCGCGTCCGCTGCGCGGCACCTCCACCCACATCTTCACGTGCCGCTCGGCAATGACGCGCGCGCTGCGGATGCTGAACAGCCCGTCGAAGCACGGCTCGGGGAAAGCCTGGCCCCACGGGCCGCCGGCGCGCAGGGCGTGAGCGGTATCGAGCGCGATCTCCGCCGGCGCGAGCTCGCCGTCGGTTTCGATGGTGTCGGCGGCGGGAGCGCCGGCCGTCCAGCGGGCAACCTCCTCGTCGAACGCGCGTGCGAAGCGATCGAGCTTGGCACGCTCGAGCGTCAGTCCCGCGGCCATGGCATGACCGCCGAAGCGCTCGATGAGATCCGGGTGACGCGTCGCGATCGAGTCGAGCACGTCGCGGATATGGATCCCCGCAACCGAGCGCGCCGAGCCGCGCAGGCTCGCCTCATCGGCGATCGCGAAGGCGATCACCGGGCGCCGCACGCGATCCTTCACCCGGCTCGCGACCAACCCGACCACGCCCTGGTGCCAGCTCTCGTCGAACAGGCATACGCCGCTGCGCTGCAGCGCCCCGGGGCCCGGATCGGCGAGGCAGCGCACCGCAGCCAGTGCCACCTGCTGCATGCGCGCTTCGATCGAGCGGCGCTCCTGGTTGAGCTCATCCAGACGCGCCGCGAGACCCTCGGCGGTGGCGAGATCATCGGCGAGCAGGCACTGGATGCCGATGCTCATGTCGTCGATACGACCGGCGGCGTTCAGGCGCGGCGCCACACCAAAGGCGAGATCGCCGGCGGTGAGATCGTGCGCCGGCCGGCCGGCGATGGCGAGCAGCGCCCGGATGCCGGCCACGCAGCGTCCGGCGCGAATGCGCTTCAGCCCCTGCGCGACCAGCACGCGGTTGTTGGCATCGAGCGGCACCACGTCGGCGACCGTGCCGAGCGCCACCAGGTCCAGCAGCTGCGCCGCACCGGGGGTGGCGGGCAGACCCGCCTCCTCGAGCCGGCGCGCGAGCGCCGCCATGACGTAGAACGCGACCCCGACTCCGGCGAGCGAGCGGCTGCCGAAGCGGCTGCCCCCGAGGTTGGGGTTGACGATCACGTTGGCGTCGGGGAGCAGTGCGCCCGGCAGATGATGATCGGTGATCAGCACGTCGATCCCGCCTGCGCGCGCGGCAGCGACGCCGGCGTTGCTCGAGACGCCGTTGTCGACCGTGACGATGAGCGTCGGCGCGCGCGCGGCTGCCAGCGACACGATCCCGGGGGTGAGCCCATAGCCGAACTGAAATCGGTTGGGCACCAGAAAGTCCACCGCCGCGAATCCGAAGCTCCTCAGCGCGCGCACCATCAGGGCGCTGCTGGTCGCGCCGTCGGCATCGAAATCCCCGATGATCAGCACGCGCCCGGCCGTGCGGTGCTGCAGCAGCAGGTCCACCGCCGCCGGGATGCCCTCGAGCGTGCCCACCGGCAACAGCCGCCCGAGGGAAGTGTCCAGATCCGCCGCCGAACGTACGCCACGCGCCGCGTACACGCGCTCGAGCACCGGATGCAGATCCCCGCCCAGCGGCGCGGCGGGCGCGCGGCGCACGACCCGCAGCCTCACGCGAAGCTCCGCAGGCCCGCCCGCGGGCGCCGCCACAGCCGCAGATGACTGCGGCGGCGCAGCGTGATTCGCGTGTCGTTGGCGATCAGCGTCACGCTCCCGACCTCGCCGCGGCGCAGCGCCTGGAGCGCCGGCGACACGAAGCGCGCATCGAGACGCGCCAGGGACTGGGTGAGCGTGTCGTGCCTGTCAGGCTGCAACTCACGTCCCACCTCCACCACCAGCACCGCCCCAAGGTCGCGCTCGCCGGCGAGCACATCCTGCAGGCGCTGCGGAAGAGCGCGGCACAAGTCCGCCTGCAGGCGCCACAGACCGTGCACATACGGGTCCGCGCCGAAGGCGCGCAGGGCGCGCCCCGCGCGGCGCTCGGGCTGCAGCGCCCGCCCCTCGGCACCCCACGGCCACAGTGTCGTGACCGGCAGCTCGCCGCGGCGCAGGCGCGCCTCGTTCAGCGCCTCACCGTGCAGCCACATCTCGATCTCGGCCAGCAGGCGCCGCAGTGGCGCCGCGGCAGCTCCCCGAGGCAGGGCCTCGGCGACGTCGTTCCCTGCGCAGCGGGCAGGCTCGGTGGTGGCGACGGCGGCAATGCCGGCGGTGTTGAGGAGAAAGTCACCGGACGAGAGGGGCGTGAGTGTGAAGCCGGAAACGCCAAAGGTGCGCTGAAAGGCGGCGGCGAGGGTTGCGAGCTCGGCGGGTGGCAGACGCAGGACGCCGCGATGATCCAGGTACAGCCGCGCACCGCCTGCGCTGAGGTGCAGCGGGGTGGCGATCCACAGCGTGCCACTCGCCCCCGCGGGCGCAGCCCCCGGCGCCAGCTCGGCGGCGGCGATGCATGCGGGGGCGGCGCCGGCCAGATCCTCGCGGCCGAGCGCGTGCGCGAGCCACGCCCGCCAACCGTGCTCGAGTGCCGCGCGCTCCCCGAAGCGGCCCGCGCTTTCGATTCCCGGAGCCGCCGCCGGTTCGGCGGCGCCGCCGGGCGGCGCGCCATCGGCGCCGCGCGGCAGGTACAGGTCGGCGATCACAATGACGATCTCGCGCACCGGCGCTATCGTACTGCGGAATGAAGTTCACGCTCGAACCGGGCACGCGCGCCAACCTGATCCGAGGCTACTCGGCGGCCGAGATCCGCATCGGCGAACACAGGGTGCAGCGCAGCTGCATCGTCACGGCCGACCGGCTGATCACCGATTGGGAGCCCGAGAGTTTCGCCGAGCTGACGCCCGCTCACCTCGAGGCGATTCTCGCGCTCACACCGGAGGTCGTGCTGCTTGGCACCGGCGCGACGCCGCGCTTTGCACCCCAGGGGGTGCGCGCGGCGCTGGCGCAGCGCGGCGTCGGGCTCGAGGCCATGCAGCTGGGTGCAGCCTGCCGTACGTTCAACGTTCTGGTTCAGGAGGAGCGGCGGGTCGCCGCGGCGCTGTTTCTGCGCTAGCCCCTGGAGGCGCAAGGATGATCGGCAGAAGACACAGGGGGAGGCTCAACCAACCAAACAATCATTCGAAGCTGACAGACTCGAACAATTGCACTGTTTTTTTTGTTCCGGACCGTTATTGCTTTTGTCGCGACTCCCTCCACCCTGTGTCTTCTGCCGGTAACCCTCCGCTGGCTTTTTTAGCTGTCGTCGTTAGGAGACAGGGAGCGCATGTTAAACATGTCGCAGAAGCCCCTGCAAGCTCTTTGAGGGATTAAGGTTTCTCCCGCCGCCCGTGGGGGCTTTCCCCGCATCCGCACGCAGTGCTGGGGCCCTGATTTGTAGGGCTTTTCTCCTGCGCTGCTGGATCCGAGCCAGGAAGGCCAGGATATTTTTACCATTTATAATCAAAATCTTATCACCTATATGTCAGGTGAATACTAGTCAATCGGGCGCGCGGACCTCTAGAAAGGATGCGGTGCCGCGCTCAGGCGGTGCCGCCGAGTAACGGCACGAAGGCCACGGCTCCCAGTGACTCGCGCTGCACGCCCTGCTCGCGGCGCGTGATCCGCACCAGCTCCTGCTCGCCTTCAGGCCCTATGGGCACCAGGAGCCGCCCGCCGACGCGCAGCTGGCGGATGAGCGCCTCGGGCACCGTGAGGGGCGCCGCCGCCACCAGGATGCCATCGAAGGGTGCGTGCGCCTTCCAGCCGAGCGTGCCGTCGCCATGGCGGAAGCGCACGTTCCTGATCCCGAGTTCCTTCAGGCGCTCGCGCGCGCGCGCCAGCAGCGGTTCGATGCGCTCGATGGTGTACAGGCGCGCCACCAGCGGCGCGAGCACCGCGGTCTGATACCCACACCCCGTGCCCACCTCCAGGACGCTGTCGGCCGCGCCCGCCTCCAGCAGCGCCTCGGTCATGCGCGCCACGATGTAGGGCTGTGAGATCGTCTGGCCGTAGCCGATCGGCAGCGCCGTGTCCTCGTAGGCGCGGCTGCCGAGTGCCTCATCGACGAAAATATGACGCGGCACATTGCGAATACGATCGAGCACGGCGAGATTCGCAATGCCCTGCTCGCGTAGACGCTGCACCAGCCGATCGCGGGTGCGGGCGGAAGTCATGCCGATGCCGGACAGGCGCAGATCAGTCATTGACGCCCTCCAGCCAGGTCGCGACCGCGGACAGTGCCGCGTGACGGGTGAGGTCGACCTGCAGCGGCGTCACCGAGACATACCCTTGCGCAACGGTGTCGAAGTCGGTACCCGGACCCGCGTCCTGCTGCGCCCCGGCGGGACCGATCCAGTACACCGTACGCCCGCGCGGGTCCTGCGCGCGCATGACCGGCTCGGAACGGTGGCGATAGCCGAGCCGGCTGGCGCGAAAGCCTCGCAGCTGTGCGAACGGCACGTCGGGCACGTTGACGTTGAGGATCAGCGCGGACTGCAGCGGCCTCTTCAGCAGCTGTGCCACCAGCCGGCGCGCGACCTCGGCGCCGGTTTCGAAGTGGCCACCCCCGGCGGCGCCGGTGCACAGCGACACCGCGATGGTCGGCAAGCCGAGGAAGCGGCCCTCGACCGCCGCCGCCACCGTGCCGGAGTACAGCACGTCGTCGCCCAGGTTCGCGCCGTCGTTCACCCCCGAAACCACCATGTCGTGCTCGAAGTCGAACAGGCCGGAGATCGCCAGGTGCACGCAGTCGGTGGGCGTGCCCGGCACGAAGTACACCCCCGGCTCGGACTCGAACACGCGCAGCGGCACATCCAGAGTGAGTGAGTTGCTCGCACCGCTCCTGTTGCGGTCAGGCGCGACGACGGTCACCTCGGCCAGCGTCGCGAGCGCCTCGCGCAGGCGGCGGATGCCCTCGGCACGAAAGCCGTCATCGTTGCTGACCAGGATTTTCACTGCGAAGGGGGTGAGCCGCCGAGAGTGCGCCTGACTATACTTCAAGAAAGACGTTGCGGCGGAGCGGGCGTGATTTCCCCAGGCGATGACAATCCGGACGAGGAAACCGACGAGGCACGCCTGTTCCGGGAGGCAGTGCGCGGTGTACGGCCGCTCGGCTCCCGTGTGCCGGCGCCACAACCGCCGAAGGTGCGGCCGCGCGCGCGCTTCACGCGCGCCGACCGCGCCGCCGTGCTGCAGGAGAGCCTCGCCGGGGACAGCGCCGACCCGACGCTGGCAGGTGGTGAGGAGCTCATGTTTCGTCGCCCACAGGTGCAGCTCGGGGTGTTGCGCCGGTTGCGGCGCGGTGAGTATCGCGTGCAGCGCGAGATCGACCTGCACGGCCTCACGGTTGCCGAGGCGAAGCATGCCTTGCGGCTGTTCCTGATCGACGCGCTCGAGCACGAGGTGCGCTGCGTGCGCATCATCCACGGCAAGGGCTTGCGCTCCGGTCACCGCGGGCCGGTGCTCAAGGCTGCCGTCAATTCAGTTCTGCGTCGCACCGGTGCGGTGCTCGCCTACGTTTCCGCCCGGCAGGTGGACGGGGGAACCGGCGCCGTCTACGTGCTGTTGTCCGGGTGAGCCAGCGTGTCTGCGTCGGGCGGCGGCTGAGGGCCCGGCGGCGCCTCGATCAGTTCGCGCAACACCGCGGTCGCAAAGCCCCCGCGCACCAGGCGAAACTTGAGTACCACCGCCTGCGCTTCGGGCTCGCTGCTGAGCTCGCGCACCGCGAGCCGCAGGCTGCGCCGCTCCTGGGTCATGCCGGCGGCCACGCACAGTGCACTGTGCTGCGCCAGCGCGGCGGCGAGGCGCAACTCGAGCTCGAGCACCCGCGCGCGCGTTGCGGGTGAGCCCTGTCCCCACAACGGCCCGGTAGGGTGAATCTGCAGCCGCTGGCAGCGCTCGCCGAGCGTGTCATCGGCGCCCTCCACCGGGAAGAAGTTGCCGCGACCGTCGAGGTTGGCGAGGTCGCCGGCCTCGAGGTGCTGCCAGCTGCCATCGGCCACGCGCGCCGCAAGCACTGCGTTGAACACGGCGCTGCGCGCGGCCGAGAGCACGAAACCCCGCTCCTGCGGTGCGAGGCGGCGCAGCTCCTCCCCGGCGCGCGACAGATTCGCGCCATCGCGCCCGAAGCGTTGCGGGCCGAAGTAATTGGGCACGCCGCACCGCGCGACGTGTGCCAGGGGCAGGGCGAGGCCCGCGGCGAGCCGCGCCCCGTCACCCAGCGGGGCGAGCAGGCGCACCATGAAGCGATTGCCTGCCAGCGCGCCGCGCGGGAGCTTGCGCGTGTGCGGATGCGCCTCGAGCACCTCGAACTCCGCATTGCCCACCGCCAACCAGCCGATGGGCGCGCGCGGTCGCGGCACCGAGAACCACTGGATGGCAATGGCGCGGCGATCCTTGAGTCCGGCGTAGCCAACCTCGCCCGGGCGGCAACCTGCGATCCGCGCCAGCTCGCGCGCGACCCATTGCGTGTTGGCGTTGTGCTTGCGCACCCGCAGCAGCAGGTGCTGACCGGAGCCGGCGGGCGCGAAGCCGAGATCCTCCTCGACCACGAAGTCCGCCGGCGTGGCGCGCAGCACGGCCGCGGCGAGCGGCGCATCGTGGGCGCGCGGCGGCGCCAGTGCGGCCTCGCGCACGTTGAGTTCGCGCCCCTGCACCTCACTCGCTCCCGTGCGCTAGTCGCCGCTCAGCAGCACCACGGCCTGTGCGGCAATGCCTTCCGCGCGGCCGAGGAACCCCAGGCCCTCGGTGGTGGTCGCCTTGATGTTGACGCGCTGCGCGTCGATCTGCAGCAGCTGTGCGATCTGCCGTCGCATGGCGTCCCGATAGGGGGCGATCTTCGGCGCCTGCGCGAGCACCGTGAGGTCCACGTTAGCCACGGCGAGGCCCCGTGCGTGCAACTGAGCGAGCACGCTCACGATGAAACGGCGACTGTCGGCACCCTGCCACTGCGGGTCGGTATCGCTGAAGTGCTGCCCGATGTCGCCCAGGCCCGCCGCGCCCAGCAGTGCATCGCACAGCGCGTGCAGCACCACGTCCCCGTCCGAATGCGCCACCACGCCGCGGGAGTGCGGGATACGCACCCCGCCGAGCGTGATGAACTCACCGGGGCCGAAGGCATGCACGTCGATTCCTGAGCCGATTCTCACGAGCTGCCCCCGAGCGCGTGGCTGCGGCGCGCCGCCAGCACCGCAGCGGCCAGCACCAGATCCGCGCCGGTGGTGATCTTGAGATTCGTCGCTGCCCCTTCGATGAGCAGCGGGTGCTCACCCAGCCACTCGAGCGCCTGCGCCTCGTCGCTGGGGAAGCGCCCGGCGGCGTGCGCCCGATCGAGCGCCGCGCACAAGCGCGCGTAGCGGAACATCTGCGGGGTGAGCGCGCGCCACAGACCGGACCGGTCCACCGTCTGGGCAACCCCGGCGCCCGTGCCCTCCCCGCCTTGAGCGCGCTTCAGGGTGTCGGTCGCCGGGATCGCGAGCACCCCTCCAACCGGGTGCGTGCCGAGCTCCCCGAGGAGGCGCTCGAGGTCCTGCGCATCGAGGCACGGCCGGGCCGCATCGTGCACCAGCACCCAGTCATCGGGGCCGGCGCGCCCCTGGAGCCCCGCCAGCGCGAAGCGCACCGACTGGCT
>Ga0210394_10005162_pt1 | contig 14752 bp, 11 predicted proteins | sample IncBWC12MmetaG_FD_160121 | JGI IMG/M metagenome (GOLD analysis project Ga0210394, IMG submission 160121) | Forest soil microbial communities from Barre Woods Harvard Forest LTER site, Petersham, Massachusetts, United States - Inc-BW-C-12-M | ecosystem: Environmental > Terrestrial > Soil >... | reverse complement strand
AAAGATTGTTCCGCCTCGTCCTCGGATCCCATGATGGAAGGGCCCTGGTGCCGATTCCGAAGAGAAGCGCGAGCCCGTGAGAGACATCGACACTACACAGGTGGATAGCCTGAAAGTGCTTGACCCCGAACGGCCGATTAGAGAAGCGGACATCGTCTGCGAGACCGGCCATGTCCGAAAAGTGCCACAAGCGGACTAGCAGGATTTGCTCCATGCGCGCGTCAATTGCCTGACTACCGCCTCACGACTTTACTGTACGCCGCGATTGCACGCTTCAATTCATCGTGCTCCTCGCAGGGAATGAGGCAAATACGCTCCAATGCCGCGAGATGCTCTTCGGCTTTGGCGAGATCGCCTTGCACCAGATATGCTTCGCCCAGGTGCTCATGCGCGCCGCGGTGCCGGGGATTGAGCGTCACCGCCCGTTGGTAATGCCGAAACGCCGGTTCAAACTGCCGCAGTCGGCGATAGGCGTAGCCGAGATAGTTCTGGATATCGGCGTTGCGCGTGTCGCGAAGTGCGGCGGACGCGAGCGCCTTGATGGCTGAGTGCCAGTCCTCGGCCGCAAGGGCTTTCTTGCCGGTTGCGAAATCCGGGTCGAGTGGAGCCCAATCCGCATTGTTCGCAATAGCTCCCATCGTACTGCAGATCGGCCAGGCTTCGATTCCGATGGCATTGCTGTCGGTCGCGTAGTTCGGCCCGAGTTGCGTCGCAGGCGGACCTTGCGGCGCCGTCTCGATAGCCAAATAGAGAGCGGGCGCCGCTAACAATGCGCCAAGTGTCGTGGAAAATACCGCTGAGCGGATCGTCATCGTTGCATTTGCAGGCTTTAGGTCACCGGGCATCGAGGCCGAACAATTTATGTCTCCTCGGCCGTTGGTCCGCATCTGTTGCTGCCTCTATCTTCCGGCCAGGAAGGCCTTGGCCTCCCGAATTTCCGTCCTGTCAGTATCAGCGTCCTTGGTAAGCTCCGCCAGTTTGCGGAAGTAGGTCGCCGCCTTCTCCGGCTGCATCGCTGTTTCCGCGGCTTTTGCCGCGCCGTATAAGGCACGCAGCCGGTTGGGCGTCGACGCGAATGAAATCTCGTACTCGTTCAGTGCCCGTGCAGGCTGTTGCTGTTGCAGGAGGAGGTCACCCAACAGCTCGCGCATTGGATAGAGCCTGTTCTCCATGGCAATGTTCTTTTCGTTGTTGTCCTCCAAGTCTGCCGCGGCGCGCATCAACTTGAGAGCCTCGTCCTTTTGTCCCTTGGCATGGGCAATCCACGCCGATGCTGCCAACATCTGGATTTCGACCTGCTCGGACCAATAGGACTGGTTCGCCTTGTCCAGGGCGGCGCGCAGTTCCTTGAGCTTGACGACCGCCTGCTCAGCCGCCGCAGCATCCCCGCCGCGCGCCGACCCGATGGCGCGAGCAAAATAGGTGATCGCCTCGGCTTCCGGAAACTGGCTGCCTCTCGGCTCAAGCGCGGCGGCTTCACTCCATGCCTGTCGCTCGAGTGCAAATCGCGCTGGAATGGCCGCGAGGGCGGTGTAGCTGGAGTAGAAGTCGAAACCGAGCTTCTTGATCGCGTTGCTATCGTCGCGCAATTGCTTCGCACGTTGCTCTTGTCCCAGCTGTAGGAGGGCGTATTCCATGAAATCCAGATGGTGTGGTTCCGCTGGATGGGTGGCCCCGGGCCAGAGTCTGGCAGCCTGCTCCTGGGCCCTTGCCCGTGATTTCGTATTGGACTCGACCGACTCAACCCACAGCCCGAGCATGGAATAGGTATGCGAGGGCATGTGCTGAGCATGCTGCGCGGCCGGGGCGACGCTGGCATATTTGTTGGCGGCATCAAGGGCGCGCTGTGCCAGCGGCGTGTAATCATAGCTATGGATGAGATAGTGCAGCGCGCCGGGATGGTCCGGTTGGGTCGCGATGACTTTTTCGAGAATGCCCCCGGCCTTCCTCTGGTTGGCGTAGGTCTTGTCGCTCAGTGACGCCGTTTCGTTCAGCGTCAGTGCGTAGAAGACGGCCGCTTCGGGATCGTCAGGATACTTCTGCATCAGACGTTCCATCGCCTTTTCGTACGCCAGGCCACGGGTCGTCTGATCGATCTTGTCGTAATCCTTGTAATATAGTTCGATCGCCGCAAGCCACTCTCGCTCGCGCTCGGTTTTGGCGCCAATCGCAATACCCTTTTCCACCGCCTCCAATCCGTTCTTCAAGACGGCGGCGGAAAGCGGCAGGATCAGTGGGTTGGGACGGTGGCTAATTGCGATGCCCCAGTAGGCGATTGCACACTGGGGATCGGCCGCAGCTACTTCGGTGAACCCCCTGACGCTGTCCGGATAGACGAACGAGTGCACCATCGCGAGGGCGCGGTCGAATTTCTCTTGCGCCTGCTGAGTGCAAGAGGTCTGGAAGTGAACGCTGCCAAGCTCTTGAGTCCAGGCTACCGTGCAGAATGTACCTGTCAGCACCGCTATCGCGAGCGCTTTCAAAGTTACTTTCATGGCGCTCCCTCATTCAGGTCGAAATAGTCCGCAATCGCCGAGCGCTTGCGGATACCCAAGGAGAAACCGGCAGAAAAGGAGGTCGGTCTATTGAGAGTGCGATGCTTGCCGATAGCACCCTAGCTGCCCGTTGCCGCACAGGGATTTCGGCACGTCCCGCTTTTCAAACGGTAACATGCTTGCCGAGTGCGCGGAAGGGACAAAAATAGCTGAGCAGGCGCGCCCACTAATGGGTGCCAGGCTGGTGGTCCGCGTCTGGTCCGCCCTACGCACGTCCGGTTTGGGTCATTCGCGTCGTTCTGACCGGGCGCCAGCCGCTTCTGGTCCTGCCCGTTCAACGGACATCGTTAGCTCGAAGGGCGGACCGTAATCCGCCCTTACTGAATCGTTAGGATGGCGCGTTACGCCTTCGGCGACAGGCAATTCCCGCATATGCGCCCTGCGAAAATTGCCCGTCGTGCCAATCTGTCGCAGGCAAACGCGCTTGTCGCGTCGGGCAAATCAGAACGATCTTCGCGCGCATCCCGCCTCGATGAAGAGGGACGTTACGGCCAATCGTCACGACACGTGAGGCGGGGATGCGATGGACGCGGATGGCACGTCAGACGAACGGGCCCAAAGCGGACGGCGAAGTCGCGTGGTCCCGGCCTCCCGACGCTGAGGTCAAGTTCTTGAGAAGCAAGCTTCTCAGGGGCGACGGGGGCAAGAAAGCCCGGTCCCCGAGGAGATCGCGATATAAGCCGTAAACCATCGCGCAGGGAATGCCGGTTGATCCGGCTAAACCTGTGGTGACTGCCGCCTGCTTTTTTTGTTGCAGGTGGACCATGGGTGAGGTCATCACCCGGCATTCCCTGCGCCCTCTTCGTTTCCCGAGGGCCGAGTTATTTGCACGACTCGGGCGCGAATACGTCACGGGATCGCATAGCTATGTTCCACCTCAAAGTGTGTCGTTAGTCGTGGGCGCGGTCGAGCTATTACCCCTGGGGCCGGTTCAAGTGAGCTGTTTCAGATGTTGCGCAAAGGCACCTCCGCGTGCTTCACATCCGACTCAATCTGCCGCAAAACTGACGGCCAATAGGCCAATACCACCGAGATTGATTGTTTCGGGGCGATAACAAAACCCCCGGGGGAAGCGAATGTCCTATTCTGAAGACCTTCATGCCGCAGCGCTCGCCTATCACCGGCTGCCGCGGCCCGGCAAGCTCGAGATCCAGGCGACCAAGCCGTTGGCCAATCAGCGCGACCTCGCGCTGGCTTATTCCCCCGGCGTTGCGGCCGCGTGCACCGAAATCGCCAATAATCCGGCGGAAGCGGCCACGCTCACCTCGCGCGCCAATCTGGTCGCGGTGGTCAGCAACGGCACGGCCGTGCTTGGCCTTGGTAATATCGGCCCGCTTGCATCCAAGCCCGTGATGGAAGGCAAGGCGGTTCTGTTCAAGAAGTTCGCCGGCATCGATGTCTTCGACATCGAGATCGCCGCCGACACCATTGAGCGCGTTGTCGAAACCGTGGCGGCGCTGGAGCCGACTTTCGGCGGGATCAACCTTGAGGACATCAAGGGTCCGGAATGCTTCGAGATCGAGGCGCAGCTCAAGGCACGGATGAAAATTCCGGTATTCCACGACGACCAGCATGGCACGGCCATCATCGTCGGCGCGGCCATCACCAATGCGCTGCTGCTCAACGGCAAAAAATTGGCCGACGTCAAAATCGTCTGCTCGGGAGCGGGCGCTGCGGCGCTCGCCTGCCTCAATCTACTGGTGTCGATGGGCGCCAAGCGCGAAAACATCTGGGTTTGCGACATCGAGGGCGTCGTCTACGAAGGCCGCACGAAACTGATGGATCGCTGGAAGTCCGTCTATGCGCAGAAAACCGATCAGCGCAAGCTCGCCGACGTGATTTCGGGCGCCGACATTTTCCTCGGCCTTTCCGCTCCCGGCGTGCTGAAGCCCGAGATGGTCAAACAGATGGCGGCCAAGCCGCTCGTGATGGCGCTCGCCAATCCGACACCCGAGATCATGCCGGATGAGGCGCGCAAAGCCTGTCCCGATGCAATGATTTGCACCGGGCGCTCCGACTTCCCCAACCAGGTCAACAACGTCCTGTGTTTCCCGTTCATCTTTCGCGGCGCGCTCGATGTCGGCGCCACCGCCATCAATGAGGAGATGAAGAAGGCGGCGGTGGATGCCATCGCACAGCTGGCCCGCGATCCGCCGGTGGATGCGCTCGCGCCCGGTCTCGACAGCGGCCAGGCACAGGGTTTCGGGCCCGGCTCGCTCATTCCGGGTCCGTTCGATCCGCGCCTGATCTTGCGTATTGCGCCTGCGGTCGCAAAGGCCGCCATGGACTCCGGTGTGGCAACGCGCCCGATTGCGAAGTTCGAGGATTATTGCACCGAGCTCCAGCGCTTTGCGTTCCGCTCCGGGCTCATCATGAAGCCGCTCTTCGCCAAGGCGAAGACCCAGCCGGTCCGTGTCATCTACGCCGAGGGCGAAGACGAGCGCGTGCTGCATGCGACGCAAGTGGTGCTGGAGGAGAATGTGGCGCGGCCGATCCTGGTCGGACGCCCATCGGTGGTCGAAGCGCGGATCAAGCGATTTGGTCTTGCCATCAAGGCCGGCAAGGACTTCGACCTCATCAATCCCGAGGATGATCCGCGTTACCGGTCCTACGTCCAATCCTATATCGACATTGCCGGCCGGCACGGCGTCACGCCGGATGCGGCGCGCACCTTGGTGCGGACCAACGCGACCGTGATTGCCGCGCTTGCGGTCAGCCGCGGCGAGGCCGATGCCATGATCTGCGGCGTCGAGGGCGGCTACCGGAGCCATCTGCGGCATGTCCGCGAAATCATCGGTTTCCGGCCGGGGGTGAGCGACTTCGCGGCGCTGGCGCTGTTGATCACGAGCAAGGGCGCCTATTTCATCGCCGACACCCAGGTGCGGCCGAATCCGAGCGCCGAGGAGCTTGCGGAAATGGCGGCGCTGGCGGCGATCCACGTGCAGCGCTTCAATATCAAGCCGAAAATCGCCTTCGTGTCGCATTCCGATTTCGGCAGTTATGATACGGAATCCTCCTGCAAAATGCGCAGCGCCACGGCGCTGCTCCGGCAAAATCATCCCGAAATCGAGGCCGATGGTGAGATGCAGGGCGATACCGCGCTTTCGGAAGCGGCGCGGAAGCTGGTCTTGCCGCATTCGCAGCTCGAGGGCGTTGCGAATATTCTGATCATGCCCAACCTCGATACCGCCAACGTCGCCTATCAGGTGATCAAGGCCCTTGCCGATGCGTTGCCGGTCGGTCCGATCCTCATAGGGCCATCACGACCGGCGCATATTCTGACGCCCTCGGTGACCGCGCGTGGCATTCTCAACATGACGGCGGTTGCCGCGGTCGAGGCACAGGAGCGCGCCGGCCGTCAGCAGCCCTCGCTATTCGGCTAATGGTCCGATTCCAACATTCGCATCCCGTCTCTGCAGTCAGTTTTGCGAATGTTGGAATCAAAGGACCGCTAGCAAATATAGGTTTCTAGTGGAGTTTTGGATTTGACATTCGCTTTGCGAGCTCGGGGCTATACCGTGGCGAATGTCAAATCCACTCCACTAGCGGGGAGGAGAACAAAGGCCGGTCGGCGATTCCTGGCCAACCGGAATGGATTGAGCGTTTGAAAAGCCCGCGCGGAACGCCCATAATCGCTCCGCCATAAGCTATTTTGCGACCCAGAGAGGCCGATGATGCCAGCGTTCGTTACCTTCGGGCGAATCTTGTTCGCCGTGCTTTTTGTTTTCTCAGGCGCCTCCAAGCTCCTGGACCTGTCGGCAACGGCGCAGATGACGGAGAAGATCGTCCTGCCTGCGGCGCTCGCCACCTATACCGCGCAGCTCGAAGGCATTGTCGGGATGCCGATGCCACAAATCCTTGCGATCGCGGCAGGCTCGCTCGAGGTGATCTGCGGTCTCATGATCGCGCTGAACTTTGGCGCCCGTTTTTTTGCAATCCTGCTGATTTTGTTTGTGGCGGGCGCAACTTTCTATTTCCACGATTTCTGGAATCAGACCGGCGCCGACGCGAGAGGCAATCTCGTCCACGCATTGAAAAACCTGTCGCTCATCGGCGCGCTGTTCATGATCGTGGGATCGAGCCGCGCCGCGAGGTCTCAGGAGCCCGCCTACGACGTCTAGTGACCACTTTCCTATTTGAAGTTCCCGGTATTGGGTTTGCCGCCTATGGCGGGGAACTTCAAATAGGCGGCACTGGAGGCGACCGGCGCCATGGGGTGACGCTCACGCCGTTTGCCGCATCCAGGATCAGGCTTTGGCCGGCCTTGAGGCCGTGGCGGGTGAGAATTTCCTGCGGCGTTTGACCCGGCACGCCCGCGAATACGGGCTCTCCGCCGGTCAGGCGGACACGTGGTGCCTGTGAAAGCCAGAACGTGTCGTAGCGGTCCATGAACATGTCGAACACATCCGGTCCGCCGATGATCGCAACTGTGCCCGCGCGAACGCCGGCGTGATCGCAGGCGGTCTCAAAAGCCTCCCCGGACGGGTTCCACAGCGTCGCTTTGGGATTGGATGGATCGGGGCCGATGCCGGCAACGGCCCGGGTCACGATGATCCGTTTCCTTAAGATGGAATTCGGCTGGTCTTCGTAGGAGTGGCGGCCATGCACGATCAGGTCGGCGTGGTCGAGGGCTTCGGTGAAGAACTGTTTGTCGCCCTCGAATTTCAACGCGTCCGGCATCACGTGGCTTTGGTCCGCCAACATTCCGTCGGCGGACACGATGACATAGCCGTCGATGCGGAGCGCAGGCACGGCGTTCGCGCTTTCCGCGGGCCGGCTATTCCGAAATCGTCTGCACGACGCTGGAGACGGGACGAGAGCTCACGGTCGGTAGCTTGGCGTCCTTGAGAACCTCTTCGTCGTATTGGGGAAGCGTCTCGACCGGCGCCTTCGCCTTCATCTGCACGACCTTGTAGCCGCTGGCCTTCAGCTTGCGCAACAGCTCGGGCAGTGCCTCGGCGGTGTGCTTGTGGAAATCGTGCATCAGGATGATGCCCTTGCCGAGCTTGTCGAGTTTTTTCATCGTGACGTCGATCACCTGCTGGGCGTTCCGCGCCTTGAAATCGAAGGAGTCGAGATCGCAGGAGAACATCGCGATATTCCGCGTGCCGAGATAGGTCACCATTTCAGGCGGATGCTGCAGCGCCGGGAAACGGAAGAAGGGTGCCGGCGAAACACCGCCCAGCGCCCACTTCACGGCGCTAAATCCCTTCTCGATTTCTTCCTTGCGCTGATCTTCGCTCAGCTTCTTGTTGGTAAGGGTCGCGTGCGACCACGTGTGCGATCCAATGGTGTGTCCGGCTGCGGCCACCTGCTTCAGGATTTCGGGATAGTAGGTGGAGTGCTTGCCGATCGGAAAGAAAATCCCGGTCGTGCATTCGTTGGCGAGCGTCTTGAGGACGGAGGGCGTGTTCTCTGGCCACGGGCCGTCGTCAAAGGTCAGTACCACTTCCTTCTCGCGCAGAAAGTCGAGCTGCTTGAAATGCTCGAAGCCAAATCCAGGGCCGGCGGTCGTGTCGATCTCGACGACCCGGCCGATGCCGAGCGCGTCCGGATTTGCGCAAGGAGCCTTTGCCGGCGCCGGGGCCGCGGCTGGTGTCGGCGCGGCGGCCGCGGCAGGCGGTGTGGCCGTCTTGGGAGCGGGGGCCTGCGACCACGCGAGGTTCGTCGCGCACAGTGAAACCGCGCCTGCAAAGATCAATCCTGCCGCAATCCGCATCTCGCTCTTCCTTGTTCCTTGGTCGCGCCGAGCCCCGGTATTCTCAAAGCTTCCCGCGCGATTACCCCGCCCCGATCCATCATAGCCTAGTTGTGAGGTAACGCCATATCCGCTTTGGGCGGGAGAGACGTCTTGCCTTTCGGGTTCCTGGTCGAAAAAAGCTCTCGGCGAGCGGTCAAGAGCGTGAAGGCGGACACCAGGGCAGCGGCATCAGCGGCATGTAGTGCTGGTTCCATTCGCATATCGATTCCGGTCCGCGGCGCATGAAGGCATATTTGATCGGCTCAGCCTGTCCGACCACGATCTGCAGCGCGAACAGAACCAGCGCAACTGGAAAGGCCCATTTGTGAAAGCGCAGATCGGCCAGGCGTTCGAGCAGCAGGGCGCCGGCGAGGATGATCAGGGGATCGGTGAAGATGAAATATTCGGATTTCAAACCCCGCCTTACGCCAAGTGCGTCGATCGCGACCGCGGCCATCAGCAGCAGCAACGCCTTGATCGCGACCTGTCTTTCGCCGCGCCGCCACGCATAGACGATGCCCGGCACGATGAGCCAGACAAGGAAGACAGTAGGGCGCGGCGAGGCGTGCAAGACGAAGGAATATCGCGCGGCCACCGAGGCGATGCCGTCAAGCAGAAGCCGGAAAATATCCGCAAAGCTTGATTGGTTCGCGGCGGCGGCCGTTCCTGCGTCCGCGAAGGTCAGCATCTTCTCCAGCGGATTGAGCACGGCAATCACATTGTTGGCGTTGTAGTCGAGGTTGAGCGCGAGCAGGGCTACCGAGCCGCCTAATGCGATCGCGGCCATCGATGTCAGCGTTTCAGCGACGCTGATGCGCCACATCACCGCATAAGCGATCATGCACGCGCCGATCAGCAGCAACAATGCAACCTGATAGATTCCAAAGCGGCCAAGCAACAGCGGGTGAAATCCCGCCGCATCGAGCAGCGCGCGATCAAGACCAGTGGCGATCAGCGGCAACGCCGCCCATATCGCTGCGGCCGCCGCAACAAACCCAACGATTGCGAGCCAAAGCGCCGGCCGGCCGTTGCGCCAAAATGGAACGCTGGCGCTTTCCGCGCCTCCGAACGGCAGTATCAACAACGGCAAAGCCCCGATCAGCAAAATCGCCTGCACCTTGTTGTCCAGGCCGAGCACGCAAAGCGCGGCCGCAAGCGCCATCCAGAGCGGGCGTGCGAGGCTTGCACGGCGCCCGACCACGATCAGGATCATCAAGGCGAAGATGACCGGGCACGCCGCCACAAGCTCGGTGCGCAAGATGCGCGCGTGCACGGCAAGCCCGCCCGAGAACGCAAATGCAAAGGTTGCGATTAAAGCGAGGCGCCAGTCGCGCACGATGGCGCGGACAAGGTTTGCGAAAACCAGCACGCTGGCCGTTGAGATCAGCCAGGCGATCAACCGGCCGGCGCGAACGGCACTTGTCATGGCGGCATCGAATCCTTGCGGATCGGATGCCGGCGGCATGGTCGACAGCGAATAGGCGTTGAGCAGGCCGAGGCCATGCAGCAGCTCGAACCAGACCTTGACGGAGAGGATGGTGATGTAGCCGGTGTGGTCGAAAAAATGCTGCGGTTTGCCGTCGTTGAGGACAAGCACGTTGTAGATCACCATCAAGTCCATGTCGGCATTGCGCCAATAGACCAGCGCATAGCCGTAGAGAAAAAATGAAACTGTGAGGCCAAAGACGATCGCCGCCAACCCCAGCCGCCAGCCGAGAAAGGTCAGCGGTGCGAGCGCATCGAAAGAGGCCCGGGATTGTGGCTGGGGCGTCGAGATCAGCGCCGAGGATCGATCCATAGCGGCGCTTTTAATGCATGATCCGGAAAAGTGGGAACCGGTTTTTCCGAAAAGATCGTGCCAATGGGCGTTAAGAGCCTAGTGTAGCGAAACGATGAAATCCGTGCCTTCGCCGGTTTCTCCGGCGGCGATTCCTTGATCGGAAACGATGATCGACCCGCCCGTCGAAACCGTCTCGTAGATTCGCGCCATGGTATCCGCGGGCAGGTTGAGGCGATCCAATGCCTCGGCGGGACTATCGGGCATGGGCGGCGGCTTCGTCTCGATTGGACCTGCGCTCGCGATTTTGCGAGCGCGTGGGCTCCGCTCTTCCGCGCCGCGCCGCTCAGTGGCTTTGGCGGGCACAGGCAGCGAGACCACCGACCAGTGCAAGACATTGGCATCGGCGCTGTCGACCCGGGCGGTGAAGACGTGAGTTCCAAGCGGCCGATCGCTGGGGGCGATCGTCACGGGCAGGTCGAACAGCGGCGAGAAATTCTGCCGGACGTAAAGCTTCGAATCCTTGCGGCTGACGAACACCGCGATCTGGCCGGAACGTTTGAGCGCTGTAGTCGGATCAGGTTTCGAAGCGGCGGTTTTGGCGAAATCGCTCTTGAGATCGCCCCTGAGGGGCGCGGTGTTGGCAAGCGCCGGCGGGGCAACCGATGGCGGCGCCGCCACGGCGTCGGCAGGCTCTTCGCCTTGAACCTGGGCTTCCGTCTTCGGCGCCTTGGCCGGGGAAGCGGCGGCGGTGGCTTCAATAGGTGCGTCGTTGGGCTTGACGGTCGCCTCGCTGACCGCGGTTTCAGGTTTTGAGACCTGGTCGTTTGCGGCCGCCGCGGGTTTGACCTCGCCGTCTGCGGCGTTCGCTGGTTTGGTCTCGGCCGATTTATCGTTCGTCGGCTTCTCGTCCGTTGGGGCCGCCTCATCGGGCCTTGCCGCGATCGGCTCGGTCGGCGAAACCTCGGATGCGGCCTTTGAAATATCCTGTTTGTCGGAAACCGCGCTCTCGGTGGGCTGCGGCGTGCGCTTCCCGGCCGGTGTGGCGTCGGACATCACACCTGAGGGGCGCGCTACCGAAAGCGCCGCGCTGGCATCGGCGGTTTGCACCTGCGACGACGGCGAGGGGCGGCTCTCGTCGTTGGTGCGTTTAATGTCGTCGGCGTGACCGACGGTCGAACGCAGCTCAATCTTGGCGTCGGCGATGGCCGCGCTCGCCTGGCTCTCTGCCGGCTTTCTTTGAATCACAGCGAGGTCCGCCTTCGTCTCCTCCGCGGCGACCGGCTGCGGCGTGACCCTCACCGTCGCAAGCAGCGGGTGCGAGAAAGCGGCCGGGGTGACATCACCCGGCGTGACGACGACGCGCGCGCCCATCTTGGTCCAGTTCCACATCTTCATGGCGAAGGCCATGGGCATGCGGATGCAACCGTGCGAAGCCGGATGGCCCGGAAGCACGCCAGCGTGCATGGCGACGCCGGACCAGGTGATCCGCTGCATATACGGCATCGGCGCGCCGCTATAGATGTTGGAATGATGGAGTTTGTGTTTTTGAATGATGCTGAAAACGCCCATCGGCGTCGGATGGCCCGGCATGCCGGTCGAAACCGGCGCCTCCGCGAACAGCCCGTTGGTGTCGTAAATCCGAAGCTTTTGCTGGGCGATGGAGATCGAGATGATCAATGGCCCCTGCGGCTTGGCTCCCTCCTTCTCGACCACGACGGATTTCTTTTCTCCGTTGCGATGAGCTTTCGGGTGCCGTGCCGGCGCTCTTGGTGCAGGTTGGGTAGTGCTGGGGGCAGCAGCGTCCTGCCAGTAGTAGATCGCCGCCTCGCTTGGCGCAGAGACCCCGAGCGCTCCGGTTGCTGCAACAACGGCAATCTGCCAAAGCCGTCTGGCTACAAAACCGACCTCTTGTCCGCTCACGCGCATGCCTTCCATTGCTCAGCTTGAAGTTAGTGTTGCAGACGAGATACGCGTTCACCAGCCTAACGCTTTCAAAGCCCCTGATTTTGGCCCCTAGCGTAACAAAAAAGCCTCACCTAACGTTAACTGTCGGTCTGAAACGGCCCAGTTAATCCGATTCTTCCCGTCAGGTCGGCGGATGCCCACGTCGGGGGATCGGCTGGTTTGGCGGATCAGAACACCGATCGATACGCTAGCGGCTTACGATGCTGCTTCCAAGCCAAAGCCACGCTGGATCAACAAGTTGCCGGTGCCTCTTGATTCTGGACGTCGAGAAACGAGGGCGCTTTCCATCATGAATTTCGGAATCTGACACCAGGAGGCCTTCATGGCATGCGTTTCAAGCCGCCAATATGACAGGGCATGGCGAACAGGGATGTTGCTGCTCCTTGCCATGCTGGCATACACCAGTTCGCCCGTGCTTGCGGCCGATGAACCGGACCTGATCTTCCGCCGTTCAACGGTCTTCAAGTTGCTCAGTCCGAACGACAAACTCGCGACCTACGGCATCGACGACCCGGAGGTCGAGGGCGTGGCTTGCCATTTCACGGTGCCCGAGCGGGGCGGCGTCAAGGGCTGGCTCGGATTGGCCGAGGAAGTGTCGGACATCTCGCTGGCTTGCCGTCAGATCGGCCCGATCCATTTCAAAAACAAGCTCGAACAGGGCGACGACATGTTCCGGCAACGCCGCTCGCTCTTCTTCAAGAAAATGCAAATCGTGCGAGGCTGTGACGCCAAGCGGAATGTACTGGTTTACATGGTGTACTCGGACAAGCTGATCGAAGGCTCGCCGAAGAACTCGACCTCATCGGTGCCGATCATGCCCTGGGGTGCAGCCGACGCGACGGTTCAGAAATGCAGCGAGTTCATCCACTAGAGGAAGAAGGCTCTCGGGACGCTCAGGCTTTCTTCGACGCGGGGCGGAGAGGTGTCGTTGGCGTCTTGCCGGCATTGGGCTCGCGGCACCCCACCAGATGCACGAGCTTTTGCGGCACCGATTCGGTCTCGTGGTGACCGCGGGTGCCGTGTTGCTGCGCCATGGCGCCGCAGATGCTGGATCCGCTTCTCTTCGGCTTGGCGAGGCCGCCAACTTCGATGCTGCTGTTTCCCACGACATTACCCCGGTGAGATGCCAGCCAACGCGTAACTTCGCTCAAAGTTGCACCGCGTCGGCCAATGGACGACCTCAATCGTCTAACGGCCGACGAACAGAATTGAAATCATTGGGTTTTTGAGGTGGGCGGCCGAGGTGTGGCTTATTTTTGCTTGGGCCCGAGACGGGGAATGCACTTTCGGGCCCGAACCACGCCTGATGTCGTCATCTTGGTCCCGGATATTTCCTTGATCTGGCCGGCGGGGCAGGTTCCGTCGTCGACCTTGACGCGCTGCCCGAGCTTCAAATCGACGATATCCTGCTCACGCGACAAAGGCTGCGCGGCCATCGCCGCTGCAAGCGCAAACAATCCGAAGATGGCCAGGAAGCAGAGAGCTTTTAACGAAGCACGCCTGCCGGATATCTCGACTACGAATGCGACGTTGCGATTGGCCGTCATCGAAGGTTCCCATTGCCGGTGAGGGTCTCCTCACAGGTGTATTGAGACGGCGGCGATTCTGAAAGCGGTCCGTGTATCGTGGCCGAGTCCGAAAAGCATAGCCTCAAGGCCATAACGCTGCGACGATTGCATCCAGTCCGTCGGTCAGCGCGGCGGGGCCGGGCTGCAAGATCAGGGGCGATTTGATCTCGACGATCCGGTTTTGACGAATGGCCGGAATCTCGTCCCACCCCGGGCGCTGCCTGATCCTGTCGGGGACGACTTTCTTGCCGCACCAGGAGGCGAGGATGACGTCGGGCGAAGCAGCTTGAACCAGATCCGGCGAAATGATCCGGTCCTTTGCCGATTGATGAAATCGCAGATTGGGCAGGATATCTTCGCCGCCCGCGATCTCGATCAGTTCGGACACCCAGCCGATGCCGCTGATCAAGGGATCGTCCCACTCCTCGAAATAAACCTTCGGCTTGGGGGAGGGCCGCGCGAGCGACGCGATCGCTTCCAGTCGTCTTTCTAAGCTCATCGCAAGCGCCTCGGCGCGCTCGGAAGCATCGACAAGCGCGCCCAGCGTGCGGATCATCGCCAGAATGCCGGCAATGTCGCGCTGATTGAAAACGTGAATCGCGACACCGGCGCGAACCAGTTGAGCGACGATATCGGCCTGCAGATCGGAAAATGCGAGAACGAGATCAGGTTCGAGTTTCAGGATCTTCGGAATGTCGGCCGAGATGAAGGCGGAGACCCGTGGTTTTTCGCGTCTGACCTGGGGTGGTCGCACGGCATAGCCGGAAACGCCGACAATCCGGTCCTGTTCACCCAGCAGATAAAGCGTCTCGACGGTTTCCTCGGTGAGACAGACAATGCGGCGGGGAGGGAATTGGCGCATGAAGGCGGTATGCAGAATAAAAGATCGCTTGTCACGGTTGCCGTCAATTGAAAACGTCACTTCCAGTCTTTTGGGCGAGCGTGGAATGGGAAGCGCAGGAGTGTTTGAAAAATGACGCCACTTGAGAAAATCCGTTCGATGAAGATGCCGTTTGCCGAATTGCAGGGGATCACCTTCGTCGAAGCCGACAAGGACCGCGTCGTGGCTCGGATGCTGGTTCGTCCCGATCTCTGTACGCTGAGCCACATCATTCACGGTGGTGCGGTGATGGCGTTTGCGGAT
>Ga0210394_10005161_pt1 | contig 14756 bp, 17 predicted proteins | sample IncBWC12MmetaG_FD_160121 | JGI IMG/M metagenome (GOLD analysis project Ga0210394, IMG submission 160121) | Forest soil microbial communities from Barre Woods Harvard Forest LTER site, Petersham, Massachusetts, United States - Inc-BW-C-12-M | ecosystem: Environmental > Terrestrial > Soil >... | reverse complement strand
TCGCGTGCGCTACACCCGTTGTCTCGTCTACATTCCAGGAAAAAGCTACAGTATCGGTTGCTGCTTTCTCCCACTTGAAGGGATACAGCTGTCCGAGAATATCGGAGAGCGCTGCTTTTTGCTCGGGCGTGTCGCTCGGGTCGAACGTCATTACCTCCCAGGAATCTTTTCCGGTGCTCCAATCGCTGCCGAGATCGGTTGACACCCATACTTTTGCGCCATCGAGCTTGGTGGACTTGTAATAGCCCGTGTCCACCTTCAACACCAGATTGGCCCGGCAGAATTGCTTGTCGCCGTGCATTGTGGAGTGATTGTTGAAATAGCAGGGGCAGAACATGTCGCAACTGCAAGCCTCGATGTAAGAGGCAGTGATAGAGAAGTCAGGTTTCGCAGCTTGGGGTGTATCTGCCTCTTGGGCGGGTTTGTCGTATTGTGCGAGCGTGGGGCTCGCCAAGGCACACAAGAAGGTCAATAGAAGAAATGCTCTTCGCATGGTTGTTCTCCTTCGTAGGTCGCGTGCGCAAACGTGGCCGGCTGGATCGGTGCCAGAATACTAACCCTTTAGCAGACGAGCGGCAAGATCACCTTTATGGTTGAGATGATCCGCAGTCAGCAGAGTTGGTTCGCACGCAGGACAGCTCGTGGTCGTCGGAAACTGGAGTGTTTTTAGATAACTGTCGCGAACAGGGAATATCACCAGCTATCTCAGAGTGTGACGAATCCTTTGGTGGTTAGAACAACGTGCTAGCGCTGCACCGCGCCGCATCTTGCCGTTTCAATCTCGCACCCAAATCTTTGCGGAATTGTGCTTCGTCTTGAGTGCACGCGGCCGCTCTTCGTTTCTCGGCAAGATATATGCTGCTCTGAAACGCCCAGCGCAAATACAAACTGCTTGACCGACAAAGGGTCTTCGGCGCATGTTTGAGGTTCATCGTTCCTTGCCGCAAGTTGAATCTCTATGACCGCGAACTATGTAATCTTCAGGCTTCGATCCGATGGATCCTTCGTGTGGGTTGAAACGCTGGAGGACATCCTGATGGCGAAGAAACGGTTGGAGGACTTGGCGAAACAGAAGACCGGTGAATATCATCTCTGGGATTCCTCGTCGAACAAGTTCATTAGTATTCTGGCAAAATCTGCTTCACATCACTAAATCCTTGGCAAAGGAGGTTCTTCATGAGCATCCTTGCTCGACAATTTCTAAGACGCTTTTGGATAGAGAAAGACGGGCAGGATCTGACGGAATATGCGTTACTTCTTGCGTTGCTCGCACTGGGAGCAATTACTAGTATCGGGACCCTTGCGGGCATGATCAACAATATTTTTGCAAATGCTGCGTCGAACATCGGGACCGCAACCGCGCCCAAGACGTGATTCAATTCAGTGAAAATAGCCGATGCTCACGACAACCTGATGATTGCAACACTCACCTCGGATCCGAGTAAAACTCTAACTGAGCACGGAGATGCGAATGCTTCTCGACATATCCCTGCTTTGCCTCTACCACAATGTTCCGATGATTGTTGCTCAAGAGAAGCGAGATCCAGAACGTATTCTTGATCCGACCTATCACTGGTATGCCTGCTCGGTAAGAGGTTGCGTCCTGCGTTACGACATGGGCCGCGGCTACCACACGATCGAGCATGACGATTTTGGATCTTTCCGCAACGAACAAGGACCCCTGTTATGAGTGTTCCCACCTTCTTTATATGGCGAAGCGTGGAGGAACGATTGGAAATAGTGTCTGGCTTTGCGCGAACGAGGAGTGTCCCTCAAATAAACGGAAGCCGTAACTCGTAGTTACAGAATTGAAGTGACGCCATTGAACGTGCAGTTGTCGGCAGAAATGAAACTGAACCCACGCTATTCGGTATTTCGCCGATTTGGCAGCGGATACCTTGCTACTTTTCACGAGGAACCGTGAACGGATCTTTTGTAACTGAACTGCTCAAGAACGAAGAAGTTCGCCGCACCGCAATAAGCGCAGAGGAAGGTGCGCTGCTGCAGGAATTGGTTGCCGAGAAGTGCCTTAAGGTAACCGTTGAAGCAGGGTTGGGGCAGGGGGTATCGGCTCTGTTTATCTGCGAGGCCGGGTTATCACCAACATCCCAACTGGGATCCAAGCGGGTTTTGTTAGGACAAAAAGCGGCATCCGTGAGAGATAGAGACCCAGCGTTTTGCAGCGTTCTGCATCTTTAGGCGTACTTCGTTCAGTAACACCTTCGCCTGTCCCAGGGACAGTAGAGTTTTGAGCAAATTGAACACGCCGAATACGTGACGCTTCTCAGTAACTGGAGTTAGTCTCCGAGTCTAACTCGAACACTCGTCTTAGGGGGGACACGTCATGTTAGACGAGATGGTACCGCATGCGCCGACTGGTTTAGGGCTCGCAGAATTTGCAGAGTGTCTAAGACATCTTCATGACGAGCATAAGGGCATAGCACTCGCTCACATTCGCCGCGCTCTTAAGGTTGAGCCGCAAAATCCATTCTATCTTTCGTACGTAGGTATGCTCTCGGCCGTGGCTGAGAAGCGTTATCTTGCTGGCGAGAAGCTGTGCCGCGAAGCTCTGGAAATAAAGTGGAATCATCCCCAACTTTATTTAAATCTCGCCGAGGTATATCACCAAGCCGGACGTGATGGTGAAGCGATGGCAACGCTCCGAAGGGGATTCATTTCCGCAGGTCACGATGAACGCATTCGCATGGCACTGGAGAAAATTGACGGGCGTCGCCCGCCTATACTCTCCAGCCTTGGACGCGGACATCTTCTAAATCGAGTCTTAGGCCGATGGCGACACCGAATGATTGGGCCCGCCGTTTAGAATGGGCGAATTATCATCCATTGATTTGTATCCTTGAAAGCAATTTCAATGACTTCAGCGGTTTTTGCCCCGGCGAGCATCAGTCAGGAACACCGTTTACTCCATTTCTCCATACGTCTCGCCGAGTTCATACTCGCCGACTCTCGTGCGCTCAATCTGCTGTGCGGCTTGGGCTGCACCACAGGAGAAGAACACAAAGCCGAGTAGTCCGAGCAGCTTTTGGCTCGGTCTCATCTTTGTTCTCCGTCTGGGGAGTATCCACGCTGTGAGGGATCACAGAATAGCTGTACCAACGGGCAGGTATAGCTGAAGAGTCACCTCCTACTGAAAAGAAGCGAGGGAGTCTCTGAGTAAAGGTGCGGAAAAAGACAAAGGATCAATTCACGGATTTGGGGGCGGTTTCACGCTTTCGGTCCTATCTTCTCGTACACCGCAAGCGTAGAAACATTTACCTTTGGCCAGCCGTCAGCACGGGGGCTGCTCATCCATTGGATAGCGGAGACTCTCCGTTAGCCAGACTTCTTGGTGACCGTCAAAGGTAACGCAGTGGATTGCGATACGGCAGGAGGGTCTCGTTAGTCGGCGGCCCGCAAGGTGCCCCGAGTTGTTCTGCTGGGGATCGTAGAAAAAGTATTGGCAGCCGCGAAAGAACAGCCGCGCTAGAGTTTTTATCCCGCGCAGACGTTTACGACTTTTTGGCTTCGTTGTAGGCATTGGCGCCGATGTCGATTGCGTCGTCCAGTTTCTGCCGCGCAGTGTTGACAGTTTTTTGTGCTTGCCGCCTTAGTTCCTTGACTCCGTCATTCATGACTTCAATGATTTCGTCACGCAATTGGTCAATTCTCTTGGATCCGAAGGATCACAGCAGTCGCTCCCGCGCCTATTCCCACAAGGAAAGTAAAGAATGGTACCGTTGAATCGGTTCTGGACATTGACACTCCTATTCCCCCTTTTTTCACGACCCACATTTCGTTCAGCGTTCGTAGTTTACATCATAGGGGCTTCAGTCAAGCAGTCAGATGCGGTGGATAGGATTGATGCGCGGGTCGTTTTTGTTGGCATGGCTCAAAATCTTTCTGTTAGACTCGCCGTAGTTGGAACATCCACACCCAAGGGCGTCGGTGGAGTCGTTCCTGTCCAGATTCTGCCGGCGCCGTAATTTTTTGCTGTTCCTGAGCGCGTCGCCTGCAATCAGCGCACTACTCAAGAATCTCTAGTGCGAAGCGCTTTCGCAGCTTCATACCCACCCCAGTCAGAATCGTTCGGATAGCGTTAGCCGTGCGCCCTTGGCGGCCAATTACTTTCCCAAGGTCACTCTTGTGGACGCGCAACTCGAACACGGTAATTTGCTCGCCTTCAATCGCGCGGACATGAACCTGATCGGGGTCGTCCACGAGTGCTCTTGCGATTGCTTCTACTAGCTCCTTCATGGTGAATGTATGAGAGCTTGTCCCTCACAGCGGATAACGTCTGCCTCGGTTCTGACGTGGCGAAACCAGAGCTTCCTCTTCGGGTTGGTCTAACACGATAATGTCGATTTCGGTCAGGCCAATTGCCCCACCAGAAAGAACGGTTCCGTATATCCATTCCGGCGTAACACGCGTATCATCGAGCTGTCTCCCTAGCACCCAGCCGCGCCCCGCGTTGTAACCCCGGCTCCTTGCGAAATCAGACGACTCTGTTTTGGAGTGCAAGCCAATGAAATTGCATTCAACGAAATTGAACATGCCGCTCGATATCCGTCCATTGTGTCTTTACCACGATCTTACAATGATCCCCGCTCAGGAAACGCGACATCCGCGACGGTTCCTTGAAGAAACTCACTATTGGTTTTTCTGTTCTGTACCCGGTTGTAAACAGCACTACGACATGGAGCATGGTTATTACACGATAACGAAGGGCAAACGAGAGGACGGAGCGAACAAGCCCCCTTGTCCCGACTGCTCGCTCCGCCTTTATTTGGTGACGCGCGGTGCACTAGATGAAGCCACAGTCTGGCGCTGCGCAAACGAGGCGTGTCCGTCGAACAGAGGTTGAATGGTCTTGCGTTGGGTCTTTCGATGATCCATTATTAGGAATCAGCGCTTGCAGTTTTCAAGGCCGTCCGCGCCGCCTCAACGTCATCTTCAGACCACATCCGACCAGTAGAATTAGTCTTGGGATCAAAAAGAATCGGTGGCGCTGCGATCTTCCCTTCGCGCATCATTCGGCGAAGGACAGATACCTTTGTACCGAGAATGTCTGCTACCTCTTGCGTGGTTATTTTGGACTTAGTCACTTCTTTCACCGAAACGGCGCACACATATATCGGGGGGCTTTGCCTTCACGCATTAACTGCTCGTCGGACATCTTACGAAGGCGCTCGCGTTCTTTTTCTTCGTCGAATTTGTCGACAACTTACAGCCACGGGGTTGTTTCCTTGTGACGGGGAGGATAGCATTCCCCGAGCTGATTTCAACTCCACCCTAAGGAGACAATGTGCAATTCGTACGAAAATTTGAGAAGGAACTTCGCAGAAGGCACCACCTGCTAATGACGGAGCTTGCGAAAATAGAACATTTAATTGATGCATTCGAGAAAGGTGCCAAGCGGGCTGCCAAAGTGGGTCGCAGTAGGTTGTCAGCAGCGGCCCGCAAGAAAATCTCAATCGCGCAGAAGGCTCGCTGGGCTAAGAGTCGTAAAGCGAAATCAACGAAGGGATAGCATTCGCAATGGTTGGCGAAATTCGGCTCGGAACTTCGTCCTTCACAGCCGACGGCTGGAACGGATCTTTTTATCCCAAGGGCATGAAGTCCGCGGACTACCTCGCTTACTACTCGACGCGCTTCGATACCGTCGAGGTGGATTCAACCTTCTACCATTGTCCGACAGCTGCGGCGGTGACTAATTGGGCGCTCCAGACGCCGCCCGGCTTCATCTTTTCGTTGAAGATCCCGCGCACGATCACACACGAGAAGGTGCTCGTCGATTGTGACAAAGAGTTTGAGCAATTCGTCACAACGGTAGATGTGCTCGATGAGAAGCTAGGACCGATGGTTTTTCAGTTCCCGTTCTTCAATGAGAAGGTCTTTACCACCCCTGTGCAGTTCGAATCGCGGCTCAAGGCGTTCTTTAAAAAGCTGCCCCTCGTATCCGATTATCGGTTCGCGGTCGAGATCAGGAACAAGTATTGGCTGAAACCCCGGCTACTTGACGTGCTTCGCGAGAACAATGTTGCGCTCGTCCTTCAGGATCAATCCTGGATGCCGCATCCGAAAGAGCTTGAGAATTATGACCTGTTAACCGCAGACTTTTCATACATCCGATGGCTTGGCAATCGGAAGGACATCGAGAAGCTGACCACGACGTGGAACTCCACGATTATAGATCGCACCGCGGAACTGCAAACGTGGGTGGATGTTTGCCAAAAGATCCAAAAGCGCGGAATCACACAATACGTCTACGCAAACAATCACTACTCCGGATTCGCGCCGGCGACAGTGGAACTTTTCCGGTCACTCTGTAAGGAGCGTGGGATCGAGACGCCGCTGAACGTCCAGTTGCCGGCAGTGATTGAGCCTACACTGTTCGATATTTCACCGAATTGAGAAGCTGTTTCTCTCGCATTATGAGCATCTGGTTTCTATGTTTCACAACTGGTCCCGCCTCGATCGGTCGAAAGTCCTAGGTTGGCGCATTTGCGACATTGTTTGTCACCTTATCGAAAGCGCGCAGAACTGGCAATCGCTAGTATGAAAGCCGGCCTGAAGGAGTTGAGTCGCGATTCTTAGGTATCGTGTTCGGGAATTTCGTTGCTCTTGCCATAGCCGCCGTTTCGCTCGGCATTAGTTTGGTCAAGGCTGTAGAGTTCGCCCAGGAAAGGAGAGCAGATGAAGGCAACGCCCGAAACCAAGACATCTCATTACTGCCGAAACTTCCTGTTGTCATTTGTGTTATTTTTCGTCGCATACATTGGGGCTGGGACGGCTCATACGACCGCGGACGCAGCAAGAGATGGCTTCCAGACAACCACCTCCGAGCGCGATGGCCAACATGATTTTGATTTTGCGCTCGGTACCTGGAAGGCTCATTTAAAACGGCTCGAGCACCCCCTCACCGGATCGAACACCTGGGTCGAGTTCGATGGCACCTTCGTCGCGCGCAAAGTGTGGGATGGACGTGCCACCATTGAGGAGGTCGAACTCGATAGTCCCGGTGGTCACATCGAGGGACTTACTCTGCGCCTCTACAACGCGCAAACGCACCAGTGGAGCATCTACTGGGCGAACGGCAAAAACGGCGCCATGGACACCAGTCCCCAAGTCGGTCAATTTAAGAACGGACGGGGCGAGTTCTATGGCACAGACACACTGAACGGCAAGCTCATCTACGTCCGCTTCGTTTGGACCAATACCAGCACCAACACTCCGCATTTTGAACAGGCCTACTCAGGCGATGGCGGCAAAACCTGGGAGGTGAACTGGATGACAGACCAGACGCGCACAAGCGATGCATTGGAAAAGCCTCGATGAAGCAGGAATCCTCGGGGTCGCCAACCAAAATGCCAAGCTCAAAGCCGCAGGCAGATATGGATTTGAAACAGATGTTCTTCACACAACTGGAGCGGGAAGCTGCCGTCACGCACGGAACTTTGGAGCGTGTAAGCAAGCGTCAATTTCACCAGGTCGCCGACCCGGTCTCGGCGCTTCGCGGTAGCGTCCTACCAATAGGAGCCAGGAGTCCTAGCGCTTTAACCCAGATAGCAGGGCACCTGCGAGTATGGTTGCCCCGATAGAATGAGGTGTGACCATCGGGATGCGCGCACTACAAAACCAGAAAACCATTCACAACGCGCGCTTCTGTGTGAAATGGCTTCCCGTAGAAATATTCAAGGATGTAATCGCCGTTCGGGAGCGCGTCTATCAGTTCGAGGCGGGTGACGGTTCGATCCTCTGAGATCGTGGCGCGCAGAGATACAGGATACACGTCGCCGGCCTGGCTGGTCATCGCCGCTTCAATTAGTCGGAGTGTTGTTGGCACGCTTCGTGTCGTCGAGACTCGAATTGGAAGCTTTATAGCACATTGGGAATGCTGCTGCTATCCGCGCCGTTCCGAAGCAGGCCGCCGCAGGTGAAGATTCAGCGCGCTGAATGAAAGCGGCGTATGTTCCGATGTACGCCCGTGCCCTACCATACTTCGATCTACGCTTCGAGAAGTGTGAACACGTCCTGAAGATTCCTTACCTTTCGATTTAAGTCTTCGATCTAATGCCATCAGTGATTATCACTAGCTTTCTCAGAGTGAGATAACTGGCGGAAAGTGGATTTCTGAACAGCAATCGCTAGATAGCCGACTTCCCAAACGGCTGTCACGAGACACGTTCAGCGACAATTACAACAGATAATCTTAGGGGGAATTCGGGATTGAGGTGGCGTCGTCGCCTGCTTGCAACCGTTCCGGGGACGCTGGCGCAGGAGGCGAAGGCGGCTTACCGCGCTCTACATGGGTAAACTCACCCGCTTGCAAAAAGACTTCGCCCACAACATTTTCATCCCTGTTGTTGACAAGGACGGAGCCCTTCCCTGCATACGACATCTGTAGACTCGGAATCGACTCGCAGACCGAACTGGGTGCCCGCCACACCGGCCACAGCTACTGGCGTGCGCACCCTGAATTTTCCAGCGGGTTTGACAATTCGTATCGCGCCGGCAAGGAGACGGCCATAAAGGAGTTCGAGGGTCGTTTGCTGACGTTGTGGGTCGGATTTCAGAATCCGAAGTTCTGCATCCGAGCCAACATTTAATATCGAACCATCGGACAGCTCAATTCGTACGCGGGCTCCCGTTTCGGTCTTCACCACGTCACGCCACAGCAAGACCATGTCTTTAGCGGCGGCCAGGGTTTGCTTTTGGCGCAACACCTGATCCTCTGGAAGCAGCGCCGTGATACGGCCAGCGGCGCGCGACTCATGGCTTTCCGCCGGCGTGCTTGCCACGGAGGGCAGCAGCATTGCAACTAACAAACACGGCCTAAAGATGTAACTAGTGCCTCTCATCTCCTACAAACGCTGCGGATTTTCCACCTCACGGATGCGAACATCGGCTTCTCTCTCGTTCTTCTGCCTCACATCTAATCAGCAGGGTGAGGGTTCGCATTTCCGGAAAAGGTGATGGTGATCAGGAAACCATTCGTTCCTTTGTATTCAAACTCATGACCCTGTCCGGAATAGCTTTCCACGTTCGTTTTCCACATGCGGAAACCGTTGTTGGATTGTGCCTGCCAATACTTCAGATTGGGAATCACGATCTCTTGACTTGGATTCGTCCCGGCGACGCGCTCCAGCGCGACTTCTCCCTTCCCATTACTCATCTTCGCGTGCGCTACACCCGTTGTCTCGTCTACATTCCAGGAAAAAGCTACAGTATCGGTTGCTGCTTTCTCCCACTTGAAGGGATACAGCTGTCCGAGAATATCGGAGAGCGCTGCTTTTTGCTCGGGCGTGTCGCTCGGGTCGAACGTCATTACCTCCCAGGAATCTTTTCCGGTGCTCCAATCGCTGCCGAGATCGGTTGACACCCATACTTTTGCGCCATCGAGCTTGGTGGACTTGTAATAGCCCGTGTCCACCTTCAACACCAGATTGGCCCGGCAGAATTGCTTGTCGCCGTGCATTGTGGAGTGATTGTTGAAATAGCAGGGGCAGAACATGTCGCAACTGCAAGCCTCGATGTAAGAGGCAGTGATAGAGAAGTCAGGTTTCGCAGCTTGGGGTGTATCTGCCTCTTGGGCGGGTTTGTCGTATTGTGCGAGCGTGGGGCTCGCCAAGGCACACAAGAAGGTCAATAGAAGAAATGCTCTTCGCATGGTTGTTCTCCTTCGTAGGTCGCGTGCGCAAACGTGGCCGGCTGGATCGGTGCCAGAATACTAACCCTTTAGCAGACGAGCGGCAAGATCACCTTTATGGTTGAGATGATCCGCAGTCAGCAGAGTTGGTTCGCACGCAGGACAGCTCGTGGTCGTCGGAAACTGGAGTGTTTTTAGATAACTGTCGCGAACAGGGAATATCACCAGCTATCTCAGAGTGTGACGAATCCTTTGGTGGTTAGAACAACGTGCTAGCGCTGCACCGCGCCGCATCTTGCCGTTTCAATCTCGCACCCAAATCTTTGCGGAATTGTGCTTCGTCTTGAGTGCACGCGGCCGCTCTTCGTTTCTCGGCAAGATATATGCTGCTCTGAAACGCCCAGCGCAAATACAAACTGCTTGACCGACAAAGGGTCTTCGGCGCATGTTTGAGGTTCATCGTTCCTTGCCGCAAGTTGAATCTCTATGACCGCGAACTATGTAATCTTCAGGCTTCGATCCGATGGATCCTTCGTGTGGGTTGAAACGCTGGAGGACATCCTGATGGCGAAGAAACGGTTGGAGGACTTGGCGAAACAGAAGACCGGTGAATATCATCTCTGGGATTCCTCGTCGAACAAGTTCATTAGTATTCTGGCAAAATCTGCTTCACATCACTAAATCCTTGGCAAAGGAGGTTCTTCATGAGCATCCTTGCTCGACAATTTCTAAGACGCTTTTGGATAGAGAAAGACGGGCAGGATCTGACGGAATATGCGTTACTTCTTGCGTTGCTCGCACTGGGAGCAATTACTAGTATCGGGACCCTTGCGGGCATGATCAACAATATTTTTGCAAATGCTGCGTCGAACATCGGGACCGCAACCGCGCCCAAGACGTGATTCAATTCAGTGAAAATAGCCGATGCTCACGACAACCTGATGATTGCAACACTCACCTCGGATCCGAGTAAAACTCTAACTGAGCACGGAGATGCGAATGCTTCTCGACATATCCCTGCTTTGCCTCTACCACAATGTTCCGATGATTGTTGCTCAAGAGAAGCGAGATCCAGAACGTATTCTTGATCCGACCTATCACTGGTATGCCTGCTCGGTAAGAGGTTGCGTCCTGCGTTACGACATGGGCCGCGGCTACCACACGATCGAGCATGACGATTTTGGATCTTTCCGCAACGAACAAGGACCCCTGTTATGAGTGTTCCCACCTTCTTTATATGGCGAAGCGTGGAGGAACGATTGGAAATAGTGTCTGGCTTTGCGCGAACGAGGAGTGTCCCTCAAATAAACGGAAGCCGTAACTCGTAGTTACAGAATTGAAGTGACGCCATTGAACGTGCAGTTGTCGGCAGAAATGAAACTGAACCCACGCTATTCGGTATTTCGCCGATTTGGCAGCGGATACCTTGCTACTTTTCACGAGGAACCGTGAACGGATCTTTTGTAACTGAACTGCTCAAGAACGAAGAAGTTCGCCGCACCGCAATAAGCGCAGAGGAAGGTGCGCTGCTGCAGGAATTGGTTGCCGAGAAGTGCCTTAAGGTAACCGTTGAAGCAGGGTTGGGGCAGGGGGTATCGGCTCTGTTTATCTGCGAGGCCGGGTTATCACCAACATCCCAACTGGGATCCAAGCGGGTTTTGTTAGGACAAAAAGCGGCATCCGTGAGAGATAGAGACCCAGCGTTTTGCAGCGTTCTGCATCTTTAGGCGTACTTCGTTCAGTAACACCTTCGCCTGTCCCAGGGACAGTAGAGTTTTGAGCAAATTGAACACGCCGAATACGTGACGCTTCTCAGTAACTGGAGTTAGTCTCCGAGTCTAACTCGAACACTCGTCTTAGGGGGGACACGTCATGTTAGACGAGATGGTACCGCATGCGCCGACTGGTTTAGGGCTCGCAGAATTTGCAGAGTGTCTAAGACATCTTCATGACGAGCATAAGGGCATAGCACTCGCTCACATTCGCCGCGCTCTTAAGGTTGAGCCGCAAAATCCATTCTATCTTTCGTACGTAGGTATGCTCTCGGCCGTGGCTGAGAAGCGTTATCTTGCTGGCGAGAAGCTGTGCCGCGAAGCTCTGGAAATAAAGTGGAATCATCCCCAACTTTATTTAAATCTCGCCGAGGTATATCACCAAGCCGGACGTGATGGTGAAGCGATGGCAACGCTCCGAAGGGGATTCATTTCCGCAGGTCACGATGAACGCATTCGCATGGCACTGGAGAAAATTGACGGGCGTCGCCCGCCTATACTCTCCAGCCTTGGACGCGGACATCTTCTAAATCGAGTCTTAGGCCGATGGCGACACCGAATGATTGGGCCCGCCGTTTAGAATGGGCGAATTATCATCCATTGATTTGTATCCTTGAAAGCAATTTCAATGACTTCAGCGGTTTTTGCCCCGGCGAGCATCAGTCAGGAACACCGTTTACTCCATTTCTCCATACGTCTCGCCGAGTTCATACTCGCCGACTCTCGTGCGCTCAATCTGCTGTGCGGCTTGGGCTGCACCACAGGAGAAGAACACAAAGCCGAGTAGTCCGAGCAGCTTTTGGCTCGGTCTCATCTTTGTTCTCCGTCTGGGGAGTATCCACGCTGTGAGGGATCACAGAATAGCTGTACCAACGGGCAGGTATAGCTGAAGAGTCACCTCCTACTGAAAAGAAGCGAGGGAGTCTCTGAGTAAAGGTGCGGAAAAAGACAAAGGATCAATTCACGGATTTGGGGGCGGTTTCACGCTTTCGGTCCTATCTTCTCGTACACCGCAAGCGTAGAAACATTTACCTTTGGCCAGCCGTCAGCACGGGGGCTGCTCATCCATTGGATAGCGGAGACTCTCCGTTAGCCAGACTTCTTGGTGACCGTCAAAGGTAACGCAGTGGATTGCGATACGGCAGGAGGGTCTCGTTAGTCGGCGGCCCGCAAGGTGCCCCGAGTTGTTCTGCTGGGGATCGTAGAAAAAGTATTGGCAGCCGCGAAAGAACAGCCGCGCTAGAGTTTTTATCCCGCGCAGACGTTTACGACTTTTTGGCTTCGTTGTAGGCATTGGCGCCGATGTCGATTGCGTCGTCCAGTTTCTGCCGCGCAGTGTTGACAGTTTTTTGTGCTTGCCGCCTTAGTTCCTTGACTCCGTCATTCATGACTTCAATGATTTCGTCACGCAATTGGTCAATTCTCTTGGATCCGAAGGATCACAGCAGTCGCTCCCGCGCCTATTCCCACAAGGAAAGTAAAGAATGGTACCGTTGAATCGGTTCTGGACATTGACACTCCTATTCCCCCTTTTTTCACGACCCACATTTCGTTCAGCGTTCGTAGTTTACATCATAGGGGCTTCAGTCAAGCAGTCAGATGCGGTGGATAGGATTGATGCGCGGGTCGTTTTTGTTGGCATGGCTCAAAATCTTTCTGTTAGACTCGCCGTAGTTGGAACATCCACACCCAAGGGCGCTGGTGGAGTTGCTCCTGTCCGCGTTCTGCCGGCGCTTAAATCTTTGCTGGCTAGCACGTAAGTGATTTGGCGATCTCGACCCACGTTTGAAGGATCAGCTGCTGATCAGGGGTTGTTTGCAGGAAACTTACGCCCGTTCCTAGTGCTCGGTGGACATGGGCCACGCGCCCCCAAGTCTCAAACGCCTCCGATGCCGCCTCAATTCTGACCTGCACTATGCTGTTCAGTGGGAACTGGTCAACCGATTCGACAAAACAACCCCTTAGACTGATGTCAGATGTTCGTCCTGCAAACTCAAGACCTGAAATTGGCTCCAGGACTGTGACACGCGCTGCAAACGGATAGCGCGGAACGGATCGCTTTTGAGCGAACCGCGCGCCAGCTTCAATGTCCCCAGATTGAATAGGCCGCGATCTGATCGCCGGCTTCACGTACGGCTTTTTCATTTGGCCTCATTTGGTAGTGACACCTGACCCCAATCCGTTTCAAGTTTCTGTCAGCTGAGACTCTACAAAAGGGCCGCCGGTTTCAATTTACTTTGAAGATGTTACCTTGGAGGGTAATCAGTTCGGTTTGATCCAGTTTTTGGGGCGCGCGCTCTCGACAGCCGTGTCTCACCTTGAGATAGGCGGTGGTAAGCGGATTTATCAACAGTAATCGAAGATAGTTGGGAAGACTACCGACTGTTGACCGGAGAATTTCCTTCAGCAAGCTCTAATGTGTGTTCCCGAGTTGTACGATTTGCGACCGCTAAGATTTGAGAAAACTCTCTTACCTTTTCCGACTTTGCAGCCAGCCTACGCTGACGCGCCGAAGTTGTAGTTGGCTTTCGGTAGCACGAAAGCGCGTATGGCACTCGGGACACGTGAACTCCCACGCTTCGACGACCGGATCGTAACGGGCTGGATCTTCACAGTCCGCCCGAAGTGTCACAAAAGTTGTGCACGTCGGACTCGGGCACGGCATGCCGGAAACAAGAGAAGACATCCTTTGGCCTCGATTCGCTGAACTCTAGTCAGCCGGGCGCACGCCGTCAATCCGCAAATCTTCTTAGCTGTAGCTAAGTAGTTATACTTATAATTACATTCTATATAATTATGTTAGAATGACGTTACAGGAACAGGTACAGCCAATGAAAAAGGGACAGCGCTTCCTGTGTCAGAATCGCCTCTGCGGTTGCGAAATACTGGTGGTCACAGCTTCTGCTGCGACAATCGTCCAGAATCCTCAGTGTGCTTGCGGCGCTGAAATGAAAAAGCCGTATGTTAAGCCTCAGGTGAGGGAGCGGGCCGCGCTCCCCGACGAGTTGAAGAAGCACCACTGATCGACCTCGTTCGACGAAACGGCCTCAGCAGCTGCTCAGCAAGACTGAGCGCTCGGCCATCATCACTACACTTCCGCTGAGGTGACACCACACCTACCTCTGCCAGTCGCTTTTTGAGGCACTGTGTGAGTCGCCATCGCACTATTGTGTTGCATCGTTCGCATAAGCCGTTGGTGCGGTACAGAACATCTCGTCGCTCGCACCGCATACAGCCATAATCTTCAAAGTAATACCGCATCTTCGCGATATGAATATTGGGAAGAATCCGACGCACGGCAAGATAAGTCTCTTTCGGTAGGAACCACGGAAGCATGA
>Ga0210394_10005160_pt1 | contig 14759 bp, 15 predicted proteins | sample IncBWC12MmetaG_FD_160121 | JGI IMG/M metagenome (GOLD analysis project Ga0210394, IMG submission 160121) | Forest soil microbial communities from Barre Woods Harvard Forest LTER site, Petersham, Massachusetts, United States - Inc-BW-C-12-M | ecosystem: Environmental > Terrestrial > Soil >... | reverse complement strand
CGGAACCGGACGGGTGCCCCCGACGCGGTCGATGACGCGTTCCTGGATCGCTCGTAACAATTTGGATTGCAGGCGGACATCCATCTCGGAGATTTCGTCGAGAAGGAGCGTGCCGCCGGTCGCCTCCTCGAACTTTCCGATGCGGCGTGCCACGGCCCCCGTGAACGCGCCCTTCTCATGGCCGAACAATTCGGATTCAAGCAGATGCTCGGGAATAGCCGCGCAATTGATGGAGATGAAGGGCTTCTTTGCGCGGTTGGAGCGGGTATGGACGTAGCGCGCCAGCACCTCCTTGCCGGTTCCGGATTCGCCGGTAATCATCACGGAGGCATCGGAGGTTGCGATCTGCTGGGCAAGCTTGATCACCTTCGCCATGGCATCGTCGCGATAGACAAGGTCGCGTGAGTCATTGGCCACGGCTGCCAGAATTGCGGCGATCAGCTCGGGTTCCGGCGGCAGGGGGATATATTCCTTGGCTCCGGCGTGAATCGCGGCCACCGCCGCGCGGGCATCGTTGGAAATGCCGCAGGCGACGATCGGCACGTGAATGTGCTCGGCTTCAAGCCGCATCACCAGATCACGGATATCGAGGGCAACATCGACCAGGAGCAGGTCGGCGCCCTTGCCGCCGCGCAACACGCGCATGGCCTGCTCATGGTCTTCCGCGTGGGTGACGGAAGCGCCGTTGTCCATGGCGATCTTGGTGGCTGTCGTGAGCTGGCCCTTCAATGTGCCAACGATGAGAAGCCGCATGATAATCTCCTGTTCGTCCTTTCGCGCCCGTTATGCGCGTTTGCTTTGAAATGGCCTCAATTGCGTTCCGACTTCACGATTTCCGTCATGGTCACGCCGAGCTTGTCTTCGACCAGGACAACTTCGCCGCGCGCCACCAGGCGGTTATTGACATAGATGTCGATCGCCTCGCCGACGCGGCGATCGAGTTCAAGCACCGTGCCGGGTCCAAGCTTCAAGAGCTCGCCGACATCCATCTTGGAACGGCCGAGCACGGCCGAAACCTGCACCGGTACATCGAACACGGCCTCTAGATCGGCTGCGATGCGGGCGGCGTTCTCGTCCTCGTTATAGGCGATGTCGTCGGCCACCGGCGTATCGGCAGCGTTGAGATCGGGGAGCGGAACCTGTGCGTCGGTGTCACTCATGGTTCATTCCTCGTTGGTTCCTTTTGGTCATTGGCTCACATCTGGTTACGGGACGCGATGTAGCGCCCGACGAGTTCGCCAATCTTTGCTTCGATCGCGGCGCGCTCCAGCACCACGCCGCCGTCTGCCCATTCGAGTCTGCAATCGCCGGTCTCGATCTCAGGTTCGGCGAGAATCACAAGACGGCCGGCGAAGCCGCTTTGTTTCGCCAACCTGTCGATCCGTTCGTGCGCGGCCTCGTAGAGGGCGTCGTTGATCCGCACCACCAGGTGCGGCGTCGATACCAGTTGCGCGAAGCAATCGCTTACCAGTGCGGTGACTTCGCCCAGCGGCTCGCGAGCGATCAGCTCGCTGCATAATTTGCGCGCAACCGCCACCGCCACATCGACGGCTTCGGTCTCCATCCGGGTTTCGACGCTGGTAAAGCGCGCCGCAATGCCCGTGACGGCAATCGCGATTTCCTCCAGTGCCAGCGCGGAGCGGCGATCGCTTTCGACCTTCGCCTCCCGGAGTGCTGCGTCGTAGCCGTCGCGGTAGGCGCGAGCTTCCGCCGCGGCCACTTTCTGGGCGACCTCCGAGGGCGTGGCGGCGCGCTCGCGCGTCCTGTCGGGCGCCGCGAAGTCGGTGTCGAACAGGAATTTTGCGGGTGCGGCCATCAGTACACCAGCTCGTCGTCGGCGCGGTTCTTGGTCAGGGTGATTTCTCCCTTGGCGGCGAGGTCCTTGGCGAGATTGACCAACAGCGCCTGCGCCTCATCGACGTCGCGCAACCGCACGGGTCCCATCGCCGCCATATCGTCGAGCAGCATCTTTCCGGCGCGAGAGGACATGTTGCCGAGGAAGAAGCCGCGGACATCCTCGTTGGCGCTTTTGAGCGCGATACCAAGCTTGTCCTTGTCGACGTTGCGCATCAGCGTTTGCGCAGAAGCCGAATCCAGCTTGACGAGATCGTCGAAGGTGAACATCAGCGCCTTGATGCGTTCGGCCGATTCGCGATTTTCTTCTTCCAGCGAAGTGATGAAACGGGTTTCGGTCTGGCGGTCGAAATTGTTGAAGATTTCGGCCATCACCTCGTGTGCGTCCCGCCGCCGCGTCTGCGAAAGATTCGACATGAACTCGACCCGCAGCGTCTGCTCGACGCGTTCGATGACCTCCTTCTGCACCGCCTCCATCTTCAGCATGCGGTTGACGACATCGAGCGCCATTTCCTCTGGCAGGATCGCGAGCACTCGTGCGGAATGCTCAGGCTTGAGCTTCGACAGCACCACGGCAATGGTCTGCGGGTATTCGTTCTTGAGATAGTTCGCCAGCACCTCTTCCTGGACGTTGGAGAGCTTTTCCCACATGTTGCGGCCGGCGGGCCCGCGTATTTCGTCCATGATGCCCGAGACACGTTCGGGGGGCAGGTATTGCTGCAGCAGCCGTTCGGTCGCGTCGAAATTGCCCATCAACGCGCCGGATGCCGACATCCGCGACACGAATTCCAGCAGCATGTCCTCCACGACCTCGGCCTCCACGGTGCCAAGCGTAGACATGTGAATCGACAACTCGCGTACCTCGTCGTCGTCGAGCAGCGACCAGACCTTGCCGCCGTACTGTTCGCCCAGCGCAAGCATCAGCATCGCCGCCCGCTTCGGGCCGCTGATCGGATCGGTTTGCTTCCGGTTGCCCTGACGAGCTGCCAGCGACGAGATAACGCTGGTGATATCGTTGGCGTTTGTGGTCTGAGGCAAGGCCATGTCAAATCACGCGACGGGTTCGGAGAGCCATTGGCGAACGATGGCGACGGTTTCGTTTGGATTGCGGTCGGCAAGTTCCCCGACACGATGGACGGATTGGGCATGGACCTGGCCCTGAACCTGGGCGACGTCGATCAATTGCGCGGTGTTGTTGACGCCGGGCACGAGGTTTGCGCCTGCGGCGCCGGCTTGCGAACTGGCGTCGGTCAGCGCCGGAACCGAATTCTCGTTCGCGTTGGAGGGGACCGGGTCGGCCGCGATGATGCGCTTGACCAGCGGCCGGATCACCATGAACAGCACGACGAGGCCAAGCAACATCATGACGCCAAGCTCGATGACGTACATCACGTCATCCTTGGTGAATTGCAGCACCCCGAGCAATCCCGCCGGCTCCTGGAGGGGCGCGACGGCCGGAGCTTCGGCGAACCGGAGGTTGACAACCTCCACCTGGTCGCCGCGCTTCTGATCGAAGCCGATCGCCGAGCGGACCAGCGCCGCGATGCGATCGAGCTGCTCCTTGCTGCGGTCCTGATAGACCATCTCGCCTTTCTCGTTCTTGCTGTAGCTGCCGTCGACCAGCACGGCGACCGAGATGCGGTTGACCTTTCCAGCCTCGGTCACTTCGGTCTTGGTCGTGCGAGAGATTTCGTAGTTGTTGGTTTCTTCGGTTTTCTTGCTCTGGTCGCGCGCATTTTGCGCCGGGTTGTTCTGCTGGCTGCCTGGCAGTTCGTTGCCGACGGTGACTTGACCGTTGTTCTCGGCTGTGATGCTGGATTCCTCACGCGTCTGGCTGGAGCGCAGCACGCGGCCTTCGGGATCGAAGCGGTCGGAGGTCTGCGTGATCTTGTTGTAGTCGAAGTCGGCCGAAAGCTGGACGCGCGCGCGGCCGGCACCGACAACCGAGGAGACGATCGCCTCGATCTCGTTGCGCATCCGCTTCTCAAAGGACGCACGGCGCTCGTCGCCGACGGCGTTATCGGTCGCGCCGCTGGCGCCGTCGGCCAACAGTTGGCCGGCTTCGTCGATGATCGACACACGCTGCGGCTTCAGTCCGTTGACGGCGGAAGCGACCAGATGGCGGATGGCCCTGATCTGCTGCGGTTCAAGCGCGCCGCGCACGCGCACGACGATCGAGGCTGACGGTTCCGGCGTCTCGCGCGCGAAAAGCGGCCGTTCCGGCAGCACCAGATGGACCCTTGCCGCCTGCACTCGATCGATGGCGCGGATGGTGCGGGCAAGTTCGCCTTCGAGGGCGCGCAGGTGATTGATGTTCTGGACGAAGCTCGTGGTGCCAAGCGCATCGGATTTGTCGAAAATCTCATAGCCCACGCCGCCACGCTTGGGCAGGCCGCCTTCGGCAAGCTTCATCCGCAGCCGCGTCACCTTGTCCTTGGGCACCATGATGACTGCGCCGTCGTTGCGGATTTCGAACGGGATGGCCTGGCGTTCCAGGTCCTTGATGACGGCTGAAGAGTCTTCCAGGCTGAGATCTGTGAAGAGCGTAGTCATCTGCGGGGTAGTGACACGCATGATGACGAACGCGAAGAAACCGATCAGTGCGGCTGTCACCGCAACCATCGCCATCAATCGCGAAGCACCCAAGCCCCTCAGAAAGCTTACGAGACCCTGCAAACCAACCGCCCCTCGGATTCGAAATCGAACCACTGGGCAATTATTGCCTACGGGATGGTTTCGATATGGTTAACGAAGGTTAAGCCGCGGGAGCAATGCTCAAGACGGAAAAAATCGGCTTTGCGGGGCAAAGCCGATTTTATTTGAATGCCGGTCGCTTCGCTCGAGCGTTACTGGCGATATTGCTGGATCCGTGTGGTACGCAGCCCGGCGAGACCGTGCTGGTCGATGGAAAATTGCCAGGAGAGGAATTCATCGACAGTGAGGGTGTAACGGCTGCAGGCTTCTTCGAGTGAGAGAAGGCCGCCGCGAACCGCAGCCACGACTTCGGCCTTGCGACGGATAACCCACCGCTTGGTGCCGGGCGCGGGCAGATCCGCGATCGTCAACGGACTACCGTCAGGCCCGATGACGTATTTTACCCTCGGGCGATGGGGCTCTGTCATGGCGTACTCACAAACTCGAAACCACTAAACTCAAGACAGTAAGCTACGCCGCTCCACTTAAAATTTGCCTAAGCCCAACAGCGCAATACGAATCTCCTTGAAAATGCCTCGATCTCGGCTCCCGGGAGCGGCCTTTCGGGGCCGAAAGGGCCGATTTTGGCGGCCCCGTGGCATTCGGAGGCCGCAAATCAGTGATGGCAGTCGAGTGCGGGACGTTAACTGTCAGTTCACGATGCTCTGAATCTGGTTGACGGTGAAGGTTTGCCCGCCGATCGACAACAGCGGCGGGGACTGGGTCAGATCGACCGAACTGACGACGCCTTCCACCTGGGTCTTGACCCCCACCGAGTTGCCGGCGGAGTCGGTGGCGGTGGCGGTGAGCTTGTAAGTGCCGTCAGGGAGCAGGGTGCCGTCATTGCCTCTGCCGTTCCAGTTGAACGGCTGGTTGTTTCCGGCACTGGCGGGGAATTGGCCGGTGAAGACGGTCTGGCCCGTGCTGCTGGCAATCGAGATGTTGACGGTTGAGTTCGATGCGATGTCGAGTTGCCACGTGGCCTGGCTGTTGGTCAGGCTCGCGGTATTGCCGTTGACCACCGCCGTCTTGCCGACGAAGCCAAGCGCCTGGCTCGCCTGGTTGGTCTGCTGCAGCGATACCAGCGTCGCCAGCGAATCGTTGGTGTTGAGCTGCTGCTGCACGCCGGCGAATTCGACCAGTTGCTGGGTGAACTGGTTCGTGTCGAGCGGACTGAGCGGATTCTGGTTCTGCAATTGCACGGTCAGCAGTTGCAGAAAGCTCTGAAAGTTGCCCGCAATCTGCGAGGACGCCAGCGAGTTGGCGGCGTTGGCCGAAGAGCTCGATGAAGAAGTCGGTTGCGGGGTCGTTCCCGAAACGACCGGGCTCGACGTGGTCGGTGTCGCTGATGTCGTTGCCATATCCGTCTCCCTAGACCGTGATGTCCACGCCACTGCTCGATCCGAACGAGCGGCCGTAAGTTCGTCCCGCGACTGTCGCCGGCGTTGCGTCCTCTTCGCCGATCACCAGCCGCTGCGCATTCGAGCTGGAATCGTTGCCGCTGTTCTGACTGGAAGAGGACTGGTCGCGCAGGCTGAATTGCAGCCCGCCGCTGCCGGTCTTCAGTCCTGCATCATCCAGCGCGCGCTGCAGTTGGGGTGCATCCTGACGCAATAGCGACAATGTTTCCGGCTTCTCGACCGTCAGGTGCGACGTCACCTGGCCGTTGCGATCGACGTCGATGCGGACATCGATGCGGCCAAGGTCGGCCGGGTCCAGTCTGATTTCGAAACGGCTCTTGCCGCCTTTTACCGAGGTGGCGATCTCGAGCGCCAACCCGTTCAGGGGTACCGCACCGTTCGTCGCTGCCGTCACGGTCAAGGCTCCAGGCGCCGCCGAAGATGTTGGAGAATTGAGCTGCGGGGCGAACGTGCCAACCGCCTGAGTTCCCGCATCGGGCGAATCGGCTGGCGGATGTACGACATTGGCGGCCGGCGAATGTTCACGGGTCGAAATTGCCGGCGCCGAAGACGCGGCTGAATCGCCGTTTGAACCCGGGGCGGCCACGCTGGCTGCCTCGGCCTTCACGGCACTTTGTTGCAATGGTCCATTTTGCGCCGTGCCGGCTGCAGCATTGGTTGCGGAGGGATCGGTGGTACCTGTCGTGGTCGTGGTGCCATCCGTTGCCGTGGTAGTGGTCGGTGACTTGGCGGGCGTGGGCTTCGCGGTGACAGGCGCCGCGGCGGCTACCGCGCTCGTAAGCGCAGCGGTGACCACGGGCGGCGCACTGGCTGGCGTCGATTGCTGGTTGATCGATGTGCCACTCGTCGCGGTTTGTGGCGCGGGAGCAGTGCCCTTCGTCGAGGTCGTTCCCGGACCTGCGGTCGGCTCGCCCTTGATCGGAGTCGTCGTTGCCGCTTGTCCGGTGAGTGGTTGCGCGCTCGCCGCGATGGCCGCAGCCGCAATCGCCAGTGGCGCAGTGGAACCGCCGGAGGAGGGGGGAGTGGGCGGAACATTTGTGGGTTGGCTGGTAAGCTGAACCGCTACTGTAACCGGGATTGGCGTCGTCGCCGCAAGACCGGCCTGTTGAGCCAGGATCGTCGTATCCGCGCTTGAGGCATCTTCGCTGCTCTGCTTGTCGGATGACTTGTCAGATGACTTGGCGGTCCCGCTCTTGGGGGCGTCGGACGTCGTCACGGCTGGTTGGGTGGCGCCGCTCGCCGGGCCGGAATCGGTATTGCCGCCGCCTCCGGCATTGGCCCCGGAGACCGGTGCGGCATCCGCATTATAGTTGGGGTCATTGTTCAGGGGCTGATTGCCAGTGTCGTAGGCGTTTGTAGCCGCATTATTCGTAAGCGGCGCAGTTTCGTCGGCGCGACGCAGCGGCTGGGATGGCGCGGCGACGGGACCATTGGCCGCGTTCTCTTTAACCAGTGACCCGAACAGGTCGTTTGCCGGGGATTGATCGGTCCGCGTCGACCACTGCGGCGCGGCCTGGAAAGCTGCGTTTGCTGCGGCTTCTGGGGTAACGCTCAACAAAGGACGCCTCCGGCATTGAATTGCCTGCTTCGATCAGCAAGGACCGGGCCATCCGGAACCATAAAAAAATCAGTTGTATTTCAATGCTTTACGATGGTACCGAGTCCGACCCGGCACGGCGATGGGGCTCCCTTTTCTGCCCGGCGGCAAGATTTGCCGTCTGCAACGGGCCCAAAATGATTGGCCGCGATTGCTTCGAGGAATTACGGCCTATATTAGGGAATGGCTTTTCCGCCCTTTCAAGAAGGCGGACCAGCCGGTTTGGAACGCTCCAAAACCTCGAATCGCAGGGTGACTAACTGGTTGCGAAGCGCGGGGCGCGCGCCGGTGCGACCGCATCATCGATGATCGGTACCATGCTCAACAGTCTGGATCTCGAAGGCCGTCCGCAGGACACTCGCGTCGTCGTCGCCATGTCGGGCGGCGTCGATTCCTCGGTGACGGCCGCGCTGTTGAAGTCCGAAGGGTATGACGTCGTCGGCATCACGCTGCAGCTTTACGATCACGGCGCTGCCACGCATCGCAGGGGTGCCTGCTGTGCCGGACAGGATATCCACGACGCCCGCAACGTCGCGGAGCGGATCGGCATTCCGCATTACGTGCTGGATTACGAGAGCCGCTTCCGTGAATCGGTGATCGACAATTTCGCCGAAAGCTATGCCTCCGGTGAAACGCCGGTGCCCTGCATCGAATGCAACCGCTCCATCAAATTTCGCGATCTCCTGGCAACGGCGCGCGAGCTTGGTGCTTGCGCACTTGCCACCGGTCATTATGTCGCTTCGCGCCGTTTGGCCGACGGATCGCGCGCATTGATTTGCGCAGCCGACGCCGAGCGCGATCAGAGTTACTTTTTGTTCGCAACCACGCGCGAACAACTCGATTACCTCCGCTTTCCCCTCGGCGACATGACAAAGCCGCAAGCGCGCGAACTGGCGCGTCGCTTCGGGCTCGAGGTGGCCGACAAGCAGGACAGCCAGGACATCTGTTTCGTGCCGACCGGCCGCTATACCGACGTGATCGGCAGGCTGCGGCCCAATGCGGTTCAGCCCGGCGATATCGTCGACCTCGGCGGCCGCATCATCGGCAGGCATGAGGGCATCGTTCACTTCACCGTTGGCCAGCGGCGGGGATTGGGAATCGCCTCGACCGCTCCACTCTACGTGGTACGGCTGGATGCGGCGAGCCGGCGCGTCGTGGTCGGCCCGCGAGAGGCCTTGCGCATGGATCGCATTGCGCTGCGCGACATCAACTGGATCGGCGACGGTCCGCTCGATTCGGCCGTCGGCAACGGCCTTGAATTGCATGTGCGTGTACGTTCGACGCGCGCGCCGCAGCCGGCCTGGCTCCGCGCGGCCGAGGGCAGCGGCTATGAGATCGAACTCGTCGCAGGCGAGGAGGGCGTCTCTCCGGGTCAGGCCTGTGTGCTCTACGATGCGCCTTCGGGGCGGGCGCGCGTGCTCGGCGGGGGATTTATCCAGAGCGCGAGCGCAAGGTGCGTATCGGAGAAGGGTGTGGCGCGACCGGTAGCGCCGCCGCTCGTCGAAGTGATGCGCGGGTAGATTTCAGGGCGGGGCATGGCGACGGATATCGACCGCGAGGGGGTCGCAAAGGCTTATGGGCGCTGGGCGCCAATCTATGATCTGGTGTTCGGCAAGGTGTTCGATCACGGGCGCCAATCGACGATCGCGGAAGCCGACCGCATCGGTGGTCGGATTCTCGACGTAGGGGTCGGCACCGGTCTCTCGCTGTCCGATTATTCTTCCACGACGAGATTGTGCGGCGTCGATATCTCCGAACCGATGCTGCGCAAGGCACAGAGCCGCGTTCGCTCGCTGGGCCTGAGGAATGTCGAGACGCTTGCCGTGATGGACGCCAAAAACCTGGCGTTCGCGGACGCTTCTTTTGACGCGGTGGTGGCACAATATGTCATCACCGCGGTGCCCGATCCCGAAGCCACGCTGGACGATTTCATTCGCGTATTGAAGCCCGGCGGCGAACTCATCCTGGTCAATCACATCGGCGCCGAGAACGGTGCTCGCCGCGTCTTCGAATTGGCCTTCGCGCCACTTGCGCGCCGGCTCGGCTGGCGGCCTGAGTTCCCGTGGGCTCGGCTGGCGGACTGGGCCGCCGGCCACGGCCGCGTCAGTCTGGCCGAACGCCGGCCGATGCCGCCCATGGGACATTTTTCGCTGATCCGCTTTCGCAAGACCTGAAAACTGTGATCCCGCAGGGCGGAACAACCTACCGATTTTGGTCCCCCCGAAACCGCCCGGAACCTCCCGATAAGCTCCTGTTTAGTCACGGTTTTTATCCTTTTTCCTCTTTCCTTTTATCTGAAACCGCCCGATAATACCCGAGCCTTTTCGGCGGCCTAGCCGGGGGTTTTGCCGGGGTCGCCGAATAAGGCGGAGGGTGGCCACGAAAAAGGGAGGAGCTATTTTATGACACTCAGCGCGAAGAAAATCGCCCGATTAGGAGTTGGGAAGCACTTGGATGGCGGCGACCTAGGACGCGGGTTTATCTTCAAATAACCGCCAAGAAGCGAGATGGCCAGGTGATCGAGCCTCCACAAGTTGGCGGTGGGTCGTGGCTGTTGCGATACGAGCGGGGCGTTAAGACCAGCCGCAAAACGGGAAAGCCCATTCCGGGGGAGCATTGGCTGGGACTTGGATCACTCGCCGACTTCAACCTCAAAGAGGCAAGGGAGCGAGCGCGGGCCGCGCGACAGCTATTGGCGGATGGGGTCGATCCGTTGGAGGCAAAGAAGGCCGCGAAGACAGCGAAGGCCGTCGCATCGATTAAGCAGATTACTTTCCGCGAAGCCGCCACTGCCTTTATCGATCAACATCAGAAGGGATGGAAGAACGAGAAACATCGTGCCCAGTGGACCAGCTCTCTCGAAACCTTCGTCTATCCGATCATCGGTCGGTTAGCGCCGCGCGACATTGATACTGGCGCTGTATTGCGGGTGTTAGAACAACATCACCAAAAATATCCAGACGCCCGGCTATGGGACGCGATCCCCGAAACCGCGTCCCGTATTCGCGGCCGCATTGAACAGGTTCTCGATTGGAGTAAGACACGGAAGTATCGCGATGGCGATAATCCAGCCGCATGGAAGGGCAATTTGAAATTCGTATTGGCGTCGCGCGACGACAGTAACACCGACGAAGTAGAACATCACCCCTGCCTAGCTTTTGACGAGATGCCGGAGTTCATCGCGGCGCTGAGGACGGCGCAACGCGAAGTGGTGAGCGGTCCAGACGGAAAGATCATCCGGCGTATCGGCCTCGCCGCGTTGGCGCTCGAATTTACTATTCTGACGGCGGCGCGAACTGGCGAGACGATCGGGGCGTTGTGGAGTGAAATCAATCTGACCGAAAAGACCTGGCACATTCCGAAGGGCCGCATTAAGGGCGGGCGGGAACACCGGGTAGTGTTGTGCGATCGAGCGATTGAAATCCTAAAAGAGTTGCCGCGCGAAACCGGCAACCCGCATCTATTCATCGGTTCGAAGCCGGGTACCGCGATGTCGGGCTCAGCGATGGCGCAGCTAATAACGAAGGGGAAGCCGTTGGCGCGGGCTTCGACCACTCCGGGCCGGTTAGCGACGACGCATGGCTACAGGTCTTGTTTTAAGGATTGGGCGGTCGAACGGACGGCTTATGCAAACGATTTGTCTGAAATTGCCCTAGCTCATAAAGTGGGCAGCGAAGTTGAGCAGGCTTATCGGTGGGGCGACTTGCTAGAAAAGCGCCGACGGATGATGCGAGATTGGGAGAGGTTCTGCGGATCGCCGAGGCAGGATGCGACGGTTACGCCGCTACGGAGGAAGGCGGGTGGGTGATGGCCAAGCAGAAAGCCGGTAATCAGCGCGGGCGCGCCCTCCCTGTTACCAAGCCGAAAGCCACAGCTATCGACGATCGTTTGTTAGCTGAAATCAATTCCGAAAAAGTCGGCGGTCAGAGCCACGATTTTGCCGACAACGCTTTCTGGTTCAGCGATCCAAGTGAGGCCGCGCCGCCACATGATGCTGGACCGCCACCCAAGGTGAAGCTGAAGCCGAAGAAATACGACGCGCTACTCGTTTTGCGGGAAGATTGGGCTTGGCTTTCGGCGCTCGACCGGCTCGACCGTCTCGGCGACGCGAGGCCGCTCCGACAGTTAAAAAAGGTTTCCGATCCGTCGCCAAGGATCAAGAAATATCTGGATGATCTGGTCGAGCGTAAGGCAGCACGCGAGCGTGCGAAAAAAGGCCGTGGCCGCCGAAGGCTACCGGCCTATACACTTAGCCGGAACGACGCGCTGCTTTTAATCGCGTGCGAATGTGTACGGGGGTATGTCCAGCGCAGTCACTCTGTAAAGACCGCGCTGGGTAAGGTCCGGGACGAATGGGCCTGGGTCCCGCTCAACAAAAGCACGCTAAAAGCCGCCTACAATGTCAATCATGCTTCGTTGAACCGTCACCTGAAGCGGCTTTAAAGCCCTTTGGCTGCCTTGAATGCACATGCCGTCCATAAACCGGCGTAGGTCAAGTCGTCGCGACTAAGTGGCTCACAGTCGGAATGCTTATCGCGGAATTTGAAATACTGTTCCCAGGCCAAATCGCATGCACCTTCATATAGACGACGCTGCTTAATCAGGCCGGTGTATTCCTGTTCCGTCTTAGCTGTGATCGGCGTTTTCAAAAATTTCGCTTGCTTACGGTCATACGCAGCTATGCGTTTTGCCTCCTCTTTTTTCGCCGCCACTAGCTGGTCGATGCCGGTCTCAAGCGAAAGCCTCATCAGCCGAAGTCGCTCTTCATCCAATACGCCAGAGACGTCACCGAAACGAACGCAGTAGTCATTTGATAATTTGGTTCGGGCTCGGGTCTTGACCGCTTGTTTGGCGCCTTCGGCTCGCCGTTCCGCCGTGGTCATCGATAGGTATTTTTTCATACTAACCATCTCATTCCTCCCTCCCTATTATACGCCGTTACGGTTTTAGAAGGGCGCATCCTCATCAGTCAGCGTGTCCGCTGTGATCCACCAATAGGGACCGAATTTGCCGTGATAAGGTGAAAGCCCATAGCGGCTATTGCGCATCTCCTGCGCGCTCGAATAACTGACCATCCGGAAGTATCGCGGCGGATGGCTCAAGTCTACATCCGCCAGCACTACGAATGCCGCGCGGACTGGCTTGCCATCCTTCAATGCGCCTTTGTTTAGAGCCGCTTCGATGTATAGGAGGCCTGCTTCGCTTAACGCGAAGTCTTGACCGTTGGCTGACCGCTTAACGATCAAGGCCAACGTCGCACTCGCTTCGCAGTACGCCAGCATGTTGGGCCAAATGTTCTCCCGCCCGCACAGCGCTGGGATGGAAAGATCCAATCGCTGTTCTTATCGAAAATGCCGGCCACCGGATTGTGTTGCGTATCCATCGTCCTCTCCTTTCAATTTATGGTAGTGATTAGCACCGACAGCCGATCGATCACGGCCCGGATGCGACTATCGAATACGTCGGACCTGACCTTGCCGATAGCCGATGTCATATCGCCGACAAGCTGCTCAATCTGTGTAAGCGCCGACAATGCGATATTGAGCGGCTGAGGCTTGGGGGATTTAGGTTTCGGCACGCGACGGGCCTTACGATCGCGGCCAATCCTAACTGGGGAATTTTCCCCGGTTAACTTACGCTGCTTAGCAACGGTCTTGTGATCGATACCTAGCTCAGCGGCGATAGCCCGATCTGATTTTTCTGGATTAGCGGCCAGAGCCTTCGCTGCGTACTCGTGAGCAGGTACATAACCAACTCCGCACTCGCAAATCGCGTCTGTTGTAGCTCCACACTTTGAACATCGAAGCTGTTTCAGTTCCTTGACCCAGTCGGTCTTGAATTCGTCAATTTCCACTTCGGTCATGGTCAAACTCCTTTAGAGGTTTGCCCCATGATCACACTGCCAAAATTATCCGGCGGGTTATCCCTATCCTTTTTTAAAACGCGAAAAAAGGATAGGGAGATGGGCCGCCCGAAATCGCCGATACTTCCCGCGATCGCCCGGCACGACTTGCACGGGCACGCACTTAAAATATAGAGCGCGGAGAAACTAAGATGACGAAGAAGCAGGATGTTGGCCTCTCCGTTGGAGGCCCGGTAATGCGTGAGGACGAGGCGCGGGCCTACGCGCAAGTTGGTCCGACAAAATTCAGCGCGATGATTAAGGCTGGTGAATTTCCGCCACCCATCATGGTCGGAAGCCGAAGGAAATGGCTAGTGACAGAATTGGATGCGTGGCTAGAGGAACGTAAAGCAGCTCGTCACGCAGAGGTGCCAGCGGTGATGGCCGCGCCAACAGCGCCAGCAAAATCGAAGGTGAAGAAGTTACGGCTGCGCAAGTCGGTTAGGGCATGAGGCACAGGAGGACAACATGCGCCGCAAGGGAACATTACAAACTTTGAGATCACGCACACGTCGCGTCATCCGGAATGAAAAAATAGGAAAACCTAACGCAAAAATCTCAATCCGCACCGCGCCTGATGGCCGGAAATACGAGTGTCATCCGACGAAAGGATTCAGGCGCTGGGTGACGACATACTAATGGTGGGCACTTTGATAGTGTGCCGGAGTCAGTCATGAGTGATCCACAGATCGCTATCAATTTTCTGGAACAGCTACGGCCAGGCGGCCCTTGGGTTCTGACCGCGATTATTCCAGACGGCAAGACCTACACCATCACGACGAACGTGAATGAGGTTTCTGATTTCGTCAACGGAAACGACGGCAACAGGAATTTGTATTACAGCGTCAACCCGACGCGGAACGCAATGACCAGAAAAGCAGCCAAGACCGACATCGCTGCGATCGAATATTTTCTAGCTGACCTTGACCCGAAGGAAGATGAAACTCCTGAAGCCGCCAAGACCCGATACCTCGCCGCGCTTAAGACCCATAAGCCAACACCTACCGCGATAATCGATAGCGGTAATGGCATTCAGGTTTTGTGGAAACTAGCGGAGCCAATCCAGTTAGAAGGCGATAGCTCCGCACTGATCGCTGATGTCGAGGGCCGCGTCGCGGCAAATATGCTGCAACTGGGCAGCGTCGCTGGTACCCAGAACATTGATCGCATTCTACGGTTGCCGGGCACAACGAACTTGCCCAACATGAAGAAGCTCAAAGCTGGCCGCGTCCCTTGTCCTACTTCGTTAATCCAGTTCAATGGCGTGACTTGCACGTTGGACGATTTTCCG
>Ga0210394_10005159_pt1 | contig 14762 bp, 15 predicted proteins | sample IncBWC12MmetaG_FD_160121 | JGI IMG/M metagenome (GOLD analysis project Ga0210394, IMG submission 160121) | Forest soil microbial communities from Barre Woods Harvard Forest LTER site, Petersham, Massachusetts, United States - Inc-BW-C-12-M | ecosystem: Environmental > Terrestrial > Soil >... | reverse complement strand
AAGCACGAGCTCGCCGCGCGGTGTCCGTGCCACGGGGTGTCCGTGCCACGGGGTGTCGACGCGACGACGTCTGCCTGGCGCATCGTGACCAGTGATGGGTACAGGCCGAATCATCCAGCATGGGCCAGAGACTTGCGGTTCGATGCCTGTGCTGATGGGCGGCACAGTGGAGGCGTGGGTACAACGAAGCCCGACCACACTCGAGCCTCGGCCAGCCCATTAGGGCGGCGGAAGCCGGCTATGCGCGTCGTGAAACTCCCTGGCGTGCGCGTGGCGGCTCACGCGATCGAGTGTCAAGGATGGAGTTCGTTCCCCGTGGCTTTTCCCAGAATCGGGCGCGGACGCCGGCGGCGCTCTATTTTGGGGCGCAGCAGAGGCTTCTGGCGTTGATACAACGACGGGGTAGTGGCGAGCTGCTTACGGAAGGCACGCGCGAAATGCGAAGCGTCCTCGAAGCCTACCGCCAGGCCGGCGGTGGTTGCGCTGTGCGACCCCTGGCGCAGCAGCCGGCAGGCCCGGCTGATGCGGAACCGCATCAGGTAGTCGCGGAAGGTCAGCCCGAATTCAGCCTTGAAGGCGCGGCTGAAACTGCAGATGCTCATGCCGCAGAGGGCGGCCACGGCAGACTGTCGCAGCTTATCGGCGTATTGCTGTTCGACGTGCATTACGGCCGCCTGCAGCGAGCGGGCGCGAGGGACAGCCACAGTCGAGGCGAGATCGCGCGGCAGCAGTGCGCCGACACTCCGTACCGAACGCGACGGTCCGTGGTTGTCCCGGACCAGCTGCGCAAGGGTGCTGAAATTTGCGCGCAACTCGCTGGTGGCGACGGGTTTGGTCAGATAATTCCAAACGCGCGCGCGAAAGGCCCATACGGCGAGCGCTTCGGAGTGCTGTGTGGTCAGCATCACCAGCGGCAGGTGCGCATTTGCCAGCTTGAAATCCTTCATCGCGCGCAGCGCTGGCGCCTGCGCCTCCTCGAACTCCCAACACACCACCTGTGGCGCGAATCGCTGCACCGATGCCTGTGCCGACCCAACGCGTCTGCACACCTCGACGGCAAAGTATTCCTCTGCGGTCGCTCTCGACACGGAGTTCTCACAGGCATGCTCAGCGTAAATCCAGAGTAAACGCAGCCGTTCCATGCGTCTTCCTGTCGTACAACTAATTGTTGTTTGAATCCCGGCCGGACCCCTTTGCGCTTGGGCGGCGCGAGGAACCAGCCCGACGATTACTTTAACACGTGCCGGCGCAAATTCCTGAGATCTGACAAGTTGTCCCGCGACCTCGCATTATGTCCGGTAGATATGTCTGCAAAAAAAGGCCGGCCGCGTCTAGTGGTTTCCTGCGGCGCGTGCTCTGCCGCCTTGGCTCGAGCGGTTTTTCTTAATCACAACGGTCGCAGCGCACCACGCAAAGAATGGCCAGTCGAAAGCAATTGGATTCCAGCGCTGCCGTCCCCGCCTGCCTAGACTCGGAACACCGCTCGGGTTCATTGCCACCCGGTGCGGGGTTGCTTCGAAGCAAATGAACAAAGGGCAGTAACTTCATAAATAGGAAGAATTGATATGCGTAAACATTTGATGGCGTTTCTACGCGATGAAGAGGGACTGACGATGGTGGAGTACGCCGTGGCGGGTGGACTTGTCACCCTGGCAGCGGTAGCCGCTTTCACCACTCTCGGAAACAACGTTACCACCAGGATCACCGCACTCGCAGCCGCAGTGCTTGGTGGTGGGGGCGGTGGTGGTGGTGGTGGTTACTAATTACCATCGTTAACCTGGAAAAAAAAAGAAGAACAGGGACATGCAGGGCCTCACTTTGCCGCTCATGGCGGTGTTGCTCAGCGCAAGCGCCTGGGCGGTCCGTGAGGACCTGCTGTCCCATCGCATTCCCAATCGCCTGACCGGGTCACTGCTGTTCGTAGCCCTGGCGCTGCAATTCGGGTTCGGCGGCTGGAGCGGACTCGGTCAGGCAGCCCTGGGTGCGCTGGTCGGCCTCGCAATGCTGTTGCCGCTGTATTTGCTGCGGGCGACGGGGGCGGGTGACGTCAAACTGCTGGCAGCATTCGGCGCGCTGCTGGATCCTCGCTGGGCCCTCATCGCCGGCGTCTATACGTTGATCTCCGGCGCAGTGCTTGCGCTGGGCTATCTCATGCTCGGAACCCTGCGTGCCGCGGTCGTGCCGGCAGGCGCATCCTGGATGCTGCGTATCCACAGTGCCCGCGAGCGCGCACTGGAGTTGCGCCGCGAACGGTTTCCCTATGCGATCGCCATCGTGGTCGGCGTGCTCGCGGCAGTCGCGCAGCGCGGCGATTTGCAGGCCTTGTTCGGCTACCTGCCCGGACCTCTCCGATGACCGTAGCCCATGTCGCTGGACTGCACATGGAAACCGATGAGCCGCCGACCACGCGGCTACCGACGCTCGCGCCGCGCCCTGGCACGTTGGCGGCAACCGGACTGAGTGCCGAGCTGCTCGGCGATCTGGCCTCGAAGCTGCTGCTGCGGGCAGGGGTTCTGAGCCTGAGCACGCTGTCGGATCGGCTGGCCATCGCCGGCAGTATTCTGATGGACGCGCTGGGGCTGCTGCGCCGGGAAGCTCGGATCGAAGTGCGCCCGAGCGGGAGCACCGAGGCGGAACTTTCCTACACGCTGACGGAACGCGGCCGTGTGCTCGCGCTCCACGCACTGCATCGTGACGGCTATGTCGGCCCCGCTCCGGTTCCGCTGGAGGACTACGCGCGACTGGTGAACGCGCAATCGGCGCGCGATCGACGCGTCAACCGCAGCGCCATGCAGCACGCCATGAGCGATGTGGTGTTGACCGACGACCTGCGCGATCGGCTCGGAGCGGCCTTGAACTCGGGCCGTGCCCTGTTTCTGTATGGACCCGCAGGCACCGGCAAGACCTTCATCGCCAGCCGATTGCAGCGCGCGATCCCCGGCCAGATTCTGATGCCATATGCGCTGCTCGTGAACGGCGCGATCATCCGGGTGTTCGACCCGACGCTGCATGGAGCCATCGACCTGCGCGATGCCACGTCGCCCCTGTTGCTGACCGCGGGTTTTGACCGGCGCTACGTCTGCTGCAAACGACCGGTAATCCATGTGGGTGGCGAGCTCGAGATCTCGATGCTCGACATCGAACAGCGCGGGGCAACGCACGAAATGGTGGCGCCGCTGCAATTGAAAGCCAACAACGGCATGCTGATCATCGACGATCTGGGCCGCCAGCGTTCCACCACGGAGCAGATCCTGAACCGCTGGATCGTGCCGATGGAGGAGCGCCTCGATCATTTCTCGATCGGCGGCGGCGCCTACTTCTCGGTTCCGTTTGATGTGGTGCTGGTGTTCTCGACCAACCTCAATGCCGAATCGCTGGTCGACGACGCGTTACGGCGGCGTCTGGGCTACAAGATCCCTTTTGGACCGATCTCGCCCGATCTGTATCGGCAGATCTGGCAGCGAAATTGTGCGGCGCTGCAGCTGCCGTTCCAGAGCGAGCTGGTCGATTTCGCAATTGAGGAGCTGCATCGCCAGCGCGGCGTTGAGCTGCTGCCGGTCCATCCGCGCGACCTGTTGAACATGATCGTGGATCGACTGCGCTACGAAGAGCACGACGCTGTCGTCGATCGCGAAATGTTGATGTGGGCCTGGGACAACAATTTCTTTCAGTCGAGGTGAAGCATAGTGCGCCGTCGCGGACCATTGTTGTTGATCGTATCGCTGGTGCTGGCGGTACTGGCGGCATTGGTGGCCAACAACTGGCTGTCGCGCGCCTCGGCGAGGAGTGGGCCGGTGCGGGAACAGGACGTTACCGCGGCCGTGGACCTGCCGCTCGGGACCAAGATCGAGCAGCGGCACCTGTCGATGATCGAAGTGCTGCCCGGAAAGTCTCCGCGCGGTGCATTTCATAGCTTTACGGAAGTGCTCGGCAAGGTGACAACCAGCGCCGTGCTCGAGGGCGAGATCATGCTGGCGCCGCGGCTGACGGATGCCGGCGAAGGCAGCGCCTTGGCCTCGGTGGTAGACAAGAATATGCGCGCCGTCACGGTCAGGGTGGACGACGTGGTCGGCGTCGCGGGCTTCCTGCTGCCGGGCAACCGGGTCGACGTCATCGCGGTCAAGTTGGACCCCGGCAGTACGTTGGCCCACGCGACGACCATACTGAGCAACGTCAAAGTGCTGGCGGTGGATCAGACCGCCTCGGCCGACAGCAATCAACCTGTGGTCGTGCATGCGGTTACGCTGGAAGTCAGCCCAGCCGACGCCGAGATTCTGCTGAAGGGCAAGACTGCCGGAGGCATTCAGCTCACGCTGCGCAATCCGCTCGATCAATCCGATGCGCGCTCGCAGCTGCCGCCTGAGCCGGAGCCGGTCAAGATTGCCGCGGTCAAGGCCAAGCATGAGCCCCCAGCGCCCAGACCTGCGGAGCCTGAGATCATGGTGATTCGCGGGACCAAGGTCGGGCATACGAGCCAGAACGCCAACGGCCAGCAGAACACCGGCGAGTAGTGCGCTGATTCCCTTTGCCAGTTGACAGCTCTCGAGAACAACTAAATGCAACGTAATGACAGGGTGATCGCGATTCTCTTGGCGACCGTGTGGTGCGGAATGTCGGCCGCCTTGGCCGCCGATGTTGCTCCATTCCCGCAGCGTCCGATCGCTCCGCCACCGCTGGTCGGGGGTGGCAACGTCACAGAACTGACGGTGCCACTGTACAAATCACAGATCGTGACGGTGACCGGCCCTGCCAATCGCATCTCGATCGGCAGCCCCGATATCGCGGACATCGTCGTGATCTCCCCGTCGCAGCTGTACGTGCTGGGCAAGGACATCGGCACCACCAATGTGCTGCTGTGGGACAGCAGCAATCATCTGATCGGATCGATCAGTATCCAGGTGCAGCATGACCTTGAGGACCTCAAGCGCAAGCTGGCGGAGATCCTGCCGGGCGAAGCGATCGAGGTGCGCGCAACCCAGCGCTCGATCGTACTCACCGGCCGCGTCAGCGACGTCGAGAAGATGAATGCCGCAGTGCGCATTGCCGAGAAGTATCTGATGCAGATACAGACGGCGGTGAAATCGGAGGAGTTCAAACAGGAGCCGAAGGGCCGAGTCAACAAGGGTGACATGCAAGCTGCGGTTGGCGAAGTCATCAACCTGCTCCAGGTGGGTGGCGTACAACAGGTCATGCTCGAGGTGAAAATTTCGGAGATGCAACGCACCGAAGTGCGCAACCTCAATGCGCAGTTCAACGCCTTCAAGAACGGCGGCCAGTGGAATTTTGGCGGCGTGAATGGCGGTGCAACATTCCCCCCCTATCTCAATCCGAATGGCGATATGGTGCCGGTGTTCACCAGCGCCAATGCTGCCGGCAACCTCACGCGCTGGGGCCCTCCGGTCAGCGACTTTCTGCCCAATCCGATGTCGATTGCGGATCAGGGCCTATTCGGCAGCTTTCTCGGTAAGAACTTCATGTTCAACCTGGCGCTTGACGCCGCGTTGGACCAGGGGCTGGCCAAGATCCTGGCCGAGCCGACGCTCACCACGCTCACCGGCCAGGAGGCCAAGTTCCTCTCGGGTGGTGAATTTCCGATCCCGGTGCAGGGAAGCCTCGGGCAGGTCACCATTGTATACAAGGACTTCGGAGTGGCCCTCGACTTCATTCCGGTGGTGCTGGAAAACGGTCGCATCAATCTGAAACTCAGTGTCAGCGTCAGCGACCTGGTCGCTACGAGCTCGCTCGGAGTCACGACCACCAACAGCAACTCAGTGCTGGTTATTCCGTCTCTGTCCGTTCGCAGCGCCAGCGGCACCGTCGAGCTGCTGGATGGCCAGACCATCGGGCTGGCCGGCCTGCTCAACGACAGCCTGACCCAAGCGATCAACAAGTTCCCCGGCCTCGGCGAGCTGCCGATTCTCGGCGCGCTGTTTCGCAGCCAGAGCTACCAGAAGGGCGATACGGAACTCGTGATCCTGGTGACGCCGCACCTGGCCAAGCCGTTGCCGAAGAACAAGATCAAGCTGCCGACCGACAGCTTCGTCGAACCGAACGACCTGGATTTCTATCTGTGGGGCCACATGGAAGGCAGCGCGAAGCCTGCCCCGCCTGGCCAGAACTGAGGAGGCAAATCGAATGCGACCTAGTCACTGGTTGATACTGCTTTCCGCCGCGCCGCTCAGCGGCTGCGCGACCCACGCGGTGGACAAGAGTTACGGCAATGCCTACCAGCAGACGCTGAACGAACAGATCTACAATCCGGCGACACGGAGCACAATCCGTGCGGACAAAGCGCTCGAGGGAGTGGATCCGGAGCAGGCGCAAGGGGCTCTGGACCAAATGCGCGCCGACACGGCTCAGCGCGCAGCGGTGAAGCCCGCCCCCTTCATCAATATCTCGCAGCAGAGCAGCGGCGGCGAAGGGAGCCAGTGAGTGATGCAGCAGCGCAGCAAACAACGCGGATTTACGCTGGTCGTGATCGCGGTGGCCATGCTTGCGCTGCTCGCTATGGCGGGCCTGGCGATCGACATCGGGCGCCTGGTCGGAGATAAGGCTCGCTTGCAGGCGGCGGTGGATGCCGCCGCGTTGGCTGCAGCCAAGGTGGTCGACACCACCGGGTCCACGGTTGCCGCGACCGCTGCCGCTAACAATGTGTTTGCGATCAACGTGGCCGCGCAGCCGGATTTGGCGGCCGCACTGGGCACTATCACCGTCAATTATTCCAATACGGTGGGCCCGTTTGTGGCCGGCAGCGCGCCGCCGCTGTACGCACAGGTGATCGCTACGGGATTCAGCGTCGCGGCGTCGTTCTCCAGTGTCCTGGGCTTCAACAATTTCGCCCTCAACGCCAGCGCCACGGCCGGCGCCAGTCCAACCCTCAGCAATGCCTGCAACCAGACGCCGATGATGATCTGCGGCGCCCCGGCAAGCGGTGCCGCGCCGGTCTATGGCTATGCGGTCGGCCAGATTACGGCCCTGCAGCTGTCTACCGCCACCAGCCCGGTAAGTCTCTCCCCCCCCGGTTACTTCCTGCAGCAGAGTTCGGGTGTCAACAGCCAGGACCAGGATTACGCGGGTGGCTATGCCGCCTGCAGCACCGTCGGCACCGGCGAGCCGGCCCAAACAGGCACGCTGCCGGCACCCGTGGCGCAGGGCCTTGACACCCGCTTCAACGAATACACGACCGGCGATGTTAACAGCGCCAGCTACCCGCCCGACGCCATCATCACCCAGCCCACCGGCGGCAATCGCCTCATGTGCACTGATCCGACCTGCGCCACGATCCAGACCGTGGCCGGCGCCGTGATCACCAACTCCAGCCAGTACGGCGGCTTCAGCTACGAAGGCATGTATCAGCCCCGGCTGGCGGCCGGCAGTTACGATATTCCGCCGGCTCCGAATGGCAACGGCGTGGTGGATCGCCGCGTGCTAGCGGTCCCGGTCGGGGACTGCACCGGCGCCGCTCCCGGGCCCAACAGTGTCCCGGTGCTGGGTCTCGCCTGCATGTTCATGCTGCAGGATGTGGATCCTGTTGCCGGGCAGGTTTTCGCCGAGGTGATACAGAGCTGCGAGGTCAACGGCACGCCGGGACCCGCCCCCAACAACGGGCCAGGTCCCTATAGTATCCAGCTCTATCATGTCTTCGGGAGCCCGCAATCGTGATCGCACGATCGATCCGGCAAGGTTCGAGCGCCCGCTGCCAGCGCGGCGTGGCCATGGTCGAGTTCGTGGTCGGCGCACCCATCCTGCTGCTGCTGCTGTATGGCATCTGCGAGCTGGGCCAGATGTTTATAGAGTCCAGCATGCTGGCGGATGCGGCCCAGAACGCCAACCGATATCTTGCCAGCAATGCGCTGCTGGGAAGCACGGGGGTGGTCAATCTCTCGGGGCCGCTGATCAATGCGGGGCAGAACCTGGTCGTCTACGGCAATGTCAATGGTACCGGCACGCCGTTGCTGCCGCAGCTGGCGCCCGGGCAGGTAACCATCGCCAGCGATGCTGACAACAACGTCTCGGTCAGCGTCGCGTATCCGTATCAGTCGCTGTTCGGCGGTGCCATTCCGTTGTTCTTCACCGGCGGCTCGATCGACACCGCGGGCACGCTCAGCGCCTTCACCTCGATGCCTTCGCTATGAGACAGCGGCAACTTGGACTCACCAGTGTTGAGTTTGCGGTCATTGGCACCGTCCTGTTCATATTGCTGTTCGGCGTACTCGAGTTCGGCCGACTGCTCTACACTTTCGCAGTGCTGGGCGAAGGCACACGCCGTGCCGCGCGTCTGGCTGCCGTCTGCCAGCCCGGCTCTCGCCGCATTACGAATACCGTGGACTTCGCTGATCTGCCGGGTTTCACTACGGGCAATGTGCAGGTGCAGTACCTCGATGTGAATGGCGCGCCCACGGGGATCTACACCTCCATCAATTATGTGCAGGTGCAAATCGTGGGCTACACCATCCCGCTGTCGATCCCGTTCATCGACCCGGTCGTCACCGCGCCGCCTTTCACCGTAACTTTGCCGCGCGAGAGCCTTGGCGTCTCGAGTACCGCCACGCTCTCCTGCCGTTGACGAGCGACCCAATGACCAAAGTCCTGCTTGCATCGCGCATCTCGTCCTCACTCCGCCTCCTGCAGCAGTGTCTGGCCGAGCAAAGCGAATTCGAGGTACAGACGCGCCTGATCAACAATGGCCACACGGATCCGCTGCATGGCCTCAGGTTTCAGCCCGACGTCGTGGTACTGAGCTTCGACGCCGAGCATCTGGCCGAGCTGGCCGCCTGGACCGCCAAGGACAGCGCCGCGCGCCCGCCGCTGATCGTCGTCGGCCCGGCGGGGCACGCCGAGGCGATGCGGCTCGCGATCCGCTCCGGCGCCAAGGATTTCCTGGCCGAACCGGTAGTCGCGGCCGATCTGATCGCAGCATTGCAGCGCGTGCGCGATGACGCCAAGCGACTGTCACGCGGCCCTCGCGCTGCTGGCAGCGTGCATGCAATCGTCGGTGCCGCGGGCGGCGTTGGCACATCCTTCATAGCGACGAACATTGCACGGCTCCTGGCCGATAATTCCGAGCGCTCCACGGCGCAATCTCCGATGTTGGTGGATCTGGATCTGAACTTTGCGCCGCTGTCGCACTACCTGGACCTGCGGCCGGATCGCGGCCTGCTGCAGGCACTCGAGGCGCCGGAGGGTCTGGATGAACTCGCCCTCGCCGGTTTCGGCGCGAAGCATCGAAGCGGCTTGCGGCTGCTATGCGCCTCCAGCGGCCCGGCCGTGCTATCGAAGGATGTTTCGGCGGAAAAGTTGGCGCAACTCATGGAGGTGCTCGCTACCTATCATTCGCAGGTGATCGTGGATCTGCCCCACGTGCTCGACAGCCTGACAGCGACGGTCTTCAGCGTGTCCACCAATGTCGTGCTGGTGCTGCAGCAATCGCTGCTGCACGCGCGCCACGCGGCGCGTCTGCTACAGATCCTCAAGACTGAGCTCGGCGTCCCATCCGAGCGCATTCGCGTGCTGGTCAATCGCTATCAGAAGGACACGTTGGTGCAGATGGACGACATTCGGCGCAGCTTGAACGTGGAGAATTTGCTGACGATTCCTGGCGACTATCGCAGCGCGCTCGAAAGCGCGGACGCCGGCGTGCCGCTGTGCGAGGTGGATCGCAACTCTCCGATGGCGCGCGCTTTGCGGCAGCTGCTCTCGGCGTTGACGGGCGAGAGCAGCGTACCGCGTAGTGGCCTGTTGCGGCGTGTCTTTCACCTTTCCCCAGGAACTGACCCATGACCCCTCCTAGCCTTAAGCATCGTGCGGGCATCGCTGAATCGATCGCCGCTGCCGCCGACAAGGTTCGATCGCTGGCGCCGCTTGAACTCGAGTGGAAGCAGCGCATCCACGACAAGCTGTTGCAGGTGCTCGATCTGTCGCTGCTAAGCTCGGTCGACGAGACGCAGGCACGCTCGCAGATCCGCGAGATCAGCATGCGGCTGATCAACGAGGCTGCCGCACCGCTGAGTCTGGGACAGCGTCAGTTCATCGTGCGCCGCATCGAGGACGAGGTCCTGGGGCACGGGCCGCTCGAGCAGTTGCTCGCCGATACGACGGTTTCCGACATCCTGGTCAACGGTGCCCACCAGGTCTATGTGGAGCGTCGCGGAAAACTCGAGCTCACGGAGGTGCATTTCCACGATGACCAGCACCTGCTCAATATCATCGATCGTATTGTGTCGGCCGTCGGCCGCCGCATCGATGAATCCTCGCCGATGGTTGACGCCCGACTCGCCGATGGCTCACGCGTGCACGCCATCATTCCGCCGTTGGCCCTCAATGGGCCGGTGCTGTCGATCCGCCGCTTTGCGGTGGAGCTGCTTTCGGTCGATGATCTGCTGACCACCGGCACCTTGACGCCGGCGGTCGCAGAGCTGCTGCGAGGTCTGGTCACTGCACGCATGAACATGGTCATCTCCGGCGGCACCGGCGCCGGCAAGACCACCTTGCTCAATATCCTGTCGGGCTTCATCCCGCGAGACGAGCGCATCGTGACCATCGAGGATTCGGCTGAATTGCAATTGCAACAGCCGCACGTGGTGCGGCTCGAGACGCGCCCGCCCAATATCGAGGGGCGCGGTGAGGTCAACCAGCGCGATTTGGTGCGTAACAGTCTGCGTATGCGCCCGGATAGAATCGTCATCGGCGAAGTGCGCGGCGCCGAGGCGCTCGACATGCTGCAGGCCATGAACACCGGCCACGACGGCTCCTTGACCACGGTGCACGCCAATACTCCGCGCGATGCATTCAGCCGCATCGAGACCATGGTGTCGATGACTGGGATTGCGTTTCCGATCAAGGCGCTGCGCGCCCAGATGGCTTCGGCCATCAATGTCATCGTGCAGATCGAGCGCGGCGAGGACGGTAAGCGGCGCGTGGTCAGCGTTCAGGAGGTCAATGGCATGGAAGCCGACATTATCACCATGTCGGAGATCTTCACTTTTCGCCGCACCGGTATTGACGAGCATGGCGCAGTAGTTGGTGCGCTCGTGCCTACCGGCGTCGTGCCCGGATTCCACAAGCGCCTGACCGCGCGCGGCGTCAATTTGCCGCACTCGCTGTATCGGTCCTAGCAGGGAACGTACGCTATGTCAGGCGGTGTCATTGTCTTTCTCTTGCTGGTGGCCGGTGCGGTGTTCATGCTGATGCAGGGGCTCGTCGTCCCGGCGTTCGGCGATCAAACCCGAAACCGCAAACTGCTCAAGCGGCGTCTGGCGGACATCGAAGCCGAACTCGGCCCGCAGGCTGCCTCTTCACTGATGCGCGACAAGTTTCTGCGTGCGCTCTCGCCGTTGCAGCGCAAGCTGGAAAGCCTGCCGATGATGGACCGGCTGGCGCGCAAGATCGAGCAGGCTGGCGGAACGATGCTTGCCCACCAGTTCGTCATCGCCGCCGCGCTGCTCGGCGTGGCCGGGGCCGTGCTCGGCGCTTTACTGCTCAAAAGCCTATTCGGCGCTCTCGTCGGTGCAGTGGTCTTCGCGGCGGTGCCTTTCCTCAAGTTGCGCTTTGACAGTGATCGACGCTCCGACAAGCTCGAGGAACAGCTGCCCGACGCCATCGATGTGATCCGGCGCGCGCTGCGCGCGGGTCACCCTTTTAATTCGGCTCTCAAGCTCGTGGCTGAAGACATGGAGCCGCCGATCGGTAAGGAATTCGAGCTGACATTCGCCGACATCAATTATGGCAACGATGTGCGCCGCGCGCTGCTGGGGCTGCTCGATCGCGTGCCGAGCGTCACGATGATGAGCTTTGTGACTGCAGTGTTATTGCAACGCGAGACTGGCGGCAATCTCGCGGAGATTCTCGAGCAGATTGTCAAAGTCGTGCGCGGGCGATTCAGGTTCTTCCGCAAGGTGCGCACTCTATCGGCCGAGGGCCGGATGTCAGCCTGGGTGCTGGCGCTGGTACCGCTGGTTCTATTTGCGGCGCTGTCCGTGACACAGCCGGCTTATTTGCCCGTTCTGGTGCACGATCCGCTCGGACGCAAGCTCGTGGCGGTTGCGATCTGCCTGGCCTTCGTAGGTACATTGTGGATCCGCAAGTTGCTGCGGATCGAGGTGTAACCCTTGGACACCGTCGCGCAACTCCTGAACACACGTCTGTTGGTGGTCGTGATGGTCGCGGTCGCCGCCTTTCTGTTTTCGGGCGGCATTATTACCCTCCTGAGCTGGGCAAGCAGTCCGGTACGGCGGCGTCTCGGGGCGCTCAGCGGCGCTATCCCTACCGAGGAGACGACCCTGGCGTGGGCAGCGACGGTCAGCGCCGCCGTACGGCCGTTTGCGCGCTACGTGATGCCCACCAGCAACAAAGAACTCGGCACCATGCAGGAGCGAATGGTCAAGGCCGGGTTCCAATCACCCGATGCGATGCCGATTTTTTATGGCCTCAAGATCCTGCTGGCAGTGCTGTTCCTGGGCGCCTTCATGTTTGCCGTGCATCTGCTGCCAAAGCTGGGCTCGTCGCACCTGATGTTGTTTGCCGTGGCTGCTGCCTTCATCGGCCTCACGATTCCGAACTACGTTCTGAACCGCATGGTCGCGCGCCGCCAGCGTGCACTGCGCCATGCCTTCCCCGATGCCTTGGATCTGCTGGTGGTGTGCGTCGAGGCCGGCCTTGGGCTCGCCGCCGGGCTGCAGCGCGTAGCGCTCGAGCTCCAGATCAGCTATCCGGAGCTCGCAGGTGAACTCGATCGCGTCAATGCCGAGATGCAGGCCGGCATGGAGCGCGAGCAGGCGCTGCGCAATCTTGCCACCCGGACCGGGCTGGCGGATATCCGCAGCCTGGTCGGACTGCTGGTGCAGACGATGCGCTTCGGCACCAGCATTGCCGATGCCTTGCGCGTCTACTCAGAGGAATTTCGTGACAAGCGCGTCCAGCTGGCTGAAGAACAGGCGGCCAAGCTGGGCACGAAGATGATCTTTCCAATGGTGCTGTGTTTCTTTCCGAGCTTCTTCCTGGTCGCTGTCGGTCCCACGATCATTCGCGTGATCAGGGTTTTTGGCACCGGGCACTAGTCACACAACAGGATCCAACTACATATGCTGCCACTGCTGATCGCACCACTCAGTCGGCGCAAACGCCAGCGATCGTTGCTGTGCTTCGGCGGCATGGCGCTGCTGCTGAGCGCAGGCTGTGCCGGCACGCCGACGAAGCAGCCGACAGTGGCCGTGGCGGCTCAATCGTCAACCGACCCGTCGGCGGATGTTGATCAATCCGCCGCCAAACCGACCGCCCCGGCCGCCGGCAAGAAGAAGAAGTCGTCCGTCTCCGACAAATTTGCCAAGTCCTTTGATGAGGCCGTGACGCGAGGCGACGCGGCCTGGCGAGACGGTGATGCCGACATGGCGATCTACCTGTACGTGCAAGCGCTGTCGTTCCGACCACGAGATATCAACACGCTCTGCAAGCTGGGTTGGATCGAGCAGAAGCAGGGTAATCTGACGCTGGCGGCGCGCGCCTTCGAATTGGCAGCGAACGCCAATCCCGAGGACGCACGAGTGACGGCGCGCCTCGGCCTGATCTATCTGGAGCAAGGCGATGGCGATAGCGCCAGCATCTGGTTGCAGCGTAGCGCAGACGCCACGAGCACCGATTGGCATGTCTATGACGGCCTCGGCGTCCTCGACCAGCGCCGCGGCGATAACGCCGCTGCCCTGCGGCATCTGCAGCAGGCGGTGGCGCTGGCACCAGGAGAGCCGACGCCGCTGTTGCATCGCGCACAAGCACTGTTCAGCAGTGGCAATTACCCCGAGGCGGAAACAACTCTGCGCACGGCGTTGAGCCATGAAAAGGCGCCCGAAGCCCTGCGCCTTCTCGGTCAGATTCTAGCCAAGCGTCGCGCCTACTCGGAAGCCATCGAAACTCTGCTGCAGGCAGTCGATCCGCCGGTCGCCTATGACACCGTGGCCAAGTTGGCTATGGACAACGGCGACAACGCGCTGGCGTTGCGCTACTTCGAGCAAGCTGCGGCGCTATCGCCGGTCTACTTTGCGGAGGCGCACAATGAGGCGGCCATTGCCCGCGAACGGCTGGGCTCCCCCACCCGCTGAGCCCCGCAGCCGCCAGCCACGGGTACAACAGCCGCATTGCTTGAACACTGAAGATTTATGAGATCGCTCGAAAACGCCATCGGTGGCTTTATCGTCTCTCACCGCAAACCGTGGGAGTACTTTTGCAACGGCGTGCTCGCACTGAACGCTTTGCTGTTCAATTGCGTGATGCTGGTTGACTTTTTTGCCAAGCACCGCGCCAGCAGCCTGTATGTGGCCGTGTTCGAGGCCGCTGTTGTCCTATTTGCCGTCAGCCGCCCAATGCCGAAGGAAAGCAACAAATCGCTGTATGACTGGACCATCGCCCTGCTGGGATCGCTCATCATCCTGCTATTGCGTCCTGCACCGCAGGTGCATGACCATGTGACGATGCTGATCGCGCAGCTGGTCGGTATGTCGATTTCACTGACGGCGCTGTTCAGCTTGAACAAGAGCTTCGGCTTGGTTGCAGCCAACCGTGGCGTCAAGACCCGGGGCATGTACCGCCTGGTCCGCCATCCGATCTATGCCGGCTACTTCCTGTCCTTCGGTGCCTTTCTGATCCAGAACCTTACCGTCGCCAACGTCGTGATTTACGCCTTGTTTGTCACATTGGAACTGATGCGAGTCGCCGCAGAGGAGCGCGTGCTATCGCAGGATCCGGACTATGCCGGATACGTGCGCAAGACCCGT
>Ga0210394_10005158_pt1 | contig 14763 bp, 11 predicted proteins | sample IncBWC12MmetaG_FD_160121 | JGI IMG/M metagenome (GOLD analysis project Ga0210394, IMG submission 160121) | Forest soil microbial communities from Barre Woods Harvard Forest LTER site, Petersham, Massachusetts, United States - Inc-BW-C-12-M | ecosystem: Environmental > Terrestrial > Soil >... | reverse complement strand
CATGTTGAGGAAACCCATGAGCTCGCCGCCCTGCCCGGTCGATCCCGGCAGCACGCCCGAGGTATCGCCACCCATGCCGGTCGTGACGGCCACCCAGGTGAACAGGTCGAGCTTCTGATTCTCCGGACCGCACTGCTGCCACATCTGAAAGAAGCGATGCACCGGATCGCCGGTGGCTGCGGACATCGCGGCGCTCGAGCTGGCAAGCGTCGGCACCGAATCCTCGCGCGGGTAGGGCAGGTAGCGCGAGACTGAATACGGTCCATTCGGCAGATCGGCCGGTATGCGTGGATCCGGACCGCTGCCGACCGGATTGAACTGCAGGTCCTCGACGCCGATCAGCGTCGGTTGCGGCAGGTGCTCGTACGGCGCGGCGCGCGGTGGATCGATCGAGAAATGCGGCGTGGACCGCCCCCGGCGCTGCGCGGCACGCGCGAAATTCGGTCCCGGAGTAGCGTCGGCCTGCACGATGCCCTCGGACAGCAGATTGTTCACGGCCTCCCCGCTGGCGGGTTGCCAGGTCGCAAACACCGCGTCGAAGCTCTGGTTTTCGCCGATGATGACGATCAGATGCCGGATCGGCGTGGCGGTCGTGGCGGGCGGCGCATGCGGTGCGCGAGCCGAACAAACCGGCAGCGCCGCAAATCCGGCGATGATCGCGAGCGTCGCCCGCAGCACTAGCCGGCGTCCCGCTCGGGCATCACCGAGGTTTCCTCGGCGATCATGATCTCAAGCTTTTCAAGATCGGGCACCAGCGGCGTCTCATTGAGCATGCGCACCTGGCACAGCACCGGCGAGCGGTCGCTGAAGGTGCGCGAGTGATCGGCGCGCACGACATCGTTGCTGACGCGCACCAGCTGCGGAAATCCCTGTGAGACGATGCCGAAGTAGCCGGCATCGAGGCGGCCGCTCAGGGCATGAAAGACCACCACACGCGAGCGGCCGCCGATCGGCGGCACCGCTTGACCGCAGGCACATTCGAACGAGATCAACGGCAGCGAGCGCGCATTCCAGTTAACCAGCCCCAGATACCAGGGCGGCGCGCTCTCCATCGGTGTCGGAGTCTGGTAACTCACAACTTCGGCCACGCAGGCGCGCGGCACGAGCAGGCGCGCGTCGGCCAGCGGAATCAGCAGGCTGTAGATTTCGGCGATCCGTTCGGTCATCGGCCGGAACCGGAAGCCACGGCCGCGCCGCGGCGCAGCGCCACCAGCGGCGTGATCGCATCGAGCAGCTGACTCTCCTGATAGGGTTTGCCCAGATAGTCATCGACGCCGAGCTCGATCGCGCGCGCGCGATGCTTCTCACCGACGCGCGAAGTGATCATGATGATCGGCACGTCGCGCAGACGCGGATCGCCGCGAACGTGAGCCGCCACTTCGTAGCCGTCCATGCGCGGCATCTCGATGTCGAGCAGGATGATGTCGGGCACATTCTCGGCCAGCAGCGCGATCGCATCCATGCCGTCACGGGCGGTCAGTACGCGCATGCCGTTGCGCTCCAGCAGCCGCTGCGTCACGCGCCGCACCGTGATCGAGTCGTCGACCACGAGCGCGAAGGTGCGGCGATCCGCCCTTTCGCGCGTGACGGTCGGCGCGGCGCGGCCGCGCCACTCGGCACGCACCAGCGCACCAATGTCGAGAATAACCACGATGCGTCCATCGCCCAGGATGGTCGCGCCGGAGATGCCGCGGATACTCGAAATCTGCGGTCCGACCGGCTTGACCACGATCTCGCGGCTGCCCACGAGCTCATCGGCAACGAGCCCGGTCGAGTGCTCGCCGGCGCGCACCAGCACGATCGGAATCGTGACGTCCTGCTCCGGCAACGCCGAGGGCTCCATGCCGACATACAGCGCCAGCGGCTGCAGCCGGTATTTCTGCCCGCCGTGGGTGAAGCTCATGCTGTCGGACTTCAGATGCGCCTCGACCTCGGCGCGCGGTACTCGCACCACACCTTCCACGGTCGGCAGCGGCAGCGCGTAGAACTCGTCGCCCGTACGCACGACCAGCGCATGGCTGATGGCGAGTGTGAACGGCAGCCGGATCGTGAAGCGTGATCCCTGTCCGGGGGTGCTCTCCATGTGCAGCGCGCCGCCGAGCTTTTTGACCTCGACCGCGACCACGTCCATGCCGACACCGCGTCCGGCCTGCTCGGTCAGCGTGCTCGCAGTCGAGAAACCGGGCTCGAGGATGAGTTGCATCACGTCCTCGTCCGACAATTCCTGATCGGCGCGAATCAGCCCGAGCTCCAGGCCTTTGGCGCGAATCGCGCGCAGGTTCATGCCGGCGCCGTCGTCGCTGACATCGACGATGACCTCAGCGCCCTCGCGCCGCAGGCTCAGGTGAATGTGCCCGGTGTCATCCTTACCGGCCGCGCGGCGCAGCTGCGGTGTCTCGATGCCGTGTACCACGGCGTTGCGCAGCATGTGCTCGAACGGCGGCAGCATGCGCTCGAGCACCTGTCGATCGAGTTCGCCGGAAGCGCCATCGACGATCAGTTCGGCGCGCTTGCCGGTATCGGCCGCGCTCTGGCGCACGATGCGCGCGAGCCGCGGCACGTGACGCTGTAACGACACCATGCGTGTACGCATGAGTCCGTTCTGCAACTCGGTGACGGTGCGAGACTGCTGCTGCAGCAGGTTCTGCGCCTCGCCAATCAGGTTTTCGAGCAGCCCCTGTATGCTGCCGACGTCGCTGGCCGATTCGGCCAGCGCGCGCGAGAACTGCTGGATCGCAGAATAGCGGTCGAGCTCGAGCGGATCGAAATCCTGCCGATGCGTCGCGTCCTTTTCGTGCCGGTGCAGAATCTGCGCCTCGGTCTCGATCTCGAGCTTGCGCAACTGCTCCTTCAGACGCGTGACCGTGCGCGACAGCTCGCCCAGATTGAATTCGATCGAGCCGAGCTGCTGCTCGAGGCGCGCGCGTGCAATGCTGACTTCGCCCGCATTGTTGAGCAGATCGTCCAACAATTCCGCACTGACTCGCGCCATCTCGACGCGGTCGGCGGCGGCCATCGGCTCGCGGCCCGGCGGCAGCGGCGCAGCGGCAACCGGCAACTCGCTCGCAGCTGCCTGCACGACGCGCGGGGCTTCCAGCTCGAACGGCACGGGCGGTTCGAAAACTTGTGTGGCGTCGGCCGGCATAGCCGCTTCGGCCGGCATAGCCGCTTCGGCCGGCATTGCCGCGGGTTCCCATGGCGGCGCCGCTTCGATGGACGCCGCATCCGACGGTGCGGCAGGCTCTCTCGGCGCTGCTTCGAACAACGCCGCCAGCGGCTCGACCGGCGACTGCATGAGCGGCGGTTCGCTCGGCAGCAGCAGATCCATCGGATCGACGGCCGGCACGAACTCAGTGGCGATTTCGGACATCGGCGGCACGTCAAATCGGATCGGCGCTTCATCGCCGGCGGTTATAGGACTCGGCGCGATCGCAGCGGCGCTCAGCGGAGCCGGTTCTGACTGAGACTCCTCCTCCGCAGGGGCATGCGCCTCAATGGGCTGAGCGGCACCCGAGGCGGACTGAATGCGCGCGATCAGCGCCGGCACTCTGGCGGCGGGACGGCCTGCCGTGATTTCATCGCGCATCTTCGAGAGCTCATCGAGTGCCTGCTGCGCAAGCTGGCGTGCGCCCTCATCGCCGCTGGCGAGGCCGCTCTCGATGCGCGTGATGAGGCTTTCGAGCTCGTGCGAGAGCTCGCCCATGGCGACGATTCCGGCCATGCGCGCGCCGCCCTTGAGGGTGTGCAGGGGCCGACGCAGCGCGGCGGCCTGCGAGCTGTCGTGTGGCGCATCGTTCCAGGACGCGAGTGCGGCCTGTGAGGCCTCCAGCAATTCGACCGCTTCCTCGCTGAAGATCGAAGCGATTTCCGGATCGAAATCCGCGGACGGCGCTTCCACAGGCGCGGCAGGGGCCCGTGCCGCGGACGGCGCAGGCGGGACTGATGCAGCACTCGACGGCGGTTGAGGCGGTTCAGGCGGCGCTGGCGCCGCCGAGACTGGCTCGGGCACCGGCGGCGGCGGCGGTTGCGGCTGCTCGAGCAGTGCTTCAGGCATCTCGGTGATGGCCGGAATCTGCAGGCTGACGCTGCTGATCTGGGCGATATCGGTGGCCTCGCTGATGCGCCGGTCGAGATCGAGCTCGGCGCGCGCGATCCGTGCCCGCAGCGTGTCGTGCACCACGTAGAAAAATCCGGTGCCTTCGTCCAGATGCCCGGCAACGGTCTCCATGGCCTTCATGCATTCGGACACCAACCCGAGATCGGAATCGTCCAGACCCACGCCGCTGTCGAAGGACTTGCGCAGCCAATGGTTGATGGGCTCCGCAAGGCGCATGCCGTGGCGCGCCTCGGCCATGGTGGAGCTGCCGAGCAGCGTGTGACAGGCGCGATAAATATCCTCCGGCAACACGTGCGGCGCGGCATGTTTGTGCTCGCGCGCAATCCAGGCGCGCACGGCGGCGACGTGACTGGAAGTCTCGCGAGCATAGATCTCGCGCAGCGCCGGATCGCCCTGCACGGCGGAAACCGGCGCACTCTCATCGGCCGGGCCGGGCAACGGAGTCAGCTCGGACTCGGGCATTGCCGACGGCGCGGGAACCTCGTGCGCGGTAGCCGGCGCAGCAGCAGCCACCAGTGCCGCAAGTCCCGCGCTCGGCATCACCGAGTCGCGAGGGAACGCGGGCGGCAGCGGTTGCGCGGATTCAGCCGGCGCCGCCGCGGCGGGCTCGCGCCCGCTGGCGAGTGCATGCGCGCGCGCGGCGAGTCGCGATACGTCGGTGCGGCCGCCGTTGCCGGATTCGAGATCGGCGACCAGTTTCGGCAGCACATCGACGGCCGCACGCAGTGTCTCGAGCACCGGCAAGGAGCGCTGCTGCGTGCCGTCGAGAATGCGGTTCAGAAGATTCTCGATCGCCCAGGCGAATTCGCTCAACGCACGCGCATTGACCATGCGGCCGCTGCCTTTGAGCGTATGGAACGAGCGTTGCACCGTCAGCAGCGGCTCGGCCTCGAGCGGATTGTGGTCCCAGATCGGAAACTGCTGGCGGATCCTAGCCACTTCCTCGGTGGCCTCATCGACGAACAGGCGAATCAGCTCCGGATCGGGCGAGGTCTTGGCGTGCGCCGGACTGTCGCTGGCGGCCTCGAGCACGGGCGGTTCAGCGACCGTGAGCGCCATGCGGCGCAAGTCAGTGGTATCGCCGGTAGCAGCCGGCGGCGCGATCAGGAGCGTCCTGGCGTAGGCCGCAGCGGTGTCGAGTGGCGGCACGGTCGGCAACACGCGCTCCGGTGCATGCGCGAGCGCATCGAGACAGGTGCGAGCATTGTCGAGCATGTACCAGGGATCGCTACGACCGGCCTGCAGTGTCTCGATGTAGTACTCGAGGCTGACGATGGCGTCCGCGAGGCGATCCAGATACTCAGGTGGCAGCGCCACGCCGCCGGGCTGCATGACGCGTTTGAGGTGTTGCGTGATCTCTTCGATGATTTCGACCGCGCGCGTCTTGCCGAGCATGAGCAGGCCGGCCTTGATGCCGCGCATGAGCTCTGGCCAGCTGTCGAAACCGGCGGCATCGAGCGTACCGCCGACGTTCTGCGCCACGTATTCCTTGATGCGCGCCAGGTTCACCACGCACTCGCGCAGCACCGCGCTCTGCACCTGATGAAAATCCTGGTCCTGGGCTTCAGTCTCGCCTTCGTCGCCTTCACTCTTCTTGCGCGGCAGGATCAGGCCGACGAGCTGGCTGTCGAGATGGTCCTCCACTTCGATGAGCCCCGCGGCCACTTGCACCAGCGTGGCCTCGCCACCCTGTTCGGTGCCGGCCACGATCCGTTCGAGCCGCCGTGTAGCATCCTGCACGCGCCCGCGCAGCTCACCCAGTCCGAGCACTCCGAGGGTGTCGCCGATCTTCTTGAGCAGCACCACCTGCGGACCCAGATCCTCGGGCTGTCCGCCGCCGCGCCGGACGAAGATATCCAGCACATCCTTGACCTTCGACAGGTCCTCGCGAATCGCCGCCGCCACGGTGTGCATGAGCTTGATCGAGGGCGCGGACAGGTTCTCGCGCTCCTGCTCGATCGACTCGTCGACGGGCAGCAGCTCGGCCAGCCGGAATGAAGCGCGCACGGCCGCGACGCGTGGGCCGCCACTGGTAGCGCGCGCCACGTAATAGAGCAGATTATTGAGCAGCTCGACCGGCGGGCTCTGCGCATAGCGGGCCTCACCCCACTCGAACAGGCGCTTCATCTCGCGGTCGGCGAGTCCGAGCAGCCGCTTGAGCGAAATGCTGCTTTCGGCGCCGTTCTCGCGCAGCGCCTCGATCAGGGCACCGACCACCCACCAGAGCTGGAACACCGGCTGCTGGGTCGCGACCTGCTCAAGCCGCGCGGCCACCACAGCCATGATTTCGAGGTTCTGCTCGGGCCGTTCACCGCGAATCCAGCCGATCAGTCCGGTCTGGAAGCGGGCGCGCAGCCGTCGCGCCCACTGCGAGGCGGTCAGCGGCGGCTCGCCCGGGGCCGGCGCCGCCGGCTGCGCCTGGCGGTCGGACTTCAGATTGAGCAGCAGCAGCGTGCCTTCGGACAGCAGCGCGCTGCCGCGCACGGCGCGCAGGTCGTTCAGCAGCGGCAGCAGTACCAGCGCCAGATCGCGGCCGCCGGCGAGCACGCGCTCGAGATAGCCTGGCAGCTGCACCATGGCGCGCATCAGCGCATCGAGTGCTTCTGCCTGGTTCTTGCGCTCCTGGCCGAGTCCGATCAGGTAGCGCGAAACCTGCTCCATCTCCTCCGCGAGCAATGCCGCGCCGTAAATCTCGAGCACGCGCAGGGCACCCTGCACCTGGTGCATCTCATGGCGCACGCGCTCGAGCATCGCCGCGTTGTCCGGCTGCTCTACGTGCGCTTCGAGCGCCACCCGGCCTTCGCCGAGCGCCACGCCGATCTCGCGCGCGACCGTCTGCAGGGTTTGCGTCGCCAGCTCAGTCATGCTGCATGTTCTACCGAGTCAGGGCTTCAAGTCACGAGCCGCCGAGGGCCTTGATTTTAGGTCCGGTAAAGGCTCCGGCCGCGCCGGCGCCGGTCGCTCCCGGCGCAGGCGCCCCAGCTGCGGCGCCAGTCGCGCCGCCCAGGCTGCTGCTGAGGGCGCTGGCCGCGGCGGTCATCACAGTGGCGGCGCGATGCATGCCCGTGGTGTCGCTTCCCCCCGGTAGCCGGAATCCCGTTATCGACTTGCGTAGCGCCGCCGACAGATCGGCGAGCTTGACGATGGCCTGCGAGGTGGCGCTGGTCGAATCGGCCGACTGCGCGCTGATCTCTCGCAGCACCTGCATGTTGCGGGCGATGTTCTGCGCCGCCGAAGACTGGCCGCGGGCGCTGGCGGATATATTCTGCACCAGGCTCGCGATCTGGTTGGACACCTGTTCGATCTCCTGCAGCGCCGCGCCGGCGTTTTCCGCCAGCAACGCACCACCGACCACATCGGTGGTGCTGCGCTCCATCGATACCACCGCTTCATTGGTGTCGGTCTGAATCGTACGTACCAGCACTTCGATCTGCTTGGTTGCATTCGCGGCCCGCTCGGCCAGCCGCTGGACCTCATCGGCCACCACTGCGAAGCCGCGCCCGGCCTCGCCGGCCATCGATGCCTGGATCGAGGCATTGAGCGCCAGGATGTTGGTCTGCTCGGCGATATCGCTGATCAGCTCGACGATGTTGCCAATTTCCTGTGAGCTCTCGCCGAGCCGCTTGATGCGCTTGCTGGTGTCCTGGATGGTCTCACGAATCGTATTCATGCCATCGATCGTGCGTCGCACCGCGTCGCCGCCCTTGTGAGCCACATCGACCGAGTGACGCGCCACATCGGAGGCGCGTTCGGCGTTGCCCGAGACCTCTTCGATCGACGCGGCAACGGCGCCGATCGACTCGGTGGCGGCGCCGACCTGTTTCGACTGTGCGCTGCTGGCGCGAGCCAGGTGCTGGGCCAGCGCCTGCGTCTGGCGCGCGGCGCCGTCGAGCTGTATACCCGACTGGCTGATCGTGGTCACGAGCTTGCGCAGGGCTTCGACTGCGTAATTGACCGAGTCGGCGATGGCGCCGGTGATGTCCTCGGTGACGGTTGCCTGGACGGTCAGATCACCCTCGGCGAGGCTCGACATCTCATCCAGCAGCCGCATGATCGCCTGCTGATTGCGATCGGTCTCGATCCGCTGCACGTCGGCGCGGCGCTGCGCCTGCAGGGCTGCGTCCGCCGCGCGCCTCAGGAACGAGAACAGCAGCACCAGCGGCAGCAGCGCCGCCAGCGCCGCCAGCGCCGCGATCCACGCCGGCAGATGCAGCAGCGGCAGCACGATGCAGCCGGCGATCGCCACCAGAATCAGCGCGCCGGTGGTGATCGCCAGCGTCTGGGCGCGATTGGCGTTGGTGTTGCCCGCGCCGCTCATGCGCTCGCTCCGGTGAATGCGGGATCCTCGAGCAACGAACGCAGGCCGAGCACCGGCCATTGCTCGTTGCCGCGACGGAACGAGCCGGCAATGTAGCGCTCACAGTGCACGATGGTCGCCGGCCGATCGGAGGTGAACTCCGAATCCGAGAAGCGACGAAAGCCGAGCACCTCATCCACCAGCAGGCCGGCCGGGATCTCGCGGTGATTCACCACGATCACGCGCGTATTGCGCGAGGGCGGCGTCGGACCGCTGCCGAGAAAGGCCCTCAGATCGATCACCGGCAACAGCTGTCCACGGATGTTCGCCAGGCCGAGTATCCAGCTCTTGGCGCCCGGTACGCGCGTCAACGGCGAGGGCACGCCCAGCACTTCTCGCGCCTCTTCGCGCGCGACCAGATACAGCTCGCCGGCCATGCGCAGCGCCACGCCGACCCATTCGCCCGCCTCGCTGGCCTCGGCCGCGCTGCTCGCGGTTACGGCGCGTCCGCGGCGTTCGAGCTCGGCGAGGAGCTCAAACGGCCGGTCACGCAGACTCTTGAGCGCTACAGTCTCCTGCATGTCAGGCGGCAAGCGTTGCCTGCGCCTTCTCGACCAACTGGTCGGGCGACACCGGCTTGATCAAGTAGTCGACCGCTCCCTGCCGCAACCCCCAGGCACGGTCGGCCTCCTGACCCTTGGAAGTCACCATGACGATCGGAATGGCGCGAGTCTCCGGGTCGTTGAGCAGCGTGCGGGTCGCCTGGTAACCGTTGATGCCGGGCATGACGATGTCCATGAAGATCAGATCCGGACGCATCTGCCGTGCGAGCTTGATGCCTTCGGCGCCATCGACCGCGACCGCGGTGCGGTAGCCGTGGCGCTCGAGCGCCTTCTGCATCACGTGCACCTCGGTCGGCGAATCATCGATTATGAGGATCAACGCCATCGCTGCATCTCCGGCTTCATCTCCCGACGTGCGATTCGATCGCGCTCAGAAGCTCGTCCTTGGTGAAGGGCTTGGTCAGATAGTGTTCGGAGCCGACGATGCGCCCGCGGGCACGATCGAACAGCCCGTCCTTGGAGGACAGCATGATGACCGGGATCGATCGGAAAACCTTGTTGTGCTTGATCAGCGCGCAGGTCTGGTAGCCGTCGAGTCGGGGCATCATGATGTCGACGAACACGATGTCCGGCTGATGATCGGCGATCTTGGCCAGCGCATCGAATCCATCAACCGCCGTGAAGACCTCGCAGCCTTCTTTGGCCAGCAGCGTCTCCGCCGTTCGGCGAATCGTCTTGCTGTCGTCGATGACCAGGACCTTGAGTCCCTTGAGATTTGGGCTGCCCGGCGCGAGGCCGCCGCCGCGCTCTTCCGCTGTCGATTCCATTGTTCCAGGACCTCCGCTAGCCGACTACGATGGGGGCCTGCGGCCCCTGCAGGCACAGCCCCAGCATAAGCAAGTGCGCTCGGCGTTTTAACATATCGGTAGACCCCCGGCTATGCCGCACCCGTCACGTTTTTGAGAGCCCGATCCAGCGGCTCGGAACATAATCACCGGCACGATCAGTTCGAGGATAAGGAATGGCTACGAAGGTCAGATTGGCAGTGGTCATGGACCCGATCGGGCATATTAAGTATGCCAAGGACACCACGCTTGGCATGCTGTTGGCGGCCCAGGCGCGCGGCTGGGAGCTGCACTATCTGGAGCAGGCGGACCTCCGGCTACGCGACGGCGTGGCCGAAGGCAACGTGCGCGCGCTGCGCGTACGCGCCGACGCCAGCGTCTGGCACAGCCTCGGCGAGCCCGGCGTCGAGCCATTGGGCGCGTTCGATGTGATCCTGATGCGCAAGGATCCTCCCTTCGACATCGAGTACATCTACACGAGCTACATCCTCGAGCGTGCCGAGCTCGCGGGGGCGCTGGTAGTGAATCGGGCCCACGGACTGCGCGACATCAACGAGAAGGTCTACACGGCCTGGTTTCCGCAGTGCTGCGCGCCAACGCTGGTGACGCGCGATATGAACGAAATGGCCACCTTCGCCGCTACCCACGGCAAGATCGTCTGCAAGCCACTGCACAGCATGGGAGGTCAATCGATCTTCGTGCTCGAGCCGGGCGACAAGAACGCGCGCGTGGTGTACGAGAACCTGACCGAGAACGGCAGCCACTTCGCCATCGTGCAGAAGTACCTGCCGGACATCGTGCAGGGCGGAGATGCCCGGATACTGTTGATCGACGGCGAGCCGGTGCCCTACGCGCTGGCGCGCATTCCGAGCGCCACCGATCATCGCGGCAACCTGGCGGCCGGCGCGCACGGGGTGGGCCGACCGCTCAATGACCGCGACCGCTGGCTCTGCCAGCAGATCGGGCCGGCCATGAGCGCGGCCGGCATGCTATTCGTGGGTCTGGACGTGATCGGTGGCTACGTCACCGAGATCAACGTCACCAGCCCCACCGGTGCGCGCGAGCTCGACCGGCAGTTCAATCTCAATATCGGCGAGACCCTCATGGCAGCGATCGAGCGGGCTCTGCACCGCCCCGCGCGCTGAACGAGAACTGCGCTCCGGACGTCTGCGGCCGGCACGGCTATACTTTTGCAGTGTCAGCATCCATCGACCTCAAACGCGGCAGCGCGCCCGTGCCGCGGCGCGAGGGCAGCGCGCCGGTCCGCGACCGGTTCATGGCCATGCTGTTGCTGGTGGCACTGCTGCACGCCATCGTGCTGCTGGGGTTGAGTTTCACGGACGGCAACGACGGCAGTCGCGGCAACAGCCCGCAGCTTGATGTGATGCTCGTGACCGATGAGGTGCCGGAGGCCCGCTCAAACGACCGCGCCGCCTATCTGGCGCAGCGGACACAGATCGGTGCCGGCAACACCGACGAGCAGCGTATGGGCAGTCCGGCAAGTCGCGGCGCGCGCGCCAATCCGCAGACCGGTGATGCCGGCAGGGGCTCGACCAACGTCCGCCACACCAGTGCCCTCGACCGGCAACTGCTCGCGACCAGCGGCGACAGCGCCGACATTCGTTACATCGGCGAGGTGGCATCGAGCGAGGGCGGCAATCCATTGCCGCTGATCATTGGCGACACCGAAGGTGAGCCGCGCAGCGGCCGCGGGGATGCGGCCGAATTGTTGCTGCGTGGAAAGTCGGATGCGCAGCACTGGGTCACGCCGGATACCCGTGCATCCAGACTGGCGCCCTATCTCGCGTCCTGGAAACGCAAAGTCGAGCGCGTCGGCACCCTCAACTTTCCCGCCGTCGCCCGCAACTCGGGTTTAACCGGAAGTCCGGTGGTGGAGGTCCAGATCGGGGCCAACGGCAGGCTGATCGAGGCCAGTGTGCGTCGCAGCAGCGGCCATGGCGCGCTCGATCAGGCCGCCATGACCATTCTCAAGCTCGCCAGCCCATTTGATCCGTTCCCGCCGGATCTGGCGGCGGAATATGCGCAATTGCGCTTCGCCTACCAGTGGGACTTCGTCGCCGGTGCGCTGCAGACCGGAGCTGTGACTGTGTCGGCAGATACGGAATCGGGACCTTGAGAGAGCTTGTAGCTGCCCCCATACTCACTCACATGGGCAATTCCAGTTCATTGGCTAATCATCTGCTGATTGCCATGCCCTCGCTCGGAGACGGTCACTTCTCCCAGACCGTCGCGCTGGTGTGCGAACACAGCGACCGAGGCGCGCTTGGCATCGTGCTGAACAAGCCGCTGGGCATGAAGCTCGGCGATGTCATGGCGCAGATGAAGCTCGAGACTTCCGATATCGGCATCAGCGAGCAGCCGGTGCTGCGCGGTGGTCCCGTTCATACCGATCGCGGCTTCGTGCTGCACCGGCCCGGTGGCGAATGGGATTCAACCCATCGCATCTCCGATCACGTGCAGGTGACCACTTCACGCGACGTGCTGGCGGCCATCGCCCGCGGCACTGGCCCGCAGGACGCCTTCGTCGCGCTCGGCTACGCCGGTTGGGAAGCCGGTCAGCTCGAACGCGAGATGCTCGACAACGCCTGGCTCAGCCTGCCGGTCGATGAGCGCATCGTGTTCGATCTGCCGTTCGAAGACCGCTGGCAGGCGGCCTGGCAGCTGCTCGGCGTCGACAGCTCCCGCGTCAGCTTCGTCGCGGGTCACGCCTAGGGCCGAGGCTCAAGGTCGTAGCCCAAGTCGTCCTGGCGTTCGATTTCGGCCTGCGGCGCATCGGCATCGCCTCCGGCGATAGTGTCAGCGGTCGCGCCGCCCCACACAGCGTCGTCCCGGTGCCTGCGGGCGGAATCGACTGGAAGCCCATCGATCGCGCCATCGAGACTTTCAAACCCCATCTGCTCGTAGTCGGCAGCCCGACCAATGCCGACGGCAGTGCCGGCAGCTTGAGTGCCGCTGCCGACGGTTTCGCCGCCGCGCTGGCCGAACGCACGCGGCTGCCGGTGAAACGTTCCGATGAATACGCCTCCTCGCTCGAGGCGGCCGAAGAACTCAAACAGCAGCGGGCCAGCGGCCAACGACGCCGACGCCTGCAACGCGCTGACATCGACAGCGCTGCAGCCGCTATCATTCTGGAACGATGGTTGAGCCGGACAGCGGGACGGGCGGATGGCGATGAAACCGGGGGCAATGATTGAGCAGCGACGGCCGGACGGCTCGCTCCGTCACCTGATCACGCTCGAAGACCTGGGGCAACCGGAGATCGAATCGCTGCTGGAGCGCGCGCAATACTATGTGCGCGAGGACGGCCAGCGGCCGCCGCACAGCGAGCGGCTCCGGGGCATCACGATCGGCAATCTGTTCACCGAACCGTCGACGCGCACGCGCGTGTCCTTCGAGCTTGCCGGCCGGCGGCTCGGCGCCGAGGTCGTGAATCTCGAACTGCAGCTGTCCTCGCGCGTGAAGGGCGAGACCATGCTCGACACCATCTTCACGCTGCAGGCGCTGCATTTCGATGTCTTCGTGATCCGCGATGCCGAACCCGGCGTGCTGGCCCACGTGGCCGCGCACGTGGCCCCTCACGTCAGCGTGCTCTCGGCTGGCGAAGCGCATCTGTCGCACCCGACCCAAGGCTTGCTCGATGCGCTGACCATCCGCCAGTACAAGGGCCCGATCGCCGAGCAATCGATCGCCATCGTCGGCGACATCCGCCATTCGCGCGTCGCGCGCTCTGCCTACCAGATCTTTCGCGTGCTCGGTGCGCGCGAGCTGCGCATCGTCGCGCCCGAGGCACTGATGCCCGATGCCAGGGAATTCGCGGGCTGCGCGCGCTTCGTAACGCTCGAAGAGGGACTCGCCGGGGTCGATGTGATCATGGTGCTGCGCATACAGAAAGAGCGGTTCGCGCAGACCGACATTCCCGACGGCGACGAATACTTCGCGCGCTACGGACTCAGCGCCGCACGTCTGAGCCGCGCCTCGCCCAGTGCCATCGTCATGCACCCGCAGCCGATGAATCGCGGCATCGAGATCGCTTCCGACGTCGCCGATGGCCCGCAATCGGTGATCCGCGCCCAGGTCAGCAACGGCGTGGCCGTGCGCATGGCGGTGCTCGAGGCGGTCGCAGGCGGGATGTCCGCTTGAGCGCTGCTCCGGCGTACGGTGCCGGCCATCGCGGCACCATCCTGCTCGAGGATGCACGGGTACTCTCGCACGCGCACTTCGACGGCGATCAGCACGTGCTGCGACTGCATGCGCCGCGTTGCGCGGCGCGCGCTACGCCGGGCAGTTTCGTGCACCTGCGCTGCTCGGACGAGCTGCCGATGCGCCGGCCATTGTCGATCATGCGTGCCGACCCGCAAGGCGGTTGGATCGAGCTGCTGTACAAGGTCACCGGCGCGGGCACGCGGGCGCTCGCGCACGCCACGCCGGCGAGCTCGCTCAGCGTCCTCGGGCCCATCGGCGTCGGATTTGCACACCATCCGGAACGTCCGCGTGCGCTCGCGATCGGGGGCGGCGTGGGCATTCCGCCGATGGTGTTCCTGGCGGAACGTCTGATCGCGGACCCGGCCGCTGGCTGGAAACCGCTGGTGCTCATGGGCTCGGAGCTGCCGTTTCCGTTTCGGGTACGGCCGTCGACGATCCTGGTACCTGGAATGCCCGATGAGGCGATTGGTTGCATGCCGTTGCTCGATGAGCTGGGCGTGGCGTCGCGGCTGGCGACGCGCGCCGGCTATCCGGGCTGCTATGACGGCTTCGTAACCGACCTGGCACGCTGCTGGCTCGCGTCGCGATCGCCCGAACAGCTCGCCGAGACCGAGTTGTTCGCCTGCGGACCGACGCCGATGCTGGCCGCCACGGCGCGACTGGCGCTCGAGTTCGCGCTGCCCTGCCAGGTGGCGCTCGAAGAATTCATGGCCTGCG
>Ga0210394_10005157_pt1 | contig 14769 bp, 10 predicted proteins | sample IncBWC12MmetaG_FD_160121 | JGI IMG/M metagenome (GOLD analysis project Ga0210394, IMG submission 160121) | Forest soil microbial communities from Barre Woods Harvard Forest LTER site, Petersham, Massachusetts, United States - Inc-BW-C-12-M | ecosystem: Environmental > Terrestrial > Soil >... | reverse complement strand
CCCTCCGGAGATCAAAGCGTTTCTGGACGGCTATGTCATCGGGCAGGACAAGACCAAGAAGAAGCTCGCGGTCGCGGTTTACAACCACTACAAGCGCATCTTCCTGAACAAACAGCCAGGCGACGTGGAGCTGGCGAAGTCCAACATTCTGCTGGTGGGTCCCACCGGAACCGGCAAGACGCTGATGGCGCAAACGCTATCGCGCATGCTGGATGTGCCGTTCGCGATCGTGGACGCCACGACGCTTACCGAAGCCGGTTACGTCGGCGAAGACGTCGAGAACATCATTTTGAAGCTGCTGCAGGCCGCCGATGGAGACGTCCAAAAGGCCCAGCAAGGCATCATATACATAGACGAAATCGACAAGATTTCGAAGAAGGACGAAAACCCTTCGATCACCCGCGATGTTTCCGGCGAAGGCGTGCAGCAGGCGCTGCTGAAGATTCTGGAAGGCACCGTTGCTAACGTGCCGCCGCAGGGCGGACGCAAACACCCGCATCAGGAATTTACGCCGGTGGACACGACCAACATTCTGTTCATCTGCGGCGGGGCTTTCGTGGGGCTCGAGAAAATTATCGAACGGCGCGTGGGACATAAATCGCTGGGTTTCCAGGCCGATGCCCAGGTGACCACGGCATCGCGACGCAATATCGAAATGCTGGAACAGGCACAGCCGACCGATCTGATCCGATACGGCTTGATTCCGGAATTTGTTGGGCGCTTGCCGGTGGTGGGCGTGCTGAGCGATCTGGACAAGTCAGCGCTGGTGCGGATTCTCACCGAACCCAAGAACGCGCTGGTGCGGCAATATCAGCGGCTCTTTGAGTTTGAAAATGTGCGGCTGCGGTTCACGGACGACGCACTGGATACCGTGGCGGAACTGGCGCTGCAGCGCAAAGTGGGCGCGCGCGGACTGCGCATGATTTTGGAAGATCTGATGCTGGAAATGATGTACCACCTGCCGGCGCAGCGTAAGTTGCGTGACTTCGTGGTTACGGCGGATATGGTCAAGGGACGCGAAATCAACTGGAGCCTGCTGGAAAAAGCAGGCTAACGTACCGGGAGAAAAAGGACTCGATGTTCAATCGCGAAAAAGGCGAGATCAAGCGCGTACCAATGATGCCGGTGCGGGAAATGGTGATTTTCCCGGAGATGATGCACCCCTTCATCGTGGGCCGGGAAGCGTCGGTGCGTGCGCTGGAAGACGCGCTGGCCGGCGACAAGAAGATTTTCCTGGTCACGCAGCATGACGCTTCGGTGGATGACCCCAAGCCGGAAGAAATCTATCAAGTGGGCACCCTCGCAAACATCGTGCAGAGCGTGAAGCTGCCCGACGGCAATATCAAGGTGCTGGTAGAAGGCACCGAGCGCGCCAAGATCGTGCAGATTACCAGCGACGAGGGTTTTTTCCGCGCTTCGATCCGCGTGGTAACTTCCAAGACCGAGGCTTCCCCGCAGCTGCAACAGGCTTCCGAGCGAGTCACCGGGTTGTTCGAGCAGTATGTGAAGCTCTCGCAGAGCCTCAACTACGACACGATGATCGCGGCGGTGCGCGTGGAAGATGCCGGAAAGCTTTCCGATGCGATCTCCGCGAACTTGCAGATTCCGGTGGAAGAAAAGCAGGAGCTGCTGGAGCTTTTCGAGCCGCTGGAGCGCTTAAACCGCATCGCGGACATTCTGGAAGTCGAAATCGAAAAACTGAATGTGGATCGCTCGATCAATACCCGCGTGAAACGCCAGATGGAACGCGCACAGAAAGAGTACTACCTCAACGAAAAGCTGAAGGCCATCCAGAAAGAGCTGGGCCGCGGCGAAGCCAACGAAATCGAACAGCTGAAAAAGAAAATCGAAACATCCGGCATGCCCGAAGGGCCGCAGGAAAAGGCCATGCAGGAACTGAAGCGGCTGGAAATGATGCCGCCGATGTCCGCGGAATCCACGGTATCGCGCAATTATCTGGACTGGCTGCTGGCAGTGCCCTGGAAGAAGCGTTCGAAAGAGATTCGCGACATCAAGCGCGCGGAAGTGATTCTCTCCGAAGATCATTACGGCCTGGACAAGATCAAGGATCGAATCCTCGAATATCTCGCCGTTCGCCAGCTGGTGAAAAATCCCAAGGGTTCCATTCTGTGCTTCCTCGGGCCTCCCGGGGTCGGCAAGACTTCACTCGCGATGTCCATTGGCCGCGCCACGGGACGTAAATTCGTGCGCGTTTCACTGGGCGGCGTGCGCGATGAGGCTGAAATTCGCGGACACCGCCGCACCTACATCGGCGCGCTGCCCGGCCAGATTATCCAGATGATGCGCAAGGCCGGCACCACCAATCCGGTGTTCGTCCTGGATGAAGTGGACAAGATGTCCATGGATTTCCGGGGCGACCCGTCGGCGGCGCTGATGGAAGTGCTGGACCCTGAACTGAATCACGCCTTCACCGACCATTACCTGGACGTGGAATACGATCTTTCGAAAGTCATGTTCGTGTGCACAGCCAACGTGCTGCACACCATTCCGCAGCCGCTGCAGGATCGCATGGAAGTGCTGCGCATCCCGGGATACACCGAACACGAAAAGTATCAGATCGCCACGCGCTACCTGATTCCCAAGCAGCTGGAAGCTACCGGCCTGGCGAAGAATCAGCTCAAAATCACCGACGACGCCATCAAGAGCACCATTCGGCATTACACGCGCGAGGCGGGCGTACGCAACCTGAATCGCGAACTGGCCAACATTTCGCGGAAAGTGGCGCGCAAAGTAGTGACCGAAGGCAAGGATGTCGCGGTGGAGGTGACTCCAGCGAACCTGAACGATTATCTTGGCATCCTGAAGTACCGCGACTTCCTCGCGGAAAAGAAGAACGAAATCGGACTCACCACCGGCTTGGCCTGGACCGAAGTGGGCGGCGAGGTGCTCTCCACCGAAGCCACCTTGATGCAGGGCCGCGGCCGTCTGACGCTCACCGGCAAGCTCGGCGACGTGATGCAGGAATCGGCGCAGGCCGCGATGAGCTACATTCGCTCGCGCAGCCATCTTTTCAGCTTGCCTAAGGATTTCTACCGCCACCTGGACATTCACATGCACGTGCCGGAGGGCGCGATACCCAAGGATGGTCCTTCGGCCGGCATTACCATCTGCACATCGATCGTCAGCGCGTTGACGAAGATTCCGGTACGCTGCGATATAGCCATGACCGGCGAGATCACCTTGCGCGGCAAGGTGCTGCCCATCGGCGGAGTGAAGGAAAAGCTGCTGGCAGCGCATCGCCTCGGCCTGCGCACCATTATTTTGCCGAAGGACAACGAAAAAGATCTGGCGGATATTCCGCCGGACATCCAGTCGCAGATGTCCATTCATTTCGTCGAATCGATGGACGACGTGCTGCAGATCGCGCTGGAGCATCCGCTGCCGATTCCCGGCCACCCACCGGTTGCAGGAGTCGAGCCCGAGTTCGGCGCGGACGTCGCGCAGGACAATGAACTAACCAATTGAAACCCTCTGGTCCTTCCTCATTTTGATCAGCAGGCTTGGCCCGCGGCCAGAGGTTTCCGGTTGTCTGTAGGTTTTCCCGTATTTAAGTTTCAAGAGTGTGGCAGGTTCGAATTTGCGCCCGCCCGTAATCCATTCGGAAATCAATCTGCCTGAAAACCAGGCTTGAGAAGGAACGAAATCGATGAGCATTAGCCTTGCAGAACTGAAAGACAAGAACATCACCGACCTGGCGAAAATCGCCAAGGAGTTGAACATCCCCGGCGCCTCGGGCATGCGCAAGCAGGAGTTGATCTTCCAGATCCTCCGCGCCCAGACGGAAAAGAACGGGCTGATTTTCTCCGAAGGAGTGCTGGAATGCCTGCCGGACGGATTCGGCTTCCTGCGCGCGCCCGAATACAATTACCTGCCCGGCCCGGACGATATCTACGTCTCGCCGTCGCAAATCCGCAAATTCGATTTGCGCACCGGTGACACCGTTTCCGGCCAGGTGCGTCCGCCGAAGGATGGCGAGCGCTACTTCGCGCTGATCAAGGTCGAAGCCGTCAATTTTGAAGACCCCGAAGTGGCGCGCAGCAAGATATTTTTCGACAACCTGACGCCGCTGTATCCCGCCGATCGCATCCGCTTGGAAACCACCAAGGAAAACCTCACGGGCCGGGTGCTGGACATGCTCTGCCCCATCGGCAAAGGGCAGCGCGGCTTGATCGTCGCTCCACCGCGCACCGGAAAAACGATGATGCTGCAATCCATCGCGAATTCGGTGACCACCAATCATCCGGAAGTTGCCTTGATCGTTCTGCTGATTGACGAGCGGCCGGAAGAAGTCACGGACATGCAACGCACGGTGAAGGGCGAGGTTATCAGCTCAACGTTCGATGAACCGCCGCAACGGCACATCCAGGTAGCGGAAATGGTGCTGGAAAAGGCCAAACGCCTGGTGGAGCATAAGCGCGACGTAGTCATCCTGCTGGATTCGCTGACGCGCTTGGGACGAGCCTACAATGCCGTCACGCCGCCTTCGGGCAAAGTCCTCTCCGGCGGTATTGACGCAAACGCCCTGCAGCGCCCGCGGCGCTTTTTTGCGGCCGCGCGCAATGTGGAAGAGGGTGGTTCACTCACCATCATCGCTACCGCACTGATTGATACCGGCAGCCGCATGGACGACGTCATCTTCGAAGAGTTCAAGGGCACCGGCAACATGGAAATCAATCTGGACCGCCGCCTGGTGGACAAGCGAGTGTTTCCGACGATTGACATCAACCGTTCTGGAACGCGTAAGGACGAGCTCTTGCTGCCTGCGGATGAATTGAACCGCATCTGGGTGCTGCGCAAGGTGCTGAGCCCTCTGTCGACCGTGGAAGCCATGGAGCTTCTGCTCGGACGTCTGTCGAAAACAAAAACCAACGGCGAATTTCTCGCTTCGATGTCCAGCCCGGCCTAACCCCAGTTTTTCACCGGGCGTGTGCCCCATTTCCCCCTTCCCGTACTGCAGCACCCGCGCACAGCGGGAAGGAGAAACACGTGCAACGATTCCTGGCGCGCCAGCCGATCTTCAATTCCGAACGTGTGGTATACGGTTACGAACTGCTCTTCCGCTCCGGCCCGGAAAATCGCTACGACGGAACGTCGCCCGATGCGGCCTCGGCCTCGACCGTGGACAGCATTTTGCTGTTCGGCATGGAAAGACTGACTCCGGGATGCCGATCGTTTCTAAATTGTACGCGCGATTTTTTGATTCGCGATTTTGCGACCATGCTGCCCAAAGACCGCGTGGTGCTTGAAATACTGGAAACGGTTGCCATGGACGAAGAGGTTCATAACGCGTGCCGGCGATTGAAGCAGGCTGGCTACCTGCTGGCCCTGGACGATTTCGAGGACCGGCCGGATTGGAAACCGCTGATTGCCATGGCGGACTTCATCAAGGTGGACCTGATGGCAACTCCGCCTGCGGATCAGCTTCGCCTAGCGCACACCTACTTGCCTTTGAACGTCCGCATGCTGGCGGAAAAAGTGGAAACCTACGACGATTTCCACCGGACTCGCGCGTGGGGCTACACCTACTTCCAAGGCTATTTTTTCAGCAAGCCCGAAATGCTTTCGCGGAAAGACATCCCCCGGAACCAGATGAATTACCTGCTGGTGCTACAGGCGGTAAACCGGGCCGATATGGATATCGTCGAAGTAAGCGAGCGAATTAAGGCGGAACCGTCTCTCAGCTTTCGCCTGCTTCGCTATCTGAATTCGCCGTCGTTCCCATTGATCGTGGAGGTGCACTCGATTCCCCACGCTCTCTCGTTGCTCGGCGAGCGCGGGACTCGGAAGTGGGTCTCGCTGATCGCCGTGACGTGCATGGCCAGCGGTAAACCCGCCGAGCTGGTGGCCTTGCCGCTGATTCGCGCCAGATTTTGCGAACTTCTCGCGCCGTGTGCCGGGCTCGCGGCATCCGCCAATGATCTTTTCCTGCTCGGTCTTTTGTCAGCCATGGACGGGATTCTGGACATGCGCATGCCGGATGTGCTGAAAGAAATCGCGATCCGGGAAGATATCCGCGACGCGCTGTTGGGGAAAGCAAACAGGTTGCGCGACATCTTCGAATTCGTGCGGAACTACGAACGCGGATGCTGGGAGGAAATCAGTATGTCGGCTGCGCGCCTGGGAATCCGCGAAGATGCGGTTACCCCGCTCTATATGGAGGCTGTCGAATGGGCGCGGCAGATGCTCTCCGGGCACGAAGAGACGGCACCGAAGCCGGCATAATTCGCGGGGCAGCTGCACGCGGGCGAGATGGCTGGCGACTTCGCGGCGCAGGCCACATGAGCGGCCCCGGAAGGATCGCTATGGGCCGCTCGCTAGCTTGGTTGTGCAGAAGACTTCTCTTGGGCCAGTAGCACCACGAGCCGTGCCGCCTCTTCCGGTTCCATGGCCGTGCTGTCCACCACCACGGCATCCGCGGCACGTACCAACGGTGACGTGGATCGCTGAAGATCGCGGCGGTCGCGTTCGTGAATCTCCTCCAGCGTGCGCTGCAGGTCGATCGCGTCTCCCTTCTGCTGGTGCTCGCGCCAGCGTCGCTCCGCGCGCGTTTCCGGCGAAGCGGTGAGGAATATCTTCAGCTGCGCGTCGGGAAAAACCACGCTGCCGATGTCCCGCCCTTCCATTACCACGCCGCCCCTCTCGCCGGCGCGGCGCTGCTCGGCCACCAGGACCTGGCGTACACCGGGATTCACGGCAATCTTCGAAGCGGCCTGGGAAACTTCGGGCGTGCGAATCGCAGCAGTCACATCGTTGTGATCGAGGAATACGCGCTGGTTGCCGTCTTCCGCGCGCAGGTCAATGCGCGTGGCGCGCGCCAGCGCCACCAGTTCCGCGTCGCGGCCATCGAGCGCCAAGCCATTCTGCAGCGCCTTGAACGCCAGCGCGCGGTACATCGCTCCGGTGTCCACGTAGACGTAGCCCAAAAGCTCGGCAACGCGACGCGCGAGAGTGCTCTTGCCCGAACCGACGGGTCCATCAATCGCGATAATAAGCTTCCGCATTCTTGGGCTCAGCGCGTGCTACCGGCGGCCTAGCTGCAACATAATTATTCCCACAAAGCAAAGAGCAGAAATGGCCATGAAAATCCTCACGAGGCTGGGCCGCATACTGCGGGGATTGAGGCTGGCATATCTCTTTGCAATTCCCCAAGGCGTTGACGAATAATAGGAAAGCTTTTTGTCTTCGGAAAGTCTTTCATTTAGCAAGTCGACCATCTCCATCCACAGCAGATTTATCAAAAATGCTGCTATCCCGCCGAACGCAATAAGCGAGGCCAGAATCCAGTTCGCTGGCGCCATCAGATTTATATTCGCTTAAACGCTCTTTCGATTTCGCGCACGGAATAGCGCAGCACCACGGGCCGGCCGTGCGGACAGCTCATCGGGTATTCGGTCTTGGCGAGCTCGCCCAGCAGCCATTCCATTTTTGCCGGGTCCAGCGGCGTATTCACCTTGATAGCCGCGTGGCAAGAGGTGGAAGCGGCAATCTTGGCTTGCAGCGAATCGATGGAGATCGCCTGATTCTCGCGCGCGATTCCATCCAGAATTTCGTACAGCAATTTCTCGGCGTCTCCGCTGGTGATGCCCGCGGGTGCGGCTTGAATGGCCACGCTGCGCGCCCCCATCAGCTCCGCTTCAAAGCCGTTGGCACGAAGTTCTTCGCCAATCTGCTCGAAAATAGCCAGCTGGCGGGGATTCAGCTCGACGATGAGCGGCACCAGCAGGCGCTGTCCTCCCAGTTCGCCTTCGCGCCGCGCGCGCAAGTGCTGTTCGAACAGCACGCGCTCGTGCGCGACGTGCTGGTCAATGATCCACAACCCTTCTCCATTCACGGCGACGATGAAGCTGCTGTTCACCTGGCCCAAGGGCTTCAGGTCAGCGATGTCCTCCACACTCGGCAGCGCGCCGGGTGTCTCGCTGGCGTTCATCCCGGCGCCCGTGACCGGTGGGCCGGATTCTTGCGAACCCGGCGAAAAATCACTCGCGCCGATCGGATCGAATTGCAGGCGCTGGGAAATCGGGCGGTCGGGCGCGCCGGTCAATTCAAATCCTTCGGCGGCGGCGGCCACAGCGCCAAACGAAGCGGGAATCACTGCGCGTGGAGGGCCGGGTAGTGCGCCGGACGCGGCGCGAGGATTCGCTGCTGAGAGAAATGCAGGGTCCATCGCCGCTGCTCCGGCTGCAAAGGCAGTCGAGCCGCCGTTCGTTGCGGCAGCGCTCGAAGCGGTCGCCGCGCGCGCCGCGGGAAACCCAGGAATGGGGCGCGCGAGGGACAGCGCCTGGCGCAGCGCATCGCGCGTGAAATCGTGCACGAACTGCGGATGGCGAAAGCGTACCTCGATTTTTGCCGGGTGCACGTTTACGTCAACTTCTTCGTAAGGCATATCGAGAAAAAGCAGCACGACCGGGAAAACACCGAACGGCACGATATTGCGGTAGGCCTCGCTGATTGCGTGAAGCAGCAGCCGGTCGCGCACCAGGCGCCGGTTCACGAAAATGTAGATGCCGTTGCGGTTGCTGCGCTGCACTTCGGGGCGCGACGTGAATCCGCTGACGCGCAGCGTGGCCGCGCGCTCTTCGGGTTCCAGCGGCGGTTCGGTGATGGCGCCGCGCACGGCAGCTTCCGCCGGCGGAATTTCGGTGAGTTCATCGAGCGCTTGGCGGCCAAAAATCTGATACACGCGGTCCGCGAGCTTTTCCACGGGCGAGCAATTCAGGATTTCCTGCGATGGAGTCTTCAGCAGGAAGTGCCGGTCGGGATGCGCCAGCGCGTAATGCGTCACCAGCGATGCGATGTGGCCCAGCTCGGTGGTTTCCGATTTCAGAAATTTGCGCCGCGCCGGGACGGCATAGAAAATATCCGCCACGCTGATCGAAGTTCCCACCGGGACGCCCGCCGGCTTCACGCTCAAAAGTTTGCCGCCCGCGAATTCGATGCGCGTTCCTTCCCCTTCTTCTGCGTCGCGCGTTTCCAGCAGCAGGCGCGAGATGGCGGCGATGGACGGCAGCGCTTCTCCGCGAAATCCCAGCGTCGCAATGGCGAGCAGATCATCGGCGGTGCGCAGCTTGGAAGTCGCGTGGCGCTCGAAGGCCAGTAGCGCGTCGTCGTGATTCATGCCGCAGCCGTCGTCAATCACGCGGATCAGGCGCTTGCCGCCCGATTCCGTTTCGATGCGAATCGAACGGGCGCCCGCGTCCAATGCGTTCTCGAGCAGTTCTTTCACGACGGAGGCGGGCCGCTCGACCACTTCGCCCGCCGCGATTTTATTGGCGACGGTTTCCGGCAGTATGCGGATACGGCTCATGAAATGTGTCTCGCGGACTGCGGATCGGCCAATCCTGGTTCTTCGGACCCGCGCCGCAGCTCATCGCGAGCTTCGTCTTCGGTCCTCTGGTCTTCCTGAGACAAGCTGCGCAAGAAAATGCGCGTGCCAAACAGGCTGGCAGCGAAGACGACCAGCACGAGCGAAACACCGAACCACTCCGGAAACGAAGGTATCTGCACCATCACCAGGAAGACGAACCCGATCGTTACTCCCAGCCCGGCCAGCACCATGAATTGCACGCGCAGGCTAAATCTGTGCATAGTCCGCACCAGGAGGAATACTCCAAGCAGCGCTCCGATTGATATGCCAATCAGCAAACGATAGGAAATCATGCATCCTTCCTTGCCGCGATCCCTGTTTCCGATTACTTGATGGCGATTCCCAGGTCGTTGAGCTGATCGGTGCCCACCGCCGACGGCGACTCGGCCATCAAATCCTGTGCCGCCGTGGTTTTTGGGAAGGCGATCACCTCGCGGATGGATTTTTCGCCAGCCAGCAGCATTACCACACGGTCGAGGCCCAGCGCGATGCCGCCGTGCGGTGGTGTGCCGTACGTGAGTGCATCGAGGAAGAAACCGAAGCGCTGGCGCGCCGTCTCTTCGCTCAGGCCCAGGGCCTTGAACATCCGCGCCTGCACATCCTGGCGATGGATTCGTATGCTTCCGGAGCCAAGTTCGACGCCGTTGAGCACCAGATCATAGCCCTTCGAGCGGCACTCCCACGGCGCGGTTTCCAGCTTGTCGAGATCCTCCTCGACGATGCCGGTAAAGGGATGTTGCGCGCTGACCCAGCGCTTGTCGCTTTCGCTCCACTCAAAGAGCGCAAAGCCGGTAATCCAGGCGAATTCCCATTTGGCGCGATCGATCAGATTGAGCTTGTCGCCCAGGTACAGACGGACTTGGCCCGCCACGCCGAGCGAAGTATCGGTATGCGCGATTTGTTCTCTGGCGGCGACGGCGACAATCAGGTCTCCCGCTTTCGCGTCGAGCGCTGCAGCCAACGTCTTCAGCCCATTCGCGCCGAGCGTTTTTTCCAGCGGCGAGCTGACCCCTTCGGCGGTCACCTTAACGGTGTAGACGCCGCGCGCACCAGCGGATTTCGCGACTTCGCCCAGCTCATCGAGCTGTTTGCGCGACCAGCCGGCCGCGCCCGGCGCGACCACAGCTTGGATATTTCCTTCGAAGTGAATCGTCGCGCGCGCCGGTTCGAAATGCTGCGTCACGTTTTGCAACTCCATGCCGAAACGCAAGTCAGGCTTGTCCGAGCCGTAGCGCCCGAGCGCTTCCTGGTAATCGAGATGGCGAAATGGACTCTGAGCTTTTACGCCGACCACTTCCAGCGCGCGAATCATCACGCGCTCGATCACCTGGAAAATATCCTGCTGGCGCGGGAAGGACATCTCCAGGTCCAGCTGCGTGAATTCGGGCTGGCGATCGGCGCGCAAGTCCTCGTCGCGGAAGCAGCGCACGATCTGGAAATAGCGGTCCATGCCGGAAATCATCAGAATCTGTTTGAAGATTTGCGGCGATTGCGGCAGCGCGTAAAACTGGCCGTGATGGACGCGGCTCGGCACGAGGTAGTCGCGGGCGCCTTCGGGCGTCGAGCGCGTCAGCATGGGCGTCTCGATTTCGAAAAAGCCCAGGCTATCGAGCGTCTTGCGCATCTCGAAAAGAATCCGGTGGCGCAATTCGATGTTGCGGTGTGGCCTGGGCCGACGCAGATCGAGGTAGCGGTGGCGCAGGCGAGTTTCTTCGCTGGCGGTCACTTCGTCTTCAATCTGGAACGGCGGGGTCTTGGAGTTGTTCAGAATGTGGAGGCGCGTGGCCATCACCTCGACTTCGCCCGATGCGATTTCGGGATTGGATTTCTGGCGGCGAATCACCCTGCCTTCGACGGCCACGACGAACTCCGAACGTAGTTCTTCCGCCTTCTTGTGGGCCGCGGGATGCAGCTCGTTGTTGAAAACGATTTGCGCCAGGCCCGCGCGGTCGCGCAGGTCAATGAAGATCAATTGACCCAGATCGCGGCGGCGGTGAACCCAGCCCATCAGGATTACGTCTTTGTCAGCGTCCGAGGCGCGCAAGTCGCCGCAGTAGTCGGTGCGTTTCAGGTTACCTAGAGCATCGAGCAAGATTGGCTTCCCTTCCGCCGGCGCGGGCTGCGCAGCAGGTGCTGTTGCGAACTTGCGGTCAGCCCCGCGTGCCGCGTTTTTCGGATTCCAGATATTCTAGCAGCTCGTATTCGGAAAGTTTCTTCTGATCCGCGTCCGCCAGTCGTTTCAGCGTGTACGTGCCGGAGGCGACTTCGTCGCTGCCGATGATCAGCGCGTAGCGCGCGCCGAGTTTGTCGGCCAGGTTGAGCGATTTCTTGAATTTCATTTCTTCGCCGGGCAGCTCGACCGAAAGTCTTGATTCGCGCAGTTTTCTCGCCAGGGACACGGCGGTGGCGTACGTTGGCTCCCCCATCCAGGCGACGAATACATCCAGGCCGGGCAGCTCAGGCAACTTGCCCGATTCCTGAAGGGAAAGAATGGCACGGTCGCTGCCGATCGCAAAGCCGATCCCTTTCGTCGGCGGCCCGCCGAGAAGTTCCACCAAACCGTCGTAGCGGCCTCCACCGCATACGGCATTCTGCGAGCCGAGTCCCTCGGCGATTACCTCAAACGTCGTGCGCGTGTAATAGTCCAGGCCACGCACCAGGCGCCAATTCTCTTCGTAAGTAATTCCACGCAGCTTCAGCTCGTCTTTCAACTTTGCGAAGTGTTCGCGGCAATCGGCGCAAAGATGGTCGGAGATGCGCGGCAACTTCGCGATGATTTCCTGTTCCTGCGGCAATTTTGAATCGAGCACGCGCAGCGGGTTCGTCTCGATGCGACGCTGGGAGTCCGGCCCCAGTTGATCCTTAACCTTAAGGAGCTCTCGGCGCAGCAATTCGACATACGGCGGACGGCAATTCCGGTCGCCGATCGAATTGACGTAGAGCGTCGTGCGCCGCAGTCCCACGCGCTGGAAAAACACGAGCAGCATTTCGAGCAGTTCAGCGTCAATGGCGGGGGCGTCCGATGGCCCGAGTATTTCCGCGTTCACTTGATAGAACTGGCGGTAACGCCCCTTCTGCGGCCGTTCGCGCCGGAACATCGGCCCGATGCAGTAGAGCTTCACATTCCCGGGCAGCACGTGCATCCCGTGTTCGATGTAGGCACGCATCGTGCTGGCGGTCGCCTCGGGACGCAGCGATACTTGTTCGCCAGACTGCGAATTATTCGATTCGTCACTCGCCGGGCGCTCAGAGCCATCCGGAAGACGGAAAGTGAACATTTCTTTCGAAACAATATCGCTTTCTGCGCCTACGGAACGCGCAAATAAGTCCGTCTGCTCGAAGATCGGCAGCCGGATTTCGCGAAAACTGTAGGATTCGAACACTTCGCGCGCGGTGTGCTCGAACCAATTCCACAGTGCCGAGTCCGGTGGAAGTATGTCGCGGGTGCCTTTGATGGCACGGAATTGTCGTTTCTCTGGCAATGCTAGTTCCCTGTCTCCTTCGTTCCCTGCTTACGCTCCTCCGCGCGATACGTTTCCTTGTACTCAACGTAACGCCGCGCATAAGCATCAATCGAATCCAGATCTTCGGCGCCCAGTACGCGGCGAAGCTTGGCGGGCTGGCCCATCATCAGGCTACCGGACGGAACAATGGTGCGTTCCGGAACCAGCGTCCCGGCGGCAATGATCGAGCCTGTGCCGATCACGGCGCCATTCAGGATGATGCAGCCCATGCCGATCAGGCAGCGCGATTCGATCGTGCAACCGTGCAGCGTGACGCTATGGCCCACGGTAACGTCATCACCCAGCACCAGCGGATTCGTGTCGCGCATCACGTGCAGGATCGAACCGTCCTGAATATTGCTGCGCGCGCCGATGCGGATGTAGTGCACGTCGCCGCGAATCACGGCGCAAGGCCAGACACTGGAATCCTCGCCGATCACCACGTCGCCAATAATTACGGCCTGCGCGTCAACATAAGCGCTGGCCGCGACTCGCGGCATTTGTCCCTTGTAGCTCCGAAGCAAGGTACCACTCCTGATTAACAAGCGAGGTACGTTTTTGTCACTCCGTGCGGCGCCGCGCCAAGCTCGCGGCTCACAATATCTGCACTACAGGCGCGCCAGCCGAGGCATTGACGACTTCCAGCCGCGCGATCACATTGCGCGTCACTGCAAAAACGCTCTTGCTGCCCGGCGCGTCTTCGCCCAGCGACGCCACCGGCTTGCCGGTATCGCCGCCGATGCGAATCTGCGGATCAATCTCAATCTCGCCAAGAAACGGCACGCCGAAATTCTTGGCCATGTGCTGCCCCTCGCCGTGGCCGAAAACGTCAATGCGCCCGTTGCAATGCGGACAATTGAAGTAGCTCATGTTTTCCACGACGCCGAGGATTTCGACGTTTACCTGGCGAAACATTTCCACGGCCTTGCGTACGTCGGCCAGCGCCACAATGGAAGGTGTGGTGACGACCACCGCGCCCGTCACCGACACGCTTTGGATCAGCGAAAGCTGCACGTCGCCGGTGCCCGGCGGCAGGTCCACGATCAGGTAATCGAGCGTGCCCCATTGCACGCTGCGCAAAAATTGCTGCATCACGCTGTGCAGCATCGGCCCGCGCCACACCAGCGGCTTATCGCCGGGATTCAGCAGTCCCATGGAAATCATTTTCACGCCGTAAGCTTCCACCGGGATGATGGTCTTCTCGTCCACCGCGCGCGGTTGTTCGCTTGTGCCGAGCATTACCGGCACGTTCGGGCCGTACACGTCGGCATCGAGCAGGCCAACCGTAGCGCCGAGAGTTTTCAGCGCGATTGCCAGATTCACCGCGACGGTGGTCTTGCCCACACCGCCTTTGCCGCTGGCGACGGCCACGAGGTTTTTGACGCCCGCAATAGGCGCTTTTTTATCGACTGCAGGTCCTGGTCCGGGAGGCATAGGAATCCTTTCGGTGAAGCCGCGTAGCAGCGACTTCCCAAGTCATAAGGTCAACTTGCAATCATAGACTGCCGCTGCAGGAGCGGCAAGGCCGCGAGCCGCACGAACCGCAGCGAAACAGCTCGCTCGAAGACTGCGTTTCCTGGCCTGCGACGAGCGCTTTGCACGAAATCGCGCAAGCAGCTACAATAGTGCTCAGGGAGACGCGCGATCCTCGCAGCCGCCACACCTGCAGGTCGGGTTCCCCGTTCACGGGAGCTTACACAACAACTTCGCCCTATTTGTGGGCTCGCATGCGTCTAATCTGAAAATATGGATGTCGAAAAATTCATAAATAGCGTCGTAGCGCGTTTCATCGGCACCAAGCACGAACGCGACGTGAAAGAGCTGCAGCCGCTCGTTGAAGAAATCAACGCGCTCGAACCCGAGATGCGTATGCTTTCGGAC
>Ga0210394_10005156_pt1 | contig 14771 bp, 14 predicted proteins | sample IncBWC12MmetaG_FD_160121 | JGI IMG/M metagenome (GOLD analysis project Ga0210394, IMG submission 160121) | Forest soil microbial communities from Barre Woods Harvard Forest LTER site, Petersham, Massachusetts, United States - Inc-BW-C-12-M | ecosystem: Environmental > Terrestrial > Soil >... | reverse complement strand
GCCATGGAAGCTGAGGCTTGAAATTCCTGGCACCTAGTCTCGTTAGTTCCGTCACAGTCAGCCTACCGTAGAAAAGAGTTCTTAATCAAAAATCGCGCAGAGCGCCGAAGGGGGCGGCGACGCGGACGGCGTTGAGCACGGCGAGCAGGTCGATCACTTCCTGTGCGATGGCACCGCCGATGGGGGGAAGCACACCGTATGCGCCCAGGATCATGCCCGCAATGCTCAGGACCATGCCGCCGACGGCGCTTTGGAGGGCGATTTTGCGCATCCTTCGGCCTATGTGCATGAGTTCATCTACTTTTTCGAGCGAGCGTTCGAGGATGACAGCGTCGGCGGCTTCGGCGGTGATGTCGGTATCCTGGCCGAAGGCGACGCCGACCGTGGCGGCTTGCATGGCGGGAGCGTCGTTGATGCCATCGCCGACGAAGACGGTTTTGGCGAGATCGGTTTCTGCCCTGACAAGAGTGACTTTTTCTTCGGGGCTTTTGGCGGCGTACGCGACGCTGATGCCGATTTTGGCGGCGAGGGAGCGGACTTCGGGTTCGCGGTCGCCGGAGACGAGAATAATTTTTGTCACGTGATGATGGGGTGAAAGGTGGGAGACGAAAACGCGGCTGTTAGCGCGTGGAGAATCTTCGAAGCCGAAGAGGGCGGCGAACGTGTCGTTGAGAAAAACTAGACACTCGAGACCGGGCTCGACAGGAGGGAGATTGAGGTTCGAGCTGGCGGAAATCGCGGAGAGTTTGTTGCGCCCGGTGATCAGGACTTCAAGGCCGTTTGTTGTACCGCGCATACCTTCGCCGGGGCTTTCACTGACGCGTATTGCAGGGGAAAGAGCGCAGCCACGATGCTGCGCAGCTTCCAAGATGGCGGAGGCCAGGGGATGTTTGGAATAGCGTTCGAGACTTGCGGCGGCGGCGAGGACGACATTTTCCTGAAAGCCAGGAGCGCAGACAATGCGAGTCAGAGTGGGTTTGCCGTAGGTGAGCGTGCCAGTTTTGTCGAAGATGAAGGTGCGGCAGGTGTCGAGCTGCTCGAGGATGGCAGGATTTTTGATGATGATGCCGCGCCGTGCGGAGAGCGAGACGGCGCCGATGACGGCCACCGGAATGGCAATGAGCAGTGGGCAGGGCGTGGCGATGACCAGCACGGCGAGGAAGCGTTCGACATGGCCACTCAGAAGCCATGCGAGAACGGCAATACCGACGGCCAGGGGTGTGTACCAAGCTCCGAGAATGTCGCCCAGACGGCGGAGTTTGGGGCGGCGCTGCTGGGTTTCTTCCATAACGCGCATGATGCGCGCGTAGCGAGAATCGGTGGCGAGCCTTTCCGCTCGAACGATGAGCACCGCTTCGCCGTTTAGCGCGCCTGAAAGGACGGTTGCGCCGGGGGCTTTTTCTACTTCGAAGGGCTCGCCCGTCAGATAGGCTTCATTCATGGAGCCCTGGCCTTCGATGACTGTTGCATCCACTGGGCAGATCTCGTGAGGGAGGACGACAAGCGTGTCACCGAGCTGGATGTCGGCTACTTTGACGTCGGTGAGACCCTCGAGGGATTTTTTATGAGAGACGCTGGGCATACGCTTGGCGAGAGCGTCGAGAACACGGGAGGCGCGTTTCGTAGCAAGTTCCTCGAGGGCGCTTCCGCCGGAAAGCATGAGAACAACGATGGACGCGACGAGATATTGATGGAGCAGAACGGCGGTGACGATCGAGATGGCGGCGAGAAAATCGGAGCCGAACTCGCCGTGGGAGAGCCTGACTCCGAGACTGAGAAGCAGGGGCAAGCCACCTGCAAACAGGGTGAGATACAAGGGGATATCTGCAAACGAGCGGAGTTCGAAGGGGGCGAAACGAAGAAATAGATGAACGGCGATCCCTGCGGCCGTCAGGATGGCGATGATTCTGGCGCCGTGTCCGGACTCTCCAGCGAGGAAACGGAGCAATGCAGAAGTACCGGCTTTGCTGGCGTGGAGGCTCGCTGGGGCAAGAACGGCAGGAATATGCCTGGGCGCCGGGCCGCTAGAGAGCGGCCGCGAGCCCGCCCCAAGTTCGGAGGCTTTTGTGGATTGGGTGTTTGCTCTCACGCTGACCCTTGCATCTGACGTCGCTGACCAGCACTTATGACCCATCAAAAACAGTATGACGGGAGAACAATCGGCGGAATGCGAAGCGCATCACTGCGGCAGGTGATGGTCGTCACAGCCTACGGCTGTGTGCCGGATTGAAAATGGGTGCAGGAGGACCCAAGACATGAAAGCCGCAACTGCTAAGACCGCAGTAGGGTTCCGAAACATACTTTTTGCGACGGACTTTTCCGCCGCAGCTGCAAGCGCGATTCCCTACGTTAAGAGAATTGCGAAACACTATGAGGCGAACCTGGTCGCCCTGAATGTGCATTCACCGACTGTGAATCCAATGACCCCGCCGGAAACGTGGGCCGCCGAGGAAGTAGCTGCGGAAGCTCGCGATCAACAGCACCGCGAGGAATTGCTGAGCACGTTTGCAGGGATTCCCACGCAGGTGCTGATTGAACAGGGGGGAATTCAGGACAACTTAAAGGCAGCGATCGAGAAGTACCACATCGACCTGGTGGTGATCGGAACGCGGGGTCGGACGGGACTGGGAAAACTGCTCTTGGGTTCGGTGGCCGAGGAGATTCTGAGGACGACCACAATTCCAGTGCTGACCGTGGGACCGTATGCCGACCAGACGCGTGGAGCCGACGGACAGATTCGAGAGATTCTGTACGCAACCGACTTCACTTCGGAAACACAGGCGGCGGCAGATTACGCCGTTTCGCTGGCGGAGGAATTCCAAGCACGGCTGGTATTCGTGCATGTGGCTCCACGACTCGAACCGAATGACCTAGTGATGGCTTCCGATGTGGTCGAGTCGTCGAAGGCTCTGCTGCAAAAGCTGGTGCCGAAGGAAGCCTCGGACTGGTGCAAGCCAGAATATTTCGTGGAACAAGGCAGTCCAGCGGAAAAGATCCTGGAACTGGCGCGCTTCCGCGAGTCGGATATGATCGTGTTGGGTATCAAGCCCGCGGAGGGAGTGCCGGGAGCGGCCATCCACCTGCCGATTTCAACGGCGCACAAGATCGTCTCTCACGCAGTTTGCCCCGTGCTGACCGTTCGCCATTAGCTACACGACCCTCGCGACGGACGGCGGGTCCGCTTGGATTGGTCCAATCCATGCCTGCTCCCATCCGTCGCGCATTTTCCTGTCTAGGTGCTAATCTTCCGTTCGCACAATACCTCAGCAACGCACCCCCTGCACGGGTTTTAACAGGGCTACTACCCAGCAAGTGGCTTGACGATTTATCGATCGAAGCTCCGCTGTCACGCACCGACTCGAAAGGCGTCCGCCAGATGAAGCTTACGCAACATGGAGCGCTTCTTTTCCTGGTGGGCCTGCATGCGCCGCAGGATGTCGTCGAGGATTCGCACAGCGGTTACGATGTACGGTCCCTTGTTGAGCATGACGCACTCGGCACGCTCACCCATTGCCGCATCGGTGATTTCCGAACGGGAGGGAATGCCGTTCTTCGCGAGGGATTCGAGAACCTGTGTCGCCCATACCACGGGTATATGAGCTGCCTCACTAATCCACAGAATCTCCTCTTGCACCTCGGCTAGCCTCTGGTAGCCGCACTCGACGGCTAAGTCACCACGTGCAATCATGACTCCGACCGCGCGGGTGCGCATTGCCGCGAGCAGCAGGCGGGGCAATTGGTCGAAGCCTTCGCGGGTTTCGATTTTCAAGATAATTCCGAGCTTTTCTCTGGCTCCCAGTTCAGCCAGCCGGGATTGCAATTCGAGCACGTCGGCTTCACTTCGGACGAAGGAATAGCCAACGATATCGGCGTTCTCAACTACAAATTTGAGAGTCTCCACATCCTCCTTTGTCAAAGCGGACAGGCGCAGAGCGGTTTCAGGTACGTTAATTCCCTTTTCAGGACCCAGCTTTTCCCCCGAAATTCGCGCCTGCGTGATTTCGACGCCGACGTTTTCCGGATGAACATCCTTGATTACACCTCCTATCTTGCCGTCGTCTAGCCAGATGGGTTCGCCAGGTCGCACGGAATCGAAGAACTCTGGAAGGGAAACGCCAATTTGCGCTGGGCCGATGAGCTTCCCCTCTTTGTCGTACCGCGCCGGTCTTCCAGGCCGCAACGATTTGGTCAATACGAGAGTGTCACCGAGTTTCAAGCGAAGGCTTTGCTCCTTTGGAGGAATGCCACCAACCAGTGTGCGCCAGACGCGCCCGGAAGCCCCGTTCCTCCCGGGTCTCCGCATTTCAAGAGTTAGACCAGGAACGATATACGCCGTGCGAACCGCTTCGGCCCACCGACTGTCTCCGACGCTTCCGGCGACAGTCATACTGCGCGATGCGCCGCGGGCGTCGGTGAAATGTATGCGGTCTTTTCGTCTCAGTTGGCCGAGCCAAGCCTGAGGCACAGGCAGGACGGCATCCGCCGGTGTGGGAGGGATCTGTGGAGCAGAACTCGACGTCAACCAAATTCGTGCCGCGGCAAGTACACGTCCTAACGCGTCCCTCTGGGGGCGATATTTTACTGCGGCAGGGCCTCGCTGCATCGGTCCAGTGCGAAGCTTTGGGCCCGGCAAATCCATTAAGACTTTGCATTGTTTATTCATTTCCTTTTCAGCCCGGCGCAAGTTCCCGACCATCGCAGACCACGCCTCAACACCATCATGAGCGCAATTGATCCGCATGCAGTCCATTCCGCTCGCTAAAAGATCTCGAACCAACTCATAGTCGGTCGCGGCCTCCGAGGGCATCGTCACCATGATTCGGACATTGCGTCCCGCGGGAGCCGCGCCAAGCAAGATTTCAGTGTTTTTTTCCAAGAAGAGGTCGCCGTCCCCGAGCCCGGGGATGCCGTCCGACCGCTGTGCGGGTACTTCCTCGGAACCAGTGAGCCTCCCCAGCAAGTTCACGACGGCATGCAGTGCACTCATGACGTGCGACTCCGTGCGCCCCAGCGACGAAAGGCCAAGCGCCGCCAGTTGGGACTGTAGGTGCCGTAGGTCGTGTCGCCGCAACGCCAGGTAATGCATCAGATTCCTCGCGCTGGCGCGGTGTTCCGGATGCACCTTGGCACACCCGACCAAGCCCGATGCTTCGAGCTCCAGCATTTCCGACCGCAAAAGATTCAGTTGCTGCATGAGTTCTTGCAGTTGGGAGTGGTCGGTGCCTGGCATCTCTGAGTCGTCCGGTGGTACGTGCTTCTTCGCCAGCGTTTCGAATGCAATGTTGTCGGGAGAAAAGCTCATCTCGAATCTTAGGTGACTCGCGTTACCGGCCGATGAACGGCGAGTTAACTAAGAGAGCGGCTGTTCCCTTAAAGGGTCGAGAGTCTTCATATACAATCCAAAAAGAAGAAGCGTGCCGTTTATCCAGCTGCCAGCATCATTCTATGCAGCCGCCCTTCGTGGAAATGCGCTGTGCATCACGACCGCGAGTGACGGTTGTCATAGGTTGCAACGCGGGGAAGCGCTGACAACGAAGGTGGCTATCTGAATCCGGGGGACTCCGAGCGATGACCTTCGAACCCGATTCTCGTATCGCATACTTCTCCATGGAGATCGCTGTTGACCCCCGGTTTCCAACATATAGCGGGGGTCTGGGCGTTTTGGCAGGAGACTTGCTCCGTTCGGCGGCGGACCTAGCGATTCCGATGGTGGGTGTGACGCTATTGCACCGCAAAGGCTATTTTCGCCAGTGCCTCGACGAAAAAGGACAGCAGAGCGAGGAGCCGCGAGAGTGGAGACCAGAAGAAGTTTTAGAGCCATTACAGCCAGTCGTCTTGGGGTTTCTCGAGGGCAAAGAAGTTAAGATTGGCGGTTGGCGACACCTGATTATCGGCCTCACAGGTCACTCTGTTCCGGTCTATTTTCTGGATGTGGACCTTCCTGAGAACTCTGCCTGGGAACGGACGCTCACGGATCGTCTTTACGGCGGTGACGATGCTTACCGTTTATGCCAAGAGGCTATTCTTGGAATCGGCGGGTGCGTTTTCTTCGCGCTATGGGCCATCGGAACATTTCCCGCTTCCACATGAACGAGGGGCACTCGGCCCTTCTCACTATCGCTCTTCTCGAGGAAGAAATCGGCCGACACAATTTAACGAAGGTGAGCTCCGCGGACATCGAGAAACTGCGCGAGAAGTGCGTGTTCACGACCCATACGCCAGTACCCGCGGCTTTTGACCAATTTCCTCTGGATTTGGCGACGCGAATTCTCGGCGCGGACCGCGTTCGCACGTTTCTCGCTACGGAATGCTGCCCCGCCGGAACGCTGAACATGACCTACCTCGCTCTACGCTGCTCGCGTTACATCAATGGTGTCGCGATGCGTCACGGCGAACTATCGCAAACCATGTTCCCGAATTATCCGATCCATTCCATCACCAATGGCGTTCATGCCGCGACGTGGGCTTCCGCTCCATTTCGAGAACTCTATGACCGCCACATTCCAGAATGGCGCCTGGATAACCTATATCTTCGCTACGCCGTTGGTATCGGAGTCGACGAAATTCGGCAAGCGCATCTGCAGGCCAAACGCGAGTTGTTCCAGGTTGTTTTCGGCGGGAAGGCCCACCCCCGGGACGATTCGGGAAAGGCTGAGATACGCAAAGTGTTCGAAGCGGCCGCCGCCCTGCGCGACGTCATCCCGGTCGTTTACGTTAGCGATTACGATCTTCGCTGGGCGCAGTTGTTCACTGCCGGCGTTGACCTCTGGCTCAATACTCCGCACCGGCCTTTCGAAGCCTCCGGAACCAGCGGAATGAAGGCGGCACTAAATGGCGTCCCCAGTTTCAGCGTGCGGGATGGCTGGTGGGTCGAAGGGCACTTTGAAGGGGTCACGGGCTGGTCTATCGGGTACGATGAAGATCCCGAACGCAGCGATCTTGAGATCGCGTCTCTTTCCGAAAAGTTAGAACACACGATTCTGCCGCTGTTCCACTCTCAGCCCTCGACCTTTGCTCAAATAATGCGTTCCACAATCGCACTGAACGGGTCTTTCTTTAATACTCAGCGCATGCTCTCCCAATATCTACGGGACGCCTACTTCCCGAAAAGTCCGGATACAGGCAGTGAAACCGCGGCCGCACTTGCGAAACTACATGACGAACACGCGCACAACGGGTAGACAAATCTCACGGTAATCCGGTCAAGCAGTAGCAATAAGCCGCAACGTATCTAAATTTTCTGTAGCCTCGGGGAGGCCCTTGATCAGAACACCGCATCCATTCCGGTACTCCAGCGTATATATGTCGCAACATACGCCGCACAACCAGAGATGTTGCACGGAATGAGTGTTGGGAGGTTTCTCACCCGCCGGATGATCCTTGTGGAAACGAAAAAAGCGGCCTTGCCGATAGTCGAAGGTAGCCTTGCAATCCGGGTTTGCGCAAACTGAAAACATAAATGCCCCGCCCTCTCCAACGATCGGCGGTCAACGGTGAGACACGAATCTTGCCCGCACGTGGATCTCAGGATGTTCGGAGTCGCTTATGCCTTCCACCTTCTCCCGCTCCAGTCGAGTAATCGTGCTCTTCAGCCATTGCGCGACGGCAGTCTCCAGTTCCTCTTGCGTGCCTGCGCGGTAGAACGAGTCGATGGTTTCTCCATTCTCGCTCAAGGGGATGTTGCGGCAAGGAATCTTCTTGTCGCGGCAATCTTCGGGAATGAGCTGCATCAGGATGCAATCACTGCACGGTTTCGACGGCTGAGTGGGATCGAAATTCAGACAGGTCGGTGAATCCTGAAAGATGAAGTGCGGACGCCAGTCGGCTCTCGCTGTATGGCGATAACCGCCCTCCTCCAGGAACTGCAATTCGGCCTTGAGAACGTCCAGTAGGTCACGCTTATCCTTGGTCATGAGAGAACTCCCTTACATGGTTAGAATCAGCCTGAGCAGTCACGCGAGCAGTGACGGACATCACTTCTGTCCGTGCGGGCCATCACTCTCGACTTTGTAAGTCACTTGCCACACCGCTCTAGGGTCATTATCATTGCCCTGCAGTTAGCACCAAGAAGTACGGCCGCTTTAATAATACTGTGCATAAGACCCTGTCTCACCTCTCTCCATCCCCAGACTTCCAGGCGTTAGTGGCGGCCGTAAAGGACTATGCAATCTTCGTGCTCGACCCTGACGGTCGAGTCTCCAGTTGGAATACCGGCGCAGAACGCATCAAGGGCTATAAGTCCGATGAGATCGTAGGCGAGCATTTCTCGCGGTTCTACACGCAAGAAGACATCGAACTAGGTAAGCCCGATAGCGAATTGAAGGTGGCGGCGTCCGAAGGGCGGCTCGAAGACGAAGGGTGGCGTGTTCGAAAGGACGGCTCACGGTTCTGGGCGAACGTCGTTATTACCGCCATTCGAGGCAAAAACGGGGAGCTGCTAGGATTCTCTAAAGTTACGCGCGACTTTACCGAACGCAAGAAGGCTGAGGAAGCGTTGCGGGCGAGCGAAAACCGGTTCCGGTCATTGTTTGAGTTCTCGCCCGATGCCATCGTCGTAACCAACCAGGAAGGAAAAATAGCGGAAGTCAACACGCACGTCCAAGAGGTCTTTGGCTACGACCGTTCCGAGTTGTTGGGCCAACCCATTGAGGTCCTCATTCCTGAGCGATTCCACATTGCGCACCCTGGACACCGGGCTGACTATGCTGCCCGCCCGCGCGTGCGCACTATGGGTGCGGGACTTGACCTTTATGGCCGCCGTAAGGATGGAAGTGAATTTCCCGTTGATATCATGCTTGGCCCGGTAGCCGCGCCAGAGGGGCAGATGGTTCTGGGCGTAATCCGTGACCTTACACAAAAAAGAGAAGCCGAAGAAGCCCTGCGGCGCAGCGAACAAGAAAACCGCTATCTTGAAGAAGAGCTCATCACCACGCATCAGTTTGACGAAATCGTCGGCGAGAGTTCCGGCCTGAAGCGCGTATTGAAACAGGTAGAGGACGTAGCGCCGACGGACGCAACTGTCCTCATTCTCGGAGAAACGGGAACGGGCAAAGAGCTCATCGCTCGAGCGATCCACGACTTGAGCCCGCGTCGGGATCACGGCTTCGTCAGACTTAACTGCTCGGCCATTCCGTCCGGACTCCTCGAAAGCGAACTGTTTGGGCACGAAAAAGGAGCTTTTACAGGCGCGATCACGCAAAAGATCGGACGGCTGGAGCTGGCCCATCAAGGAACCTTCTTCTTGGATGAGGTAGGCGACCTCCCTTTGGAGCTTCAGCCCAAAATTCTGCGGGCGCTGCAGGAGAAGGAGTTCGAACGGGTCGGCGGCACTCGCACCATTCCCGTAAACGTCCGGCTCGTGGCCGCCACGAATCGCGACCTCGCGAAAATGGTCAACGCGGGGCAGTTCCGAAGCGATCTCTACTACCGTCTTCGCGTCTTTCCCATCACGATCCCGCCCTTGCGCGAGCGCCGCGACGATATCCCAATTCTGATCCGCTACTTCCTCGCTAGTCATTCGAAGCGCATGGGCCGACGGATCGAAACCATTCCCGCTGAGACTATGCAGACGCTGGTCAAATGGCACTGGCCTGGCAACGTTCGCGAGCTAGAGAATTTCATGGAAAGATCCGTCATTCTCTCGCCTGGACCCGTGTTGCGCGCCCCGCTCGCCGAACTCGAAGCCGTCGAAGAATCAGCCGGAAGGACCGATTCGAACCTGGAAGTAGCAGAACGGGAACACATTCTTCGCGTGCTCCGCGAGTGCAAGGGAATGATCGGAGGCGCCAACGGCGCGGCGGAACGTCTCGGCTTGAAACGAACGACGCTGAACTCCATGCTGAAAAAGTTGGGCATCCAGCGGCGAGACTACATTTAGTCCCGCGACGAAATCTCGTCTCGCCACTCCGTGATCTTGCGCACATCAGGACCTTCGATTTGATCCCTCTCCACAATGTAAGTGCTGCGCTTTGAAACAGATGGATACATCTCTGTGCGAGCGGTCACGTTTGGCGTGTGACCTGCATTACTGATGTCGTCAGGCAGAAAAGATGGATCAAGCAACGATGCTAAAAATCACAGTCGAGGAAAGCGAAGGAGTGGAAACGATCAAGCTCGAAGGAAAAATCGCGGGGCCTTGGGTGGAAGAGTTGAATCGCACTTGGCATGCTTTGGCACCTTCACTTGGTCGCAAGCAGCTGGAGCTCGACATGCGCGGTGTAGCTTTCGTCGATGGCAAAGGAAGACAGCTCCTGCGTGAGATTTATCAGCAAACGAACGCTTGCTTTCACACTGATTCGCCTCTGGCGAGGTATTTCGCCGATGACGCAATGCGGCAATCTCCGAAAGACGGAGAAGAAGGAGTCTAAAATGCGTGGTCCCTATGGATTTGAACCAAATGAAAGCTGCCAGGCATGCAAGTTGAGGGGAAATGGTTACTTTTGCCAGCTCAGCCCTGCGGCGCTTAAGGACTTCAACGTCGTGAAGTCGCCGGCCACGTATCCGGCCCGAGCGGTGCTGTTCCTGGAGAGGCAGGATTCGCGTGGGGTCTTCGTGCTGTGCGGCGGAGAAGTGAAGCTCTCCATTAGTTCAAGCTCTGGAAAGACGCTGATCTTGAGGATAGCCAAAGCCGGCGAAATTCTTGGGCTTATGGCAACTATGTCCGGAAGTCCCTACGAGGTCACCGCCGAGACGCTGCACCCGTGCCAGGTGGCGTTCATTCGTCGCGATGACTTTTTGCAGTTCATCGCAAAGCATCATGAAGTCTGTAAGGGAATAGTGAGTCAACTCAGTTCTCTTTACGACGGCGCCTGCGAGCAATTGCGGACAGTTGGTCTGGCGGCTTCTGCACCCGAAAAACTGGCCCGCCTGCTCCTCGACTGGGCTCCCGAAACAAAAGATACGAAGCAAGGGATGCCGGTCAAGATGCCGCTGACCCACGAAGAGATTGCCGAGTTCATCGGCACAACGCGGGAAACGGTCACACGAACGCTCAGCAGTTTCAAAAGCCGGCAACTCGTGGCCCTACACGGGTCAACGCTACTGATCTCGAACCGGCCGGCCCTCGAAGCGATTGGGGGAGCCTGAACGCTGCTGACTTGAATGTCGTGAAATCGAACGAGTCGAAAGGGGTGGCGTATGAAAGTGCGAGACATTATGACGCAGACGGCGGTGACTTGCGGTCCCGAAACCAACCTTGGCGCTGCCGTCGAAATGCTGTGGGTACATAACTACGGGATGCTGCCGGTCGTAGACGAAAACAAGAAGCTCATTGGCATCGTGACAGATCGCGACATTTGCATCGCACTCGGAACGCGGAACCGGCTGCCCGGTAATGTCACTGTCGGAGAAGTCGCCACGGTCCCCGTTTTCACGTGCAGGCCGGACGACGAAATTCACGAGGCGCTCGGGACCATGGCCGAGCACCAGGTTCATCGGCTGCCGGTCGTAGACAGTAACGATGTGCCTCAGGGCGTTCTTTCCATGGATGACATCCTGCTCCATGCCGATCAAAACAAATGGGAAAGCTGCTGCGAGCTGTCCTCCGAAGAAATAATTCGGTCCCTCAAGAAGATGCACGGCCAACAGTTTCCCATCGTTCACCCCGAAGCAGTGGCCGCCTGACCGCTAGGCACCATCTTCGTATTAAAATGGGCCCTGGTGCACACACCACCCTGCCCGAGACGCGTATGGAATCAACGCTCAATTGGCATTCGTGGCTGCGGGAATGCTGGAGTCTCGAGCCCAAGCCGGAAGGAATGAATTCAGAGGTAGTTCTCTTCCATTAGCCAGTTGTGCCAGATTCCCTTAGTCGTGTTCCTGCGCAGATTTTTCCGCGACCGACGGTACGTACCGTGTGTCCTAGTGCTCCGCCCGTTGGCTGTTCGCGTTGGCTTGCTCATCGTTCGAGTTCGATTATGGAGAGCTCGCATGGCCGTGCTCCTTCCCGTAGCTATCCTTTGCGGTGTTTGAAAAACTCCACTTGCCGCAACCGTTTCTTTGCGGCATCCAGTGTCTTGTAAGGTCCACCAAGGTTCTTACCCTTGCTGGAAACCACTTGGTACCCACCGCTCACTTTCTTGATCATGAGGAATCCCCTCCTTGTTCGGAATTGCCCAGACGGATGAAAAACCCCTACGCGCGAACCGTGAGCACCGGACATGGCGCATGTGCAACCACGTCGTACGCGATAGCCCGATCCATTCGAGTCGCCACTCTCGTCAGCGTGTCCATTCCTCGGACACCAAGGACAATCAAATCCGCGCCACATCGGCTTGCCGTAGCCAGAATCTCCCGGCCTGGCGCGCCGTGGTTCACCATAGGTTCCAGTCGGCACCAGAGTTCCGCGTCTTGGGGAACCAATATCTCCAGCTGATGCATCGCTTCGGCAACGGAAAGCTCTCCCGGCCTTGTCGCCTTCCCAGGTTTGGGCGCTGGAAGCACGTGAAGCAGAATGAGCCTTGCTTGATTTTCTTGTGCCAAAGAGATGGCGTAGGGGGCGGCAACAGTCGAAACCGCGTTGAAATCCGTCGCGAAAAGCACGCAACGAAATTTCCCTCCGCTATGAGCACCGGTCTTCACTGCCGGCCCGATCGTTAGCACAGGAACTCGCGCCCGTCGAAACACCTCTTCGGCGGATGATCCCAGTAGCAGTTTTTGAGCGCCAGTCCTTCCGTGTGTTCCGAGAACAATCAAGTCAACCTCGCGCTCTTTCAAGACTTGCGAAAGAACCGGCCAAACCGCGCCGCCGCGTTCGATGATCGTTTCGTGGGTCAGTCCCATTAGTTCGGCGTCGACGCGCTGCATCTCCGCCCTCGCTAGATCTTCCTGGCTGTCCAGGAGAGTGCCTGCCACTTCTGGCGTCATGTAGGTGTATCCCGAAGGCTGGAGAACGTGAAGCGCATGCACAACCGAGCCATAGGCACGAGCAATGCTCGTTGCAAACGGTATGGCAGTTGCCGAGGACTCGGAAAAGTCCGTGAGAAACAGAATGTTTTTCAACGCGATCCGCTTGTTGGCTTGCATCGTGGTCATGGCGGCGCTCCTTCTTTCGTTGCCAGTGTGAGCCGAACGGCGCGCAGCCTTCCGTGACCCGCCGCACCATTAAAAGTGATGTCCGTCACCGCCCTTCGGGGTGAGCCCTGTCACTGTGGCCGCATTGGAAAGAAGAGTTTGCTGTAAGCGTAGCGCCACTCACAGGAACGGAGGTCTGTATGAAAGTACTCATCGCTATCGACTCCTCGCCGTGCTCACAGCGTGTATTGGACGAAGCTTCCGCGCGACCTTGGCCCCTCGACACAGATTTTTTTGTACTGAATGTGGTTGACGTCCAACGCTTCTCCAGGTTTCCAGCGATGATCGAGGACGCCAGGCGCGAAGCGACCCAATTGGTGTACTCCGGCGCCGAGCAGCTCCTTCATGCAGGACATCAAGCACTCGCCGAAGTCAGGATGGGTTTTCCGCGGAAGGTCATCTCCGAGTGCGCGAAGGAATTGCAGCCCGATCTGATCATGGTCGGCTCGCATGGCCGCAGCGCCATCGGGCGCTTTCTTTTGGGGAGCGTTGCGCAGGCCGTATTGAGAATCGCGCCCTGCCCCGTAGAAATCGTGCGATTCCCCGCGGGCGGCGCGGCACCGTCATCCCATCCGATGAAGGTTCTCTTAGCGACTGACGGCAGTGAGTGCTCCCTCGCAGCAGCGATTTCGGTCGCTGCCAGGCCCTGGCCTATGGGAACGGTTTTCAAAGTCGTCGCCGTGGAGGAATTAGTCGCCCTCGAAGCACCAATGGCTGCTTCTCCACTCGCATCCATCTACCCTGCAAGCCTGCTGGAGGAGTTACTCGCGGATGCCCGCACCCGAGCCGTCAACGCCGTCGAAGGCGCCAGGAAGATGCTGCAGACAGCGGGACTGAACCTGCTCGATCAGCAGCCGATTCCCGCGGGCGATGCTCGCAGTACCATTCTGGACTTAGCTCAAGCTTGGCCGGCCGATCTCGTCGTACTCGGCTCTCACGGACGCCGCGGTTGGGACCGCTTACTCATGGGTAGTGTCGCCGAAAGCGTCGCCGTTCACGCCCATTGCTCGGTCGAAGTCATCCATCCGAAAACTGCCTTGAATGATTGAGCAAAGGAATTCTCTTTAAGTCGGCAAGCTATTGGCACACTCGTGGTCAACTAGAGGGGTTTTGGCACAGTTTTGGCACACTTTTGACCTAATATAGAATATAGAGGATATAGGTAGCTGTGGAGTCGAGAAGTGCTTTAGAATCAGCAGATCTGCACGACGCGCCCGTAGCTCAGTTGGATAGAGCGTCTGCCTTCTAACAAAGAAGGCAAAAATTCTAAATGCTTTGCTGGGCGTCGCTTACAGGCCCTCTCTCCCGAAATCTCGCCCCCAGTTGTACCGAAGTTATACCGAATTCTCTGCCCTGCCTCGGCTACGAGAAGTTCGTGACTTTCCTCGTCTGCTTACGGTGTGCGTGTCCCAGTGACGCCCGTGCGCTGTCCTGCCAACATCCCACAACGCCGTTGTGGCCAGTGACGGGCACTCACTGCTGCAAGCGAGTTTTAAGAAACGCGATCACGAGCGCATCATCTGCGGAGCCTAGCACTTCGTTTGGGAAGTGTGTTTTGAGCCACCCAACGAGTTCCTGCTTGTAGAATCTGCCGTTTTCGACTGCGTCTAGAAAGAATTGAAAGGCGATAGGGCGCCCACGCAATGCTAGCTCCTCAGCGGACTGGGTCCTCACAAATACGTAAGGGGAATCGGAAACTG
>Ga0210394_10005155_pt1 | contig 14772 bp, 15 predicted proteins | sample IncBWC12MmetaG_FD_160121 | JGI IMG/M metagenome (GOLD analysis project Ga0210394, IMG submission 160121) | Forest soil microbial communities from Barre Woods Harvard Forest LTER site, Petersham, Massachusetts, United States - Inc-BW-C-12-M | ecosystem: Environmental > Terrestrial > Soil >... | reverse complement strand
GGAAGGACCACCTCGCATTTTTGCTGCGCTACGTCCAAATGATGCGTGCGAGGTCGCTGCTCTTCTTCGAAAATCAGCAGAAGGACGGAAGGAACTTGCGCGCGTGGGTCGTCGAGGAAGTAAGCGCTGATCGCATGAGTGTGCGCGTTCGATCGATGACTCCCGAACCCCTTCCCGAGTCGTTCATCAAGAACTGGACGATCACCAATATGCGAAACGAAATCGCGAAGGGCGCAGCTTGGCTAACTGAGTTCAACTGGGCGCTGCGCTATTGCGATTCAACCGCCAATCCATTTGTTGCTACCGAACAGCCTTTGTTTTCCGAAGGCCCTCATCGCGAGAATCCTGCGGATGCGATACGCGACCCGGAAATGCTCCTCTTTTTTCCGCTGTGTTGGCAGGCTTGCCTGATTGGAAGCCGCCAGTTCTTTGATCGGGAAACTGACAAATTTGGCGACCAGGATATGCGAGGATTCGCGAAGGTGTGCCGGGAGAGGGCCGAGTTGTTCGTCATATCTCCAAGCCGGTTGGATTTCTCGTAGACTGAACCTTTAGCCAAAAGCTCAGTGTTGCGTTTTGTACAGCATGATCTTGCGATATGTGTTTTACACAGTCGCGTCCTTAACGTTGCGAAGGGGCCGCGTGCGTGGCCTGTTCAGGTTCGAAATAGGTCCCTCGTTCAAGGTCGGCAAGAATCCCCGGGTGCTTCGGCCGCCATCCCAGCTTTTCCTCAGTTAGCTTGCTTGACGCCGGGCAGTCGACACTAACGAAGTGTGCGAGCCAACCAAAGTGGTGAGCGGCCTGCCCGGGCGACTTGCCGACGACCGGCACGTCCAGGCGGCGGCCGATTACGCCAGCGATGTCGTGCAAGGGCACGCCCTCGTCGCCAATGGCGTGGTAGCTCGCTCCTGCGGAACCCTTCTCCAGTACGAGCCTGTAGAGATGAGCGGCATCGAGCCGGTGCACGGCGGGCCAGCGGTTAAGACCGTCACCCACGTACGCTGAATCTCCCTTCTCACGCGCCAGCTTGATGAGAGCCGGAACGAAGCCATGATCGCCGTCCCCATGGACCGATGGAGGAAGGCGCAGCACGGAAACACGCACGCCCCGCGAGGCCATCGCTGCTGCCTGTTCCGACTTGCGCTGAGAACCGGGAATGGGCGCATCCTGTTCCGTTGCGAGCGGGCCCTGGCGCTGGAGGAGCAGGGTTCCGGAAGTAACGACCAACGGGCGGTCAGAGCCCGCGAGGGCGGCTCCCAGCGTCTCAATGGCGCGTCTATCCGTCTCGGCGGCAGGCGCGTAGTTTGAGAAGTCGTGGATAAAGGCCGTGTGGATCACGCCGTGCGCAGCGACCGCTCCACTACGCAAGCTCTCGAGATCTTCCAGAGAACCGCGATGTACATCGGCTCCCGCGGCGGCAATGGACGCGGCAGCCGCATCCGAGCGAGCCAGGCCGATCACCCGATGGCCCGCGTTGATCAGTTCCTGAACAATGGCAGAACCGACAAAGCCTGTAGCACCAGTTACGAATACACGCATCACAATTTCTCCTTTACTTCACTTCATGACGATGGACAACTTCTGATTCCGAAGATGAAATCCGCCATCTAAAAAGACTCTCCAACCAGTTCTTCGCTTTTCTTCCAAAGCGCTTCGGCGGCGTTGGGATCAAGTGCGTAAGCACGGACTCCTTCACTTGTGGGGCTAATCGCAACATCGTCAGGGACCACCTGACCTACGTGGCAGTTCTCACAGTATTTCCCACCGATCTCCCCGGACGGAGCAACCACCGCCGCCCAGATCGAAGTGGCCGCTCCCTGAGGAATTGTCTTCCACGGAAAAGAACTCTTACCCTCTGCTGCAAGCTGTTTTTCCAATTGAGCCATCATCGCCTTTAGCGTAGCCGGATCCATGTGGCGGCCCAACTCCGTCTGTATTACCCCAGGATGGACAGCGGCGGCACGAATGCCGCGTCCGCGATAGCGCTGGTCAAATGTAACTGCAAATAGGATGTTTGCGGTCTTCGATCTGCCGTATGCCAAAAAGGGGTCATACGGGGTTCTCTCAAAATTGGGATCGTCAAGGTTCACATTCGAGAAGCGGTGGCCTGAAGAGGCCAAGTTCACGAGCCGTCCGCCTGCACGAAGAAGCTTTGCAATCCGGTTTACGAGGACGAAGTGACCGAGATGATTGGTCCCGAACTGAGTCTCGAATCCGTCGACGGTATGTCCAAAGGGTGTTGCCATGACACCGGCATTCGCAATGATCACATCAAGCGGCTCGCCTTTTCGAAGCAGTTGATCGGCGCAGTTTCGGACGCTCGCGAGACTGGCCAGATCGAGTTCGACGAGCTCGAAGCTTCCACCGTTCTCAGCCCCGTCCTTTCGTGCTTGAGCTGTCGCGGCTTCGGCCTTGGCCAAGTCGCGCGCGGTGCCAATTACGTTCGCACCATGGGCGGTGAGCGACCGAGCGGTCTCTACGCCGAGCCCAGCCGAAACGCCGGTCACCAGGATTCGCTTACCGCGTAGATCGATACCGGACAAAACATCGTCTGTGGTTGATTTAGCTCCAAATGCCCCTGTCATGTTTTTCTCCTCCAGCCGAGCCACTTGAGGAAGTGCCTATTGACAAGCGGCCACGGCTCGCATAAAACGGAGAGTGTCTCCACAACGCATCAGATAATCGGAGACGGTCTCCGGTTGCAAGTTTTTTTGACTTTTTTGATATGCGCACGAAACGGTCACAACCTGCCCAGCGAAAGCCTCGCGCCGACGCGCAGCGGAATCGCGAACGGATTTTGGAAGTCGCCAAGGGGGGGTTCACGCGGTCGGGCGCAAATGCCAGCCTGGACGACATCGCCAAGCAGGCAGGTGTTGGGCCGGGGACTTTGTATCGCCATTTTCCGACTCGCGAGGAACTTCTACAGGCAGTTTATCGGTCTGAGATGGAAAAACTGGCCGCAGCAGGGCGGAAGTTCACTCAAAGCATGCCGCCGATCAAAGCGTTGCGAGCCTGGCTATTGTTGTTCGTTGATGCCATCGAGACGAAGCAGATCATCGCCCCTGCGCTGAATACCCTGATCGGAGATCACAAGAAAGTGTTCGCAGCTTCTTACGCTAAAATCCATCAAGCGATTCATGCCCTGGTGAAGCGCGCGATCAAGAGCGGCGACATTCGGAAGGACCTCAATTCTGCGGATCTCCTTCGGGCCCTTGTCGGCTTCGCGAACTTGTCGACCAGCCCTGACTGGCCTCAAAGCGCGAGGCGACTCGTCGATATCCTAATCACCGGTTCGCGGCCAATGAACTAGTTAACCCCGGGCCCGATCCTGACCTTTGCCTCCCAGAACCCCGTTTCTAGCCAACTTCCGGTTGGCCCACTATTCGGACACAATCGGGAGTGATCCGGAAGGTCACGCTCAAACGAGTCAACGCAAACGCGTTTATCGGGAGCAATTTGCCACCCCCCTCAGGGTCATGCACGCGGGCAAGCCAGCCTCACTTTGTAGCTCCACTAGTGGGTGGCCGCCGCCGCTTTGGCTGCGGACTGAGTGAGCCAAGTTTCGAAACGCGTTTGGCCGAGTTGCGCGTCATCGTCCGGAATCAGTGTGCGTTCACTCACCTCCACGCCGTAGTAGCTCGCCTTCGGGTCTGTGACAACCTCGCGCGGATCCTTGTGTGCAGCCAGACTTTTCCGGGCGAGTTCATCGAGACGAAACTTTTCCGGCCCTCCTACTTCAACGGTGCCATTCACTGGTGAGCCCGTCGCGACCCGGGCCACCGCACCGGCCACATCGTCAGCCGCCATAGGCTGGATGAGAGCAGTTGGCATGCGTACTTTGTTGCCCTCGGTAGAGAAATCCGCGATGGCCTGGACGAATTCGAAGAACTGCGTCGCGCGGACAATCGAGTAGGGAATCGAGGAGGCTTTGATCAGGTTCTCCTGAGCCATTTTTGCGCGGAAGAAACCGCTTGCGAGCATACGTTCCGTTCCAACGACTGACAAAGCAACATGATGTCCTACGCCTGCGGCTGCTTCATAGGCGAGCTGGTTACGGGTTGATGTTTCGAAGAACTTGATCACCTCCGCGTCCTCCCAGGAAGGAGAGTTCGTTACATCAACGACCACCGACGCACCCTTCAGCGCTTCGGCGAGTCCCTCGCCAGTGACTGTATTGACGCCGGATTTGGGAGATGCGGCGACTGCTTCGTGCCCGTGCTCGCGCAACTTGGTAACGAGCTTCGACCCGATCAGTCCACTGCCGCCGATCACTACGATTTTCATGATGCCACCTCCATTTTCCGTGTACCTCCGTGCGCGGCGTCTGTCAAGCGGAAGTCACCTTCACGCCGGGATACGTGCATCGCCTTGCCGCAGAGATACATCAAATCAGAAGATTTTGAACAGCGCCTTGGGCGCCCTCGGCCATATCCACAACACCACGGCATGGAGCAAAAGAATGAGAGTTGAACTCTTTCACCCCGACTCTGACACAGCGCCGCGTCATTGGGTACGGCACGATCAGGCTTTCGCAATGATGTTGCGGCCCGGCTCAATTGAGTGGGGCTCGAAGCGTTCCGCGCTGGAAAAGTTCACCTACGCGGCGGGCGAGTTGGCACTGTGCGATCGTCATAACGGAGAGTGGGTGGGACTCATGAACGTACAGCACCTGCAGCTCGGTATTTCCGATGCGGCGCTGATGGCCAGCTCTGACGGAGCTTACGGCGAGGTAGAACTGCGCCCTTCACGCAAGTTTGCGGACCCGCGCCTGAGTGCGATGGTTGCGGCCGTTCATGCGGAGATGGTTGCCGGCTTTCCGAGCGGGCGGCTGTTTCTGGATTCCGTCGAACAGGCGATGGCGGTAGCGCTGGTCAATGGTCATGCAGTAAGGCACCGTCCCGTGCAGATATCCCGAGGCGGACTAGGCCCAGCGCGCTTGCGAAGGATTAGAGAGTTGGTCCATGCAAAGATGGAAGACGAGTTGAGTCTCGACGAGATGGCGCAATCGGTGGGGTTGAGCACAGCTCATTTCGCGCGGATGTTTCGCAAGTCAACGGGCCAGACCCCGCATCAATTTGTTCTGCGCCGAAGGCTCGAGCGCGCCAAACTGATGTTGCGTGCTCCCGATGCGCGAGTATTGGACGTGGCTGTTGCCTGTGGCTTTAAAACCCAGCAGCACTTTGCGCAGGTCTTTCGTGACGTCTGGGGAGTTAGCCCGACAGAGTATCGCCAGGAGTCTGGACTCATCGCTCCTCGCACCCGCGTCGACACCGTGTCCTCCGTCAACAATTCTGACTGGGCCACGCCGTAGCTCATTCGCACTCTCGTCGTTGTTCGCTCCAGACAACCCCAGAATGAGGGGCAAGTCGCTAGAGTTCTCTCTCGGATACATGAATTTAGCAGGATTCCGACCATCCCAGCAGAAATCCGGACAAGTCCCTATCCGATCTCCAGTTTACTTGCAGTTGTGAGCAGAGCTACAGCGCCAACAAACTCAACAGCGGATCAACTGACTGTTGTTTGCCGGTCCGAACGAATTCAACACAGGAGGAAAAGTCAATGGAAGCAATTGGAGACCCATGGCGTTCATGATTTTTCTGTGGCTGGCAGCAGTTCCCTGGCATAGCCAAGCGCAAGCGAAGGAAAATCCCGTGAAATACCCGACTTCGTATCGAACAATCCAGGTGGATGGACTTTCGATTTTTTACCGGGAGGCGGGGCCGAAGGACGCGCCAACGATTCTTTTGCTGCACGGGCTTCCATCTTCGTCGCGGATGTTCGAGCCGCTCTTCGCACGGCTTTCCGATAAATATCACCTGGTGGCGCCGGATTATCCGGGATTTGGACACAGCGACTGGCCGGACCCGAAGAAATTCGCGTACACGTTCGATCACATCGCCGAGATCATGAATCATTTCACCGAAGCGCTCGGGCTCACGCGCTACACGGTGTATATGCAGGATTACGGCGGCCCGGTGGGTTTTCGCATGATTCTTGCGCATCCGGAACGGGCCGAGGCTCTCATCGTTCAAGACGCGGTGGCGCACAACACGGGACTCGGAGCGAAATGGAAGACGCGGCGGGCGTTTTGGGCCGACCGCGCTGCCAACGAAAGCGCGCTGCGCGTGAATCTGCTTTCGCTTGAGACAACCAAATCACGCCACGCGGGAGGGGATCCGGATGTTGAGAGGCATGATCCGGATCTCTGGACCGATGAATATTACTTTTTGAATCAGCCCGGGCAAGCGGACATTCAAGCAGATCTCTTCTACGACTACCGAAGCAATGTGGAGTCGTATCCGAAATGGCAAGCGTGGATGCGTGAGAAGCAGCCGCGCCTGCTGGTCATCTGGGGAAAGTATGAATCGTCGTTCGACCCGTCGGAGCCGGAATCGTACCGGAAGGACGTTCCCGGCGCCCAAGTTTCCATCGTGGATGGCGGCCACTTCGCGCTGGACACGGCGGGCGACGAAATCGCCACGCTGGTACAAGGGTTTGTCAGTCATTCACGATAACTTCTGGCACTTCAAAAAAAGGGGAATCACATGAGTCAAACAGCCAGCAGCTTTAAACAACAGAAGCATGACGCCGGTGTCGCGAGAGTTGATATGAAGTTCGAGGTCTCGCTAATCCCCGTCTCGGACGTTGACCGTACAAAGGAGTTCTACACAAGGCTTGGGTGGCGGCTCGACGACGACGTCGCTATGGGAAACGACTTTCGCGTCGTCCAGTTGACGCCGCCGGGTTCAGGATCCTCGATCTCGTTCGGCAAGGGGGTTACCGTGGCGGCGCCTGGCTCGTTCCGGGGCGGGCTGATCGTCTCCGACATTGAAGCCGCCCACAAGGAGTTCGTGGCCAGGGGCATCAATGCGAGTGAAGTGTTCCACGGCTCGCCGTTCTCCCCGGCAGGACGCATCAGTGGGCCGGACCCCGAGCGCCAGAGCTACCGCTCATATATTTCCTTCGAAGATCCCGATGGCAACGCGTGGATCGTCCAGGAGGTCACGCGTCGGGCACCCGGTCGGATCGATCCCGCAAAGACGACCTTTGCGTCAGCAAACGATCTCGCAAGCGCGATGCGGCGCGCCGCAGCCGCCCACGGCGAGCACGAGAAGCACAACGGACAGCGCGACGCGAACTGGCCGGATTGGTACGCAGCATACATGGCGGCGGAGCAGGCAGGGACTGACCTGCCAAAGTGAACGACTATCGGCTTGTAGCTAGTAAGGAGGCTCACGCCGGCGAATCAACCCGGCGTGAGTGAAGTTCGCAGGCACCACCTGCATCTTATCCGACAGCCAAGGAGGCTGATGTGGCAAGCAGACAGAAAACGGTCATCGTAACGGGGGCTTCGCAAGGCATCGGAGCTGGCGTAGTCCAGTCGTTCCTTGGTGGTGGATACAATGTTGTCGCAAACTCGCGCAACATCAGGAAGTCAGGTACCTTCATCGACTCCGATCATTTGGCTCTTGTAGATGGCAGCATCGGCGAGAGTGCTGTCGCTTCGAAGATCGTCGAGACGGCCGTCCAGAGGTTTGGATCGATCGATGCGCTGGTCAACAATGCGGGCATCTTCTTCACAAAACCCTTTACTGACTACACAGCTGAAGACTTCAAGGCGCTATCTTCCACCAACCTCGAAGGCTTCCTTTACGTCACACAAGGCGCAGTCAAACAGATGCTCGCGCAAAAGTCAGGCGGAAGCGTCGTTACCGTCACGGCCGCGCTCGTGGCCAACCCGATCGCAGGTATTAAGGCGTCGGTCCCGATGATCACCAAGGGCGGACTTGAAGCCGTCACGCGGAGCTTGGCGACGGAGTATGCGAAGGAGAAAATTCGCTTCAACGCGGTCGCCCCCGGAGCCGTGGACACGCCGCTGCACAAGGACAACCCGAAGGATTTTTTAAAGACGCTCTCGCCGATGGGTACAATCTCTGACGTCAAGGACATAGTGGAAGCCGTGGTTTATCTCACTGAGGCCCGTCAGGTGACAGGGGAGGTGTTGCACGTGGACGGTGGTGCGCACTCAGGAAAATGGTAAGCAGCAAGGGTTCGCAGCCGGCCGACGCGGAGCGGCGGCTGCAGGAGCTCGGCATCGAACTCACGCCTCCGCCCACTCCGTTCGGTGCCTATGTCGAGGCCGTACAGAGCGGCAATCTGCTCTTCCTCAGCGGTATGCTTCCTGCCATCGGACACAAGCCGAAGTTCGTCGGCCGACTCGGGAAAGAACTGGATGCGAACGCCGGTAGAGGGGCGGTCCGCATTGCCGCTCTGAATGTTTTGTCAGCGGCAAGGCAGAAGCTAGGCTCGCTCGATAAAGTAACCCGCGTTGTTCGACTATGCGTCTATCTTGCAACTGATGGAGACTTCTTCGATCAGCCAAAAGTTGCCGACGCTGCCTCCGAGCTATTTCGCGATGTTTTTGGAGGAGACAAAACCTCAGTCCGTATGGTGCTAGGCGTGGCAAGTCTTCCTCTGGGCATGCCCGTGGCGGTTGAAGTCATCCTGGAAGTCGAGGCATGAGGTGAGTGGGGTGACCTGCCTCCCCTCCCATGTTGCCGAGGTTCCAGCCAGGATGTGACGCTCCTCACAAAAGCTCGCTCCAGTGATAGTGGCTCCTGTGCGGTGATTATGCGAGGATCCACGCACGATGGCGAAGATTTCAGCTACGCCGCAGGCGGAACATGGTTGAAACGCAGCTTGGGCTGCGCGACTTGGTGTTGGCGCACGTGCTATGCGCGGTAGGGAGCGGCTGGGTTGGAGTGTTTACTTGGCGGCTTCGCTTTGGCCGGCGGCGACGAGTTGGCGCGCCTGGTCGAGCCAGTTCAGGACGACGGTAGGCTGGGAGGCCGCGGTCATTTTGCCGCCGGGAAACTGGAAAATCACGAAGTGCTGGCCATCGGGCGTCACATCGTAGGATGGGAACGGAGCCCGCATTTCCAAGCGGTTCGGAAAGAGAATTTGAGGTTTTCCGGGCTGGAAAGAGCCCTTCTCGACAGAATAAGGCACGGCAATCAACGAATCGCCCCTTGCGTAGAAAAGTTCGTGCTCCGACTTCGACCATAGCGGCTCCACACCACTGTCCGTCGAGATTTGCCATTTCCCTGCCGAACGTGGAAAGGGCACCACATAAATTTGCGGAACACCAGAATCGAACGAAACATAGGCCAGCCAGTGCCCGTCGGGAGAGAACGACGGCTGGCCGCCTTTGGATTCCAAGAACTGGCGAGGCTCCTCAGGTTTTCCGTTTGCGTCGATCGTCAGAGTCCAGACCTCGCAACAGCCCCCATCCTTATCTCCAAGCCGCTGGAAGGCCAGAACCTTGCCGTCCGGCGACCAGGACGATGGATAGGCGGTCAAGATGCTCTCCGGGGTCAAACGTTCTTCTTCGCCGGTCCCATCGGAGCGCTTCGAGTAAATGGCCTGCCCGGCTCCCTTGGGCGTCCTGTGAGGATGCGCGTAGGTAAGCCGCTCGCCGTCGGGCGTCCAGATCGGAAACATGGCCCCGGAGGACGCCATGGTTAAAGGGGAAGTGATTCCTCGCGCCAGGTCATGGATCCAGATGGCGCCGTTGCCACCTTTCTGAAACGCGAGACGCTTTCCGTCGGGAGAAAAGCGAGGCGAGGCGGCGTCCGGCTGATTGTTCAGCAGAACCGATGCAGCGCCCTTGCGGTCGAGCAGCGCGACGTTCAGGTTATGACTTATCCCTCCGGCAGACAAATAAACAGCTGTGCCACTCTTGGAGATGCTGAGCTGCGCGCCGCCGTTGGTGATGTCGGAATCCACTCCCTGTACGACGGGAATTGCTGTTCCGGTTATTTTCAATGCTTGCGCGTCGAAGGGGACAACGAAGACGGTGCTCTGGGACACATAGGCGAGGTATCCGCCGGGGAGGTAGCGCCCAAAATACGCATTCTCGACGAGCACCTTCGGCACGCCCGTATCGAGAGGAGCCGCTTCCACGGTGGAATGGCCGAAAAAGTTATTGTCCGACGAGCCCGTGAAGAGAACCGCCTTGCCGCCAGGGAGAAATTGTGGCCATCGGTGGGTGGTCTCGATTCGCGCTGCATCCAGGTGTGTGACCTCGGCCGCTGCGCCTCCTGCGGCGGGGACGCTGTAGAGCACGCTGGTAAATTGCCTTGGGAAAATAATGGTGCCGTCTTCGCCCCAGTCTCCGCCACGATAGCCGCTGACGTCGCTCAACGCAATGGGCGCTCCGCCCCGCACCGAGACCTTCTTCAGTTTTCCTTCGCCGAAAAACCCAATCCATTGGCTGTCCGGAGAAAAGAAGGGTGCGGCAGCGGCCCCCGCGCCATCGAGCAACACGGCCGCCCCTTTGTCCAATTCGCGCACGTAAAGGTTCCCCGATCCGGTTCCTCCATCCCGGGTGACGTAGGCGATCCGCGAGCCGTCGGGAGAAATCACCACGGCCGGTCCGTTGACTAAATCGAGCTGCTGGTCCGGCGCAATCGACAGGGAAAGTTCCACCGGTTTCCGCGGGGGAGGATGCGAAGCCTGGTGTAACGCTAGCAGCGAGACCACCAGTCCGGCGGCCAGGATCGCGGCGAGCGCCCAGGGCACGAAGCGCATCCAGGAAGGCGCCGCAGGCCGTGACGCGCTCGCTGACGAAAGGTGCTGCGCCGCCACTGGCGCCGGCTCGGCTTGGGCGGCGGTTGAGATTGCCGACTGCCGGCCTGAGGACTCACGCGCGGGAATAGCGTACGAGGAACTCGATAATCTGGCTGGCGCTTCGTCAATTACCGCTGCTTGGTGAGCTTGGGAGCGACTCGAGTCGCTGTCGCGTTTGAGGCGCTTCAAATCGGCGCGCATGTCCGAAGCGTTGTGGTAGCGCAGGTCGCGGTCCTTTTCGAGAGCTTTGTTGATAACGTCTTCGAGCTTCGAGGGAAGATCCGGATTCAAGCGCACCGGAGCTACGGGTGTGCGATTCAGAATCGCGTCGGTAATCACACCGGAAGTTTCGCCGCGAAACGGGACTGCTCCAGTGGCCATTTCGTAAAGGACTACGCCGAAGGAAAACAGATCGGTGCGAGCATCGAGTTCCTTGCCGCGAACCTGCTCGGGCGACATGTACGCGACGGTGCCCAGCGCAACGCCGGGGCTGGTGAGATCTTCCGGGCGCACGCCGGCCGTCAACTGAGCGGAATAAGTTGCGTCCTGGGCCATCGCCGGGACTGCGGCGCGGAGAACCTGCTTGGCCAAGCCGAAGTCCAGAATCTTGGCGTGGCCGCGTTCGGTGACGAAAATGTTGGCGGGCTTGATGTCGCGATGAACGATTCCCTTGCTGTGAGCAGCGTCGAGCGCGTCGGCAATCTCAATCGCGAGGCCAAGAAGAATTTCCGTGTCGATGGGCCTTCCGGCGACGCGATGCTTCAAGGTGGTGCCGTCGAGAAACTCCATGGCGATGAACGCTTGTCCGCCTTGGTCGTCAATTTCGTAGATCGTGCAGATGTTGGGGTGATTCAGGGCCGAAGCGGCTTTGGCTTCGCGCTCGAAGCGGCTGAGAGATTGCGGATCTTTGGCGACCTCGTCCGGAAGGAATTTGAGAGCAACAAAGCGGCTGAGCTTTACATCTTCGGCTTTGTAGACGACACCCATTCCGCCGCCGCCGAGTTTTTCGACTACGCGATAGTGGGAAATGGTGCGACCGATGAAGGAGGAGGAGTCCATTATCAAGCGCACATATTAGGTTGCGGCTGGAGACAAGTCAACGCGGCGCGGGATTGGAGTTCGAACTGAACCTCGGCTAGAAATGGCTTGTGCTAAGCTTTCCCGCAATTGTGTCGACGGGGGGTGGATAGCTTGCTACTCGAAGGAGGTCCGTATGGCTTTAGAGCCAGTAGCGCGCGCTTCGTACGCGTGCTCGATCGCACCGTGGCTTTCGGTGCGGAATGGTGCGGGAGCTGTTGAATTCTACAAATCAGCTTTCGGAACGACTGAGGTTTTCCGCCTGGAAGATAAAGGAAGCGTTGTTGCAAGACTTTCCATCGAGGGCGCGGAGTTTTGGGTGAGCGACGAGTCTCCCGAGCATGGAAACTTCAGTCCCGAGACTCTTGGCGGCGGTACGGTACGCATAATTCTGACGGTCGCCGATCCGGATGGTGTGTTCGCGAAGGCGCTGAGGGCAGGGGCATCAGAGGTTCACGCCGTCAGCGAAATGCACGGTTGGCGCATAGGGCGCGTGGTCGATCCTTTCGGACATCACTGGGAAATCGGCCGCCAGCTCGCCGGTTAGGTGGCCAGCGGGGAAATGCCCGCGAGAAGTATATTCTGTTTTACGCGGTCGCGCCACCTACGAACAAACTTTCGATCACTTTTATTAATTGGTCGGCCGTCTCGGATTTCGTAACGAAGGCGTGAGCTCCGGCGTCGAGGGCCGCGCGTTTCACTTGCGGCGAATCGTGCGTGGAAAGCACGACGATTTTTGTTGCCGGAGAAGCCTTGCGGATTTTAGCAGCCGCTTGCAGTCCGTTCATTACGGGCATAGTAATGTCGAGGACGATCAAATCCGGCTGAAGCTTGAGGGCCAAATCCACTGCTTCCTGGCCGTTTTCCGCTTCCGCGCAAACGCTCCACTGTGGCTGAGCATTGAGGAGAGTTTTAAGCCCCTTCCGCATGACTTCGTGGTCGTCTACGAGAAGAACCCGCACGGGGGAACTCCGTGGCTGAGAACCGACAAACCTAATCTGCCACGGAGCATTGCACTTTCCATACCGCGATTGCTGTACTCCACACCACGCGGGAAAATTTGTTAAGCTGCCGGCCCGTCGCATGACCCAGGCACACCGTGCCCGATAGGTGCGCGAAAATCCCATTGCTGCACCCAGTGCTGGACGGCGGCAATTCCGATTACGTCTCCCGTCCATCCGCAGTGACAATGAGGATTGAACCAGTGAGCGTCGGCGTCTTCCAGGCTCTTTTTTGTGTTCACACAGGCCGATGACAGAGGACGGCCACACTTCGGACATGCAAAAAGAAGAACATGAGCGAATTGTTCGGCGAATCTTTCCATGGCTACCTCCAGAGCTGGTGAAGGCTAAGGCTATACAAAAACTTCCGCGACATCAAGTTGTGAGAGGGAAACTACGGTGAGACAGGCTCACGGAAAGAGTTGCTCCGGGCGCAAGCCAGATGAATGCTGAAAATCACCCCCATTGCCGTGGAGCCGTCGCCCGGCAGAGGTGATGTCTGTTTTCGTAAAGTACTCAAACTGACCCACTACCTGTCCTGGGGTAGTGACTCATTTTGACCTTTTAGGGGGCTTGAAAAGCTCCTAGGAACTGTGCATTATGGCTGAATGCCAAAGCGTATTAGCAAGAAGCTCAAAGACTCAAATCAGATCGCAGCCGCCGTTGTAGCCCTTTCCACCGCTGAGGATACGCCAACCGATGCTGCCACGCTATCGAAGGTTATGGCTGAAATGGGTAGACGCGGCGGGAAAATCGGTGGTAAGCGGCGGCTAGAAACGATGACGCCAGCCAAGCGCAAGGCCGCCGCGAGAAAGGCTGCAAATGCTAGGTGGTCTAATACCACTCCTTCAAACCCCAAAGGCCACGCTTAACGCGCTTAATCGAGCCGCCCTTAGATCGTCCCAAGATCGTTGCCACACTCGGCGCACCAGCACTCAGTCCGCCCTTGGTCAGAGCAGCAGCGATTTCCTCTGTACTGCGCGCAGGCTTGCCTACCATTTCAAGGTATATTTCAGATGCTTGGAGAATATTCTTTCCAACGAACGTATCCACTTCGATTGCAGCATCGCTACCTGCATTCCCACCAGACGCGCCAGCTAGCCCACCGGATACCCGCTTCTTGAGAAGCGCGATAGTTTGCTCGATTTCAGCTTTTTGCTTCTCTAAGTCCGCGATCACAGATTTGTAATCATCCTTCGCCATTTTTCCCTCCGTTCGTCTGAGCCTGTGGTATAAAGGGAAAGGCCCGAAGGGGCAGCGCAAGCCACCCCATTCGAGTCTTGCACGGTCAGTTTCCAGCCGTGCGAGAGTGCCCTGTAGCGGTTGCACCCGCTCCTTGGGGCACGGCCCTTCTCATCGCATCACCCCACTCTCTACTGATTCAGCGGCCCAACAGTAACACGGAAGGGCCGCGTCTGGTAGGGAATTTAACACCACCGTCTAGCTAGCGCAACAACCAAATCGAGCTTACGCGATGAATTGTTATTTCTCTCTTGACATGCTAAAGCGTATTCGCATAAACTGCGTTCACCATGAACAAGCTAAACAAAACGAAGCAAGCGCAGATCATCGCCGCTCTGGTAGAGGGCAATTCTCTACGCGCCACGGCTCGCATGTGCGACGTAGCGTTTAATACTGTCCTAAAGCTCGTGCCAGAGATCGGCGAGGCGTGCGAGGAATATCAACGGCGGGTGTTCCGCAACCTGTCCTGCAAGCGGATTCAGTGTGACGAAATCTGGTCGTTCTGCTATGCGAAGGACAAGAATCTTCCCGCAGACAAGCAGGGTGGCAGCGTGTGGACGTGGGTAGCGATTGACGCGGATACGAAACTCGTACCGTGCTGGCGCATTGGCGGTCGCGACGCATGGAACGCGCAGCATTTCATGTACGACCTAAAATCGCGCCTTGCGAATCGCGTTCAACTGACTACGGATGGGCACAGGGTCTATTTGATGGCCGTTGAACTGGCGTTTGGGACAGAGGTTGATTACGCGATGTTGGTCAAGATTTACGGAAACGACCCGCGCGGCGAAGAAACGCGCTACAGCCCCGCAGAATGCATCGG
>Ga0210394_10005154_pt1 | contig 14774 bp, 10 predicted proteins | sample IncBWC12MmetaG_FD_160121 | JGI IMG/M metagenome (GOLD analysis project Ga0210394, IMG submission 160121) | Forest soil microbial communities from Barre Woods Harvard Forest LTER site, Petersham, Massachusetts, United States - Inc-BW-C-12-M | ecosystem: Environmental > Terrestrial > Soil >... | reverse complement strand
CCTTCGCCAGATTCTCCACGACGCTGTCATATTCGGGGAAATGCCCGGGACTGCCATACACCTCCAGCCGCAATTTGTCAGCGGGTAGATAGCGCATCGCCTTCAGAAGGACATGAAGCCCCTTAGTATGGCGAAACGTTCCGATATATCCCACGCGAAGCAGCGAATCTTCGTGTCGTCCGGGCGGAACAAGTGTAGCGTGCGCTTCAAGCCCAAAACCCGACGTGCGCATCTCCGAGGGCTTGATGCCATTGATTGTCAGGAAATGTGTGGTGTTGGCTGTCGGAGTCAAAAGTACGTCGACGCGTGAAAGTGTCTTCTTCATCCACCCAGGCCGTTCTGAAAGCCAGACCAGATTGGCCAACCAGTCCGGACGGACGAACAGCCCACCAAAAAGGAGCAGGACTGGGGAGAGCACCCGCGCCAGCCATGTGCGCGCCGCTATACGGCGAATCCACGCACCGGAGGGGCCCGCGGTTATGCACGCGAGACATGTGAGAGGATGCGGCCCGCGGCACAAAGAATCATCCCATTTCACAAGCTGGAAGGTTGGACAAACGTACCAAAAATCCGTAGCGGTGGAGATCACCGGAAGACTCAGCTTTTTGGCCGCCCAAATGGAAGCCGTGGAAAGGTGCATTGCGTGCACCACGTGAACCACATCGGGAAGAAGGTTAGCGAAATAATTGGAAATATGATCTTCAATCTCCCGATTGAAATATTCCTTAAGATGAAAAAACCGATAGCGCTTGCAGAATGAGATCCGATGGACCGGCAGCCCTTCGAACAGCGTGTCCCAGGAGCGAATCCCATCGAACACGTCATCCGCTTCCGGTGGTTCGTAACAAACGAGGAAGACCTCGTGGCCGCGCTCCACGGCCTTGCGGGCTAAGCTTCTCGCGTAGACCTCTGTTCCGGCGCGCCAGTTCGGAAAGAAGGTGTGAACCACCAATGCGATGCGCATGTCAGGCTGGCAGCCGGCGCTGGAAGTCCGCTACATCGATTCGAATGGGCCAGGAGAACGCCGGGGCGTGAATTTCCAAATTCAATGATGCCACGGGCACCCTCGGAATTCCATCACCGCGGCGCTGACGCGCCGCGCCACCTGCCGGCTGGCAGCCCGTGGCAAGGTCCAGACAGGCTGAAAGCCTGTCTCAGCCAGGGGCTGCTGGGCAACTCAGGTTGGTTTCTTCGACTCGGTTTCCTTAAGGGCAGCGCTAAACCGCTCTTGCAACGCCATCCCGACCAATGTTGCGATCAGGATCGCAGGGTACAGTTGTCCGATAAGCGCCTCCGATATGGCCAGCGACCGCGCAATGCGATGTACGGGATACGCGTCACCGTACGATACGGTCGTGAGGGTTTCAAAGCTGAAGTAGATCAAACGGGCCGGCTCACCTGTAGGCATGCCTTCGGCGAGGGGCGTTTGGAAGTGGATTGCGTTGGGAATCTCCTCCATAAGCAGCTTGTAACCGAATGCCCAGGTCACGCCGATGAGCAAGTAGGCGGCGACGCCGCCCATCACCCGGTGCACATTCACCGGGCCGGGAAGAAAGGTCTGCTTAAGAGTCATGACCACGAGTATGGCCATGCCAGACACTTTCAGCGCCGTGTCCCAACCCCTGGGGCTGAACGACGGGTTGAATTCAACAATCAAATCCGCCGTGAATTCCAGAATGGTCAGCGCGATAATAAGAATCCTTAGCATTCGCTTGTAGACGGTGGCGAGCGCACCGGAAAGGAGCATGAGCGCAAAAATGAGGTCGATTGCAATTCGCCCTGGGCGGGACAGGCCAACCATCGGGACGAAAATAGTCATTAGCACCAGAAATGCGAGGAAGAAACTCAGAAGTCGATCTTCACGCCAGAAACTGCGTAACCGCTGATTTCTTTCTTCGTGGGCCACCTGATATACTCCTTTCGTTTGACATTCAGACGGAACGCGATATCTCAGATTTCTTGGCCGTAGACCGGAATCGCCGCTCCGGTGATCTGTGCCCCGGCGGGCGACGCCAGGAAGGCCACAAGCGCCGCGACCCGCTCCGGCTGGACCCATTTCGCCGGATCGGCATCCGGGTTTGCTCCGCGGTTGGCAGGCGTGTTCATCGTCGCAGGCAGGATCACGTTGGCGGTGATATCCAGGTCCTTGTTCTCCAGAGCCGCGGTCTGAACAAGCGACGACAAAGCTGCCTTCGAAGCGCTATACGCGCTGAGGTTGGCGGCCGGCTCGGCGGCAGTGCGGCTGCCGATCGCGATGATGCGGCCTCGGCCTGCCTGGCGCATTAGAGGAATCACGGCCCGCAGGATGTTGACTGCCGACTTGAGATTGATGCCGATCATCCGCTCCCAGGTTGCCTCGTCCGTTTCGGCGACCGGTTTGCCGCCGGCGAACCCGCCCATCACGTGCACCAGCGTATCGATCCTCTGAAAGCGGCGTATGACCTCGCCGGCCAGCTTCTGAGCCGCTTGCGCATCGGTAAGGTCCGCGGCAATGGCGGTGAAGCGCGGGTTCGGGAAATCGGTATCCGCGATGGCCAGCGACGTCCCGGCCACCAGCGCCCCGGCCGCCAGGAAGGCTTCGGTTACATTGGTCCCCAGACCACCGTTCGCACCCGTGATAAGGACAACCTGGTTTGAAATTTCGTTCATGATGTTTTCCAGTAGCTCCATCAGCTATGTTCGCAGTCTACGCGAAGCTCCGCTGGCGCGCTCCGCCGGCTGTTTCCGCAAGGAACCGCGGCGCTCGCTTATCGTGAGGGAGCGATCCTGCAATTATTTATGACACCATGTTTTAGTGCTCGCGTTCGGAAGTCGCTAACGTATGCGATGGGGAACCGCTCCCTACGGTCGCGGCTCAGCCGGGCCTCCGGCAGAGCCGGATTGAACGGAAAGAGACCGCATCGGAGCGGCTATGGCAGGTCACAGACCTGCCCCACTTCGGGTCCCGGAGTAGAGCGCTACGTTCAGAGCCGTGACCGCAGGGAGCGGTTTTTCCGAATACGCTAGCGTACTTCTGAAGTGACCGACTTAGTCAAGAACCGACTGGGTCCTGAGCAGCGGATAGGTTTCGGATCGTGCAGAGGAATTCCGTCCCAGGCGCCGGGCTGCCTTGAGCAGCGTTTGACGGGCTCGAAACAACTTGACTCTGATTGTATTCTCGTTCAATCCCGTGATGGCAGCCAACTCCTCCACCGAGTGTCCTTCCACTTCCCTCAGCAGAATCAGCCTTCGGGCCTGGCGGGAAACCTTGGCGAGCAGCTTCATCACCAAGTCGCGTTCCATTAGTTGACGATCTAACGGCGCGGCCGGGTCCACTGCGGACTCCGAAGCCTCCGCACACTCGTCTTGCTCGGTTGAGAAATCGCTTTCGTAGACGAGTTTCCGGACCCGCTTCTTCCGCAGGTAGCCATAACACTCGTTGACCGTGATTCTGTGAATCCAGGTCAGCAAGGAACTGCGGGCATCGAAGTTGCGAATGGAGAAGTAGACATTCGCGAACACCTGCTGCGCGATGTCTTCCGCGTCGTTGCGATTGCGCAGGATGCCGCAAATGATGGAAAAGACCTTGGCCTGATACCGCTCGACGAGCTCGTGGAATGCAAGTTCGTCGCGCGCCTGTACCCGCTGCACCAGAGTCTCTTCGCTAGTCTTTTCGTCCCCACGACCGGCGGCTTGCATGCGGCCGGCCGTGGCCGGGAATTGAAGGGTTCCACTCAGGCTGCTCATGGCTTTCTCATCGCATGTCGCATACCACTCGCAAGTAATTGTTAATAGGAGGGTTCGCCATATCTCCCAATGGCCGAAAACCACCACCGTGGTTGAAGACCACCCGGTGTTGCGGGCGGACGTGGCCTTTTGGCTCCCGAAAAGAGGAAGTTCCTTTGAATCGGCGCGCCTCTACGGCGTAATGTAGCGACTGTCCCTGTTTTCGCGATGCAACCGCTGGATCAAACGGCCAAGCGGCTTTATTGGCGCTGATTATGGATGAGCGGCAGCGGGGCGCGCGACCGGGTTCCCATAGACCTCGATCCAGTCGATGCGCGAAGAACCCCCGGCGCCGTGGCCGCTTCCGATCGTCAGATCGGTGAAGCCGATCTCGTCGACTTTACTCAGATCCGGATTTTCCGCCCAGCGCCCGTCGCTGCCCTCGGTGACGTGTTCGGAATCGAATCGCCGCCAGCGGATGTCCGCGATCGACATCTCCGTTTCGCGCCAATCGACCGTGTATCCGTCGGTGTGATCGCCCACCAGCCAGGTTCCGCCGGCGAGCTTCAGAATCGGCCGCAGCAGATGGAATCCGGCTTGTTTGGTGCGCCATCGGATCTTCGCAAGCCCGGTCAAATCCACATCGTTGTTCTTGTCGCGAAGCGCCAGTGCGCAGGGCGCGGAGCACAGGCCGGTCCAGATGTAGGAAGGCTCGTCCATGGGCGATCCATGATGGACAATTTGAATATCCTTGCCGCCCGGCCCATACAATTTCAGCTCGAGATTGGGATTCGTCAGAAAGTCCGCCACCATGGGCGTTTCGGAGGTGCCCTTGGGCGTCTCCTTGAACGTCTCTTTCAAGAACAGCGGAGGCCGGTGATCTTCCGGAATGAAGCCGGGCGCCTTGGTCTGTCCCTTCGCCGGCGGCGCGGCTGGCTGCTGGCTGGGAGCAATTTGAACAGCGACCGCGACAGCCACGCACATCGGCAAGGCGTATCTCACGGCGAGCGAGTTCTTCAAAAGGGCTGGATTCAAAATGTGTTTCGTCACGTGAAGCTCCTTTCCGCCGGACTGATCTCCAGTGTAAGGGATGCCAGCCGGAGTGTTGGGCCGGAATCTTCGATAACCTAGTTTTTGGAACTATTAATGAAGCCCTCTCAAACTCCGAAGAATCCCTGTTTCTCCTCCGGACCCTGCGCCAAGCGGCCGGGCTGGGGCCTGGAGGCGCTGAAGGATGCGGCGCTGGGCCGGTCGCACCGCGCCAAAATCGGCAAGAACAAGCTGGCGGAAGTCATTGAGCGCAGTAAGAAAATGCTGGGCATTCCCGCAACGTATGTACTTGGCATTGTTCCCGCTTCCGACACGGGCGCGGTGGAAATGGCGCTGTGGTCGCTTCTCGGCGAACGCGGCGTGGACGTCCTGGCTTGGGAGAGTTTTAGCAGCGGCTGGGCCAGCGACTGCAAGAACCAGCTCCGTCTGAAAGACCTCCGCGTCTTTAAGGCCGATTACGGCAAGCTCCCCGGCCTTCATCAAGTGAGCTGGTCGAACGATGTCGTCTTCGCCTGGAACGGAACCACCTCCGGCGTGCGGGTTCCGAACGGCGACTGGATCGCCGCGAACCGGGCCGGACTCTCGATCTGCGACGCCACCTCGGCCGTCTTCGCGATGGACATTCCGTGGGACAAGCTGGATGTGGTCACCTGGTCCTGGCAAAAAGTGCTGGGAGGGGAAGGCTCGCATGGAATGCTTACGCTCAGCCCGCGAGCGGTTGAGCGCCTGGAAACGTTCACGCCCGATCGCCCTCTGCCGAAGATCTTCCAAATGACCAAGAGCGGCGAATTAATCGGAGGAATCTTCCAGGGTGAGACCATCAATACACCCTCCATGCTGTGCGTGGAGGATGCTCTGGACGGCCTGAAATGGGCGGAATCCATCGGTGGTTTGCCGGCGCTGATCGCGCGGTCCAAAGCCAATCTGAAGGCCATCGAAGAGTGGGTCGCCCAGTCGTCGTGGGCCGCTTTTCTCGCCGAAGACGAGTCCAGCCGGTCGAACACTTCGATTTGTCTCAAGATCAAAGACCCGGCCTTCGCCTCGCTCTCCGCCGACGAACAAGGCCTGCGCGCCAAGTCCATCGTGGCGATGCTGGAGAAGGAACGCGCGGCCTACGACATCGGAGCTTATCGCGACGCGCCGGTCGGATTGCGGGTTTGGGGTGGGGCGACGGTGGAGACTTCCGACATCCAGGCGCTTCTCCCGTGGCTCGATTGGGCCTACGGCCAATGAAGCCGGAGCTTCCACTATAATCGTCGGCATGGTGCGCCGGTTATTCCTGCTGCGTTGGACGCCGCTGTTGTTTGCGCAAACCGACGAGGTTCGCGCGCTGCTGAAGAGCTCGGAGGAGGCGTGGAATCGAGGCGATCTTCCCGCATTTGCCTCGGCGTATGAGGACTCATCCGAAACGACCTTTATCGGCCGCGAAGTCACGCGAGGCGGTACTCAGGCGATTCTCGAACGCTACCGCAGAACCTATCCGACGCGGGACGCGATGGGGACGTTGGCCTTCAGTGAAATTGCGATCCGAACGCTGGCGCCGGACCTGGTTCTGACTACCGGCAAATATGAACTGAAAAGAACTGCCGCGGCAGGTGGCGCCACCTCAGGCCGCTTCACGCTGATTCTCCGAAAGTCGGCGGCGGGTTGGAAGATCATCCACGATCACTCCTCCTAGCGCCCTGCCTGCGAAGGTCCGCGTATGCCGCTCCCTTGCGGTCGCGGTTCTGTCAGGCCGCACTTTCTGGCGGGGATGTGGCGCACGCACGAGTGCGTGCCGCGTCGCCACTGCTGGCGACGCTCGCCTCCGCCGCTGTTCGCCAGCCGACGAGGTGTCGAGAGGAGTCTCGACACGGCACGCACTCGTGCGTGCGCCACATTGCTTCGCCAGCTGTAGTAGGGTTTAGGGAATCGAGCGTGATTCTAGCGTTGCTTCCAACGATCCGCCAGCGCAGTCAGTTTGTCGTCCATGTTGGACTGCGGCTTGGGCGGCGGAGCGGGCTTCTTGGAGCCGGGCGTCTTCATCGACAAGGCGATTCGCTTGGTTTTCGCGTCGGCGCTGAGCACGTGGACCTTTACGATCTGGCCAACCTTGACCACATCGCTCGGCTCCTTGATGTATCGGTCCGCCAGCTCGCTGATGTGCACCAACCCATCATGATGAACGCCGACGTCGACGAAAGCTCCGAACTTGGTCACGTTGGTCACGATGCCTTCGAGCGCCATTCCCACCTGCAAGTCCCCGATCTCCTTTACGTTGTCCTTGAAGCTGGGCGCGAGAAACTTGTCGCGCGGATCTCGTCCGGGTTTACGAAGCTCGTCCAGAATGTCGTTCAGAGTGTAGACGCCGGCGGCGAGCCCGCTCTTGTCGACCTTCTCCAGCAGCGCGGGCTGCGCAGTCACCTGGGAGACGAGCTGCTCGACGGGAACGTTCAAGCTCTTGGCGATCTGCTTGACCACCGGGTAGGACTCGGGGTGAACGGCGGTGATGTCGAGGGGGTTATCGCCGTTCCGGATTCGCAGGAAGCCGGCGGCCTGCTCGAAGGTCTTGGGGCCGATGCCGGGCACGGCGGTCAATTGAACGCGGGAGCGGAAACGGCCGTGTTCATTGCGAAACTCGACGATGCGCTGGGCGGTGCGTTCGTTGATGCCGGCGACGTAGCGAAGCAGGGCCCAACTCGCGGTGTTGAGGTCCACGCCGACACGGTTGACGCAGCTTTCGATCACCGTCTCCAGCGATTTGTGCAGATGGCCCTGATCGACGTCATGCTGATACTGGCCGACGCCGATGGATTTGGGGTCGAGCTTGACCAGCTCTGCCAGCGGGTCCTGCAAGCGGCGCGCGATGGAGATGGCGCCGCGAACGGTGAGGTCAAGGTCGGGGAACTCCTGGCGCGCGATTTCGGAAGCGGAATAGATGGAGGCGCCGGACTCATTCACCATCACGCAGAAGATCGACGAGAGGCCTTCGTTCTTGAGCACGTCGCGGACGAAGGCGTCGGTCTCGCGCGAAGCGGTGCCGTTGCCGATAGCGATGGCGCGGACGTTGTACTTCTCGATCAGGGCCTTCAAAATTCGCGCCGCGCCGGCGCCGTCGTTCTTGGGCTGGAACGGGTAGATGACATCGTGACCGAGAAATTTTCCGGTGTCGTCAACGACAGCGATCTTGCAACCGGTGCGGATGCCGGGATCGAGTCCGAGCACGGCGAGCTGTCCCGCGGGAGGGGCCAGCAGCAGGTTCTGGAGATTCTCGCGGAAAACCTGGATGGCATCGGTGTCCGCGCGCTGCTTGAGTTCCAGGCGAACTTCCGAAGTGATGGAGCTGTTGAGCAGACGCTTCCAGGCGTCTTCCGCCGCGAGGTTCAATTGAGGAGTCCAATCGCCGGGCCGCTTGTGGATCTTGCTCTTGATGATGGCGAGGGGGCGTTGCGGATCGAGCTCGATGAGGAAGTAGAGGACGTTTTCGGTCTCGCCGCGGCGGATGGCAAGCATGCGGTGCGAGGGGATCTGCTTGACCGGTTCGCGGTAGTCGTAATACATCTTGAATTTCTGCTGCTCATCGACCGCGTCCGCGGCTTTCTTACTGACGATTACGCCTTCCTCGAACATGGCGCGGCGCAGAAGCTTGCGAATGTCGGCGTTGTCGCTGATGGTTTCGGCAACGATGTGGCGCGCCCCTTCAAGCGCATCTTCCACCGTGGCGACGCCGCGTTCGGCGTCGACAAAAGATGCGGCAAATGTTTCGAGCGGCGTCCCCGCCGGCTCTTGATTCCACAGATGATCCGCCAGCGGACCCAGACCCTTTTCCCGAGCGATCATGGCCTTGGTGCGGCGCTTGGGCTTGTAGGGAAGGTACAAATCCTCAAGCTCGCTTTTGTCGAGGCTCTGGTCGATACGCGCCTTCAACTCATCGGTGAGCTTGCCTTGTTCCTGAATGGAGGCGAGGATGGTCTGCTTGCGGGAAACCAGCTCGCGGAAATAGAGCAGCTGCGTTTCGATGGCGCGAATCTGGATCTCGTCGAGATTGCCGCTCGACTCCTTGCGGTAGCGGGCGATGAAAGGAACGGTGGCGCCTTCGTCGAGGAGCTCGACCGTCGCGACGAGGCCCTTCATGGGGACCTGGAGCGTGCGGGCTACGTGAATCAGAAGATCGGCGGACAGAGACTGAAGTTCGGACATGGAGCCGAGTCCTATTTTATCGTGACTCAGGCGAAATCGCCCGAAAAAAAAAGTAAACTGGAACGATGCGAACGGCATTTTCGCGCGGCGCGGTGTTCATGCTCGCGGGCTTGGCGCTGGCCCAATCCGGATTGCAAACCGACGGCAAAGTCACCGAATTTGAAATGCCGACGCCGAATACCGGACCCACGACGATCTCCATCGCTCCGGACGACACGTTGTGGATTGCCGCGCAGGCGGGCAACCGCATTGTCCACATGACGCAGGACGGGAAGGTACTCAAGGAATTTGTGCTGCCCAACCCGAACAGCAGTCCGCGCATCATCACCATCGGCTCCGACGACAACTTCTGGTTTAGCGAACACACTGGCAACCGAATGGGCCGCATTACGCCGGCGGGGGAGCTTTCGGAATTCCCGATTCCGACGGCGAACAGCCAGCCGCGCGCGACCGCGCTCGGATCTGATGGCAACGTCTGGTTCGGCGAGTTCGCGGGCGGAAAGATCGGCCGTGTCACTCCCTCGGGCATCATCACCGAATTTGCGATTCCTTCGCCCAACTCCGGGCCTCGCGCGCTCGCGGCCGGAGCGGACGGCAACATCTGGTTTTCCGAGTTCAACACGGGGAAGATCGGCAAGGTTACGCCGGCGGGGAAGTTCACGGAGTATGAGATCCCTGGACCGAATCGCGGGCCCGGCGACATCACTGCGGGCGCGGATGGCAATCTGTGGTTCCTGGAATTATCGGGACGGATGGACAATCGTCAGGTGGATGGAAACCGCGTGGCGCGGATCACTCCGGATGGGAAGATCACGGAATTCCCGATTCCTACCGCAACCGCTTCGCCGATTAACATCGCGGTGGGCCCCGACCGCAATATCTGGTTTACCAAGGGCGCGAAGGTGGGGCGCGTTACGCCCGGCGGCGTCATCACCGAATTCGATATGCCCGCGGCCAACGCGGGCGCCACGGGATTGACGGCCGGAAGCGACCGCCGCCCTCCCGATCGTCTGACGAACCGGTTATGGATCGCCGAGGGCGGCGCGAATAAGATCGCGTATTTGAGTTTCCGGTAGCCGTCGGCTTCTTCGACAAAGGTTGGGAGGCCGGAGACCTGCCCCATAGCAGCCCGTGGCAAAGTCCAGACAGGCTGAAAGCCTGTCCCACCAGGCTACTTGTCATATTCGGGCGCCTTGATGCGGCCTTCCCACAAGCTCTTATTGTTCTCCTCGCAAGAGTATTCCATGATTTCCCAGTCGGGCCTGAGGGTCCACGTTCTCACGCTATCCCAGGGTTTGGTGTACGCTTTCGGATCGTCGATTGTGAGCGTATACGCGATGTGGCCCATATCTGTGCGCCGGAATCGCTCGATGGTGTGCAATTGGTCGCTATGCGGATGCCCGATGGTGTCAATCCTGGTCTTGCCGTTGAAGCCGATGGTGTCGATCACCAGCGTGTCGCCCTCCCAACGGCCCACCGAGTTTCCAAACCATGTCGGATCGGGATCCTTGGGATGAGGGCGCCCGTCGATGGGGGTGACGTGAAACCAGCTATTTTGCTCGTAGAGCATGGCGATGTATTTGTCGTTCTGAAACATCTGGACGGGATGCGGGCCGCCTACGGAGCGGAGCAAACCGAAGGGCAGGCAGGCTCCGGCATAATCGCCCTTCTCCGCATCGTAACTCTCCCACTGTTGCTTTCCCCAGGCCGTGTAGGGAAGCACGGGGACTCCCTTGCAGCAGGCTTCGTCTTTGGTCACGTCGGCCATGCGCGGGGTCTGCCAGATTCCGCTAAAATCCGGTTTACCGTTCGCCAGTCGCGGCGCGGGTCCCGTTGGAGCCTTTGGCGCTCCGCGTTGGCCGCTAGCAGGCGGGGCTAGAAAGAATAGCGCGATCACCCCCGCGATCGTCGCCATCGGAAAATAGAGACGCGGACAAAAGAGACGCAGTCGCATCTTGAAATCTCCTTACTGAGAACGGACTTTCTCAGGCCGGGCGGGCCATTGCTTGCGGTAGTATATCAGTTTGAACTTTGCCGCGAATTCGCCGATGAAAGCGGCGCGCGGTGTCTGGGCGATGCTAGTAGATACCTGGGCTCTGAGCAGGAATTCGACTGGCTTCCATAACGCCGCACTGATTCCATTGACGCATACGCTAGCCTGAGGGAATGAAGGAGCGTGACTTCCCGAGTTCGCTTCTGGCGCGGTGGAGCTGCCGCAAGTTCGTCGCGAACTCTACCGTCATCTTCACAGGAAACCTGGGATAATTAACACTGAAGGCGCCGGATTCGGCGTCCTTTATGCCCGCGTCCTGATTCATTGCCTCCTGGCCAAGGAAACCTATGCATCGGGCACTCCTGTTCTGCTTTTCGCTTCTGCCGCTTTCGGCTCAGATTCTAGTGAACACCTACGCTGGAGGTGCGATTCCCTCCGGGGTTCCCGCCCAAAGCGCATATCTTGCGAGCGTCGCCGGTATCGCCTGGGATAGCGCTGGGAATTTGGTATTTTGCGACTCTGTCAATAACCTCATACGGCGTGTTAACGCCTCCGGTACCGTCGAAACCATCGCCGGGACCGGGGTCGCGGCTTTCTCTGGCGATGGGGGGCCGGCGCTGACGGCGGAGCTGTTTTCCCCACGCAGTCCGCGTTTCGATGCTTCGGGGAATCTCTACTTTGTCGATGAGATGAACTACCGCATTCGGCGCATCGACACCAACGGCGTCATTTCCACAGTTGGCGGTGACGGCATCTCTTTCGTTGCGGGCATGGACACATCCGGTCCGGCAACGGCCGTTTCCTTGGACTATGTTTCGGATCTCGCCGCCGCATCCGGCGACCTCTACTTCGTAGAGTCGAGCCGCAATCGGATCCGGCGCATCACGGCGGCCGGCAAAGTTGAGCTCTACGCCGGCACGGGCGCTACGGCCTGCCCCAACTGCTCGAACGGGGATGGCGGCCCTGCAATCGCAGCGTCCTTAAACCAGCCTACTTCCATTGCGGCCGATCCTAACGGCAATGTCTTTTTCGTGGATGCGTTCTACACGGTCATTCGGAAGATCTCTGCCGATGGCATCATCACGACGTTCGTGCCACCCATCTATAATCTCGGCCCTTACCAGCTCCCAGCCACCATTTCCGGCCTTGCGTCGGACCCAGCCGGAGACATCTACGCAGTCGTGGGTGGCATCGTGCGCTACAACCCAAGCGGAACTCCGACGACGATCACCACCAGCATTGTTCCCCAGTCGTTCACCGTCGATGCCGAGGGTGATATCGGGTTCAGCGAGAACGGGACGATTCCATACAGCTCTATTCTCGAAATTGGGGAGCTCACCACGTCATCGACCGTGAAGATGTTGGCTGGGGAGAGTCCGCAGCCGGCTCCTGACGGAACTCCGCTCACCAAAGCTTGGTTCTTCTCCCCCTCGTCGATCGCGTTCGACCAATCCGGTAATCTCTACATCGCGGACGAAAGCGCATGCCAAATCCGCGAGATCAGCCCGGCTGGCGTCCTCAGCACGTTCGCAGGAACGGGCATCTGCGGATTCGCAACTCCTTCCGGCAACGCCAAGACCGCCGATCTGATTTACCCCATCAGCATCGCCATTGACAGCCATAACAACGTCTGGGTCGCAGACGATTTCCTCAACCTTTACTCCATCGCCCAGGATGGAACCATCTCCGTGTTGCCTTCGCGGACTCCTGTTTCCGGAGGGAGGGGCTGGCTGGCTTTCGATTCCAAGGACCGGCTCTACGTCGGAGCTCTAAACTCGCTGGTACGCATTCTTCCAGACCAATCCGTCCAGACGATTGTTGCCCCGTTCGGCGTCAACGTAGATGGGCTTGGCACAGACCCATCCGGCAACGTCTACTTCGGTTCCACTTTCGACGTTTATCGCGTCAATGACGACGGCAGCTACACGCAGGTGGCTCAGAGCCCATATGGGTTCGGCCCGTACGGGGGCAACCCGGCCTTTGCGGTTGACGCGGCTGGGAACATCTGGCAAGCTTCGGTGGTCACCAGTTCGTCGGGAACCGCGCTCTTCGGCACGTTCCAATCGGGAATCTCCGGTGATGGCGGACTTGCGGTCAGCGCCGGGTTTAATGCCTCAGCGGCCGCATTTTCTCCCACTGGGACTCTCTACTTCATCGACACCAATCGCATCCGCGTTCTCACCGGCTCGGGACCCTTGCAGGCGCCCTTGATCGCTCAGGGAGGGATCGTCAACGCCGCCAGTTACACGGGCGGACCCATCGCGCCCGGCGAATTGCTGTCGATCTTCGGATCGAATTTCGGCGCGACGCAGCTCTTGACCAACGCCGCCGTGAACAACTCCATTCCCACCGCGCTCGGCCGCACGCGAGTCCTGTTCAACGGGCAACCCGGCGCTGTCACCGCCGTCACGCCGAATCAGATCAACGTCTTTGTCCCTTCCACGTACCAAATAACGCCGGGCTCTCCGGCGAATGTTCAGGTGCAGGTAGACGCCGCGCTCTCTGCGATGGCGAGCACGCCCGTTGCAGATAGTGCGCCCGGAATCTTCACAGCATCCGCAAGCGGGTCCGGGCAAGGGTCAATTTTGAATCAGGACGGCTCCGTCAACTCCAGTGCGAATCCTGCCGCACCCGGCTCGACCATTTCTATTTTCGGCACAGGTGAGGGAGCGATCACTCCCCAGCTTGGCGCCGGCAACCTGGTGCTCTCCACGCCTTACCCGGCGCCCGTAGATCCCGTGTCGGTGACCATTGGGGACAACCCCGCGCAAGTGATCTACGCAGGCGAAGCACCAACTCTTCCTGCCGGCGTGTTCCAGATCAATGCGCAGATTCCGATGGGGACCACGGGAAACAGCGTTCCCGTTTCGGTCTCCATCGGAACGCGCGGCACCGGCGCTCAAGTGACCGTCGCGGTGCGATAGAAGGACCTTCCCTTCGTTACCAAGGTCCGGATCAGAATAAACGCCGATAACGCGTCCTAATAAATGGGGCTCTTGAGCAGGATCCATTGACGCATACGCTAGCCTGGGGGCATGCAGGAGCGTGATTGGCTGCGCGATACTTTTCCGAGGCCGGCCGGGTCATTGCTTGAGGTGGCATCTCAGTCTAAACTTGCCGCGAAGTCGCCGATGAAAAGCGGCGCGCGTTTGCTGCGCGATACTGTAGATACTTGAAGTAGACCTCGATGAGCCGCTGGATCTTTGGACTAATCAAGCTCGCATTTATTCTCCTCTGCGCGCTCCATCTTGGCTGGATCGCTGCCTTATTCACCCTTCGCTATATCGATCCGCCGACCACGGGCGTACAAATGCAGCGGTGGGTGGAAGCGAAATTCTCACACGCGCCCTACCGGAAGCGTTACGTGTTCGTTCCTCTGAGCCGCATCTCGCCGAACTTGCAACACGCCGTCATCGCAGCCGAAGACGGCCACTTCTATCGTCATCATGGCATCGACTGGGAACAGGTGGAAGAAGTGATCCGGGAAAGCAGAGAAACCGGGGAGATCCGCCGCGGCGCATCCACCATCACCCAACAACTTGTGAAGAACCTCTTCTTCACAACCCATCGCAATCCGGTGCGAAAAGCGTTCGAATATACTCTGGCTCCGCTGGCCGAATTGATTCTAGGCAAACAACGGATTCTCGAGCTGTATCTGAACGTCATCGAATGGGGGCGCGGAGTCTACGGCGCGGAGGCCGCCGCCGAATACCACTATCGGACGACCGCGCTTCAGCTCGATCGCGACCAATCCGCGCGGCTGGCCGCGTGCTTGCCGTCGCCCCGGCGCTGGAAGCCGGCGTTTATGAGCGAATACAGCGCCGTGATCCTGGATAGGATGCGGCAA
>Ga0210394_10005153_pt1 | contig 14774 bp, 11 predicted proteins | sample IncBWC12MmetaG_FD_160121 | JGI IMG/M metagenome (GOLD analysis project Ga0210394, IMG submission 160121) | Forest soil microbial communities from Barre Woods Harvard Forest LTER site, Petersham, Massachusetts, United States - Inc-BW-C-12-M | ecosystem: Environmental > Terrestrial > Soil >... | reverse complement strand
TGTCCCGCTCGTGACTTCGTTCGCAAAACCCACTCTGTGCGGGCGCACCCAAAAAAGAAGCCCCTCCATTGGAGGGGCTTCGGTGCTGCTTAGTCAGACGCTCAGTAGCGCCAGCAGCCTATCGTCATTACTTGCAAGTCGCCGGAGTGTAACGGGCGTCAAGGGTACCGAGGGAAGCGCCCGCCAAGCCGTTGGCCGCCGCAGCAGCGTTTGTCAAAGTCGCGCAACCCCAGTCCATGTTGCCCGCCAGGCCGGCAACTAGCAGGGTAGGGACCCCGGCGACATTGACGTAGGGCGTCAACTTCAACGTTTTGGTTGAAATCTGGGGTACAACGGCTGAGTAGGTCACCGTGATAATACCCGTAACTCCGATAGTAACGCCGGTCACGTACTTCGAGGCGAGGGGGATCCAGGCCGCCGACAGAGCGGTTACGCCCGCTAAGTCAGCCGACTGGTAGGCCTCAGATACTGCAGTCTTCGCCGCATCCGCCAGGCCAATACCTTCCGTCACCTTCGCGCGGATCGTGTAGTCCTGATAGGCCGGGATGGCAATCGCCGCCAAAATACCAATGATCGCGACCACGATCATCAATTCGATAAGGGTGAAACCCTGTTGCACTTTCTTAAACATTTTGACTCCTGTTGAATACACAAACAAATACCTAATTCGAACAACGGCCGATGCCGGTGATAGGAGTAAAGCAAGCGCTGTGCCAACCGCGCCCGCTGGGATGTAAGTGCATGAATCTAAGCAGAAATCTGGAGAAAGTCGATCGAAATATTGACATATTTGCGTCGTGCAGTGGCGTCACTGGCGACGCGCCACGTCTAGAAATGACAAAAATTGTCAGTGTGTTTATTTTCTCAGGGCTTTCAGAGGACCTGAGAATTTCTCGTAGTTACGCCAGCGAGCTACGGAACTCTTGTAAATCTTCTGCCGCACCTGCCAGGCGCTGGCAGTGACCACTTGCCGATTGCTCAAATGATAGTCGAGGCAGCGTGCGTCCCATTCGAGGCCGATGAAACTCAGCATTTTGCGCGACCAGGATTCCAGGTCAGCGACCAATTCCTCGTAGGGCACGTTGAGAATGAACCCAGGCGGCAGTACCGCTCGCCAATGGGCCATTATCCGCTGGTGTTCGCGGTAGTAGTGGGCAAGGTCTGACAGGTCGAGCGTGAAGTTAAGGCCCGCCGCGAACTGCTGGAAGTAGCACGACAGGCAAGTATCGATTGGGTCTCGTTGCAGGTAGATGACGCGGGCGTTGGGGAAGACCGAGTAGATTATTCCCAGAAAATCGGAGTTCACGGGCGCCTTGTCGACGACGCGCGGCGCAGTTTGAGAGTGCCCGTCGAGAACGCGCAAATACGATTCAGCCAATTTAAGCCGGGCCGGCTGACTTAAGATACTCTGCGTTATGCTCGGGTCGCTCACAATCTGTGTTTCCCAAAACGGCAACTCTCCGGCTCCGAATGCTGCCGGATGTGAAGCGATGATTTGCTCGGTGAGGGACGTGCCCGAGCGGGGCATGCCGACCACAAAGACCGGCTTGTTCGAAGATGATCCTGTGCCTTGTATGTTCGATAACGCCTCGCGCGAATAGCTCCGAATCAGGTCGTCAATGCGACGCGAGCGCTTCTGTCGGTCATAGGGGTACACCGCAGCCTTCAGTAGCTCGTTGCCGCGTTGGTAATTCTGGAAAGCTTGAGCAAAATCATTGACGTCGTCGCAATACTTGCCCATGGCAAAACGCAAATTCGCCTCATCCATGGGGTGCAGATTGCTTTTCACGATCTCCGCCGCGCGCTTGAACCACTCGCTGTCGGCGTTTGTCATCTTGCGAATGTTGCCCAGGGCCGCCCAGGCAGTCGGCATGTTCGGATCGAGTTCGGCAATGCGTTTGAGAGTCGTATCAGCCTCTTCGAATCGGCCCTCCAATGTGGCGATTTGCGCCATCCCGTACATTGCTTGGACATTGCGGGGCGCGTTCTTCAGTGTCTTTGCAAAATACGGCCTGGCATCGCGCAAACGGCCAAGAAATATGAGAGTCAGTCCCAGGTTAGTCCTCGCCTCGACATAAGTCGGCCTTAACTTAAGGGCTTGCCGCAGTGAGGCCTCGGCTGCGACCAGGTCGCCCTTCAAGCGCAGCAAAAACCCAAGATTGCCGTAAGCGGCCGCGTAATTCGGCTTGATTGTTATCGCGTCGCGAAAGCACTGCTCAGCCTCCACATAGCGGCCTAGCCTGAACAGCGACGAACCGAGATTGTGAAGCGCTTCTGCATGCGAGGAGTCAAGCTCGACCGCTTCCCCAAAAAGGACAGCGGCTTCCTCATGGGCTCCTTGAGCTACGGATTTGTTGCCGCGGTTAAAAAGTTGTTGAGCCTTCGCCCGGTCGGCGCGATTGACCGGCGCGACTGCCGCATTCCGAGTTGGCGTAAGAGACTCACCCTGCGAAAGATGCAGCACCAATGACTGAGTTACTCCATCGGCAATATCTCGCGCAACGCCGTTCTCTAGCAAACGCCATTTGAAGGAATTCGCGAATTTAGCCTTCTTATAAAAATTAAGCCGCAGCGAACGCACTGCGCTGTCAGCGCGCCGCAGCAGTCGTTCGATCGAGCTCGAGGCGCCGCCTTGCGTGGTGCTCACTTCCGACCGAGGCGCAAATTCGTCGGCCAGCGCGGCGCCGACCTGAGCGGCTTCGCGCGTATTGAACCAATCGAGCATCTTTGGACTTCCCTAGTACGGAGATGTTTCAAGTCTATATCAGCGACTGGGAACAACTGAACATAACACTTGCCAGGATTTAGTGAGATCAATCACGTTTTTGCGAGACGATGCGCAAACGCTACTCGATTCCAAGCTTCTTGATCCTGTAGCGCAGGGCGCGAAACGACATTCCCAATACCTTGGCGGCCGCCGTCTTGTTGTATCGGGTCTGTTCCAACGCCTTGATGATGGCGTCGCGCTCGATTTCCTCGAGATGATCGCCGAGCGCTCCTTCGCTTAGAGCATTTGCCGAGACGGGCGCGCCTGTGGAGGTAGGGCGCAATTGAATGTCGCCAACACGGATCTCACCGCCGGTACTCAGAGTGATCGCGCGTTCCAGGATATTCTCGAGTTCGCGGACGTTGCCGGGAAATGTATAGCTCTGTAGTGCCGAGAGTGCGTCTTTGGCGAACATCGGCGGTGTCATTTTCATGCGGCGGCCCAAGCGCCGAAGTATTGATTCAGCGAGTTCCTGCACATCCTCGGGACGTTCGCGTAAAGACGGCACGCGCAGCTCGATGACATTTACGCGATAGAATAGATCTTCTCGGAATTTTCCTTCGGCAATCAGTTGCGAGAGCACCTTGTGGGTAGCGGATAGCACCCGCACATCGATGCCAACCTCGACCTGTTCGCCAATAGGACGCACAGCCTTCTCTTGTATGACCCGCAACAGCTTGACTTGCATGTGCAACGGCAAGTCCGCGATTTCGTCGAGAAACAGAGTCCCGCCCTCCGCGGATTGAATCAGCCCCTTTTTATCACTGACCGCTCCGGTGAAACTGCCGCGCTTATGACCAAAAAGTTCGCTCTCCATGAGTTCGGTCGGAATCGCACCGCAGTTGACGGGCACAAACGGCCCATCGCGGCGCGGTCCGGATTCATGAATGAGCTTGGCAACCAATTCCTTCCCCGTGCCCGATTCGCCATATATATGCACGGGTGCTTGACTGCGGGCGACCCGCGCGATCATATCCCGCATGTGCTGCATGGCCGGCGAGGCGCCCAGCAGGCGCGGGCCGAACACGCCGGTATCGCCTTCGATTGTTCCCGACAACTTGATGGCGCTCGCCACCAGTTTGCGCAGGCCAGTAAGATCGAGGGGCTTGGAGACGAAATCAAAGGCGCCGAGTTTGAGCGCGCGCACCGCGGTTTCCATGTTGCCGTGTGCGGTGATCACCGCAACCGGTACGCTTGGCGTGTATTGCTGTATCCATTCGACCAACTCCAAGCCATCGCCGTCGGGCAGCTGCATGTCGGTCAGGCACAGATCGAAGCGCTCGGTTTTGAGCAAGCGTTGCGCCTCCGCCACGGTGTTCGCGGTGCGCGGGCCTAAGTCCATGCGCTGCAATGTGATGGACAGCAATTCGCAAATATCCGGTTCATCGTCGACGACCAAGACAGCAGCTTTCGGCATGACCGTATTGTAGCGTGAGCCGCTGTGACCGGGCACGGCGCGCGCCGTGCTAGGATCACGGACCGGCCGGGCCCAAAGCCGCGGACGGCAACACAGGCTCTGGAGACCATCGGTACATGGACCATAGCTTTGTAGTCCCGGTGTATCGTGCGGCGCCACTCTTGACCGCACTGCTCGAGTCGCTGCGTGCACAAACCGGGGCGCGCAGCGAGATTCTGCTTGCGAGTTCTACGCCCTCCGCAGAGCTGGCCGCAACTGCAAAACGCTTCGGTCTGCCATTGCACATCAATCCGCAGCGTATCGACATCGCGTCCGACTGGAACTTCGCGCTAGTGAAGGCCAAGACCGCTTTTGTAACGCTGGCTCATCAGGACGATGTATTCGCGCCGGACTATGTCGAACAACTGACTGGCGCACTGCGGCGCCACGCTGCGGCGCTGCTTGCCTTCTGCGATTACTCGGAGCGTACGGCGCTCGCCGCGCGCCCAGACAACATTAACTTGAAGATCAAGCGCGCGCTGCGCCGGCGGGCGTTCGGCGTGCGGGAATGTATCAGCGAAGTACGCGATAAGATGCGCCTGCTGTCGCTCGGCAATCCGATCTGTTGTCCCAGTGTCATGTTCAATCGTGGGGCGCTGGGAATTTTCCAGTTTCCTGGCGGATTCAAGACAAATCTCGACTGGATGGCATGGCTTGAACTCGCACGCCGGCCCGGCGGATTTGTCTATGTTCGAGAATGTCTGGTGTCGAAGGGCGTCCATGCCGACAGCGAGACCACGGCGAGCATCTTAAATCGCGCGCGGGAGCGTGAGGATCGCGCTATATTTGACACTCTGTGGCCCAGGCCGGTTGCCGCAGCACTGGCGACTCTCTACAAACTCGGCTATCGCGCCAATCGCTCCTAGCGGCTGCAAAGAGAATCCTTAACCGCATGTGGTACGAAAGAACGTAATGGCGTAGTTGGGATGGTCCGTTTCGAACAGGTTGGTGTCTTTGCGACGCAATGGTCCAAGCCGCTCATCGAAGAGGCGCACTAGATTTTCTCTCGAGATCAGGCTGACGTCCTGGTCACCGGTGATATAGCGGTCCGACCAAAGGCCAAGACGCGCGCGCCAGGAACCGGGTTCCACGTCCTTGACGATGATGCGTAAGTGAGGCACGCGTTCAAGAAATACTTTTATCGAATCGAGAAAGGCGTCGCGAGCGGCCTTTGGAATGTGGTGGATTACATCCGCGATCAATATCGCGTCGGGATCGGCATGACCCAATGCGAGATATTCCGCGAGGCTGATGGCGGGGAAGCGAGTTACTCGGTGCTCGAATCGCGCTTCGATCCATTCACCCACGACGGGCTTAGGATCGAGCGTCGTGATTCGCAGGTCCGCTCGCAGGACCAGTAAATGATTGAGGTGTTCGCAGTCGCCGCCACCGATGTCGAGCACGCGCGCATCCTGTGGTATTGCCGCGGCCAATGCCGCCGCTTCCTTGGCCAGATCGACAAAAATCCTTCGATACCAGCGACCAGCTCGACGCGCCAGCCGCCCGCCAAGGACTCTGCGAATCAACGCCCCCGGCGTTGTGCTCACAAGCGGACCCGTACGATGTAGCCAAAACTCAAGAGCGGAAATAGCCACTCGAACAGGTTGATGACGCCCTGCGTCGCGCGCACCGCGAGCCGTACCAGGCCAGAATGCCGTTGCTTCATTTCGGTGAATCGCGAATAGTAAGGAATGATTTCCCATTCGAGAAAGCCCGCGCGTGTGCACAAGGTGGCGAGCGTCTTATACGAGAATATGCATAGGTGATCGCGGTGCGTCGACTCACGCTGTGCCAGGCCGATCAGGACATTATGCAGCGCAGTGGCGTTGGGCGTGGAGAGAAGGAGCGTCTTTCCGGACAGGCGTTCGATCCCGGCCAGCTGCCTTAAGAACTGCAGCGGATTCTCCAGATGCTCGATCAGTTCACCGATCACCACCACGTCCGGGCTACGCTCGAGCGCTACCACCAGGGACTCCGGATCGGTGATGTCCCCGCGCCAGATGGTCGAGTTGGGTCCGGTGTGAAGCCCCTCCGCGGGGACCTGGTCGGAGTTATCGATACCATCGACGCGGCGTGCAATCCCGACGATTTCCTCGTGCAGCCACGTGCCGCGCCCGCGTTTGGCGGCCCAAGCAGTTTCATCCATCGCGCCTAAATCGAGCACGCGACATTGCGCACAGGCGCGTGCAATGAATTCTATGCGGTCGACAGGACTAGCCACTCGAAGACGCTCGAGCGGCGTGTAATTGAGCGCCGGATTTGTATGAAGCGGCGCGCGTGACGGTGGCGCACCCTCAGGCAGTGTCATGATTCGCCGGGCCCGTTTGAGTGCACATCGATAAAGCCCAGCAGAAACGAAGCAAAAATGATTTCGGCTCCGGCCAGCATCAAGGTGACTGACGGAATAGCCACGCGCATCATGGTCGCCGGGTCGAGTGTGGCAAGACCCACGCGGGCCCAGCTTTCCACCGAGTAGATCGCGAGCCCAAATCCGGCCAGGCCGAGGGCCGAGCCCAGCAGAATGCCGCGCTCAAGGGTAAAGATGCGCAGAAAGCGCGCGAGCGGCGGGCTCATCGGTAGAACCTTTTTCAGCACGCCGATAGTGCGCGCAAGCAGAGAGAATAGCACCAGCTGTATCCCGAGAATAATTGCACCTGCGGCGTAGAGCATGGTGTGAACGTCGAATCCGATTTCGTTGATGATGACGGGTCCGCGCAGAATCGCGAGTTCGGCCGCCGCACCGATCCCGATCAGACATGCGCCCGGATAGAGCATGAGCCAACGCGGACTCATCATCAGCAAAAAACGCAAGTGTCGCCATCCATCATGCCAACTGCGCAGGTGAGGCGGGCGCGAGCGTCCGTCCGGCGACAGCACGGTGGGTACTTCGGCGATGCGCCAGCCGGCGAGCTTCGCTTTGACTATCATCTCGCTCGCAAACTCCATGCCGGGGGCATGCAGGCCCAATTGCACCGCAGCCGCTCGATCCACGCCGCGCAGGCCGCAATGAAAGTCGCCGATACCGGTGGAAAAGAACAGACGGCCGGCGAAACTTAAGAGCGGATTGCCGAGATACCGGTGCAGCAACGGCATAGCGCCCCGCCGGATTCCGCCGCGAAAGCGGTGGCCCACGACCATTGTGTTGCCGGCGCGCAAGCTCTCGACGAACGCATCGAGCTCAGAAAAATCGTAGCTGTCGTCGGCATCAGCCATGATCACGAATCGGCCGCGGGCCGCCGCTATTCCGCCGATCAATGCGTTGCCATAGCCTTTTTCGGCGATCCGCACGACCCTCGCGCCGGCCTCGCGGGCGAGTTCCCCTGACCCATCGGTCGATCCGTTGTCGGCCACCAAGATCTCGCCATCGATACCAGTTCGATTGAGAAAGCCCCGCGCCTTGTTGATGCACGTCGCAATGGTCTCGGCCTCATCGAGGCAAGGCATAAGAATAGTCAGTTCCACGGAACGACTCGCGGGTCTAGGCGCCGTCAAGTCGCTCCTAGTGATCATGATGACGATCGATTCTAAACCACAGTCCGCAAAGCACAACCGCTGCGCCCGGATTCAGCTGGGTGTGTCAATCTCTTCGTGGTAGTCATCTTCGGCGTTGATGCGCCAGATATCCGTTTTCCCGTGGCCGCCATCGAGTATCGAGCCGACCGCGCTCTTCGCCGCCAACATGGAATGGTCTTGATTGTTGTAGCGGTGCATGCCGTTTCTACCGACCGGATAGAGATTTGGGAACCTGTCCAGGTAAGCGCGTACCGTGTCGAATTCGCGGTATGCGCCAAAGTAAGCAGGGTAGGCCTTGGGGACGCGAACCAAGGTGCCATCGATCACGTCCCGGCGATCGATTAGGCCGATAGTTTCCAGTTCCGCAGCTGCAAAATCGATGAACCGGCCGTCTTCCATGGACCATAGGTCATCGCCCTCGCGACAGAAGTACTCGAGCCCAAGCCAAATCGTGCCGGGATCGGCGACCAGCGCTGGGCTCCAATTATTAAACACTTGTAGCCGACCGATTCGCACCTCAGGCTCCTGTACGTAGATCCAATTGTCCGGCGGCATACCATTGTCCGGCGGCATGCCAGGGCGCCCATTTCGCGAGCCGGCAGGCGAGTTCATTCGCCGCAACAGCAATCCGACGGTCATGAAATCGCGGTAGGGCAGCGCTTCCGCGATCCTCAATAGGTGCGAATCCTCCGGTCTTAAGAATTCCACGAGACTACGAACCGGCATCGTCGAGACAAAATAGTCACAGGGCACGCGTTGCACCGAATTGGCCGAAATGTCGAGCACATCCACGGCACGCACGCTATCGCCACCACGCTCGATGCCGACAATTCTATGACTACGATGAATGTCTCCTCCGCGCGCGGTCACGTGACGCGCCACTTCCTCCCACATTTGGCCGGGCCCATATTTGGGATACAGGAATCTATCGATAAGGCTGGTTTCTATGTGTTCTTGAGTAGCAAGCGTTAAGTTGCGAAATGGGCGTGCGATTGCATGTCCAATCGCCTTTGCCACTGATAGACCTTTGATCCGTTGAGCTCCCCACTCGGCGGAAATTTCCTGGCACCGGACACCCCACACCTTTTCGGTATAGTCCTTGAAGAACGTGTGGTATAACCGGTTGCCAAATCGATTGATGAAGAAGTCCTCGAGGGAGTGTTCGGGCGACCTCGGAGCCATTTGCGCACGAAAATAACTTAGGCCGATCTGCAGCGCCTCCAGGATCCCAAGGTTGTTGAGCGTGGCGGCGTTGAGAGTCAGCGGGTAGTCGAAATAGCGGCGCCTGTAAAAGATTCGGGACAGGCGTTTACGAACCAACATGACGGCGTCGGCGGAAGCGGGCGCCGCGGTTTCGGGCACCCAGTCTCTCGATCGGCGCTGGTAGTTGATGCGCAGCGGTCCGTCGGCCGGCGTTTGGTCCGCGGCAACCGGCAGGATCTCCTGCCACCAACGCATCACCCAATCTGATTTTGAAAAAAACCGGTGACCGCCGAGATCCATGCGATTGCCGCGGTAAGTGATTGTCTTCGAGATGCCCCCGACTTCTGAATCCGCTTCGTATACGATTGGCTTGATATCCGAGCGGCGCAGCAGTTCGAGCGCAGCCGTGAGTCCCGCAGGCCCCGCACCGGCGATGACGGCGATTTTTTTAAGATGGACCTTGTGCACGGTTACCTTCGAGCCTTCAAATCGAATTCAAGCGCACACGCCGGCAGTCATAGAGATTCCAATCCTTCCATGGTCCTTCGCGAGTATGTCGAATCGGATCGAACCCGACATTTTCCGGAGAGATGACAAAACCGAGCTTGGGATCGCCACAGATCTGGATTAGTGAGGCCGCCGTGAGCGGCCGTGTCGGTGGATTATCCTTGATTTTGGCGGCGCGGCGGCGGATTCCCGACAGGATTTTCCAAGTCGGGTCCGTTACAGGAAGCAACACCCCCGACCTGCGGCGGATCTCCAGCGCTGTCTCGCGTGAAAAAACCACTCCGGCGGACTGGTCCAACGCCAGATAATTCGGACGCATCAACGTAAACCATACGAACGATCCCACATCATGTGTGGGTGCAACGAGAACAGTACTGGTCGGAGGTATTGAGCGTGACCAGTCTGAGAATTCCTGTGTGTCGATATCGGATCCTACGGTGCGCGCCTGCCTGAACGACGCCGGAACCATGAATATCGACGCTATCAGCAGCGCCGCGAACACCATGAGTGATGGCCACGTCGATCGGGCGCGCCGTAGCCCCCACCAGAGCGGCACGAACAGCAATGCAGCTGCGACTTTCACTCCGGGTATATTTCCAATTTTGCTAAGAGCCATGGATCCATGGCCCAGCGAACTCCCGACGACCCACGCCAGCAACCCGATGGCGCTCAATACCGCCATCCATCGAAAATAAGGAATAGCGCGGTTGCTGATTTGTCTTCGCAGCGACCACAAAATGAGCGCAAGCAAAACGCATGCCGAACCGCCGAGCGCTGAAACCACCCATCCGCCGGTCAAGAGTACGGCGCAGAACGGCCCGCATGTTTGGTCGCGGAAGATGCGCACCAGCGTGGCGGGTAATAATAGAGCGCTGATAAAACAGGCGATCCAATCCCACCGCCACGCTTGACCTTGAACCAACATGGCCACAGGTCCGATCAGACACCCTATAAGTGCAACTGCTAATCCGCACGCGCCGACGAGCAGACCGGCGCTACAAAATTGGCGTATTCGCTTCTCATCCGCTGCCACCGCGATGAATGTAAGATACATGAGCGGCCGTACGTTGATGTCCCAATCGTGCGCCGACCAGAGTTGCAAAAATAGAAATTGCGAGCGTTCCCGGACCACCTCCAGCCAGTCCGCATCCATGACAGTGAACACTCGCGCGACCGCCGGCAGCATCGTCGCGGCAAGCGAAATACCAAGAGCTGCGAATACCCCGACGATCGCGCCAATTATGCTCAACCGCATGGGGAGCCACAGGCAAATCAGCAACAAAAGCCCGGGGAAGGCCATGAGCGGATGAACAAACAGCGCGGCTATCGCTAAGACGACGCCCACACGTTTCATTCCGCGGAAGTGACAGGCAAAAGCAGTAACAATCAATGCTTCCGCAGGCAGCCGAGCAGTTAGGAAGGATTCGGCAATGTGAAACACGCCGGCCGCGCCGTAGTCTCCCGCGACGATTACGAGAAACGCCACGGCCAACCACGCGGCAGCGCTCGTGGTTAAGGCGGCGGCCAATGTCCATGCCGCCGTCAAGAACCAAACGGTAAAAAAAAGGGTTAGCAGCCGCGCCGCGTTGTCCAAACCAATCCAGCCAATAAACCATGCATAAAACGGCGAAAACACCGTGTACCGATCTTGGGAAGTGTTGTGCAAATACAGGTCTGCCGACAGCGCCGGATGGATTCTCGACAGTGCTTGAAATGCATAGATTTGCGCGTCGCCGGCAAAGCCTTGATAGCCGTGCATCAGCAGCCAAAGCACCGTGAGCATCAGCACGAGAGTTCCGGTAAGGAGATTGTTTTGCAGCGCGTTGCGCAACGAGTGCACTGGCCTATCTGATGTGTAAACATCCAATTATGACGGAAACCCGCTCAATCGGTCAGCGCGTTATTTGGGTGGGGATGTCGCTGTCTCTGATATGTCTGGCGTATTTTTATATGCTCGACCGCGTTTTGTTCTCGAGCGCGAGCTTCTCGCCGATTTTCCGATCATTACTGATGCCGGATGATGAGGCGGCATGGATCGCGGTGGCTATATGCTGTTTCGCTGCATTGTGGAATCGGCCTGCGCCCATATTGCGAATCGTGGATTTTCTGGGCGAACGCGCTCCTTGGGTTGCCGCGGCGAGCGTCGCCCTATTCGCGCTCGGGGCGGTCGCGGTGTACCACGATTATCCGCTGTCAATGGACGAATATGCCGCCGTCTTTCAATCAAAGATATTTGCATCGGGGCATCTGTCCGCGCAGCTGCCGCCGAGCTACATCGATTGGCTAGTCGTGCGCGGCTTCAACGGTGAGTTTCTCATCGCGTCGCGCGAAACCGGTAGGGTCATCGAAGCGTACTGGCCCGGGTTTGCCTTGTTGCTCGCGCCCTTCGAGTTTCTTCGTGCGCAATGGCTGTGCAACTCATGCCTGGCGGGATTGTCGCTCTTTCTCATCCATTGGATAACCCAGGAGGTTACGCAGGAGAAGCGAGCGGCGGGTTGGGCATTGCTGTTCGCGCTCGCCTCCAGTGCATTCGCAGCGAACGCCATTTCATTTTATTCCCTGCAGGCGCACCTCACTGCGAATCTCGTTTTCGTAGCCTTGTTGCTGCGACCGAACCGCTCCCGTGCGTTCTGCGCTGGGCTGGTCGGCTCGATGGCGCTGATACTGCACAATCCCATGCCGCACGCGCTTTTCGCCGTCCCGTGGCTGATTGCCATCGCAATGTATCGCAGTCAGCGGCGCTTCTGCCTGCCATTGGCTCTCGGCTATTTGCCCGGTCTGTGCATTGGGTTGGGGTGGCTGCTGTTTAGGTCGCATATCGGATCCGCGGCTCACCCGCTATCGGGTGTCAGCGGCCTTATCAACGGCGTTTTCACTTGGCCAAACTTAGGTGTGCTCAATGCGCGCGCGGCGTCCTTTGTGAAAATGTGGGTCTGGGCCGCGCCATGCCTGTTCGTTTTCGCAGCTTTAGGATTCGTGCGTCACCGCGAAAACTTGCAGGTGCGCCTGCTGGCATCATCGGCAGTCCTCACGTTCGTGGGATATTTTTTTGTTACCTTTGATCAGGGACACGGCTGGGGCTATCGCTATTTTCATTCTGCTTGGGGGGTGGTTCCGATCCTGGCGGGCTGCGCGATGACGTATAGATCGGAGGCGAATCTTAGAGTTGCATCGTTTGCAGGGGCTTGCGCGATATTGAGTCTCGTGATCATCGTTCCTTTTCAACTGAACGAGATCCAACAATTCATTTTCCAGCACTTGGCGCAGTTAGGGCCACCAAAGCGACCGGGCAACAATGTTTATTTCATCCGCCCGCGCGGAGGATTCTACGTGGCGGACATGGTGCAAATGGACCCCTATTTAAGAGATGCCGATCTATTTCTCGTCAGTCGTGGAGTCGATCTCGACGCCAAGATGGTTCTTCTGAACTGGCCCGGCGCCGTCAAGATAGGCAGCGGCCGTGTCTTTGAGCAGTGGTACTTGGGTCCAAAGGATCTTAGGCGTGCGGTGCAGGGTAATGAGCGCGTTCACTTCGAGTTGCTCCCTGCCGGAGATTTACCTAATCTTCCCAGCGCTGCGGATCGCTGAAAACAATCCTGAAGATGCTGCCTACGTCTCCACGAGGCTCGTAAAGCAGTATCGCGTGGTTCAACTGGCACAGTTCGCGAGCGATGAAAAGCCCCAGACCGGTGCCGCCTTTTCGACCCGAAAAGAAGGGCTCGAAAATTCGATCGACCGCATGAAGCTCGATCCCGGGTCCGCGATCGGCGACATCGAGAAACGGCCGATTGCTGGAATGCAGCCGGCCGAGCTTGATCTCGACCTTGACTCCGTCGCGAGTCTCGCCGTATTTGAGGGCGTTATCGCACAAGTTCCAGACTACCTGGTGCAAATGGCTGGGATCGAAACGCACCTCGAGTTCATCGTCCTCTTCGAGGATGCCGATCTGCGATCTCTTGGCCTGCATGGTTTCGCAAAATTCGCCCAAGAATTCTTCAAACCAATCGCCCAAGCTCAAGCGCGATGGCTTCGTGGACTCGCGCCGCGACAGCTGCAGGACATTGTTGATGATGGTGCTGACACGCTCGGAGTTGTTGCGAATGATGTCCGTCAACCGGCGCTCATCGGGTCCCATGGCGGCGCTTTCGGCCAGCAGCTGGCCGGCATGGCTCATCGCCCCGACGGGGTTGCGGATCTCGTGGGCGATGCTGGCGGACAATCTGCCGAGTGCGGCAAGCTTGCCTTGCTGCACGCGCTCTGCCATGAGGCTGGTGTCCTCGAGGAAGATCAGCGTGGGTCCCGGCATGCTGCCGAGCGGCGCGAAATGCGGCTGAATCACCCGCGCGCCGTCAGCCGCCACGAAGGTCGACGGGGAGTTCTCGCTGTCCTCGCGCTGCCGCCATGTGGACAACGAGTACAGCAGGCGCGGCGATACCTCGCCCACCAACGCTCCCGGGACGGCATGATTGTCGCCCAGAATCTCCGCCGCCGACTCGTTGATGAGACGAATCTTATCTGCGCCGTCGACGACCAGGAGGCTCTCGCGCAGATGCTGCACGATGTATTGGGAGAGTTCGGCCATATTCGCCAAATCGAGGTCTTTTTGACGAACCAAGGCCTCGCTCGCGCGCATGCGGCCTGCGGCGTAGCTGGCGGCGGCGGCGATGACGAACAACACTAAGCCAAGCAGACCTGCGGTGGCGTATGAATTGATGTCGGATGTGCCCCCCAGCTGCTGCCAAATCGTGTCGGCAAGAATGGCGATGGCGGCAACGGCGGCAAGGAACAAGGCGCTGCGCGGCGGCAGCAGGAACGCCAGCCCGCCGACGGGCACCAGGAACAGAAGGCCCAGACCGCTGGCCACACCGCCGCAGGTATGCAAAAGCAATACCAGCACCAGCATGTCGACCGTCGCCTGCAGGATGGTCTGCACGTAGGCGCTCGCGATTCGCCGGCGCACCAAAACCACGCTGCCCAGGCCGAAACACAGATAAAATATCGTGGCGCCGAAGAAAAGCTGTGCTGAATAAACGGCAAAGCCGCGGACACCGCCCAAGGAATAAAGACCGAGCAGCAACAGCGGCACCGAGACTCGATATAAATTGAGAACACCGAGCACGCGCCAATTGAGTGCGAGACTGGCGTCGGTTCGGTCGAGATGACGGTTCAAGGTGTTGCGACTCGGCTTAGCTTTGCGCGGAACTTAAGCTTAATTCAGAATAGCGCGCCTTATGCGCCCCGTTCGACCTAAGGACGATTTATGAATTTGCACGAGTATCAGTCGAAAGCGCTATTTACCCAATACGCCATCCCCGTCCCCAAAGGGCA
>Ga0210394_10005152_pt1 | contig 14777 bp, 9 predicted proteins | sample IncBWC12MmetaG_FD_160121 | JGI IMG/M metagenome (GOLD analysis project Ga0210394, IMG submission 160121) | Forest soil microbial communities from Barre Woods Harvard Forest LTER site, Petersham, Massachusetts, United States - Inc-BW-C-12-M | ecosystem: Environmental > Terrestrial > Soil >... | reverse complement strand
CAGCGCGCATCGCTGCGCGCGACCGATGAGAACGTGCCGCAGGCTTTGTCGGGCTATCGTCCGAAGCTCAGCGTCACCGCCAATGCCGGATACAATTTCACCAACGCCACTTCGATAGTCCCGCTCGGCGGTATCCTCACGACGTCCCAGTTTGCCCAGACATTCGTCTCGCGCGGCGTCAGCGCCCAGGCGACGCAGACGCTGTTCAACGGATTCCAGAACGCGAATCGCACCCGTCAGGCGGAGAGCCAGGTGATGGGCGCGCGCGAGACATTGCGCGTCACCGAGCAGCAAGTGCTGCTCGACGCCGCGACCGCGTACATGAATTTGTTGCGCGACCAGGCGATTCTCGACCTCAATCGCCGCAACGTCGAAGTGCTCACCGAGCAGCTCAAACAGACGCGCGACCGTTTCAATGTCGGCGAGGTGACGCGCACCGACGTGGCGCAGGCCGAATCGCGGCTCGCCGCCGGCCGCTCCGCGCTTCTTGGCGCGCAGTCGAATTTCGTCACCTCGCAGGCAAATTATCGGCGGGTCATCGGAGTCGATCCGGGCCGCCTTGCGCCAGGCACTCCGGTCGACCGGCTGTCGCCGCCCACGCTCGCCGGCGCGATCAAGCAAGGTCAGGGGCAAAGCCCGTCGGTGTTGGCGGCGATGTACGGCGTCGACGTCGCCGAGCTGGCGGTCAAGATCAGCGAAGGCGCGCTTTATCCCAACCTCTCGCTCACCGCGAGCGCAACGACGGCGACGAATCCGGCTTTTGAAGTGATCAAGGAGACCGCGGCCTCGGTGGTCGGCCAGCTGACGATTCCGATCTATCAGGGCGGCGCCGAATACGCCGCGATCCGGCAATCCAAGGAATCGGTCGGACAGCAGCGGCTCAATCTCGACATCAATCGCGATCAGGCGCGGGCAACGGTGGTGCAAAGCTGGGGCCAGCTCGACGCCGCCAAGGCGCAGATCGAGGCGACGACCGCCCAGGTCAACGCCGCCGAGATCGCGCTCAACGGCGTGCGCGAAGAGGCCCGCGTCGGCCAACGCACCACGCTCGATGTGCTCAATGCGCAGCAGGAACTGGTCAACGCGCGGTCGGCGCTGGTGACCGCGCAGCACGATCGCGTCGTCGCCTCTTACACCCTGCTGGCGGCCGTCGGCAGCCTGTCGATGCCGCGGCTCGGCCTCGACGTTCTGATCTACGATCCGCAGGTTCACTACCAGCAAGTGCGCGACGCCTGGGTCGGCGTGCGCACTCCCGACGGCAGATAGGAAACACGGGCGGCGGCCGGTCAGCCTTTGCAGTTTGGCTCAATGGCTGACCGGTCGGCCCACGGTCGCTCCTCACCTTTCATGCAGGTATCTTCCACGTGCGACGATGTCTTGGTCTAGGGACACTCCTTAGTTGAACATAGCAGAACAACGCAGCTCTCGAAAGCTCACAAGTGCGGGGCCTGTCGTATTTGAGATCCTCGTCGCTGGTCGCCAATCACGCACACTCTCTCGTCCAAGGCTCCAGACGCAGCCAATAGCGCCGTGAGTTCGGATTCGCCCGTGTATTCGAGAGTACTCCTAGATTGATGCCCCCCAACTAGGAAGGCCTCCGCCGCGCGAACTCAAGCTTCGTGCCGGGCCCTAGGCAGCCGGGTACAGCCGGGTCAATGCCGCGTAGATGCCAGGAGGTGGCCGCAAGCCAGCATTCGACGTGTCATGAACCCTGTCTAATTGAATTACGGGCTGGTAATTAATTTCAATCTGCACGATGCGTTCCTCACCGACGGACTGTCAGCTACGGGACCCGGCGTTACTTCCAAGCTTGAAGGGAGAATTTCATGCGGGTGACTATGATCGGCGCCGGCTATGTCGGACTAGTTTCTGGCGCATGCTTCGCCGACTTTGGCCATCGCGTGACCTGCATCGACAAGGATGCCGGGCGGGTGGCGGCGCTCAACCGCGGTGAGATTCCGATTTTCGAGCCGGGCCTCGCTGATCTGGTCGAAGCCAATGTCCGGCATGGCCGGCTCGAGTTCGCCGCGGCCGCAACCGAAGTTGGCCAGGCCGACGCCGTCTTCGTCGCCGTCGGCACGCCTTCGCGCCGTGGCGACGGCCACGCCGACCTGAGCTTTGTCTACGGCGCCGTGCGTGAGATCGCGCCGCAACTCTCGCGCAAGGCGATCGTGGTCACCAAGTCCACTGTGCCGGTAGGTACCGGCGACGAAATCGAGCGTATCCTGCATGGACTGCGTCCCGATGCTGAGATGCAGGTAGTCTCCAACCCCGAGTTCCTTCGCGAAGGCGCCGCCATCCAAGATTTCAAGCATCCCGACCGCATCGTGGTCGGCACCGAGGATCCGCGAGCACGTGCCGTACTCGCGGAGATCTATCGGCCGCTCTATCTCAATGCCGCGCCGATCCTCTATGTGAGCCGGCGCACGGCCGAACTCATCAAATACGCGTCGAATGCCTTCCTCGCCACCAAGATCACGTTTATCAACGAGATCGCGGATCTGTGCGAATGCATCGGTGCCGATGTACAGGACGTCGCCCGCGGTATGGGCCTCGATAACCGAATCGGCGCGAAGTTTCTCCATGCCGGTCCCGGATTTGGCGGTTCTTGCCTGCCGAAGGACACGATGGCTCTGATCAAGACGGCACACGACCATGGCACTCAGTTGCGCGTGGTCGAAACGGTTTCGGCGGTCAACGACCAACGCAAACGCGCTATGGCGCGCAAAGTAGTTGCCGCGCTCGACGGTTCGATCCGCGGCAAGACGATTGCCGTTCTTGGGCTTACCTTCAAGCCGAACACCGATGACACGCGCGATTCGCCAGCGATCCCGCTGATCACCGCTCTGCATGACCTCGGCGCCGTCGTTCGCAGCTACGATCCGGCCGGCATGGAGCAAACAAAGCCGCAGCTAAGCGATGTTGTCTACTGCGACAGCGCCTATGAAGCGGCCGAAGATGCCGAGGCCCTGGTGATCGCAACCGAATGGGAGCAATTCCGCGCGCTCGACCTCGATCGGCTGCGGCTTGTCATGTCAAGGCCGACCATCATTGATCTACGCAACGTCTATCACCCCGAACAGATGAAACGGGCAAGCTTCCGCTATCTCGGCATTGGGCGCGTTAGATTAGGGTAGCATCCTTTTTGCTCAGCCTGTGCAGGCGACCGGGTAGTCCGCACAACCTCAAAATGAACCTTGATACGGCTCGACTGGCATTTTCCACACCGCCAGCAAAAGCCAAACAGCGCGCTCTAAAGATGAGAACGGTTGCCGATTTATGAAACTGCGTTCCCCTCTCCTACTGCCGTTGTTGGCGCCTAAATAATGCCCAGTGAACATTCGCCGCTCCCCTCTTCAGTTGCGCAAATTGTCCAATAGCCGGCGCGAATATTGAGTCTTGCCGAGCATACTCGCGAGCTCCCTCAGTTCCTCAGCGCTGATCCAACCGTTGCTGAACGCAATCTCATCCGGCGCGCAGACGAGTTGACCTTGCCTATTTTGCAAAACCCTAACAAACTCCGCGGCTTCAAGAAGCGAGTCGTGTGTGCCGGCGTCGAACCATGCAAACCCACGTCCAAGCCGCTCGAGGGCAAGTTGACGTCTATGAAGATACAGTAGGTTCAGATCAGTGATCTCGAGCTCTCCACGCTGAGAAGGATTCAAAAGTTTCACTAGATCAACCACCTCTTCGTCGTAAAAATAAAGACCGATCGCCGCCCAGTTTGACTTTGGAACTTGCGGCTTCTCTTCAATTGAAAGGACTTCGCCATCTTTGTCGGTTTCTACGACGCCGTATCGTTGGGGATTTTCGACCCAATAGGAGAATATGCTCGCCCCCTTTGTGCGACAGTCGGCACGGAGGAGCGCATCAGGCAATCCATGGCCGTAAACAATATTGTCCCCGAGAATCAGACACGATGGTTGGCCGCGGATGAACTCAGCGCCAATGATGAAGGCCTGCGCGAGGCCGCCGGGAGTCGGCTGCACTGCATACTCGAGTTTAAGCCCCCAGTGTTTGCCGGTGCCAAGTAGATGCTTGAACGCTGCCTGATCATGGGGGGTGGTGATTATCATTATCTCCCGTATGCCCGCCAGCATCAGGACGGACAATGGATAGTAGATCATCGGTTTGTCGTAGACCGGCAAGAGCTGCTTGGAGGTAACGACCGTAAGCGGATGAAGGCGCGTACCCGCACCTCCCGCCAAGATGATTCCCTTACGCGACATGGGCTGATTGCTGCAAAGAGGTGATCAGTGCCTTGGTCGTCATGTCAACAGCTTCAGTCCAATGTCTTCAGGAGAAACCAAACACTTTGGCAAACAAGCGGCAATCTAGCTGCGAATGGGCCGGTCGTCGCGCAACTACTGAGTGATTCGCCGTCGGGATGGGCGGCGGCCATTGAGCGGCGCCTGTACGGCCACGATACGGCCGGCAAAACCATGCGAGGTGGTCACTCCCGCCGCGGCGACGTGATAGGTGCTCGATACCTGCTCCTGACCTCTGAGCTCCTGGCACGCTAGGCGCGGTGCGAGGTGCACGCCTCCCGACTCGGACTGAGGCGACGACGGAACTTTTTGCAATATCGACCTCGGCGTGTGCCAGCGTCGACGTCGGGATCGACTGCAATGCGGCGCGTCGCGCCAATTCGCGGCTAAGCTGACAGTTGCGGCCGAATACAACGATCACGCCAGTACTCCCAGACGCTCGCCGCGATAGACTCCGCTGCGGATACGCTGCCACCACGAACGGTTGCTTAGATACCACTCGACCGTCTTGCGCAGGCCGGTCTCGAACGTCTCCTGCGGCTGCCATCCGAGTTCTTGGCGGATTTTACGAGCATCGATGGCGTATCGATGGTCGTGGCCCGGTCGATCCTCGACAAACGTTATCAGCCGCTCATGCTGTCCAGTGAACCCGGGAGAAAACTCGTCCATCAACCTGCAAATCGCGCGGACAACTGAGACGTTGGACCTCTCGCAGCTACCGCCTACATTGTAGCTTTGGCCGTTACGCCCCCGTTCGACAATCAAAAGCAGTGCACGCACGTGATCTTCAACGTAAAGCCAATCTCGGACGTTTTCGCCTGTGCCGTATACAGGCAGCGGCTTTCCTTCAAGCGCATTGAGAATCGTCAACGGAATGAGTTTTTCCGGAAAATGGTAGGGCCCGTAATTGTTCGAGCAATTGGAAATGACGACCGGCAGACCATAGGTTTGGTGCCACGCTCGCACAATATGGTCGGACGCCGCCTTAGAGGCCGCATAGGGCGAATTCGGTCTGTACGCAGTGTCTTCATCGAAAAAACCATCCGCGCCTAGCGAGCCGAACACTTCGTCAGTTGAAATATGGTGAAAGCGGAAGCCCTCCCGTCTGCCGGAGGGAAGCTGGCGCCAATAGCCGAGCGCTTGTTGCAGCAGTACAAAGGTGCCAAAAACGTTGGTCTGCATGAACTCCTTAGGACCATCGATCGAGCGATCGACATGGCTTTCAGCCGCCAGATGCATTATCACGTCAGGCTGAAAACTTGTGAGAACGTCGCGAATTATTTCGGCGTCGGCGATATCCGCGCGAACAAAGCTATAGCGTGGGTGATCCTTTACCGGCACTAGCGAGTCGAGGTTACTTGCGTAGGTCAACTTGTCGACGACAAGGATACGGTTATCTGTGGCGGAAATCAAATGTCGCACCACGGCCGAGCCGATGAATCCCGCACCGCCGGTGACAAGGAAACGCTTCGTCATTTGCGCTCAGTGTAGGCAAAAGGACTTTGGAAGTCACGTAACCGCGGAAGCTTGGCGTCCTTCTCGGATAGAACCGTTTCCTGCGCTATAATCGGCCAGTCGATGCCAAGATCCGGGTCGTTCCAAATAAGTCCAGCGTCGCATTCCGATGCGTAGTAGTCGTCCACCTTGTAGGCGACTTCGGTGTTCGGTTCCAGTGTGCAGAAACCGTGCGCAGACCCGTGAGGCTGGAACAATTGTTCCCCCTCGGTAGCAGGCAACACTTGAACTCCCGGGATACTGGTGGCTCTGACGTCCATGGCTTGCTTACGACCTAATGCCGTCCAGTTGGCAAACGGCTCAAGTTTCTCCCAAACCCCGCTCAGCCCTAAGCCGACCTTCCTCCGCATTGCGATGGCGGCATGAGTTCCGAAACCACTCTGAACAGCGATAATCCTTGCCAGCGGCTAGGGCCCCTGGTAACCCCACCAGGGGGGTCAGACCCGCTTAGGACCATGTCCAACTGGCTATTCCCTATTCCATCGCGAGATTAACATTAAAGTGTCAAACTTTAGCAGCTAGTATCGTTGCCCTGTAAGAACTCTAGTATCGTTACCCTATAAGAACTCTTGTGCGCTGTGTTTTCGGAGTCACTCGCTTGTTACCTAATGCACGCACCGAAGACAAAGGCTCGGTCGATGAGTCGCGTGCGGGTAACAATTCCGAATTTGATGACCAAACCACACGGTGGTTTCGCGTACCATATCGTTTGGTTGAGCCGGGTGTACTCCTCGTTGACCTATTTTTGGTGATTGCGATCAGCCTGATAGCCGGCATCGGGTATAATTGGTTTTTCTTCGGCATCATCCCGGCAATGGAGACGTACGCCGCAATCGGCGTACTCACTTTTACCAATGTGTGCGCTATCCTCGCCGCACGTGGGGACTACCGGATTACCAATCTCCTGAATTTTCCCCGGCAAGCGCGCGATCTCGCCTTCACCTGGACCTTCGTTCTCTTTGTTTTGATCGCAGTCATCTTTGCGCTGAAGGTCGCAGGGACCTTTTCGCGCGGCGCGACGTTTACGTTTTTTGTCCTCGGCTTAGGCGGAATGATTGCATGGCGCGCATTCGTCGCGCGATTCCTTGAACATGCGCTATCGGCGGGCGGCTTCGCGTCACGTAGCGTGATCTTGATAGGTGAGAGGAGCCGACTGGTAGACTCGCTCCAAATGTTGGAGTTGCAACGATGCGGTTACACAGCGATTCAAACGTTCGAGATTGGTGAGGAGGACGTCGCGACCACCAAAATGTCGCGGAACCTACGCGCGACAATTAACAGTGCGATCGAAGTGGCGCAGGCCAAATCAGTTGCAGAGATATTTCTCTTGATTGGCTGGGAGCATAGCTGGGCCATTGATAGCATCTCCAGCATTTTAAGGGTAGCCCCGATCCCAGTTTATCTGCTGCCGGACGACAATATCACTCGTTATCTTGGTCGCGCTACGGTACGTGTGGGTACGACGTGGGCAGCCGAAGTACAACGTTCCCCGCTAACGAGGATTGAGCAGCTTGTTAAGCGCAGTATCGATCTAATCGGGGCCTCCTTGGTGCTATTGTTGCTCTCGCCGCTAATGCTCCTTACGGCTCTCCTAGTTAAGCTAGACTCGCCTGGGCCAATTTTGTTCTTCCAGAATCGCAATGGATTCAATGGCCGTAGGTTCCAGATCGTAAAGTTCCGGACCATGCATGTGCTGGAGAACGGCACGGCAATTCGCCAAGTGACGCGCGCCGATCCCCGGGTAACCCGGGTCGGACGTTGGCTTCGCCGCACCAGCATCGACGAGCTGCCGCAACTCTTCAACGTGCTTAGTGGAAGTATGTCCCTGGTCGGGCCCCGGCCACACGCTATCGCCCACAACAGCGAATACGAGACGCTCATCGCCAATTATGCATTTCGCCACCACGTCAAACCGGGAATCACCGGCTGGGCGCAGATCCACGGCCTTCGGGGTGAAACGTCGACCGCCGACCTGATGGCAAAGCGAGTGGAATACGATCTATGGTATATTGCCAACTGGAGCCTGTGGCGGGATTTCAGTATTTTATTTCGCACACTGTTCGTTGTCCTTCAGTCAACTGCCTATTGAGTCTCCATCCAGACGCTCTCTCAGTCGCATCTAGAAATTCGGTTCGTTTTTGCCAAAATGCAATCTCCGATTTAAATGCCACCGTTTTCGTGCGTCTGGTGGATTCTCCCGCCCCTAAGGGCCTGGCGTTTTATTAAGCCCTTTCGCCAGGGGATGTATTCCGACAAAGTGGACAAAGGCACAATCGTCTCCAATCTGGCTTCGACTGTCCCCGCGCAATCAAGAAATTGGCGCATTGGGTATGATGTGTGACAGTTAATTTATGGCGGAGTTAGCTTTTACAACAATCGTATTCGAATATTTGCTCATGTTGCCAGCCGCGTCGATTGCGCGCACGCGATATCGGTAGACAATCGACGCGTGCGGTGTCGAGTCGACAAACGAAGTATCGTTCGACATTCCGATCTGCGCGAAATTTTCGCAGTCGACACCACTGCAACGTTCCACCTTATAGCCAGCCACGATGACATTATCGCTCGCAGGCTGCCAAGCGAGGGTTATCTGCGCTGTCTTGAGAAAAGATTCCGTTGGTGTAACCGCGACGACCGCCGCCTGCCAATTGGTGGGGCCGCCAATAACGAACGTCGCATCGTAACTTCCGGGCGTAGTTGCTAGACCCCATTCGGCCGTGAGAAAGTCCGAAGAGGCAGCCGGTTCTCGGGTAAATCCGGCGCCCGCGCTCCAAACTTCCCCAAATCGACTTTTCCCAAAGGCGATCAAAAGATCGTTAGAATGCGTCGTCGTGATCCTTGGACTGGTTGGAGTCAGAACTAGCGTATCGGCGTCGTCGCCAATTGTCGAAACCGCATCGATAGGATTCGAAACATCCGAACCTCTGATCATTATCATGGAAAGAACAAGGGGTTCTTTCGTCGAAAGGGACATCGTGAAAACATGATTGGGACCAACATTTGGATTCTTGGCATACCAGATCTGCGCCCTGAGGTTGATGCCGTCGCTTGATTTTGTCGGTCCGAAATTCGTGGGTCCAACCAAGGAAATCCAAGTGTTGTTGAAGTTGTCTGATGGCGTCAGCAAGGCGTCCTCGTGTGTTCCCGCGCACACCACGAGTACATCGCTGCCTGCACTATCAAAGGCTGCCATTGTATGCTTCGTGAGGGAAGTGCTGTTGTAATAACTTGCGACGCGTTGGATCGTGGGCGCGTAGCCGCCGCTCAGGTTCTGCGGCGCGGTCGGCGAAGTTTTGTCGGCCAAAACTTTGATTTTTTGGACTATGGTCTCCATGCTGCGAGTGATGCCCCGCCTGATTCCCAAATTGAGACTAAGTGACGAACTATAAAGTAGAAAACAGAATACCATCACGAGGAAAATGCCTACCGCATTTCGCAAGGTCAGCCTCCGAATTGTTTGCATAGCTCTACGCCAAGACTGCCTCAATTATGAACAACTCACCCGGCCGCGAGATGTACCATACTGTCCGCGCTCACATGCAAAGACGTGTGCGGCAAATGTTTCGTTGTGCAGCTACGGGAATGCGTAAAGCCAGAATATATCTTGCCGCACCAGGGTTCTATGAATTGCCTCTGACATTTGAATCCTCGAGGGGATTCCCAGCTGAGGGGATACATGCGACATCCAACGCCTCTGGCGTGCGCACGGCCTTCAGCCGCACCGGGTGAAACAGTTCAAGCTCTCCACTGACCCGGAATTTGTGGGCAAGCTGCGCGACATCGTCTGCCTTTATGTCGATTCGCCCGCCCATGCCGTCGTCCTCTCGGTCGATGAGAAGAGCCAGATCCAGGCGCTCGATCGCACTCAGCGGGGCTTGCCGATGAAGGGGCCGTGCCGCGACGATGACTCACGACTACAAGCACAAGGCAAGGTGATGATTGATTTCGAGTTTCTTTGGAGTTTTACTCTTCGCTGATAGTCCGCGACCGATGACTGGACGCCAGACGCCCTTTCTTTCGATCTCTATCGTTCACGCAGGGCCTCTTGTTGATACTTGAGGAGGGGCGAAAGCAAATAGCTGATTATACGATGTGATCCAGTCCTGACTTCCACAGTAACTGCCATGCCAGGGGAAAGATTAGCGAACGTATCTTCGACTTGTATTTGGGTCCGATCGAGTGATACGCGCGCAGCGTAGCTGAGTTGCTCGTCTTTCGGTTCGCTGCTCGTACTTCCAGCATCTGCTGTGCGGTCTCTCGCCTTGTTCGGTGGGGTGTCGCGAACGATTGCGTCCTGGGACACACTCAATATCCGGCCGTGCAGCAGGCCATAGCGGGTGAAGTTGAATGTGTCGACCTTGATCTGCGCGTCTTGGCCAACGTGAACAAAACCAATGTCGTGGTTCGAGACCATGGCTTCCACTTCGAGCGCGGCATCCGAGGGCACGACGACGGCCAGTTGCTCGGCCGGCGTCACGACGCCGCCAACAGTGTGCACCGAGAGCTGCTGGACAACGCCGTCGACCGGGGCGGTCAGGATTTGGAGTTTCGTTCGCCGCTCCGCCCTCACAAGATCGCCGCCGAGGCCAGCAGCTTTGCGCTCTGCTTCTGCGAGGTCGCCGAACAGCGTTCGATGAAATTCCGCCACCGCCTGCGCACGAGTTTGGATGACGGCCGCCAGCGCCGCATTCGCTTCTTCAAGTCGACTCTGCTGAATGGCAGTGTCCTTCTGGTTTTCCGTCAGCAGCTGGAGAATTTCCAAGTAGGTTAGCTTCGATCCGAGTTCCCTATCGGAGAGGGATTTTCGGATGTCCACGCGCTGCCTAATGATCGGTTCGTCGGCTTCGAGCTTGTTGATTGTGGCTGCGATTGTATCACGTTCAGCTGCTTTCTGCGCCCGCTGGCGATCGAGCGAGGAGAGCTTGGCGCGGTACTCTTCAGTCTGCCCAGCCAGAAATCGGCGCTGCATGGCGATGAGGTCTGCACTCGCGGCCGGCGGCGGTTGAAACACGGCTTGCGGATCGCCACTGTCGCTCAACGCTGCGCGCAATCGTGCAACGTCCAGCTCCGCAGCGATGAGGTCGCTTCGGATATGCTCTTGCTCGGCCGTCGTCATGGTAGGGTCGAGCTCGATCAACACGTCGCCCGCCTTGACACTCTGGCCATCGCGAACATGTATTGCGCGCACCACGCCGGTCTCAAAGGGCTGTATGAGCTTGACGCGGCCGCTCGGGACCACCTTCCCGGATGCGGAAGCCACAATATCGACATGGCCGAAAATGGCCCAAATCAGCGCCAGAACAAAGAGTGTGATGATGGTAGCGCCGATCGCGCGACCAAATGGTGACGGCGGAGTCTCAACTATCTCTAACGCCGCAGGCAGGAAGGCAAGCTCATCCTTTTCACGGCGCTCTCGCGTTAGTGGGAAAGCGATGACGTTCTTTGCGGCTGCGACCGCAGCCTTAGCGGATTTCATGGACGCGATCGCGGCCTCAGCGGACTTCATGGATGCCACTCTGCAGTCGATAGAGCATCGCGTAGCGCCCGCCGGTGCGGACCAGTTCGTCATGAGTGCCGTCCTCGATGAGGCGCCCACGGTCTAGCGTCAGGATGCGGTCCGCGAAGCGAACCGTGGATAACCGGTGGGCGACGATGAAGACCGTGCGCCCCGAAGCCATCTGATCCATATTCTTCTGGATAATCCGCTCGCTTTCATAGTCGAGCGCGCTTGTAGCTTCATCGAAAATTAGGATTCGCGGCTCGCACAACAGTGCGCGAGCAATCGCTATGCGCTGCCGCTGTCCACCCGACAGACTGCTGCCACGTTCTCCGACGATTGCATCGTAGCCATCGGACATCTCCAGAATAAAGTCATGGGCGCCGGCTAGCTTGGCCGCAGCGATGACGCGGTCGATCGGCATGCCAGGTTCGGCGAGGGCGATATTGTCGCGTATCGAACGGTTGAACAGAATGTTTTCCTGCAGCACGACGCCCAACTGGCGGCGCAGCCATGCGCTGTCCACGCTGGCAATATCGACGCCGTCCACGAGCACGCGTCCGCCTTCCGGGACGTATAGGCGCTGGATCAGCTTGGCGAGCGTGCTTTTTCCAGAGCCAGATGGGCCGACAATGCCAACAATCTGGCCAGCTGGAATGCTGAAACTAACGTCGTGCAGCACCTCCGGTCCGTCGAGACGATAACGGAACGTCACGTGTTCGAGCACAACATCGCCGCGGATCGGCGGCAGCGCAGCGCGGCCGGAACTAAATGTCGGCTCCGCCGGGGTATTGAGGATGTCGCCGAGCCGCGATACCGAAATCCGAGCCTGATGGAAGTCCTGCCACATCTGCGCGAGACGTAGCACCGGTGCGCTCACCCTTCCTGCAAGGATATTAAACGCCACCAGTTCCCCGATTGTGAGAGAGCCATCAATCACTAGCTTGGCACCGAGATACAGGATTCCGGCGGTAACCAGCTTGCTGATCAGTTGAACGGTTTGGCTCGCGGTATTGCCGAGGCTAAGGACGCGGAAGCTCGCGGCGACGTAGCCGGCGAGTTGCTCTTCCCATCGCCGCTGCATCTGCGGTTCGACCGCCATAGACTTGAGGGTCTCAACGCCGGTTACGCTCTCAACCAGAAAAGCCTGGTTCTCTGCGCCGCGCGCAAACTTCTCGTTTAGCCGCTCACGAAAGAGGGGCGTCGCGCCTACCGAGATGCCCACGTAAAAAGGAAATGCGGCGACCACGACTGTGGTGAGCAATGGCGAATAGAGGAACATCACTGCGAGAAAAACAATGGTGAAGAACAGATCAATCACCAAAGTCAACGCCGAACTGGTAAGGAAGGTGCGGATGTTTTCAAGCTCGCGTACACGCGCTACCGAATCGCCGACACGTCGGGCCTGAAAATAGGAAATAGGCAGCGCCAAGAGATGGCGGAATAAACGGGCACCCAGCTCGACGTCGATACGGTTGGTCGTGTGCGAAAAAAGGTATGTACGCAGGATGCCCAGGATGGTCTCGAAAATCGCAATGGTGATGAGCCCGACGACAAGCACATCAAGCGTGCTTAACGTGCGGCTGACAAGGACCTTGTCAATGACGACCTGAAAGAACAGCGGCGAGACCAGCGCAAAGAGTTGGAGGAAGAACGAGGCAGCCAGGACCTCGGAAAGTAGGTGCCGGTATTTATAGATGGCGCCTACAAACCAGCTGATTCCGAAACGGCGAGTAAGCTCCGCCAGTGCTGCGCGGCCAGCCATGAGTACAAGCTGGCCATCCCAAGCTGCCTCGAATTCGGCCCGCGACATGAAAGCCGGGCGCGGCATGAGAGGATTTTGAACGAGAACCTGATCCTTGCTGGCTTTGCCGAGGAGGAGAAAGGTGCCGTCGCGCAGCACCGCGATTGCCGGCAGGGGCGTCTTGAGCAGCCGAGGCCAGTTCGATCGGTAGCTCCGCGCCTTGAGGCCGAATTCCTTGGCGCAACGCAGCATTTCCGGCACGCCAAAGTCGTCGCCGAATCGGTGGCGGATCTGTGCTGGGTCAGCGCCGATGCCGTGGAAACGTAACAGCAGAACCAGGGCGGCGACCCCGGACTGCATTGGCACGACCCTCTCAGCCGCTACATCCACCCCATTCCCCCGTTTGCAGCCTCAATTCCCGACGATGTTACCTCCGGCCCATGCCTTGTGCATGGCGAGCTTGCTCGGCATCGACCAAGCGATAGCCGGCGGCATCGGCGACCAAGCCTCCTGTCGACGTGGCGATCGTTTTGCCCGCAAGCACTGCCTCGGCACCCAGCGTACCGTCGGCATGTAACAGTGTGCCTCCCCCCGATTGGCATTCGGTAAATAACCAGCCCGCAACCGCAGCATTCCCCTCGTATTTTTGCTGCACAGCCACCCGCGTCCCATGGTTAACGGTCGGTGAGGCTTTTTTTGGACGGTATTATCCACAGCATATCTAATTGAATTTGCTCAGTTATCTACTTCCGCGACGGACGGCCTGGAACCGGCACAAACGCAACGAATCCAGAATCTCTCATTGCCGGGCTGTCGATCGCGCCTCCGAATACGATCGTCAAAATCGTCTAAGTATGGTGAGGACTGCTCAATAGCGGTTGACCCCCCGCTTGCAGCGCCTCGGTGAGGACAATGGTGCCGCCGTGATTATTACTCTCGGCGGCGAAACACGAGGCCATATAGTTGCCCAGGAGTGCAATATTGGGACTGTGGGTGCCGTCCGTGACTGACAGCACACCCCCCGCCTGATTGTTATTCGGCAGATAGCCAAGTGTAGTCTGCGCATCGAAGACGATCCCAGGTAGATCGATGGCGTTCCGTCCCCCGAAGCCGGAAACCGTTCCGGTATCGGCAGTGACTCCGAGCGTCGTGCCATTGCCACTCGTTGCTGATCCTGACGTGTCGGACGTCGGCGCCTTCCCGGCGGGGGCCGGCGGATCGTAAACGATGGTCCCGCCGTTGCCGTCGCTTGCAAACTTGAAATTGGCCAAGACGTAGGAACCATTGAAGTCCAACGCATCGGTGTTGGTCCCGTCCGTCACCGTCAGAACGCCGTTCGCATAGCTGTCGTGTACGGAGTTGAAGCTGACATTGGTCAGATCGATTTGATCCGAGCCGGACAACGTACCGTTTCCGGTGAAAGCGAAGATGGTGCCGCTGAACGTTGAAGGAGTGTCTAGCTTCAACGTCCCAGTCGAAGCGGCAAAGGTAATCGGCCCGGAATCGGCGGCGCTGATTTCGAGCGTCGCGCCCGCCCCTATCGTGGCCGATGCGGATACGCCGGCTATGGCCGTGGTGATTTGCTGCGTAGTGCCCGGGGCGGCATAAATACCGATCGTTCCATCTCCGTTGAGATCTTGATTGAAGAGAGTCTCGAACGATTCCAGCGCAGCGCTGTTCCCGGGCACGGCGCCGACGAGGTTGGCGATGTAGTTGCCGTTCCTATCGGTGCTCCAGATCGTGTATTCGCTGG
>Ga0210394_10005151_pt1 | contig 14777 bp, 16 predicted proteins | sample IncBWC12MmetaG_FD_160121 | JGI IMG/M metagenome (GOLD analysis project Ga0210394, IMG submission 160121) | Forest soil microbial communities from Barre Woods Harvard Forest LTER site, Petersham, Massachusetts, United States - Inc-BW-C-12-M | ecosystem: Environmental > Terrestrial > Soil >... | reverse complement strand
GATTCCCGTATCATTAGGATCATCATTAAAAAGATTCAGAAAGTTCACGTGCGCCCATACATAGTCGCCGGCGGCGATGATGCGGTGAACAACGACGCGGGCCCGGGCGCGTTCCCGTGTGATCTGGGCGAAGAACTTCCCTAGCGCAACCGAACCGTCTGCGATCAGCGGGTTGTGCTGGATGTAGGCGGGGCTTACGAACTTGGCCGTGCCCTCTTCCGATTTCTTCGTGTTGATCATCAGATCGTAGAGGGCGAGAACGTTGTTCTTGTTGCGAACGGTGCGGCTATCGTTGGTGTCGATGATTTCGATCATGGCTAGCTCCTTTTGTAAGATGTGTGATTATCAGGTGGGCTTAACTCAGGCCGACGAGCTGAAGGCGCAACGCATCCTGCTCGGCGTCTGATTTCTCTCGAACGACCCGGAGCATCTGTTCGGCGTCTGCTCCCACCGGCGCTCGGCTCGGTGCGGGGACTTGCTCGGCCAGTTCGATCACCCTCCGGGCGGCAGCGGCCGAGTCGAGCCCGCTGTTCTGCATGCCGTTGAGAGCGGCTGCGAACGATCCGAAGGTTTTTCCATATAGCTCGCGTTGTTGGGGCGTCATTCCGTCGGCCACCCGCTTGAGGGCTGCAGCCGTTTTCGCGGGGCCGCCGGTTTTCATGTTGCCTGCCGCTGCCACCACGACGTCGATTCCGAACCGCTTCAGCTCGGCGCGGTAGACTGTCGCAAATACCTCCATCGCGGCCTTCGATGCGCCCGACGGTCCATTGAACGGGAGCGGCACGCTGGCGGTCCAGGTGCTGACCTGAACGATGCGACCGCGCGCTTTCCTCAGCGCCGGCAGAAATGCATTCATGACCGACAGGGCACCGAACACATTGACGTCGAATTCACGCCGGATAGCGTCGAGCGGAAGAACCTCGAGCGGTCCCGGGGTCAGAATGCCGGCATTGTTGATCAGGATATCGAGGCCGGAATCGCCGAGGGCGTCGGACACGCCGGCCGCCCAGGCTTTCACAGATTCTTCTTTGGTCATGTCACAGACGGTCAGGCTGACACGTCCTCCGGAAGCGTCTTTCAGATCCTGGACTTCCGCGGCTGACATGGCCGTGCCGAAAACGGCGTAGCCTTTGGCTGCGAGTCCGAGCGCGATATCGCGCCCGAGACCTCCGCCAGCGCCAGTGACTGCAGCTGAGCGGTCGGAATGTCGGTTTGTTGATGGCATGAGAATCTCCATTGGCTTCGATTGATGGGCAAGCTATCGTCGCCAAAATCGATGCGATAGCCTTACGATTTGGCCATCTGTGTCGCCGTAAGTGGAACGCTGGCCATGGATCTCGAAGATCTGCGGACTTTCGTCGATGTGGCCGATGCCGGCGGGGTGTCATCGGCTGCCCGGCGCCTTGGCGTCTCGAAGTCGATCGTCAGTCGACGGTTATTCCGGCTGGAAGCCGAACTCGGCGTCCAGCTTCTCGCGCGGACAACACGCGGTGCCGCGCTGACGGAGGCCGGCGTCACGTTTCGCGAGCACGCCGCTCGCGTCTGCGCCGAAATCGACATCGCACTTGAAACGATCATGCCTGCTGGCGAACTGCGCGGTCGCCTCCGGATCGCAGCGCCGCTATCCTTGGGACCGACGCATTTGGCGCCGGTGTTTGCAGAAATGGCGCGGCGCCACCCGCTGCTCCACGTGCAGGCGAGCTACAGCGATCGGTTCGTGGATATCATTGGGGAGGGTTTCGATTGTGCAATACGCGTCGGCTATCTCAACGACTCGAACCTGATCGCACGTCGTGTCGGACCGGTCACCGGAAAGCTCGTCGCAAGCCCGGACTATATCAGGGAGCATGGGGCTCCCGAGACCCCGGACGAGCTCCTTACCCATCAGGCGCTCATGCAGGGAACGGAAACCTGGCAATTTATTGATGGCGACAAGACAATTTCCATTCATCCGCAGGGGCGGTTCAAAGCGGACAACGGCACCGCTCTGGCTGCTGCTGCGGTGGCCGGGCTCGGCATCGCTTGGCTTCCGGATCATCTCATCAAGGGCTATCTGGATTCCGGCGCCCTTGTTCAGGTTATGCCGCGCCATCCCGTTCCGACGGCCGGCATGTTTGTGGTCCGGCCTCCCGGTCAGCACTCCACAAGGAAGGTCCGAGTTCTCACCGAATTGCTGATTGAGCATTTCGGATAGTTGGCGCCCACATTCAATCAGGCTCCTGATGCCTCAACGGCCCAGATATCGCTAGGCACTCGCTCGAGAGGCGTTGGAGAAGATGGGGTTCGCTGGTTTGTCTCCCGTAACGGTACCGTAGAGAGCAGGAGTTTCATTCTGCTAGTCCGACGCGGTCGTGTGAAGTCAATGGCTCGCCGGTGTGAGAATCGCGGCTCTCGCTTGCCGGGAGGTGATTGCTGCCACCCGTGACCGGCAACGTCTCGGCGCGCCGCACCAAAAGCAGCGTCAGCAACGCCATCGCCGCGGCGATCGCGGCCGCCAGCAGTGTCGCCGCAGCGAAACCATCGGCGAAGGCTGCGTTGCCGATTTGCCAGATGCTCGCCCGCAGCGCCTCCGGCAGCGTACCGACGATGCCCCCGACGTCGCCCGACGTCACGTGCTTGGCGAGTTCCGCCGCCTTCTCGGCATCGAGCCCGGCTGCGACACCGTGAGCTATGAAGCTGCGCGAAGCGGCGTGCGCCAGTACGGCACCGAGTGCGGCGACCCCGACCAGCAGGCCGACAAACCTCGACGTGCCGGTGAGGCCCCCAGCCATGCCGGCGCGCTGCGCCGGGACCGCGCCCTGCATGACCTTCGCCGTCTCACTGTTGAGCAGCCCGGCGGCGCTACCTGCAACCAGCATGCCGAGCTGGAAAGCAGGATAGGGCAGGGAAAAGTGCGCGAGCGCCCACAGCAGCAGGTCGCCGATCACGGCCGTCATTAATCCGGCGGTCAGCAAGGTGCGCCCGGAATAGCGACGCGCCAGAGGGGCGCCGAGAAGCGGCGTGAGGAACATCGGCAAAGCAAACGGCAACATCGCCAACCCCGCCATCGCCGGCGAGAGATCGAATGCGTTTTGCAGGAATAGCGGGAGGTAGAAAATCATGACCTGCGCGCCGCCGGCGTAGCCCAGCATGGCGAATACGGATCCGAGGAAGGTCGGCTGGGCAAACAGGGTGAAATCGACCATTGGCCGCTTCTGGACAAGCTCGACGAAGAGGAACGCGACGAGAAGGGCGGCCGCGCCGACCAAGCGCTCGACGATCGGTCGCGCGGTCCAGCCGAGCGCATTGCCATCGATCAGCGCCCAGATCAGCAGAAAGAGCCCCGCGCTGAACGTCAGGATTCCGGCATAGTCGAGATGCCTGGCTTCGTGATCGCGCGATTCTTCCACGAAGGCCACGATAGCGACGAACAAAGCGATGCAGATCGGCAGGTTGATGAGGAAGACCCAACGCCAACCGAAGAGATTAGTGACGACGCCGCCGACGATCGGGCCACTGGTGAGGGCAATGCCGAGGCAGGCGCCCCAGAACGCATAGGCTTTTGCCCGCTCATGCGCCGCGAACGCATGATTGATGATCGCGAGCCCCGCGGGCACCAACAGGCTCGCACCAACGCCCTGCAGCGCCCGCGCAAGGTTCAGCATCAGGGCGGATTGCGCCAAGCCGCAGAGACCAGACGCTACCGCAAAGACCGCGAGGCCGATCAGCGTCGCGCGCTTGCGCCCATGCCGATCGGCATAGGAGCCCGCTGCAAGCAGTAGCGCCGAGAAAGTCAGCATGTAGGCGCTGATCACCCATTCGATCTCGGCGAAGTCGGCGCCAAGCGTACGCGCGATCGACGGCAGCGAGACGGCAACGATGTTCGAATCGAACATGGATAACGCCGTCACCAGCGACGCCGCAACAAGAATGCGGCGCTTGGCGCGCGCAGCATGATCGGCAGGGACAAAAGCGGTGTTCATACGGCCTCCCGAGACGTGAAGCGAGACGCCGCATATATTGCATATGCAAGTAATTATGCGAAGTAGTGCCGCCGGAAGATTGCATATGCAAATTATAAAGGTTGCACATGCAAATTATTGGGTGCGCCTACCAACCTTGCATGTGCTAAGGTTAACCCGTCCTCCGTGTGAACGGGAGGCAACTTGCGGGAGCCGGGAATGCCCAAGACCATTCGGAGGGCCGTGGGGCCTCGCCTTGCTGAGGTGGAGAACAGCTGTAATTGTACAGCGCTGAGAAAAGCATCGCGACGCGTGTCGCAACTCTATGATGAGGCGCTTGCTGCCTGCGGCCTTCGTGTGACCCAGTTGGCGATTTTAAATCAAATCCTTCGTATGGGAACGCCCGCAATGGGTGAATTGGCCCGAGCTCTTGTCATGGACCGCGGCGCGCTGGCGCACAACGTAAAGCCACTTGAACGGGATGGTCTCATCGAGACCGTTGCTGGTCCCGCTGACCGGCGCAATCGGCTCATCGCACTCACACGCGCCGGGCGCAGAAAGATCGTCGAGTCTGAGCGCTCGTGGGCGCGTGCTCAGCAACGCTTCGAAGCTTCGTTTGGCGCAAAGGAATCTGCGGCGCTGCGTCGGGCCCTCGCCTTCGTTGCATCGGATGGATTTTTGGAAGCGTTCCAAAGACCAATCTCTGCCTTATCCCCTCGCTCGTGATCGGCGTGTATCTGACATCGGCGGGATTTGCTGCGCGGCCGCGCCGGTAGCTCGTCGTTCTCATATCAGCTTCATCCCCTTCAGGCTCGCATGACCGTTTTTGCCTACGATGATGTGGTCGTGCACGGAGATCCCGAGCGGGCTGGCGATGCCGATGATCGCCTTGGTCATCTGGATGTCGGCACTTGAGGGCGTCGGGTCGCCCGAGGGGTGGTTATCCACCAGGATCAGCGCGGTTGCCGATAATTCCAGCGCCCGCTTGATCACCTCGCGCGGATAGACCGGCGTGTGGTCCACGGTGCCGGTCTGCTGCACCTCGTCCGCAATCAACTGGTTGCGCTTGTCGAGGAAGAGAATGCGAAACTGCTCCTTGTCGGCAAAAGCCATGTGGGTGCGGCAATAATCGAGCACCTCGTTCCACGACGACAGCAGCGCGCGCTGGTTGAGCTCGCCCTTGGCAATACGATGTGCGGCCGCGGCAATCAGCCTGAATTCGGTAACGGTCGCTTCTCCAATGCCCTTGATTTCGCGCAGCCGCGTCTCGGGCGCATGAATGGCTTCCGCGAACGAGCCAAAGGTCTTGATCAGGGTCTTGGCCAAGGGCTTGACGTCGCCGCGCGGAATAACCCGGAACAGCACCATCTCGAGCAATTCGTAATCGTTCAAGGCGCCAGCGCCGGCGTTGCGAAAGCGCTCGCGCAGCCGCATCCGATGGCCGTGGTAATGCGGCGCTTCGCTTGCCTGATCCGGCGTATGGCCGTCTTTCCCGGACATGGCGCCACCATGCCGCGCGGGGCGATTTTTGCAACTCCCTTCACATGGGTTTGTCGAATTGATTCTCCGTGCCTGATCCGCGGCGACGGAGAACCTCCCGCCCATTGTCCGAGAGTTCGAGCTTCGCTGCTCGGTCGATCATGAGTTCGGCACCTAGACGCGCAGGATCGATGTCGGCAATGGATTCGATGTTCATGGGCGTTCTCCAGGTTGGTCGTCACCTTAGTGAAGCCAAAGGTCGACATCCCTCCGTGTCATTGACTTTCGGGATCGACGCGCACAGGTCCAGTCACAAGTTGCGTTGCGCGCGAGGAAACGCGAGCGGCTCGTGACGTCGAGCGTAAAGTTGCCAAACGACGAGGCCGAGGCTTACCCAGAGCAGCGGAACATAGAAGGTCAGGATCAGCCACGTCAGTCCGGAGGCTTTCGCAAACAGCTGCTCGCGCACGCCGGCAATCGTCGCGTTGACGAGATCGAATGCCGTTTCAGCGACGAACACCCATACCAGCAGAGCGGCGAGGCGCGCGCGCCAGCGCAGCGCGACGATCGCTGAGACCGCCAGGATCATTCCAATCACATCGCCTCCGGCGATCTGATCTCTGGTGCCGTCGGAAACCGCGAACCCGAATTGGTGGGCGGAAAAAATCTGCAACGCGACATGGCGGAAGGCGTGAACCCACAGCAGCGGCACCAGCGCCTCGGCCAACGGTAGTACTCTAAGCCATGGCGCCGCGTACCAGACGGCCATCATTGCAAAGATGACAAAGCTCAAGACGTTGGCGAATGCCGCGGCCGACATCAAACTCATGATGTTTTCCTTGATCGCTTTGTTTGCAGCGGTTCAGCCTTTGCGGAACCAGTCCAGCGCATGCTTGCGCTCGGAGAACCATGCCGTCGGAAATACCGCGGGGCCTTCGACGGCCTCCTTGCCTCCTGCTTCCATCGTGTTGGGAAAGCCCGCAGGCATAAGGAACGCGAATTTCCTCGTGCCGGCGGCGCCGTAGCGCCGGGATGATGCAATCGTCCCGCCACTGCATTACGTTCGGTCCGAACTGGTGGCGGAACTGGCTTCCGTCGATCAGAAGAAACAGGGGCCGCAGCTTTTCGGCTTCCCACACAAACAGCGCGAGCGTCGCCTTGAACGCGCCGTCGCTCATTTTGCTGGGCAACCACCGCAGCTCCAGAATGCCGTCGGTCTCGTGATGGATGATTTCCGCCCAGGCGTTAGATGCAACTGTAGAGCTCATGGCTGGCCGCTACCCTTATACTAAATGCTAGCGCCTCACCGATGCTCGCCCAAGGTGTTGCGCGCGGCCTTTTCTTAGCGTAAGTGTTTTCTAACGTAAAGGAATACTTACGAGGAATAAATCGACAATGCCGGTGTTGGCTAAAATTCGCGCGTTGAGCAACGAGACCAGGTTCGAGATCGTGATGCTTGTCCGCGACCGTGAAATGGATGCGGGAACCGTGGCCGAGCATTTCAAGATGTCTCGACCGGCCGTCTCCCAACACCTCGGCGTACTTCGCAAGGCGGGCCTTCTCCAAGAGCGCCGGGTCGGATCGAGGCGCCTCTATATCGTGCGAGCAGAGGCCTTCGATGAGCTTCTCACATTCATCAAAGGGTATTGGGCTCCCAGACTGCAACGGTTGAAGGCCGCCGCCGAAGCCGCTGAACGGAGCAAAGGGAAAAAATGAACAACTCGGACCAAGGTCGAGACGTTCAGCTTGAGATACGCATCGCGGCGTCGCTCGAAACCGTCTTTGGTTTGTTGACCGATCCGACCCAGATGAAGACGTGGCTCGCCGAGATTGTGGAGGCGGAAGCCCGGCCCGGCGGAAGGTTTCTCATCTCGGGCCCTTCAGTTCTCACGATCGAGGGGACCTACCTGGAAGTCGTTCCGCACAGCAAGGTGATTTTCACCTGGGGCGGCGTGGAAGGTGTCAAACCCGGGCAGTCGACCGTGGAGTTCCTGCTGGAGCCCGACGGCGCGGGCACCCTGGTCCGGTTGCGCCATTTCGGGCTTCCCCCATCCGCGGTCGAACCGCATCGGCGCGGCTGGGTCTATTCCGGACTTATCAAACTCAAGGGTGCCGCCGAGGGGCGCAGACCCACCCGCCTGTGTCTGAGCGACATCGCGCAGCAGGGAGGCTCGCTGTGAGTAAGGAAGTTTCATTGTGAATGGCTGGCTGATTGCAGGCGGCTTGATGGCTGCATTCTGTGCGGCGGGCCATGCCATTGCGGGCGCCAAGATGTTCTATCAGCCGATCAAATCGGCTTTGACCGACCAGCTTCTTGCCGGCGTTCTGACCGGCATGTGGCATCTCATCACGGTTCATTTCGCGCTTTCGGCCGCAGCCTTGCTCTTTCTCGGGATGCATGGGCAGCAGGGCGTGGCCGTTTGGCTCGTTGCCGCGCAATTCGCCGGCTATGCCGCGATCTACCTTACCATTTCGCTGCGTCTTGGCGGGGTCTTGAAACTCTTTCAATGGCTCCCATTTGCCGCCACTTCGACATTGGCCGCGGCGGGAGCGCTGGCCGCTGGCTGATCGTGCCGTCGCGGTGAAGATTACGCTGCCGCCGGCGGCTTCTCGCCGTGGCGTTCGGACAGCGTGAAAACCTCAACGCCGGTCGCCGTCACGCCGACCGAGTGCTCGAACTGCGCCGACAGCGAACGGTCGCGCGTCACCGCCGTCCAGCCGTCGGACAGGATCTTCACATGCGGTTTGCCGAGATTGATCATCGGCTCGATGGTGAAGAACATGCCGGGCTTGAGCGGCACGCCTTCGCCCGGCCGGCCGATATGAATGATGTTCGGCTCATCGTGGAATAGCCGGCCGAGACCGTGACCGCAGAAATCGCGCACCACGCTCATGCCCTGCGGCTCGACGTAACCCTGGATCGCATGGCCGATGTCGCCGGTCGTGGCGCCCGGCTTCACCGCGGCGATGCCGCGCATCATGGCCTCATAGGTCACCTCGATCAGCCGTTCGGCCTTGCGCGCGATCGGCGCAATCGCATACATCCGGCTGGAATCGCCATACCATCCCTCGACGATGAAGGTGACGTCGATGTTGACGATGTCGCCTTCCTTCAGCAGCCGGTCTCCGGGCATGCCGTGGCACACCACATGGTTGAGCGAGGTACAGGTCGAATAGCGATAGCCGCGATACATCAGCGTGGCCGGATAGGCGCCATGGCTGAAGGCGAACTCCCGGACGAACTCGTCGATCCGGGAGGTCGGGACACCCGCCTTGACGATGTCGGTCAGCTCATCGAGGCACTTTGCCACCAGCGCACCCGCCTTGCGCATGCCGGCAAAGCCGCTCGCGCCGTGCAGCTTGATCTGACCGGTCTTGCGCAAGGAAGTGTCTGAGGCCTCAACATAGCTCATGGGCGGATCGCAGCTCGGCGGGAAGGGGTGATTGGAAGACCTAATTTAATGATTGGTGCGATCAGCGCAAGTTGCCCGCGCGGGCCGGAACGGCCGGCCGGAGTGTCAATTTGAGACCTCCACCGTGGTGTCGACCGGTAGCGCCCCGCCGCGGACGCGGATTTCACGCACCGGATAGGGCACTCGGATGCCCTCGCGCTTGAAGGTCTCCCACAAGGACAGCATCACATCGCTCTTCACGTTGTCCATCCCGTCGGGGTCGGCAATCCAGAAGGTCAGGGCGAACTTCATGCCGGTCTCTGCGAACTCGGCGAGGATGCAGCTCGGCGCCTTGGATTTGATGGCGCGGGGTGCCGCGGCTGCGATGTCGATGGCGAGCTTGCACACCTGCCGCGGGTCGGATTCGTAGTTGGTGCTGAAGTTGACCTTCACCAGCGTGTTCTTGTCGGTATAGGTCCAGTTCGTGACCTTTTGGGTCACCAGATCCTCGTTGGGGATCAGGAATTCGCGGCCGTCGCCGGCGGCCACCGAAATATAGCGGGTCTTCATCGCGCTGATGCGTCCCGAGCTGTCGCCGATGGTGACGAGGTCGCCTGGCTTGACCGACTTGTCCGCCAAAAGGATGATGCCGCTGATGAAGTTGGCGACGATCTTCTGCAGGCCGATGCCGATGCCGACGCCGACCGCGCCCGAAAACACCGCCAGCGCCGACAGGTTGATGCCGACCGCACTGAGCGCCACCGCAATTGCGACGATCAGCAATCCCATCCGGATCATCTTCACCAGCAGCACCTGGATCGACGGCGTCAGGTCGGTCGACTGGTTGATGCGGTTTTCGGCAAAGTTGCTTGCGACATTGGTGAGCCAGAGCGCGGCGATCAAAAGCAGGCCGAGCTTGATCACGACGAGCGGCGTCAGCCGCAATCCGCCGAGGACGATCGACACCGAATCCAGCGCATCGACCGCCGGATCGAGTTGGTTGATCACGCTGAGCGCTGCGATGATCCACGCCGACACCGATATTAGTTTGACCAGGAACGCATTGCGGATGACCGAGGTCACAAGGCGGATGATCAGCCAGGCGAGCGCGAGCTTGGCCGCGACCACCAGCATGTAACTGCGGCTCGGCCAGGTCGAATGGTACATCGCGACGCGCGCGGCAATGACCAGAACCGCAAACACCACGGTCGAGAAGCTTTCCACCAGCACATGGGCCAGATGCCGCAGCGGTAGCGGCCATCGCTTGGCAAGCGAGTCGTTATCGACGCGCGCCTGCAGCGCTTTATTGGCGGCGAATGCAATTCCAGCCGCGGTCAGGATCAGGCCGAATTGCAGATAGAAAAAGGGTGAGGAGATTTCAGCGCCAACGGAGCGCGCCACCGTTCGCAGGTATTCGATGATGTCGTTCAAATCCATCTTCAAAATCTCTGTTTTGGGGCCGATCGCTGTGGGGGGTTGATTCGAGCGCGGGCAAGATTTTCACATAACCGCGCCTTTGGCGCTATCGCGGCCGGGGCGATAAAGGCGCGATTGCGCCCGCTAGCCGCACCACGGCAGAAATGGGTTGGCGTCGAAGTGTGGCGACGATAAGGATGCGGTTGCAAGGATTTACGTAAAGCCATGGCCTCTCTCGATTCGGTCAGCATAGCCATTCTGCTCGGCGCGGTGCTCGTGATGGCGGGCATTTTGTCGAGCCTGCTGGCGCTGCGTTTCGGCGCGCCGCTGTTGCTGGTGTTTCTCTTGATCGGCGTCATGGCCGGGGATTCCGGCCCCGGAAATCTGCAGTTCGACGATTTGCGCACCACCTATCTCGTCGGATCGGTGGCGCTGGCGCTGATCCTGTTCGACGGCGGCCTGCGAACGCGTTTCCAGAACATCAGCGCGGTGATTGCGCCCTCGATGGTGCTTGCAACGATCGGCGTGTTGCTGACGGCGGTGATTACCGCGCCGGTCGCCAAATATGCGCTCGACCTGAACTGGACCGAAGCGCTTTTGATGGGAGCCGTGGTGGCCTCGACGGATGCGGCCGCCGTGTTCCTGCTGGTGCATGCGCAAGGCTTGCGGCTGCGCCCGCGCGTCGGCGCGACGCTGGAGGCGGAATCCGGCACCAATGACCCATTCGCTGTATTTCTCACCTTGATGCTGGTCGAACTCATTTCCGTCGGCGGCAGTTCGTTCGCCCATGTCGCCCTCGACCTTGGCCGGGAGGCGGTGCTCGGCGCGGTGGCCGGCATCGTCGGCGGCAGGCTTGTGGTATTCGCGCTCAATCGCGTGGCGCTGCCGCAGGGCCTGCACGCGCCATTCGTGCTCACGGCGGCACTGGTGATATTTGGCCTTGCCCAGATCGCCCATGCCTCGGGATTTCTCGCCGTCTACCTCGCCGGGATCATCATCGGCAACCGGCCGACCCGCGCGCACAATGCCGTGGTGACGTTCCTGGATGCCGCGACCTGGCTGGCGCAGATCGTGATGTTCGTTCTGCTCGGGCTTCTGGCCTCACCGCAGCGCCTGGTGGTCAGCATCGGACCGGCGGTGATCATCGCACTGGTCCTGATGCTGGTGGCGCGCCCGCTCGCGGTGTTTCTCTGTCTAATGCCGTTTCGTTTCAACTGGCGGGAGAAGGTATTCATTGCCTGGACCGGCTTGCGCGGCGCGGTTGCGATCTTTCTGGCGTCTATTCCGATGCTGGTCGGGATCTCCAAGGCCTATCTCTACTTCGATGTCGCGTTCGTCATTGTTGTCATTTCGCTGCTATTGCAAGGCTGGACCCTGGCAGCCGCCGCGCGGCGTCTGCATGTCGCGTTGCCGCGCGCCGATCGTGGCCCGCGGCGGGTCGAACTCGACCTGCCGGGGCAGCTCGAACAGCAACTGGTGGGTTATTCCGTACGGCCGAAGAGCCTGTTTTTCCGGCGCGGCCTGACCCCGTCCTGGTCGAAGCCGACCCTGGTGATCCGCGACCAGCATATTCTCTCACCCGCCGAGGCCGATCCGGTTCGTCCGGGCGACTATATCTACCTGCTGGCGCCGCCGGAAAAGGCCGAAGCGCTTGATCGTTTTTTTGTCGACATGCCGCCGGGTTCGGCGCCCGATCCGCATCTATTGGGGGATTTCACCGTGTCGGGCGAACACACGCTCGGAGAATTGGCTGAGGTCTATGGCGTGTCGGTCGGCGCCGATCAGGCCGGGCTGACGCTTGCCGACTATTTCGACATCCATCTCGATCATGCGCCGAAGGAGGGTGCGACGCTTGATCTCGATCCTATCGTCCTGGTGGCGCGCAGCATCAGCGGTGGACGGGTGAATATGGTCGGTCTTCGTCTGCCCGAAGATCCGGAGGAAGTGCCGGTCACGACGCGGCTTGATTCGCTGAAGCAGAAGCTCGCCAGCCTCTGGTCGTCGGTCGCCGGCCTATAAAAATAAAGCGGCGCGGGATAGCCCACGCCGTCAATTGGTTCAAGTCGGCGGTATCAGTAGCCGCAGGAATTGCAGCGCGGCGCAACCGGCGCGTAATAGGTGCGGGCGGGAGCGACCATCTCGACGCGCTCGCGGACGCCGTACTGCGGCGGGATTCGTTCATAGGCAACGCCTTCTGGCGCCACCATCACCGTCTGCGGCACCATCACGGTACGATACTGCGCGGGCGTGCGGTGGGCGATGACCCGGCCGGGCTCGACCATCACAGTTTCCTGAACGGTGCGATATTGCGGCGGAATAACCTGCTGCTGATAGCAGGTGCCGCAGGGCTGCGGCGGCGCGTAGCAGCCATAGCATCCGGCGGAAGCGGCGGTCGGAAGGACGGTAAGGGAAAGGGCTGAAGCAATCAGGGCGGCATGAATGCGAAACATTTGAAGGGTGCCTTTGGTTTGCGATTGCCGCACTCAATAGGCTCGCCGCGCCAACCGTCAACGAAAGCCGCGCGTTTACCTTTATGGAGATCATTAACGAAGGCGGCTCCGTTCCCGGATAGACTTACGGGCTTGCGATTTACGGGTTTGGCGAGAGCGGCGCGGGCAGTATCTCGGCGCCGCCGAACGCGGTGACGCGTCCGCGCTGAAGCATCACGATTTGGCTCGCCAGCTGGCGCATTTCGGAAGCGTCGTGACTGACATAGACCATCGGGATGCCGGCTTCGTCACGCAGGCGAACGAGATAGGGAAGAATCTCTTCCTTGCGTTCCTCGTCGAGGGATCCGAGCGGCTCGTCCAGCAGCAGCAGCCTCGGCTGCGACAGCAGTGCGCGTCCCAGCGCTACGCGCTGGCGCTCGCCGCCCGAAAGCTTGCCGGGACGGCGATCCAGTAGATTGCCGATGTCGAGCAGGTCGGTGACGCGCCGCCAGAGCGCGGCGTCCTCCGTGAGGCCGTTCATGCGCCGGCCGTAATCGAGATTCCGGCGCACGTCGAGATGCGGGAACAGCCGCGCCTCCTGGAATACGTAGCCAATCCGGCGTCGATGGACCGGGACGTGCGCCCCTGTCGCTGCATCGTCCAGCGTCTCACCATCGATGGCGATGATGCCGCGATCGGGCTGCAGCAGCCCTGCGATCATGTTGACCAGCGATGTCTTCCCCGCGCCCGATGCGCCAAATAGCCCGGTGACGCGGCCCTCGCTTGCAAAGGAGGCGTGAATCGCGAATTCACCGAGCTGCTTTGAGACGTCGACGCGCAGCATGATCAATTTCCGTGCAGGCGTTTGAGGGCGCGCCGGGCGAACCAATCGGAGGCAACCAAAGCCGCTGTGGCGATCAAGATCGACACCACAACCAGCCGCAGCGCCGCGGTGTCGCCGTCCGGCGTCTGGATCAGCGAATAGATCGCGGACGAAATGGTCTGGGTCTCACCCGGAATATTCGACACAAAAGTAATGGTGGCGCCGAATTCGCCGATCGCCTTGGCAAAGCCGAGCACCATCCCGGCGAGCACGCCGGGGAGTGCCAAGGGCAAAGTCACGGTCAGGAATACGCTTAAGGGTGATGCGCCGAGCGTCGCGGCGGCCTGCTCCAGCCTCCGGTCCACCGCCTCGATCGACAGGCGGATCGGCCGCACCAGAAGCGGAAACGCCATGATCCCGCAGGCGAGCGCAGCACCCGTCCATCGAAAGGCGAAGACAAGACCGAGATGATCGGCAAGCCACGCGCCGACCATCCCGCGGCGGCCGAAGGTGAGAAGCAGCAGATAGCCGGTGACGACGGGCGGCAGCACCAGTGGCAGATGGATCAGCGCATCCAGCAGCGCCTTGCCCCAGAATTCCCGGCGTGCCAATAGCCACGCCACCGCTATCCCGAGCGGCGTTGCCACCAGCGTCGCAACGGTCGCCACCCGCAACGAAAGCAGGATCGCCGTCCATTCCGTGGGTGAGATATCGAACACGCGTGAGATGCGATCAGGAAGCCGGACGAACCAGGAAGGTGAATCCGTATTTTTCAAAAATGGTCTTGGCTGCCGAAGAGTGCAAAAAGGCGAGATAGTCCGTGGCCTGCGGACCGGCGGACGTGGTCGCAGCCACCGGATAGATGATGGCGGGATGGGAATCGGCCGGGAAGGTGCCGATGATTTTCACGCCCGGCTCAACCCTGGCGTCGGTCGCATAGACGATGCCAAGCACCGCCTCGCCGCGCGCCACCAGTATCAGCGCTGCCCGCACGCTTTCGGCCATCGCGAATTTCGGCGCCGCCGCCTGCCAGGCGCCTAATTTCTCCAGCGCTGCCTTGGCGTATTTGCCGGCCGGAACCGAGCTGACATCGCCGGTTGCGATCTTGCCATCGCCTGCGAGTTTGGCGAGGTCGAAGCCCGGCCCGATCGTGACACCGCCGAGGGAAGAGTCCTTGGGCGCGATCAGAACGATGCTGTTGCCGAGCAGGTTGGTCCGTGTCGCCTCGTTGACCGTTTTTCTCCCCGCCGCATAGTCCATCCAGTCGGTGTCGGCGGACACGAAGATATCGGCCGGC
>Ga0210394_10005150_pt1 | contig 14780 bp, 15 predicted proteins | sample IncBWC12MmetaG_FD_160121 | JGI IMG/M metagenome (GOLD analysis project Ga0210394, IMG submission 160121) | Forest soil microbial communities from Barre Woods Harvard Forest LTER site, Petersham, Massachusetts, United States - Inc-BW-C-12-M | ecosystem: Environmental > Terrestrial > Soil >... | reverse complement strand
GGGCGGCGCACTCGTGAACCCTCCCATTGCCAGCACCGCTTGCGGCCGGTGATCCCGAAACAGTGTTCGCGCAAGCCGGAACGATTTCCAAAAACTGCCGGCAAAGGAAAAATAATTCCGATTTTGCAGCCCGACGGCCGGCAGGGTGAAAATCTCGACGCCTTGAACGGATTTCACCGCTTGCTGATCCACTTCCTTGGGCGAGATCAGAAGGGCGACCGCTGCCCCCTGCCGAAGTAACTGTTCTGCAACCGCAACTCCCGGAAAGAGGTGGCCTCCCGTTCCACCGCACGCGATGGCGATGAAAGGTTTTTGTTCCGAAGATGGGTTCATGCTGCCGGGGCGGCAAAGGGATTGCGACGACGACGCGGAGTCTCCTCCGCGAAAACCTCCGGGCTCGCAAGGCTGGTCTGGTTTGCGCGGCGAGCCACGCTGAAAAGAATGCCAACGCAGGTGAGCATCGCCAGAAGATTGGAGCCGCCATAGCTGATAAACGGCAGCGGCAGACCCTTGTTAGGCAAGGCGCTCGTAACAACACCAATGTTGATGGCGGCCTGAAGCCCGATGAGCAGGGTGACACCGCTTGCCAGCATCGTTCCGAACATTTCGCGGGCATGAACGGCGATATAAAAACCGCATAGAACGACGACGACAAACGCTACAATCACGAGCAAGGTGGCTATCAGGCCCAGTTCCTCGCCAATGATGGAAAAGATAAAGTCCGTGTGATGTTCCGGTACAAACCCCAGTTTCTGTCGGCCATTGCCCAGGCCAAGCCCGGTCCAGCCCCCGGCGCCCAGCGCGATCATGGCTTCGTAAGCCTGATACCCCACCCCGTCTTTGTGTTGCTCCAAATCCCACCAGCTAAAGATCCGGCGCATGCGCATGGGATCATGAATAATGGAAACCGCCAGCCCGGCGGCCGCGAGCAGCACTGGCGGAAAGATGAATTTCCAGCGTACCCCCGCCAGCAACAACATGGAACCGCTGACGGCCGCCAGCAAAATGCTGGTGCCACGATCCGGCTCGGGAAAAATCAGGGCCAGCATCGCCGCAATGATGCCAACCGGAAAAAGGATCCCCCACTTGAACGTGGCCATGTGGCGTTGGAATCGGTCACAGTACCAGGAGAGGGCGATGATCAGCGCGATTTTGCCCAGCTCGGAAGGTTGCAAACGCATGCCCGGCAGGATGAACCACCGGTGCGCGCCGTTGATTTTCTTGGTCAAGCCGTGCGGCAGCGGCAACAACACCAGCAACAACAGCAAGAGCGAAAAAAAGAAGAGTGGCCAGGCCACTTTCTTGAGCACTTCATAATCAACCGAGGCTGCCGCCACGCACAGGACGAGGCCGAGCCCGCACCAGATCAATTGAGATTTAAGGTACTGGGCACCGACCTGCGTCATGCTCGAGCTGTAGAGCATTACCAAACCCAAACCCAACAGGGCGGCAACACAAAAAGCCAGAATGGTGACGGCGACTCTCATTTCAATGGTTCCAAAAGCCGACCGCTAATCGCTGATCGCTGACGCCCATCAGGTCGCCCCGGGCGCGCCGGTGGCCGAACCGGCTCCAGGCGCAGCGGGGGTTGAAGGCGGCGCCGGCATCGCGGGCGCAGGAGCAGCCGGAGCCGGCATGGCTTCGGGTGCCGCCGTTTCCGCTTTTCCAGGAATCTTTAATTTCTGGCCAACCTTGATCTTGGTGGTGGACAGATTGTTTTCGGCCTCGATGGCTTTGACACTCGTGCCAAAACGCTTGGCAATCTTGTGCAAGGTATCACCCGACTTGACGGTATAGCCCGTGGCCGTGCCGGTGTCAGCCCCGGTCGTGTCCGCGCTCGCGGAAGCGGTGATGCCACCCGGGGTTGAACCGCCGGCTGGGATGGTCAGTTTTTGTTTAACCTTCAAATGCTTTGCATTGACACCGGGATTGGCCGCTTCGAGCGCCTTCAACGTCACGCCGTTTTTCTTGGCGATTTTGCCCAGCGTATCACCCGAAACCACAACGTATTCCGATCCCCCGGTTTCCGCGGGAGGAGGATTTTCGACCGGCGCCGGGATCACCGGCTGGGTCATGACCGGCGGCGGCGGTGTGTTGGTCAGAACGGGCGCGGTCACGATCGGCGCATTCGTGTCCACCATCGCAGGCGCATTGGTATCCGGTTGGATCGCCGGTACATTGGTGTCCTGATCCGTCGTCGTCGGCGTGTTATCCGAGGTAGTGTCGCGTTTGCACCCCTGGATGAGCATCGCGAGGAGGCCGACGATGCTAACCGCGAGCACGATGGACACACCGATCTTCAAATTGGAACGGCGTTTGGATTGCTGCTCGAGAAGCGAGCCTTTGGGTACGAACGGATTAGGGTTACTCATGGATATTGGCGCGAATGCGTCCTTTCTTCGAGGGGGTTATTATGTTTTGATTGTTGCGCCGCGAAAATTTCCCTCGAAAAATTTCGTGACGTTTTAAATTTAATGTGCCGTTCAATGGAGCAAAGCTGTCGCGGAAATGACCGCCGGTAGAGTAACTGAATTCCGTGAATCGTCCGCCCGCGATCGCGCGCCGCGCCACATCCATTAAAAAATTTAACAACCAGCGCGGTTGCGTGCAAGCAACAAAGCGATGGCGATTAATGTTTTTTTGGCGTTTCATTAGTTTTTGTTTATCGCAATTTCAGGGTCGCCAGCGCCACCACGGCGCACAGCACGCACAAAATATAAAAGCGCATCACCACCTGCGATTCGTACCACCCCTTCTTTTCAAAGTGATGATGCAGCGGTGCCATTAGAAAAATTCTCCGGCCGGTGCCGGTTTTCCACCGCGTGATCTTAAACCAGCCTTTTTGCAGGATGACCGATACCGCCTCGGCCACGAAGACGCCGCCGGCGATCACCAGCACGAAGGGTTGATGAATCAACACAGCCACGATCCCGAACGCGCCGCCAAGCGCCAGCGAACCGGTATCCCCCATGAATACTTGGGCGGGATGGCAGTTGAACCACAGGAACCCCAGCCCCGAGCCGAGCAGCGCAGCGCAAAATACCGTCAATTCACCCGCGCCCGGCACATAGGGAATCTGCAAGTATTCCGCCGCCTTGATGTTGCCCGCAAGGTAGGTGAAAAAGAGGAAGACAAAACCGACGATCAGGGTGCAGCCGATGGCCAGCCCATCCAGGCCGTCGGTCAGGTTCACCGCGTTGGAACTCCCCATGATCGCCAGCAGCACCACCACCACGCCCACCGCGACCCCGACATGAACCGGATACTTGTAAAAGGGCAGCATCACATCGGAAACCAGATTGCTGGTGATGGCGTGCTTGCTGCCGGCGAAACGCAATTCACTTTTGGCCGGCAGGTTCCACAAATAAATGCCGACGAACGACCCCAGCAGGAATTGCACAACCAGTTTCACCCGGGGCGGTGTCCCCGCGCCGCTCTGTTGGATTATTTTTGCGTAGTCATCGTAAAAGCCCAACCCCGCCAGAACCAGGACCGACAGCAACGTCAACTCCACCTGCGCGTTCCATTGCGCCCAGAGCATGGTCGAAATCAGCAGGGCAAGAATGATCAACAGTCCGCCCATGGTTGGCGTGCCTTTCTTGCTCAACACCCGCGCCTGCAGGCCGCCGGCGCACTCGGCCTTGTCGTCATATTCCTGTCCGAATTTCAATTGCTTCAACCACCGGATGACCTTGGGTCCCAGCCACCAGCAGATCAGCAGTGCGGTAATCGCCGCGCCGGCGCTACGCACGGTGATGTAGCGGAACAGGCGAAGGAACGACAAGCGCGATTCCCACTCTGATCCGTGCGACCAATCCAGCAGCCATTGGCTCAACAAATACAACATCTCAATTTTTCTCCGTCTTCAAACTCTCGGCGATGCGCTCCAGCCGCGCAGCTCGCGAAGCTTTCAACAATACCACATCGCCCGTTTTCAAAAATTTCCTCACCGCCAGGACCGCCGATTCGACATCGGCAAATTCAATGACCCGCTTTAATCCGGCGTCCCGGGCCGCCCGGGCCGTCCCCGCCGCCATGGGGCCGACGGCGAATAATTGGCCTACCCCGAGCCGCGCGGCATGCCGGCCAACTTCCGCATGGGCGGCAGCGCTGTGCGCCCCCTGCTCTCCCATATCCCCCAGGACCGCCACCCGCCTGCCTTGCAGGGGCAGGTCACACAAGGTCTCCAACGCGGCAATCATGGAATCCGTATTGGCGTTGTACGCGTCATCCAGGACCCGTACCCCATTGGCTTCCCAGAACTGCATGCGCATTTTTGGCGGGGGACAATCAGCCAAACCACACACTATATCAGCATATTTCAGACCAAGTTCCGCCGCTACGGCGATCGCCAGCACCGCATTCGCCACCTGGTGGCGACCCAGCAAATTCAAGCGATATTCCCCGTCAAAATCAGCTCCCGGGGCGGTTATTTGGAAGGTGGACCCGCCTTTATCGAGGCGAACTTTGACCGCGCGCCAGTCGTTTTTCTCCCCCAAACCCGCCCGGATAACCCTCGCCCGGGTTCGGGCGGCGATCTTTCCGGCCCATTCATCGTCTCCGTTGATAAACAAGGCGCCTTCCGTCGGCAGCAACTCCGCCAGACACCCTTCTTCCTGCGCCACCCCGCCCAGGTCGCCGAAAAACTCCAGATGTTCCCGCCCGATATTAGTGATAACGCCAAACCGGGGGGTAATCATCTTCACCAGCGGGGCCAATTCCCCGGGATGGTTGGTGCCAACTTCCAAAACCGCCGCCTGATGCGTCCTCTGCAATCGTAACAACGTCATGGGCACCCCGATATCGTTGTTAAAACTGGCCTCGCTCCAAAGCGTGAAAAGTCGTTGCCGCAGGACGGAAGCAAGCAGCTCTTTGGTGGTTGTTTTTCCGTTCGAACCACCCACGGCGACGATCGGCAGGGAAAATTCCCGGCGGTATGCCGCCGCCAATTTGCCCAGCGATAACCGCGGATTTTCGACCGCCAGAACGGCGCATCCCGGTAAACTCGCGGGCACTTTCCGCCGTTGCACCACCACCGCCGCCACCTTTTTTGCCGCCACCTCGCTTAAAAAATTGTGACCGTCGAACTTTTCACCCTCAATCGCAAAAAACACGTCGCCTGCCTTGGCCTGCCGTGAATCCGTGCAGACATCGCTCACCAGCAGTTCCCCCGCGCCGGAGAGCGTCTCGGCTCCACTGGCTTCCGCGATATATTTTAAAGGCCGTGCTTCCACAAATTTAATTCGCAACCGAGTTGATCTCTTTAACCTGCCGGAGTGAATTTCCGGCTTTTGGATGAGATCTCTCCCCGCGAAAACCGACCACGATTTTTAGTTTCGAGGGTTTCATTGCATGGACCGGTTACGCGGTTGAACTTCGGCCATGATGGGCGATTGATTGGTCATCATCTGGGGATCCGGGGGGATATTCAAGTAGCTGGCGCAGCTTTCGGCGACCTCTTTGAATACCGGCCCGCAAACCTTGCCCCCGTAATACCCTTCCTTCGGTTCATCCATGACGATCGAAATAAGCAGTTCGGGCTTATCCGCAGGATAAAAGCCGATGAAAGATGAGATGTATTTGCCCGGAACATAGGCCCCGTTTTCCGCCTTCTGTGCCGTGCCGGTTTTTCCGGCCACGACATAATCTTTCATCGCTGCCCCCTCCGCGGTGCCGTCCTTGGTGACCACCGTTTTTAAGGCCTCAATCATTTCGCGACAGGTGTCTTCGCTCACCACTTGGCGCACTTTCTCAGGCAGGTACCGCTGAACCACCCGTCCACCCTGATCCTGCAGACGGCTGATGATCATCGGACGCATCAGCCAGCCGCCGTTCGCAATCGCCCCCATCGCCATCGCCATTTGCAACCGCGTGACTGCCACCCCGTGTCCCATCGGGATTTGGGCGATGGAAACCTTGCTCCAGTCTTTCACCGGATACAAAAAGCCGCGCGCCTCCCCCGGCAGGGAAATCCCCGTGCGCTGGCCAAAACCATAATTCCAGGCATAATCATACAGATTCTGTTCCCCCAGCCGGATGCCGATTTTTGCCGCGCCAATGTTGGATGATTTGGTGATGATCCCTTCGGTCGTCAACATGCCGAACGGCTCATGATCGTGTAAAACGTGACCGGCAAAACTGAAATGCCCGTCTTCGCAAAAAAATTGGTCGGTTAATTTCACGATCCCGGTGTTGAGGGCGCCCGAAACCACGACAATTTTGAAGGTTGAGCCCGGTTCCATGATGTCGGTGATCACACGGTTGCGGGTCTCCGGGGTAATGGTCTCGGTCCGGTTCGGGTCATAATTCGGCATCGTCGCCATGGCGAGAATCTCCCCGGTGGCCGGCCGGATCACGATGCCAGCGACACTTTTCGGAGTGTGCGATTTCATCGCTTCGGCGAGCGCATTTTCAAGGATAAGTTGCACCCCGGAATCGATCGTCAAGGCCACGTCCAACCCGTCGCGGGCGACCATATTCTCGCCCCGCAGCGTCAGCATTTCCCGCTGCGAATGATCAATACCGGTCACCCGATAGCCAGGAATCCCTGTCAGGTTTGCGTTCATCGTCAATTCAATCCCGTCACGCCCGACCATTTGGGTGATGTCCTTCCCGGTCTCCTTCATTTCCTGCTGGCCGCAGAAACCGATCACTTGAGCCGCCAGCGATCCGCTCGGATAATTCCGCCGCTGTTCGGTCTCGGCAAATACTCCGTACTGGCGCAACAAGGCAAGTCGCGTGCGATCGCTGCGCGACAGTTTTTGTTCAGCCAGCCCCAAATCCAGATTGGTGAGCGCGCTGTGAATTTTTTGCCAGGTGTCATCGGGAATGTCGCGGGCCAGCCGGACATAATGCAGATCGTTGGTGGACAATCCTCGCTGTTCGTCCCGGGCAATCGATTTACGCGGGGTTAATTTCTCAACCAGCGCGGCCCGACTCAGCGGCAACCACTCGGCGAGCACTTGCGCCACCGCGTCTGCCTGGTCACCGATCAGGGTCGGATCGGCGCAAACCGTGTTAACCGTGACAGTGGTGGCCAGCGGGTTGTTGTTGATGTCCACGATCTGGCCACGCTGCGGAGCCTGCCAGTAGGCGCGCAGCGAGTTTTCATCCTCCAGCTTGGCGAATTCATCATGGCGCAACACTTGCAAATCAACGAGCCGGTATCCCAGCCCGGTGAACGCCAGGCTGATAAAAATCAGCAGCAACAGCGCACGTTTGATTAGCAGTTTATTCTTCATCCCGACTTGATCCCGATGTTTTTATTAATCCGGCCAGCCGCCCGTGGCGATCGGTTCCTCACCCGACGGCGTCACGAGCGGCGGCCGAAAGCATGTTTTATTGGGCCAGCTCCGTCGCCGCCCGCCCGGCCAATTGTCGCGCTGGCGAATCCGGCCTTGGCGGTGGTTCCGGCAACCGCACCACCTGCCACGGCTGCACCGGCCCCAGCCCGAGATCCGAATGCTGCACCCGCTCCTCAATCATCCGCTGCGATCCCAGCAGGTAATATTGGTCCCGCAGCACTTCATTTTGATCCTTTGTCTGCGCCAGCTTTTTTTCACGGTCCGAAATCTGCCGGCCCAGGCGCAAAATCTCATTCTTTTGCCAGACGTAGCCCACCGCCGTCCCGCAGAACAAAAAGCAAAGCAACACCACTTTGACCACCGGTCCAAAGTGAATGCCCGCCGAACGATTTTTTCGTTGTTTAGCCATGGCCAATTTTTTCCATCACCCGCAATTGCGCGCTGCGAGCGCGCGGATTTTCGCGCAGCTCGCTTTCCCCGGGCAAAATTGCTTTGCGTGAAACCCATTTCAGCTCCGCGACCACCGGCGTGCGCAACTCCGGCACATCCACCTCGCCCTGGTAGACATAATCCCGGCTTCGCTCGCGCCCGAATTCCTTTACCACGCGGTCCTCAAGCGAATGAAACGTGATGACCGCCAGCCTGCCCCCCGGCCGCAACAGGGTCATCGCTCCCGCCAGGCCTCGCTTCAGCGAACCAATTTCGTCATTCACCGCGATCCGTAGCGCCTGAAAAATCTTCGTCGCCGGGTGCGCCTTTTTGCCGGCGCGCGGATTGATTCGCTCCATCAACTCCGCCAGCTGCCGCGTCGTTGAAAATATTCTCTGCTCCCGGTCATGGACGATCGCCCTGGCTATCCGTCGCGACTCGCGTTCGTCGCCAAATTCCCAGAATATCGTTGCCAGGCGCTCCGCGCTCTCGCCGTTCACCAGATCCGCCGCCGTCAACGTCTGCCGGTCATCCATCCGCATATCCAACGGCCCATCCTGCTGGAAACTAAAGCCGCGTTCCGCGCGATCCAGCTGGGGCGAACTCACCCCCAGATCCAACAGTACCCCATCACTTGATTGCGCCGGCACCCAGTCTGCCAGCTCCGTGAAATTACCCCGCCGAACCTCAAATCGCCCTGGAAATTCCGCCGCCAGTCGCGCCCGGGCACATTCAACCGCGACGCCATCGCGATCGCACCCATACAGCCGTCCAGTCGGCGAACTCGCGGCCAGCATTTGCACTGCGTGACCAGCTCCACCGAGCGTCCCGTCGACGTAACGTCCGCCCGGACGCGGATTCAGTGCGGCCAGCACTTCCGCCGCCATCACTGATTTGTGAATGAATTCGGGCACTGCGCATTTTTAATTTGTTTCAGGCGGTCTCAAAACGACGTTCGCCAAAAAATTCCAGCGGCTCGCGGGTCGGCAACAACCGCGGCGCTTCCACCGTCGCCAGCGTGCGGGACTTGACCGGCACCACCTCCACGTCCGCATCCGTTAAATCATTATGCAGTACTTTTACCGCTTGCAGCGACATTTCGGTCTGCACCGGCTTGGCCAGCGCGGCCGCCGCGGCCACCGGCGCCGGACCTCGAAACGGATTGATCCGGTCCGTCCAGCTGCCACCCCGCGGCGGTTTCGGCGCGGTGAAGACGGGAATCATTCCGGGCTTCATCTTGGCCTTGGCGCATGCCGGAACGGGCGCAACCGTCGCCCCGGTCGCGGCTGGCGCCGGCTCCGCGGCCGGCTTGGATTCGAACGGGTTCTTTGCCGAGTTAAACTTCGGTAGATACACCCGTTTGTCCGCGCGGTATGCCACCACCCCGCGCCCGCCAAAAAAACTTTTGCCTGCTCCCAGTAATTTTCCAAGATTCATAGATCACTCCATCATTTCGAAAGCCTTGGGCGAAAGTACCGTGTCCATGGCCTCCACTTGTTCATGTCGCGCCGGGTTCCAGATCTCAAATAAATCGATCAACCCGACCAGCACCGCCTCACCCTTGATTCCCGCCGCCCCCGCCATTTCATCCGGCAAACAGATCCGGCCAGCCTTGTCGAGGGCCACCTGCACCGATTTGCTGCCCACAAACCGCTTCAAAATCGTCTTATTCGGGTCGCCGTTGGGCATCGCTTCAATGTCCGCCGCCAATTTCGCCATTTTGGTCGGTGGCAACACCCGCAAACACGTTCCCGCTTGATGTTTGGGCCACACAACGATCGTCAATTCCGTCCCTTCCTGGTCCGGGCGCCATTTCGCCGGGATTTGTAAACGCCGCTTCTCATCAACCCCATGTTTAAAGGTTGAATTGTAATAAGTCGGCACGACGCTCATTTATTCACCGGTTCCAGAAAAACGGGGATTCACCCCACATCGACCCCTTTTTACCCTCTTTACCCCACCCAAGTCAATAAAAAAGTCCCGATATTATCGGGGGTTATTCCAAACTTATTCACAATTCATTTTCAGAATCGCGAATTGTCATGCTCCGCCGCCAAGGTTTACGCTGCCGTCGTGCGAACCGCTGATTTTCGCTTCGAACTGCCTCCAGAACTGATCGCCCAGGCCCCGGCGCCGCAGCGCGACCAATCGCGACTGCTTGTCCTGAACCGAACCGGGCATCGCATGGAGCATCGGCAGTTTCAAACCCTTCCCGCGTATCTTCGGGCGGGTGATGTGCTGGTGCTGAACGACTCGCGAGTCATTCCCGCGCGGCTCCAAGGCCTCAACGCCAAAGGCGGCGGCCAGTTTGAAATCTTGCTGCTGGAGGAAAGTTCCAACAACCTCTGGTGGGCGATGATGCGCCCCGGAAAGCGGGCGCCGGTGGGAGCACAGATTAAGTTGCTGGACCGCGCCGGTCGGCCGACGGAAATTACCGCAAGGGTCACTGCGGTGAATGAGGAGGGGCACCGGCAACTGCAATGGGCCGGTACGAAAAACCTTTTCAACGAGCTCGACCAACTCGGCAAAATCCCCCTGCCCCCGTACATTGAGCGCGCCGATGAACTGCCCGACGACGCCTCGCGCTATCAAACGGTTTATGCCGGGCCGGCAGGATCGGTGGCGGCCCCCACCGCGGGACTTCATTTCACGCCGACGCTGCTTGCTGAACTCCAATCGCGCGGCGTGCACATCGCCTATGTGACCCTGCACGTCGGAGCCGGAACTTTTCTTCCCGTAAAGGTCGAAAACGTGGCAGATCACAAAATGCACGCGGAACGGTTCTCGATTGGCGAAGCAACCGTCGCCGCCGTGAATGCGGCCCGGAAATCCGGTCGGCGTGTCATCGCGGTGGGCACCACCGCCGCGCGGACACTGGAAACCTGCGCCCGGCATGGTGGGGAAATCCTTAATGTTTATAGGGGGAAAACCGATATTTTCATTTATCCGCCGGCACAATTCCGGATCGTCGATGGATTGCTGACTAATTTCCACCTGCCGGAATCCACCCTGCTGATGCTGGTCAGTGCGTTTGCCGCCCCGGGCGAAAAAGACCGGGGTCGCGAATTGATATTATCGGCATACGCCGAGGCGATCCGCGAGCGCTACCGCTTCTACAGCTATGGCGATGCAATGTTAATCTTATGAGTTTGTCCATAAGAGCCAACCGGGGCCGATTGCCCTTTGTTCTGGTCAACATGGCCATGACGGCGGATGGCAAAATCGCCACAGCCAACCGCGCCATTCATTCGTTCGGGAGCCCCCGCGATTTACGCCACTTGTATGAATTACGAGCGACAACGGATGCAGTGATGTGTGGCGCGCGGACCGTGGAAATCTCCCGCAGCCTGTTGGATAACGGTGGCGGGCGCTTCACCCGCCGCCGGCTTCGCCAGGGTCTGGCCGAACACAACTTGAGAGTCCTCGTCTCCGGCAGCGGAACGATTGATTTGGATGCCGACATATTTCAAACCTGCTTTTCCCCCATCATCATTTTGACCACAGCACGGATTACCCAAACCAACCTCATCCGGCTGCGAAAAGCGGTCCACGAAGTGAAGATTGCCGGCCAGAAGGAAATCAATTTCCGCGCGGCAGTGCGCTGGTTACGGACCAAATGGAAGGTGCAGCGCTTGCTTTGCGAGGGCGGCGGCGAATTGAATGCCGCAATGTTCGCAGCCGATTTGGTGGACGAAGTTCATTTGACAATTTGCCCACAAATTTTCGGCGGTCGAACCTCGCCAACGATTGCCGAAGGCGAGGGATCCCCCCGCCTGGCCCTGGCAAAACAATACAAATTGAACAGCATTCACCGCTCAAAAGGCGAGTTATTCACCGTGTTTTCGCGCGTGAATTCAGGGTGAAATCAGGGTGAAATCACCTTTCCAACTCCGGAAATAAAAATGGGTCAATAACCACACAACCAATTCAACATAAGCATAATACATACCAAGCACCGCTTTTTTAACGCCGATAAGTCCCCGATTATAAACCGCGCACCGGGAACTTAACGCGCTTCCGTCGTAAACGCCGCGACGACCGGTCGATGATCCGAGCCCAGACCCCAATTGGGAACGGTGGGAATGTAGGTTCCTTCCGCCGACCAATGGCCCTTCATCGCTGGGCTCAACAAAATATAATCGATGCGGGAGTAGGTGTCCTCAACCCCATAAAAATGAGTCCAGGCAATGTTGCGCGGAGCGTGGTGGGGCTCAGCTTCGGCCGTGTCATCACCGTTGCGTTCCGCGGGTCGTGTGTCAAAGAGCCTGAATTTGCCGCGCCCCATGATCGCCCGCGTAGATGCTGAATTGGGAAGGTCATTAAAATCACCAAGCACAACCAGATTGGCCTCAGGATCCGCCCGAAAATGCTCGTCAATGATGCCGCGCAACACCTTGGCCTCCGCCAATCGCAGTTCCGATTCATCGGCGTCCGGCACCAGGCGCCGCGATTTCAAGTGAACGCCTATCAAAGTGAAGGCGAAATTGGTGGCAACTTGGATTTCCACCTCGGCAAAGCCCCGGCTCACACGAAAACGCCGTCCATCCAGAAGAAACGCATCATTGGTATGCGGATTTCGGGCCACGATGGGGAACCGGCTCAGGACCGCGACGTGAATATTTGTGTCAAAACCCTCCACATGCTCCCAGAAGGGAAAATCGAGCCCCCCCGCTTTGAGTGATGCCCCCAATTCGAGCAGGGCATTGGTGGTGCCCATTTCTTCGAGCGCCAGCACATCCGGCTTCATCGCCAGGATGCTCTCACGAACCTTCGCTTTTGCGGCTGCCGACTTGACGTAAGGACGCGATTCCGTGGGTTGGTCAAGATAGGTTTCCACGTTATACGCCGCCACACGGAACGTCTGGGCCGGCCCGGTCGAGGCCCACATCAGCGTCAGCAAGCAAAGGAATGTTTTGGCGATGCACTCCAGCCTGGTCAAACGGGTCCGTTGCCATCGGCCCGGAGAGGCAACAAATGTATCGAATATGCGTCCAGAAGATTTGGTCATGCCGGATCAAATTTGGCCAACTACCGTCACTCCATCAAGGCCGGAAATGGCGCGCGACCAGCTTTAGCCCTTTGTCTCTGTGGCTCCGTGCCTGAAGCGATCCGGTTTCGTAACCGCCATTTCAATAGACATTTTTGCCAAATTCTGCAATCATGTTACTCTGATCCATGCAACGAAACGGCCGGGATAAAACAATCACTAAATTGGACGACAAGCAGAGCGAACGCGACACACGCGAACTGCGCATCGACAAGGTGGGCGTGCGCGGTTTGCGTTTTCCCGTTCAAGTGCGGGATAAAAAGCGCAGTTTCCAAAACACCGTGGCCACCGTGGGAATGTTCGTGGATTTGCCCAAGGAATTCAAAGGCACCCACATGAGCCGGTTTGTGGAGGTTTTGAATGCCCATGGCAGCATCATCCACGTGGAAAACATTTCGGAGATTCTCAGCTCCTTGCAGAAAAAACTGCACGCCGGCACTTCCCACCTGGAGATTGAGTTTCCCTATTTCATGACCAAGGTGTCTCCGGTATCGCGGCAGGAAAGCCTGATGGATTATATCGCCCGTTTTGACGCGGCGGCCTGCGGCCCGGAGATTGATTTTGTTTTGACGGTAAAGGCCAAGGTCACGACGCTCTGCCCCTGCTCCAAGGCCATTTCCAAGTACGGGGCGCATAATCAACGGGGCGAGGTGACCGTGGCGATCCGGTCCAGCAAATCCGTCTGGATCGAGGATTTAATCAGGGTGATTGAAGATTCCGCGAGTTCGGAACTGTACGCCCTGCTCAAACGTCAGGATGAAAAGGCTGTGACCGAACGCGCCTATGAAAATCCCGTTTTCGTCGAGGATCTGGTTCGGAACGTTGCTTTGCGCCTGAACGCCGACAAGCGGGTGAATTGGTACAAGATAGAGGCGGAAAACTTCGAGAGCATCCATAACCACAACGCTTACGCCTGCATCGAAAATGGCTAAAAGTTACCTAATTGGCTTGCAGCAAGTCAGATCGATCTGCCGGCTTCGACTCCTCCAAAACAATTGGCCATACCGATTTATGAAGACAGCACGGGTGATCCAGCCGGCCCTTTGGGTCCGGAACGAACCAACCGAAGCGAAGGGAGGGCCGCCCGCTTTGGGGCCAATCGAAAATTTCTTAAAATTTTAGTGGCGTAATTCGCCTTGTCTGATAAATTCCCGCGCTCTAGATCATCCGGATTAACCGCCGGAAATTAATTTTATATTTGTGACAACCAAGAAAAACGAAGTCAAAAAGACGCCTGTTCGCCTCAAGCCGCCAACCTCGGCTACGTCGGCCGCCATTTTGGGGCGTCCTGTTACGAAGGCCAATGTTTCCGTGGTTGATGCCAAAAAAATCAAGCCGGAATGGCATGGTTTTTATCAAAACCTCTTGGATTTGCGCGATCAATTGCTCCATCAGATGAGCGGCCTGGCCAAGGAATCGGCGCAGGAATTACCCGGTTACAGCCTGCACATGGCGGATTCCGGCACGGACAATTTTGATCGCGATTTCGCCCTCAGCCTGCTTTCGGCGGATCAGGACTCGGTCTATGAGATCGAGGAGGCGCTCAAACGCATTGAGAGAAAGACTTACGGCGTTTGCGAATTGACCGGCAAAACCATCCCGAAAACTCGTCTGGAAGCGATTCCGTGGACGCGGTTCACGGTCGAGGCCCAGGCGCAACTCGAAAAAGACGGCGCGCTGAAGTCCCGTCGGCTGGGCGCCCTCGGCTCAGTGGACTCTGTCGGCGTCACGGACGTGGATTCCGATGAAGAAGAACAGCCTGAGGAACAAAAAGCAGTAAAAGAAAAGGAATAATTTATGGCACGGGAAACCATCACCATCGAATGCACGGAAGCGCGCAAGGAAGGCAAATCGCCTTCACGCTACACCACCAGCCGCAATAAAAAATTGCAGTTGGAAAAATTGGAGGTTAAGAAATACAATCCTGCCCTCCGCCGCCACACCCTGCATAAAGAGATCAAGTAACTGGAGATTTAGCAATTATGCCCCGCAAGACGAAC